>Ga0306912_1000173_pt1 | contig 39902 bp, 25 predicted proteins | sample AntRauFillE10628_FD_190443 | JGI IMG/M metagenome (GOLD analysis project Ga0306912, IMG submission 190443) | Saline lake microbial communities from Rauer Islands, Antarctica - Metagenome Filla E10 #628 (v2) (version 2) | ecosystem: Environmental > Aquatic > Non-marine Saline and Alkaline >...
TCGAATACAACTCCAAGGCGAATCCCTGAGAAAGGGAATTATTAACTAAAAAATACTATCATTGTTAGATCTTTTAAAGTGGCACGGTTACTCCGAAAACAGTGGCATGGTCAGACCGAAATAGCCACATTGTCGCTAAAAGCGGTAATACTGCCAAGTAAATGCTTTTCTTCCACTGGGGACTTTCTTTTTGGTACAACATGGTAATTCGTGTTTTAATTAATGAAGAGTTAAAAAATGGACTGGGAGCAATAGCCTTTTCCGGATAGGCTAAATCCCCGCCAAGGGTGCTACTTAGTAGCATATGCGCATAGTTTTCAATACTTTCTGCTTTGACTATTAAGGCATCAACCTCAAATTCATGTACCTGCCTAAGTTCTTTGGCCATCAAGTGAACAGCAGGGTCAAACCAAAGAAGGGTGCTGATAATTTTAAAATAGAAACGATCATAATGATGCCTTAAGCTTGAGTGATAAAGTTCATGCTGAACGATTAACTCGAGATCTTTAGACTCTAGAAGCTGGCTGGGAATGAAAACCCAGCGGCCCAAGCAAAAGGGATTCTTAATTTTATCACTTGTAAGTACTTTATGTTTCAAAACTTCGTGGCGTTCTGCTTGTTGCGCTAGTTTTGAGATATAATAGACACCGCTTAAAAAGTATAGTGCCGAAGCAATTATACCAAGGTAATATAGAGGTTGCCAAATAAGGAGCGAGTCATTAGCGACAATTAGTTGTTCATTAAGATTTTTTCCTTCAATTAAAATTTCTGGTAATTGAAAACTGAAGCTTTGGGTATTAGCCCATGGTAGATCAAATTTAGGAGCAACTAAAGCAATACTTAAAGCAATGGGGGCACCGAGTAGTAGGAGAATCCTATTTATTCTATGGAAACTGTAGCTCGCATAAAGAAATTTAAAGGCAAGGTAGAAGAGGCTGCTAAAAAGCAGATAGTATAGAATGCTATTTAGTATCACTTTCCCTTATTTTGTTCAATGATCTTTAAAATGTCATCAATTTCTTTACTGTCAAGTTTTTCCTTTTCTGCAAAAAAGCTTACCATTTTACTAAGGCTACCTTCAAAATAAGCTCCCATAACTTTACGCAAAGAAAAATTCTTGTACTCTTCCTTACTGATAATAGGAAAGTAGATAAAGCCTCTACCTTTTGTTTCATGCGAAACGAATGCCTTCTGCTCGAGAATGCGAATAATGGTAGAAACCGTGTTAATTGCCGGTTTCGGATTATCGTAAAGGGCAAGTAACTCTTTAACACTGGACTTTCCTTTTGTCCATAAGTGCTGCATTACTTCCTCTTCCGCCTTGGTTAATTCCTTTACTATCATATCTAAACTTTGAGCAATATTAACTAAATAATTAGTTAAACTAAAGCATTAGTTGAAATAATTTAGAAATAAAAAAAACCGGCTACTCTAGAGTGCCGGTTTTTGTCTTACTAATTAATACTGTTAGTCGTTGCCAAGAAAGGCAAGAACGTAATATGCTAAGGTGGTTAAAGAAGCCAGTGCAGCGATTAAATAAGTATTAGCTGCAGCACCTAATGCGTCTTTTGCTATTTTATGTTCTGAGGGATTGGCAGTATTTGTGTCCTTAAGCCAAGCCAAAGCGCGATTACTAGCATCATACTCTACTGGGAGAGTAACCAAAGAGAATAAAGTAATGGCCCCCTGTAAGATAATTACGGTAAGGAAAACCATGTTTAAAGGGAAGAGTTCTAATAAGAAACTACCAAAGATCATCACCAGAAAAATGATATTAATGGCTTTTCCACTGAAATTTACCACTGGTACCATGGCCGAGCGAAACTCTAACCAACGATAAGCCTTAGCGTGTTGTACGGCGTGACCTACTTCGTGAGCGGCCACAGCTGCGGCAGCCACTGAACGGTTTTCATATACCGCCTCACTGAGGTTTATAGTCTTATCTTTAGGATTGTAATGATCCGTCAGTCGTCCTGGTGTTGAAATGACCTTAACGTCGTCAATACCGTTGTCCGCTAACATTTTTTCTGCTATCTCTCTACCGCTTAGTCCATTTTCTAAGCCTATCTTCTCGTACTTGCGAAACTTACTCTTCAGTCTTGCTTGGGCAATAAAGCCCAAAATCATGAAGCCAATTAAGATTATAAATAGTGTCATTTTTTATTGAATTTAATCTTTAGCAATATTACCAAATTACATGCCTCAGTCTTAGCATAAAATAATAGTTTTAACCTTTTAAAATTTATTTATGGCAAAGAGACCTTTGATACTGGTATGTAATGATGACGGAATAACGGCACCGGGCATTCGCAGTTTAATAAGTGTGGTTAATCAACTAGGTGATGTTGTGGTAGTTGCACCTGATAGTCCACAGTCGGCAATGGGGCACGCGATTACTATTAATGGTATTATACGCTGCGATCCTTTCTCAGTAGATGATGGTCCGCAAAAAGAGTATAGTTGCTCTGGAACACCCGTTGACTGCGTCAAGTTGGCAGTGAATGAAATATTGGATCGTAAGCCTGACCTAGTTGTCAGCGGCATTAATCACGGTAGTAATTCTTCCGTAAACGTCTTGTATTCCGGTACTATGTCTGCCGCGATGGAGGGCTGTTTGGAAGGAATACCGTCTATCGGCTTTTCTCTCTGTGACTTTAGCTGGCAGGCTGACTTCGAAGCTGCTCTTCCTTTTGTTAAGCGCATCTGCCAAAGCGTTTTAAAGAATGGTTTAAGCGCTAAAACGGTACTGAACGTTAATATTCCTCAGTTTAAGGGAGAAGATTATAAAGGTATTAAAGTGTGTCGCCAAGCTAACGGAAACTGGGAGGAAGAGTTTGACAGTCGCGAAGACCCACGCTCACGGAACTACTATTGGCTTACCGGTAAGTTTGTAAATTACGATAGTGGAGAAGATACCGACGAGTGGGCTTTATCAAATTACTATATCTCCATGGTTCCAATGACGAGTGATCTCACAGCCCATCATTTAATCGGGTCCATTACAAATTGGGACCTTTAATCAAATTTTTGCCTAGTAGCGAACGTTTCTTAATTATGAATCGACTTAGTCCGCGCCAAGAACAGATGATTGGATTTGTTTTGGGTTTAATCTTACCTTTCGCAAGCCTCTATCTAATATTTGTGTTAAGACCTGAATTGTTAGGTGTACAACGTTTTAATTATGAGGTAATCAAACAACTAAATGTGGGTCTATTAACCGTTGGGATGCTTCTTAACGCGGCCTGTTTTTTTCTAGTACTGCGTTTAGATAGAGAGAAAATGGGGAACGGTATTTTGCAAGCAACGGTAGTACTTCTTTTGGCTATGGTTATTTACAAATTTTTGTTGTAAAGTTTTCTTTTGCAGTATGAAAGGCGCTAGACCATATCTTATTTTTGTGTAAAGATTTAAAATTGAAGTACTACTTAATTGCTGGCGAAGCGAGTGGTGACCTACACGGTGCCAATCTGCTAAAAGCGCTTAAAAAATACGACAGCGCCCCGCAATTGAAAGCTTGGGGGGGTGATTTAATGCAGGCGGAGGGAGCCACACTGGTAAAACATTATCGGGAGTTAGCTTTTATGGGTTTTGCAGAAGTAATACTCAATCTTCCCACAATACTGGGTAACCTAAAGTTTTGCAAAAAGGATATAATGGCTTTTCAGCCGGATGCATTAATCCTTATCGATTATCCTGGATTTAATATGCGTATTGCCGAATTCGCTAAAAAGCAAGGGATTCGAGTTTTTTATTATATCTCACCGCAAATATGGGCTTGGAAGAAAAATAGAGTCTTCAAATTAAAACGCGATGTAGATCGGATGCTGACCATTTTACCCTTCGAGAAGGATTTTTATTGGCAGTATGATATGGACGTTGATTTTGTTGGACACCCATTACTAGATGCTCTGGCCGAAAGACCAAGCTTTGATAAGCAGGAGCGGCTAAAAAGTTTAAAGCTTAAAGGTGATGGGCCAGTATTAGTCTTACTTCCTGGCAGTAGGAGTCAAGAAATTACTAAGATGTTGCCCTTAATGGTGGAAGCCGCTGAGGCAGAAGGATTACAATGGATAATTGCCGGTGCACCATCACAAGATTTAGATTTTTACCAAAAAGTATTGCCCGAAAAGGACCTAAATCTGGTTTTTGGAAGAACTTATGATATTTTAGAAATTTCGGATATAGCTTTGGTCGCATCAGGCACAGCCACCCTAGAAACAGCTTTAATTGGTATTCCTGAGGTAGTTTGTTATAAGGGGAATTGGCTTAGTTACTTTATTGCCAGAGGCTTGGTTAATATTAAATATATTTCCCTAGTAAATTTGATAATGAATCGTGAATTAGTAAAAGAACTTATTCAAGAGAATTTTACGCGGACTAATTTACAAGAAGAGTTGAGGAAACTAGGGCATGCTACAAGACGTAGAGAGCTTTTAGATTCCTACCAAGACTTGAGGGAAAAGTTGGGAGGCAAGGGAGCTTCAGACAAAGCAGCGCAATTAATTTATGGGGATATTTCGACTTAGTATAGTTTTTATTTTACTGCTATCTTCTACGGTAATCCAAGCTTTGGATTTGCGGGTCCGTCTGTTTTCCGCATCTGAGGTAAACGAAACAATTATTACTACTGATAGTATTGATTTTAGTCTTTTGGCCTTAAACAGTGAAGGCCAAATAATAGATACTATTTACGATGTATTTGCGGCCGATAGCCTACGTACTTTTTATTTAAGCAGTACTCCCCAAGGCTTAGCGTTGAAACGAGGTAAACAGTCCCTTGGACTGTATAAAAGATTGCTTTTTAAAGGTTTAGATTCTTTACAACAGTTTCGCATCAAGGCTAATAAACGAGAACGAGCCTATTATGGTGATATAGAAATTGAGCTTCGTAGCAATCGCCTGTACTTGATAAACCGAGTAAATTTAGAATTATATGTAGCGGGAGTCGTGGAAAGCGAAGCTGGCCATGTACCGGAACTAGAGTTCTTTAAGGCTCAGGCTGTTTTGGCGCGCACTTTCGCTCTAAAAAATATAAGTAAACATGCCAAAGAGGGCTATAACTTGAAGGATGATGTCAGCTCACAAGTCTACCACTCTCGTGCACATTACACACACAAAGACCTTATAGAAAAGGCAGTTGCCTTAACCCGAGATACCATTCTTGTTAGCACGGACTGTGAACCAATTTTAAGCGTTTTCCACGCGAACAGTGGCGGCCACACTGTTAACTCGGAAGACGTTTGGTTAAGGGCAATTGATTATTTGCAATCAGCCGATGATAGTTTTAGTATTGGGGTAGGTTCTTACAGTTGGACCAAGGAAATAAGCAAGGAGCGTTACTTTAATTATTTCTCTAAAATGATGGGAGTTAAAAATGATCTGCAATTTCAAAAGGCTTTGCTGAACCTCCATCAGGATGGCCGAGAAAGCCATTTTAAATACGACGGTAGAAGCCTTAAACTTACCAAAGTGCGTCACGATTTTAAGTTAAAATCGACTTACTTTAAAGCAGAGATTAAGGCGGATAAAATTATTTTGAACGGCTATGGGTATGGACATGGAGTAGGCCTCTCACAAGACGGCGCCATTGCCATGAGCAAAAGGGGATTTGATTACCGTGAGATCTTGAAGTTTTACTTCCAGTCGGTTGAGTTAGAGTCTTTGAGGTTTAGAAAGCATCCCTAAATACCTGTGCATTAATCGAGTTGGTTTTTATACTGTAAATTTTTTACCATAAAATGAGGCTTGCTTTTAAAAGTCTTATATTTGCCTAGGATGGGGAGTTAATAGGTAATTAAAATCTTAAAGGTTTATGCTAAGGAAAATAATCCTTCGTAATTCTAATCGCTTTTTATCCCGCTGGATCGTACTGGTTTTTGACTTGTTGGTTATTTTTGTAACCTATCAAATCTCCATCGTTTTACGTTATAACTTCGAAGTATCCTCCGTTCCTTCTGGTCTAATCCTCACCAAATTGCCTTTTGTTATTATTGCCTATTTAATTGGCTTTTCCATTAGTAAATCTCATGTGGGAGTTATTAGGCACACTGGTGTCTCTGATGCGTATTCAATTTTTCGTGGCGGTTTAATTTCACTCTTAATTTTATCCTTCGGGAGTAATCTTGCTTTTTACTACGAACCGCAGTATATGGGTTTTCTAGTAGTACCCAACTCAATTTTGGTTATTCACTTTTTACTTGGTATTGTAGTACTTATTGGGACCCGTTTTGCTGTCAAAATTCTATTCTTCCGTTTTCAAACAGGATCGAAAGTAAAGGCAACCAAAGTGATGATATATGGGGCGGGAGCTTCAGGAGTCATTACTAAAAATACTCTTGAACACGATACTAGTCGAGAATACGATATCGTTTGCTTTATTGATGACAACCCAAAGAAAATTGGTAAATCGATTGAGGGTATTCCTATTCTATCAAATGAAAAGGCTTTAAGCGATGCTTTTTTAAGTAAGAATAAAGCCGCACAGGTTATTCTCTCTATTCAAACTGGTATATCAGTAAAACGAAAAAATGAGATTGTAGACCAGTGTTTGAGCCTAGATCTAGAAGTAAAGGTTATACCTCCTGTTGATAGCTGGATACAAGGAGAACTGAGTACCAAGCAGATTAAGTCTATTCGCATTGAAGACTTGTTGGAGCGTGAAGAAATTAAATTAGACAGTCAAAATGTAAAACGTGAAATACAAGGCAAGAAAGTCCTTGTGACGGGTGCGGCAGGCTCAATTGGTAGCGAGATTGTAAGGCAAGTATTACATTATAAACCTAAGCAGGTCATTCTTTTAGATCAGGCGGAGTCGCCTATGTATGAGCTTAGCTTAGAGTTAAAAAATGTTTTTAAAGATTTTGAAGATACCGCCGAATGTGTAATTGCAGATGTGCGAGATCGCCTAAGAATGGAAAGAGTTTTTCAGGCCTTTAGTCCTGATATTATTTTTCACGCGGCAGCCTATAAGCATGTGCCTTTAATGGAAGATAATCCCTATGAAGCAGTAAGTGTTAATGTGTTGGGAACGAAAAACGTGGCGGATTTAGCGGTTGAGTTTGGCGTGTCTAAGTTTGTGATGGTTAGTACTGATAAGGCCGTGAACCCAACTAATGTAATGGGGGCAACCAAACGGACGGCTGAGCTCTATACACAAAGTTTAGGATCGAAAGATTCAGTTGGAACTCAGTTTATAACTACTCGTTTTGGTAATGTCTTAGGGTCTAATGGTTCTGTAATTCCCGTTTTCAGAAGACAGTTAGAGAAGGGAGGCCCAATTACCCTGACCCATAAAGATATTACTCGTTATTTTATGACTATTCCAGAGGCCTGCAATTTAGTACTAGAGGCAGGCTCTATGGGGCATGGTGGTGAAATTTTTGTTTTTGATATGGGGGATTCGGTGAAGATTTATGATCTCGCGAAAAAGATGATTAAGCTTTCTGGCTTTGAGCTGGGTAGAGATGTAGAAATAGTGGAAGTAGGTCTCCGTCCGGGTGAAAAACTTTATGAGGAACTTCTCACCGGTAAGGAGAGCACCATTGAAACACATCATCCTAAAATAATGATAGCCCAAACAGATAAGATGGATGGTCATGCGATTCATTTATCGATTGAACGTGTGCGCCAAGCTTTGCATTCCAATGATAATATTGCTTTGGTTTCATCTCTGAAAAGTTTAGTACCAGAGTTTATCAGTAATAATTCAATTTACGAGTCTTTAGATCTTCACTCGAAAGCTAAATGAAAAAGCCCCTGATTTGTCTACTTCTTCTCGGTTTGAGTATTAGTAGCGCCAAAGCACAATACCTCTTTCAGCACTTAAACTTTCTCAATAATATTAAATCGGAAGCGCATCTTTACGAATTAGAGGTGGACTTTCACAGTTCAGTTAGGCCGCTTAATAAGCAGCAGATGATGGAAGTACAAGAATCAAGTTCTGAGGATTATGATTCTAATGCATCTTGGTTTAACCGTAAACTTTGGCACGAACACCTAGTTCAGGTTGAAGAGGAAAAGTATGCCATAAGCATCGACCCACTCGTAAACTTCCAATTGGGTTTAGAAGGGGGAGAAGAGGCCTACCGCTACATCAATATGCGCGGATTTCTGTTGGAAGGCCGAATCGGTAAAAACTTAACGTTCTATTCAACATTTTTAGAAAACCAAGGAAGGTTTGCGGACTACATTAGTCATTATGCCGCTCGTCGTCACGTTATACCTGGACAAAGCAGTCCGGTGCGTGGTTTCGGCGAAGGTGGTTACGATTTTGGTTTTGTGGCAGCGGAAGTCAGTTATAATCCCAACGAATTTTTCGTTTTCACCGCTGGTCAAGGCAGAAATTTCTTAGGGGAAGGTTATCGGTCAATGCTCTTATCAGATGGAGCCTTTAGTTACCCTTTCTTTCGAATTGAAACTACCTTTTGGAAGTTTAAATACGTGAACCTCTGGACACAGATGTACGACTTACGCCCGGACGCGATGATTACTCCTGAAAATTTTGCTCGCAAATACTTAAGCTCTCATTACCTAAGTATCAACATCAACTCTCGTTTAAACTTCAGTGTATTTGAATCCATAGTGGTGGGAGATACTTCGCAAATGGAAGGTTTGGATGCAAGCTTTCTTAATCCCATAATCTTTTATCGTCCGGTAGAGTTCGCCGTTGGTTCTCGCAATGGTAATGCCCTCTTGGGCGCTGCCTTTTCCTATAAAACTTTCAATAAGCAGATGCTTTACGGGCAATTTGTACTAGATGAGTTTCAACTCTCATCTATTATTGCGCAAGAAGGCAGTTGGGTGAATAAGTATGGTTTCCAGTTGGGCTATAAGTGGTATGATGCTTTTCAAGTTATGGGACTATTCCAAAGAATGGAGTACAATACCGCTCGTCCCCATACTTATCAGCACCGTGAGATTTTAACGAATTACGCTCATTATGGGTCCCCACTAGCTCACCCTTGGGGTGCGAATTTCCATGAAATCATTTACCAAGCTATCTATCAGAAAAACCGCTGGGAAGGGGATTTGCAATTCAATTTTGGTAGGATGGGTGCTGATGCTTCAGGTTCTAACTGGGGTTCAGACGTTTACTTATCTTACGAAAGTAGAGAACAGGATTTAGGCAATGAAATTGCCCAGGGGGTGAGTGCTAATTACTTTTACCTGCAAGCTCGAGCGGCTTATCTGATAAATCCGGCGAGTAACTTAAAATTGGAGCTTGGTATCCGGTATCGAAACTTCAGCCCACAAGTGGGTGAGAATGTAAAAACTAGTGCTATGCTAAACCAAGAAAGTAGCATGCTTATTTTTGGTTTACGCACCGAGATGTTTAATCGCTATTACGATTTGTAAATTTATGCTGAAGGAGTTTAAACCCACCATTTTATTCTTGGTGAAGTTTTTTGCCATCTATATGGTTTTCAGCACTCTTTATGGATTATTCATTGCCAGTTTTGATGAAAGAAAGCTATTAGATCCTATCACTCGCTTCGTGGCCTTCAATTGTGTTTCCACAGCATCCACTATTGGTTATGAGACGGAAATAGTTGAGGATGATCATTTACGAATTGAGAGTGAGGAGGAGCAGACCTTCGATAGTATTTGGCTCGATAAGACCTATGCGATTTCTGTGGAAGAAGGCTGCAACGGAGTAAATATTATGATTCTTTTTACCGCTTTTGTAGTAGGTTTTGGTGGGAAACTGAAGAACATGTTGTGGTTTATTCCGGCAGGATTATTATTTATTCATCTCGCTAACATTGGCCGCTTACTTTTATTAAGTCTCTTAAACGTAGAATGGGAGGGGAGAGCTTTTCATTTTTTCCACAAATATGGATTTACGGCAGTCTTATATCTTGCGATTCTATTACTGTGGTACCTATGGGTAATGCACTTAAACGGAAAGACTGCTTCGAAGACTAAATTGTCAAACAAAAATGCTTAAGCAATTTGGCTACACCCGTATATTGTTCATTTTAGTGGGGGCGATCGGTTTATTTTTAGTATACTTTTTTCAGCATTATCTCGACTTTCACTCTGTTTTATTTAAGGGAGAGTGGCCCCAAGAACTGAATTATTCCAGTGATTTTAAGCAAGTTGAAAGTATCCCCTTTATTGTGAACAAGTTAGGGCGCTATTTGCTAAATGATCTTTTTACCATAGCTATCATATACGGCTTGTTTTATGAAAAAAAGTACCTACGTTTTGCCTTTCTTGTTTTGCTTTTCGGACTGATTGTTCTACTACCGAGCTACCTATTTTTGTATTTGGCAAAACCGGTTGGTTTCAGCTCTTTGCTAAGCCACTTACATCGTATTGTCTTAAACCCAGTTTTAATGATGCTGCTAATTCCTGCTTATTTTTATCAGAGGAGAATAAGTCATGAAAAGGGATGAGCAAGATTCATTCTAAACATTCCTGTAATTTTAGTGTTTAGCACTTGTAGCATCAATTAATATGATGTAATTTTGTTCAATGTTTAAACATTAAAACTAATTTAAAAATGAAGATCACTAACAAACTTATTGCCCTTGCTCTTACTAGCTCTTTAATAGCTTGTAACAATGGTGCACCAGAATCAGCTGTAGAAGCTAGCGATGCTAAAGAAGTACAAACTGAGACTTTAGAAACTACTAAGTACAGCGTTGTTACTGCTGGAGATGAGGTTTCTTGGGAAGGTTACAAAACTTTCGCAGTAGGAGATTCTCATAACGGAACTATCCAAGTTAGTGAAGGTAACTTTATTGTAGAAGGAGATGAATTAGTAGGAGGTACTTTTACTATTGACATGACTTCAATTAACGATTTAGACCTAAAAGATAGCCCAGAGTACAAAGCTAAATTAGAAGGCCACTTAAAAAGCCCAGATTTTTTCGCAGTAGATTCTTTTCCAACTGCTAAATTTGAAATTACTGATGCTAAGGCTGTAGGTGCTGCCGATACAACTGGCGCAACTCACATGGTTAGTGGAAACTTAACACTTCGTGGTATTACTAAAAACGTTACTATTCCAGCAATGGTTGAAATGACTGACGCGGGTATTAACTTTACTACTCCAGAATTTGTAATTGATCGTAGCCAGTGGGATGTTAAATTCCGCTCAACTTCATTTACCGAATTCACCGATATTGCTAAGGATAAGGTTATTGATAATAACATTAAACTTTCTGTAGACTTAAAAGCTACTAAGGCTTAATCACTTAATCCTTAGATTTGGTTTAAAAGCCGCTGGTTCTGCCAGCGGCTTTTTTTATTTTGCTACCAAACCTAGATTATGTCAGATTATAAAGGTCGCTTAGCTATTAAAAGCTGGGCAGAAGATGACCGTCCGCGCGAGAAGTTCAGTAACAAAGGTAAAGCGGCTCTTAGTGATGCTGAGTTGATTGCTATTCTATTAGGGAGTGGTAATAGACAAGAATCCGCTGTGGACCTTTCTAAACGCATTCTAAGTTCGGTAGAGGGGAACTTAAATGAACTTGCGCGTTTAAGCCTGCAAGACCTCATGGAGTTCAAAGGAATAGGGGAAGCGAAAGCGATATCTATTGCTACCGCCTTGGAACTAGGTAAACGGAGAAATTTAGCGGAAGCGCTCGAGCGAAAGAGCATTAAAAGTAGTGAAGCTGTCTTCAATATTCTACAGCCCCAAATTGGCGATTTGCCGCACGAAGAGTTTTGGGTACTTTACCTTAATAATCACAATAAAATGATACGCTCTGTCTGCATCAGTAAAGGAGGAATAACAGGTACCGTGGTAGATATTCGTCAGGTTTACAATATTGCCTTACGCGAACAAGCCACGTCCATCATTCTTGCGCATAATCACCCTAGTGGCAATGTAAAGGCGAGTCAGACCGATTATAATTTAACTAAGAAAATTGCTGAAGCGGGTAAAGTATTAGACATAGCCGTACTAGACCACCTAATTATTACCGAAAAAGCGTACTATAGTTTTCGTGACGAAGGAGATATTTAGACAACAAATCAATGCTTACCCTACTTGAATGTACGATTGTAGTCGATAGTCCAAATTAGACTTTATCTTTGCCCCATGCTCTTATTTTACACTAGCGCTCTCAGCCCCAGGATTAAATACATAAGCCGCCTAATCTTTCAAGATTTATTGGGCTTGAAGATTCGGTATACTCAAGATAAAGACGAGTACCTGCAGTCAACCTTACCAAAGATTAACTACTCTCGAGACCCACTGCAAAGCGGAATTTTCCTGCAATCGGTAAACCTCTTATTTGAGTCAGATATTTCTGAGCAAGAAGTCAATTCAGGTACTTATAATGGTGTGGTTACTTTGTTTACCACTGGACGTCAGTCCCTTTTACCTTTTGATCCTCTCGCGGCAAGCTTCTTTTTGGTAAGCCGTTATGAAGAATATATGCCTTTTATTGCCGATGAGCACGGTCGCTTTCCTGCCAAGGAATGCATTATGTATCGATTAGGTACTTTAAATAAACCACTGGTTAATGCTTATACCGAAATCTTAGCAAGTCTATTGCTAGAGCATAATCCTAATATTGTTTTTACTCGTCCTAAGTATAGTTTCCAGAATTCGGTAGATATAGATAATGCTGCCGCTTTTTTAGGCAAAGGCATATTTAGGGTCATTGGCGGTTATATTCAAGACCTTCTTTCTTTAAACTTCAAGCAAATAGGCGAACGCAGCCGCACTTTGGTTTTTGGAAAGAAAGATCCATTCGATACTTTTGATCACGTTGTTCGCTTAGAAGAGAAATATAAATTCACGACTATTTACTTTGCCCTTTTTGCAAGGATGAGTCAATATGATCGCAGTTTAACGCGCTACTCATCTCGCTTACAGCGCTATGTAAAGGGTATTGCTGATTTTTGTGAAATGGGAATTCACCCATCCTATCGTTCCAATGAAAACCACGAGTGGTTAGAAGAAGAGATTAGCAGCTTGCAAAGGGTTCTGAAAAAGGATATCAAGAAAAGTCGTCAGCACTTTTTGAAGATTCACTTTCCCTCTACCTTTCGCAACCTCTTACAACTAGAAATCACAGACGATTACTCAATCGGTTATGCCTCTGAGCATGGCTTTCGGGCGGGAATTTGCACCCCTTTTAGGTTTTACGACATTGAGCAGGAAGTAGAAACACCGCTTATTATGCATCCCTTTCCTTTTATGGATGGCACATTTATCTACTATTTAAAGCTTTCGCCCGATGAAGCCCTAAAAAGTATTTTAAAATACATTGACACTTATCGTCAATATGGGGGCGAGTTTATTCCTGTTTGGCATAATCGTATTTACAGCGAGAAAGAAGAAGAGTGGAAAGGCTGGAATCGGGTTTTTGAAGAAATGGTGAAAGCAGCTGTATGATTAACTATCGTGAACATCACTTTATAGATATTGAAAAGTACGATACCTGCGTAAAACGAAATGCACAAAAAATACCCTACGCTTTATCTTGGTATCTAGATTCTGTCTGTGAGCAATGGGACTGTTTAATCTTAAACGATTATGACGCTGTTTGGCCCTTGCCTTTTCGCAGAAAATGGGGACAAAAGTATTTCTTTCGGCCTTTTGCCGTGCAGCAATTGGGTATTTTCAGCAAGCAGCCCTTAAGTGAAGAACAGCTATTAGCCTTTCAGCAAAAACTAAGCGAAAACTGTCGTTATGCAGATGTGTATTTAAATGAAGGTCAAAGTATAAGACCCTTGGCTACCAATTGGGAGGTTAATGGGCAAAATAACCTTATTTTAAAGCTAAACCGTTCTTATCAAGAGGTTTATCAAGGCTTCAGTAGTAATATAAAGCATAAATTAAAGAAGCATCAAACAGCGGCATTTGATCTCTTTGAAAACGATGGGCCTAAAGTTCTAATAGACTTATTTATTGAAAATAAAGGCAAGGAGTTAAATCTGTCATCAGAGTTTTACCGTTCTATGGAGAAGGCTATGTTTCAGGTCCTTCACCGTGGTTTAGCTAAAGTATTTACCATTTATGGTGGTCCTAACCAATTATTAGCAGGGGTCTTTTTTATTGAGTATCAAGGTCGATCAATATTTTTATTTTCAGCGGTTTCACCGATGGGTAAGGATTTGGAAGCTATGACCTACTTAATAAATGAGTATCTAATCTATAATTCCGAAAAACTAAATGAATTAGACTTCGAGGGCTCCATGCAAGATGGTGTGGCGCGATTTTACCGATCATTTGGTGCAGAGGTAACGCACTACAATCATTTAAAATATAATGGCCTGCCTTGGCCGATGTCTCTTCTAAAATAATGGCTAAAAAATATCAGCACCTTTTCTTTGATTTAGACCATACCCTATGGGATTTCGCAAAAAACTCAGAACAAGCTCTAATAGAATTATATCACAGCTACGCTTGGGAGTCTATTTTAAACCTTCCGGTAGATACCTTTTTGACAAGTTATTATCAGAAAAATGATGAGATGTGGGAGCTTTATCGCGCTCATAAAATAGATAAGGCAACTTTAAGACACCGCAGATTCGCTGAGACCTTTGCAATATTTAATTATCAGCATGATGATAAAGTAGCCAACTTTGAAAAGGACTATATCCATTTGGCTCCAAGGAAAACGGTCCTATTTCCCGGTTGTATCGAAATGCTAAACATTTTGCAAGAGCATTTTAACATGCACATTATTACCAATGGCTTTGAGGAAACCCAACATATTAAATTAGAAAAGAGCGGTTTAAGTCCTTTTTTCGATAAGATTGTGACTAGTGATCGCATAGGAGTAAACAAGCCTGAAGCTAAAATATTTCTGGAGGCTATGCGTCTCGCTGGCGCCACTAGAAAAGAATCTTTAATGATTGGCGATAATTTGGTGGCGGATATCCTTGGTGCTAGAAATGTTGGTTTAGATCAGGTTTACTTTAATCCCGAAAAAAATAAGCACCAAGAAAAGGTCAGTTTCGAGATTAGTAATTTGGTTGACTTACCCGCTTTACTTCTTTAATTATTCCCTTGGTACTTTTTGTAGTGAAAGGCTTCATACTGATAAGCACCACTAAAACGATTTAGGTCGGCGTGCATCCTTGTGCTAATAAAATCTCCACGGCTAATTCCCGATAAATGAACCTCTCCTTCTACGGGTTTTAAAGTAAAATAAAACTTGCAAAGAATAGTGTCGCCTGCCGCTAAGTTATAATTGTTGGGCTCAACTTTCTCTACCTTTAAAATAGCCATATTATTAGTGCCCATTAGAGGGTACAACACTTTTAGATTAATGGGGAAAGTCTCGATTTGCTCAATTCTAGCTTCTTGACTAAAGGAAAGACTGGGGATTAAAAGAAGCAAGCTAAAAAGCAATTTGTACATATATAAGGATTTGCTGCTAAGATAAGTTTTGAATTTTTCTTTCCACTGCATTTTTAGTGTTCGCCGTTTTTAAACTATTCAAATGAGTTTTTTTAGCCTAATCAGCTTAATAAACTCAAACTTGAAGTTCACTTAGTGGCAATTTAACTCGGGAAGCACCAATTTGATTTTCTTGATTAGGCCTGAAACGGCTTGGTAAACTTTAAATCCATTCGCGTTTAAACCTGAGCTTAATTCTTAAATTTGCGGAACTCAAAAAATTCGCAATGCAACAGCAAGCTCCATATACTCCCAAAAATAAAGTTAGAATTGTAACCGCGGCCTCCTTATTTGATGGCCACGATGCGGCTATTAATATAATGCGACGTATCATTCAAGCCACCGGATGTGAGGTGATTCATCTTGGCCACGACCGCTCGGTAGAAGAGGTGGTAAACACGGCGATTCAAGAAGATGCACAAGCCATTGCCATGACATCCTACCAAGGAGGGCATATTGAGTACTTTAAGTACATGCACGATCTTTTGAAGGAAAAAGGTGCGCCGCAAATTAAAATATTTGGCGGCGGTGGCGGCGTTATTTTACCAGAAGAAATAGAAGAGTTACACGCCTACGGAATAGACCGTATCTACTCTCCTGATGATGGTCGTTCTATGGGTTTGCAAGGAATGATTAACGATATGGTTGAGCGTTCCGATTACCCAACCGGCCTTAGTATTGATAGTGAGTTGGACCGGATTAGTGAAAAGTCAAAACCAGATTTAGCTAAGATAATATCAGCAGCCGAAAATAACATGGAGGCTAATAAAGAGGCCTTGGATAAGATTGATGCTTTAGCGAAAAAATCGAAAACCCCAGTTTTAGGAATTACCGGAACGGGTGGGTCTGGAAAAAGCTCTTTAGTGGATGAATTGGTAAGGCGATTCTTAATCGATCATCCCGAAAAAACATTAGGAATTATCTCGGTTGATCCTTCAAAGCGCAAAACTGGTGGTGCTCTTTTAGGAGACCGAATCCGTATGAATGCGATTAAAAATGATCGTGTTTATATGCGCTCCCTAGCCACTCGTCAATCGAATCTTGCCCTGAGCAAACACGTGCAAGAAGCAGTGAATATTTTAAAAGCGGCCCAGTACGATTTAATTATTTTAGAAACTTCAGGGATCGGTCAAAGTGATACCGAAATTATAGAGCACAGTGATGCTTCCATGTACGTGATGACACCAGAGTATGGTGCTGCCACTCAGTTGGAGAAAATCGACATGCTTGATTTTGCTGACATCATTGCCTTAAATAAATTTGACAAACGCGGTGCTCTAGATGCCCTGCGCGATGTTAAAAAGCAGTATCAACGTAACCACAACTTATGGGATGCCGACACCGATACTATGCCCGTTTACGGCAGTATTGCTAGTCAGTTTAACGACCCTGGTACGAACGCATTATACCGTGCTCTGATTGATACTTTGGTAAATAAAGCGGGAGCAGAACACTTAAAGAGCGACTTTCGTAGTACGGGAGAAATGAGCGAAAAGATTTATATCATTCCGCCTAATCGTACCCGTTACTTATCCGAAATTTCAGAGTCTAATCGCGCTTACGACAAGCGTGCTAAGGAACAGGCGGAGGTGGCCCAAAAACTCTATGGTTTATACCAAGCAACGCTTTCTTTTGGTGGCCCAGATTTACTAAAGGAAGAAGCTGCTACTATTTCGGAAGAAGGAACAATTGGCGAGCTTATCAATAAATTTGTGGAGCTTCGTAAAGATCTTGACCCTCATTATTGGGATATTATAACCAATTGGGAAGGCAAGCTGAAGAAATACCGCGATGAACTTTATACTTTCTCCGTAAGGGGGAAAGAAATTAATATTAAAACCCATACGGAGTCACTTTCACATACCATGGTACCCAAGGTTTCATTGCCACGCTACCAAGCATGGGGTGATTTGCTCCTTTGGAATTTGAAAGAAAATGTACCCGGTGAATTTCCTTTTACCGCAGGTATTTATCCGTTTAAACGTACCGGAGAAGATCCTACTCGCATGTTTGCGGGAGAAGGCGGGCCAGAAAGAACCAACCGTCGCTTTCATTATGTAAGTCAAGATATGCCCGCAGCGCGCCTAAGTACTGCCTTTGATTCGGTTACCCTTTATGGGAACGATCCTGATTACCGTCCTGATATTTACGGAAAGATTGGTAATTCTGGGGTAAGCATTTGCACTTTAAGTGATGCGAAAAAATTGTATTCAGGCTTTAATTTATCTGAGCCAACCACTTCGGTTAGTATGACTATCAATGGTCCGGCTCCCATGATCTTAGCTTTCTTTATGAATGCCGCCGTAGACCAGCAGTGTGAGATTTACATACGCGAAAATGGTTTAGAGTCTCAGGTAGAGGCTAAGTTTAAAGAACTTTACGATGATCGCAATTTAGAGCGCCCTTATTATCAAGGCTTAGAAGAAAGCGAACCTAAAGACCGTATCGAGCTTGAACCCTTGAGTCAGATCTCTGTAAAGGGGCATCTACCGAAAGGGAACAAAGGATTAGGCTTAATGCTATTGGGCTTAACGGGTGACCAAGTTTTAGAGGCTGAAGTGTACGCGGAAATTCGCAAAAAGACTTTAGCAGTAGTGCGTGGAACCGTACAAGCCGATATTTTAAAAGAAGATCAAGCACAAAACACCTGTATTTTCTCCACCGAATTTGCCTTAAGGCTGATGGGTGATGTGCAGGAGAGTTTTATAAATAATAAAGTACGGAACTTTTATTCCGTATCCATTTCAGGCTACCATATTGCCGAAGCAGGGGCAAACCCACTTACGCAATTGGCCTTTACCCTGGCAAATGGCTTTACTTATGTAGAATACTATTTAAGTAGAGGCATGGATATTAACGACTTTGGCCCTAACCTGAGCTTTTTCTTTAGCAATGGTGTAGATCCTGAATATGCCGTAATTGGTAGAGCAGCCCGTCGTATCTGGTCGAAAGCTCTTGATCAGAAATACGGAGCTAACCCAAGGGCGCAAATGTTGAAATATCACATTCAAACTTCTGGTAGATCCCTGCATGCCCAGGAAATTCAGTTCAACGATATCCGTACTACTTTACAAGCCCTGTATGCGATATACGATAACTGTAACTCATTGCATACCAATGCTTATGATGAAGCGATTACCACTCCTACCGAGGAAAGTGTACGTAGAGCGATGGCCATTCAGATGATTATCAACAAGGAACTAGGCTTAACGCAAAATGAGAACCCGATTCAGGGTAGCTTTATAATTGAAGAGTTAACCGACTTGGTGGAAGAAGCGGTATTAACCGAGTTCGACCGTATTACCGAGCGGGGCGGAGTGCTTGGCGCGATGGAAACCATGTATCAGCGCGGTAAAATTCAAGAGGAAAGTTTGTATTATGAAACGCTTAAGCATAATGGTGATCTACCTATTGTTGGGGTAAATACTTTCTTAAGTTCAGAAGGATCGCCCACCACTAGACCCGGTGAAATTATTCGCGCCACCAAGCTGGAAAAAGAAGCCCAAATTAAAAATTTGCGTGCCTTACAAGAGCGCAATGATAACACAGCTTCGGAGTGGTTAGAGAAATTACAAGCTACTGCCATTGCAAATGAAAATATGTTTGAAGTGTTGATGGAAGCCACTAAGTTTTGCAGTTTAGGTCAAATTACTAGCTCCCTATTTGAAGTAGGGGGGCAGTACCGACGCAATATGTAAGACTAATTTAGCATTGTGAATTCACCTTTTTAGGAGAGACGATCTGTATTTTCAGGTCGTCTTTTTTTGTGTTCTACTCCTTCACTTTTTGCCCCTTTTTAGATTTATTTTCAAATGCCTTTTCGGCTTTAATTGGACCGAGCTTTAAATTTATGTTCGATATCGAACAGTGATGTACCATTCAATAATTATATTAACTTTCTTCGCTAGAATAAAACTAAATAATCAAGACCATGAAGTTAATTATTGAAGGACTAACGAAAACTTACGCTAGTGGCGTGAAAGCACTAGACGATGTTTCGCTGGAAATTGGCAAAGGAATGTTTGGTTTACTCGGCCCCAATGGAGCCGGTAAATCTTCATTAATGCGCACCTTAGCAGGTTTACAAGATGCAGACAGTGGCCGCTTGATGTTAAATGATATTGATATTTTAAAATCGCCCGAAGAGCTGCGTAAAAACTTAGGTTATTTACCGCAGGAGTTCGGGGTGTATCCAAAAATAACCGCTTATCAGTTATTAAATCACCTTGCGATTTTAAAGGGAGTTAAAAATAAAGGGGAGCGCAAAGAATTAGTAGAACATCTCCTGCAAAAGGTAAATTTATACGAAAAGCGCCACAAAGTCGTAAAAGGCTTTTCGGGTGGGATGAAACAGAGAATCGGCATTGCTCAGGCCCTAATTGGCGAACCGCAACTAATAATAGTGGATGAACCTACCGCTGGACTAGACCCGGGCGAGCGCAATCGCTTTCACAACCTTTTGGCCGATTTAGGCAATGATGTCATTGTAATTCTAAGTACGCACATCGTTGATGATGTGAGGGAGCTATGCACCCAAATGGCTATTATGAACTTAGGTCGAATTATTTATCACGGTGGACCAGAAGATGCGATTGCCACCCTAGAAGGCCAAGTTTGGGAAAGAAGCATTGAGCGCGACGAGTTAGCTGTCTATAAAGATCAGTTCAATGTAATCTCTGAAAAGATGATTGCGGGGAAACCACTTATTCACGTGCAATCGGAAATGTCTCCCGAAGAGGGCTTTAAGGCAGTGTCTCCTAATTTGGAAGATGTGTTCTTTTCTTCTATTAAGAGTAGTTCTGAAAGTATAACCCTTTAATTGCTTAGCGATGTTTAAAGAAATTTTCTCTCGAGAAATCGGAGCGGCTTTACGAGCGCCGATGGTTTATATTTTCACTTTTGTTTTTGCATTAATGGCCTTTTTAGCCATAGTGAGCGATAATGTAATGATTGGCGGAGCCATAGGCGCAGTCCATAAGAATGCCCCACATATCGTTACTACTTTTATCACTCTTTTATCAATTTTCGCTTTACTCTTTGCGGTTGCCTTCTTTAACAATGCAGCTCTACGCGACTTCAATCATAATTTTGATGAAATCCTTTTCACTACTCCACTTAAAAAAGGGTCTTACTTCTTTGGTCGTTTTTTAGGGGCTTTACTACTTAGTACTATTCCTTTGGTAGGAGTGTTTATCGGTATTTATTTGGGCAGCATTATGGCCCCGATTTTCGATTGGATTCCCGCCGAGCGATTTGGTCCGGCGCCTTGGGAAGCTTTTTTAAGTAATTATCTGCTATTTGTTCTACCAAATATGTTTTTAAGTGGCGCCTTAATTTACGCCTTGGCGCAAAAATGGCGCAGCACTATTATCTCTTTTGTGGGCGCTTTAATGATTATTATCGGATATATAGTCGCGGGGAACTTGTTAAGCGATATTGAAAACGTGGAGCTGGCGGGTTTAACCGATCCTTTTGGTATTCGCGCTTACGCCGTAGATAGCCGCTATTACACTACCGTTGAGAAAAACACTTTAGGGCCAGTATTTAATGGTATACTCCTTAAAAATAGACTAATTTGGGTAGGCTTGGGATTGTTAGTTTTACTAGGTTCTTACTTTAGCTTTAAGCCACAAAAGAACCCTAGTGCGCGTAGAATTAAGAAGGGAAAAAGTTCAAAGCTTAGTGCTAATAATCCAATAAAGCCACTGGGATCTTTGCCAAAGGTTAGCCTTCAGTATGAAGGTATGGCTTGGCAGCATTTTAAAAGTTTCTTTCAAGATGCCAGTCGTAGTATTTTAAAGAATACGGTATTTAAGATTTTAGTAGCCTTTGCTTTAATTCTTTTATCTACCGATCTTATCAGTGGCTTCGAATATTTTGGATTAAAGAGTTATCCACTGACCTATATAATGGTAGATGCTATCTCAAGCTCCTCTGGTATTTTTATGATCATTATTATGGTCTTTTTTAGCGGGGAACTCATCTGGCGTGACCGCGACTCACATATTGATGAAGTAATTGGCGCAACACCGCACCGAGCTATTAATCAGCTATTAGCGCAGGCACTTTCATTGGTTTATGTAGCCAGCCTACTTTACGGTATTTACGTAATTGCTGCGATTATAGCACAGTTGGGCCAAGGTTTTACTAATATAGAATTAGGCCTTTACATTAAACAGTACCTCTATAGCCAGTTGCCTACTTATATGTTATTTGCCTGTTTGCACCTTTTTATTCAAGTAGTAGTCAATAATAAATACATCGGTTATTTTATTTCAGTTTTAAGTCTTTTCGTCTTAGATATATTGTGGAATATTCTCGATATAAGCACTAATATGCTTTCCCTTGGTAGCAGCCCTTCTATATTTTACAGCGATATAAATGGTTTTGGACCAGGAATGTTGGGGCATATTTGGTTTAGTATTTATTGGTTTCTCTTTGGTTTTCTACTGTTGCTGCTAGCTGCTTTGTTAATGCAAAGGCATAAGACGGGGAATTTTAGCAGTCGTTTAAAGCAAGCGAAAATCTCTTTTAAAGGCGCGTATACAGCAATTATTATGGCGGTATTTCTTTCTTTTTGCGCTGTCGCGGGATGGGTTTTTTATAACACTCAGATTTTAAATACTTATAGGAGCTCCGACACAAATGAGGAGCTGCAGGCCAATTACGAAAAGAAGTATAAGACTTATGAAAACTACCCTCAGCCTAAGATAACGGCAATTGAGTACGGTATCGATATCTTTCCAAAATCACGCGACGTAGATGTTTTAGCAGAACTCACTTTAAAAAATGAAAGCTCACAAAATATAGATTCTCTCTTTTTTACACTAAGCGATGATTGGGAAACGGAGATCTCAGGAGCGGGATTAAGTGAAGCTTGGTTTGATGAAGATTTCGGTTTTAAGGCTTTTGCTTTAGGAAAGACGCTTCGCCCGGGAGATAGCATGGAACTAATAATTATCAATAAATATCGCACCGAGGGATTTCAGAATTTTTCCGGTAATACCTCCATAATTCGCAATGGTACCTTTATAAATAATAGTCAGGTACTTCCGCAGATGGGTTACGCTAGTGGCTTTGAAATTGGCGATAGAAATACTCGTAAGAAATACGATTTGAAGCCCAAGGCAAGGATGCCGAAGTTGCAAGATTCTTGTGACGCTGCATGCATGGTAAACTACTTAACTGATGGTCAGTCGGATTGGGTCTCTGTAAAGACAACCATATCTACCTCGAGTGATCAATTGGCCATCGCCCCGGGGAGTTTGGTTAAAGAATGGCAAGAAGGCAATCGTAATTATTACGAATACCAAGTGGAACAGCCTTCGCAAAACTTTTATGCCTTTATTTCGGCCGACTACCAGAAAGCTAGTCGCAAATGGAAAGGGATTGACTTAGAGGTGTATTACGATGAAAAGCATCCCTACAATGTGGAGATGATGCTTGATGCAATTCAAAAATCTCTAGAGTATTACACCACTAACTTTGGTCCTTATTATCATAAGCAAGCGAGAATAATTGAGTTTCCACGTTACTCAACATTTGCACAAGCTTTTCCGGGCACCATGCCTTATTCTGAAGGTTTTGGTTTTATCACCAATTTAGAAGATGAGGACGGAAATAATGTTGTAGACGCGGTAATTGCACATGAAATGGCGCATCAATGGTGGGCACATCAAGAAATACCTGCTTTAATGCAAGGAGGGACTTTCCTTACCGAAAGCTTTAGTGAGTACAGCTCCTTAATGGTGATGAAAGAAAGTAGCGACGCCATAAAAATGCGTGAATTCCTTAAGTACGATATAGACCGTTATTTGCGAGGTAGAAGTGGAGAGTCGGAAAAAGAGCTGCCCCTTCTTAAAGTAGAAAATCAAGGATACATCCATTACGGTAAAGGCAGCGTTATTCTCTTTGCTTTGCAAGAAATGATCGGCGCTGATTCTGTTAACGCCGCTCTCAGTGACTTCTTAGTAGCTTACCGATACAAAGAGCCCCCTTATCCTAATGCTAACGATTTTATGTCCTATCTAAGACCAAAAGTGCCGGATAGCTTGCAGTATCTCCTAAACGATTGGATTGAAAACATTACACTTTATGATTTTCGTTTAAAAGATGCAAAGCTCAGCGAGGAGGATGATCTTTTTGCGATTACCGTGGATTTGGAATCTTTTAAGTATCGTGCAGACACCCTTGGCACCGAAAATTCGGTGGCCTTAAATGAATGGGTAGATGTGGGTTTCTATAGCGATGATGAGGAAAAGGACTTATTTGCTAAAAGGCGAGTTTATATTGATCAAGAAGAAAGCACATTCACCTTCAAGCTGGAACAAAAGCCATTAAAAGTAGCAGTAGACCCTCAGCGTATTTATATAGAGAGGGATATAAAAGATAATGTGAAGTCACTCTGATCACTTAGATAAATGAAATATTAAAGCCCCGGAATTCCGGGGCTTTTTTTTAAGCTGCTTCTTATGCTTTAGCTCCTTTTTTACATCTCATTCTACGAACCTGAGCTCTATTATAAATTTAATCGAACTCGGGTTATGAGTTTCATGCACTAATTGCAACACGCTTTAGCTAAATATTTAGAAAATGATTAATGCTTGTCTTTCCTTGGGCTTCAAGTGCTCAAAGCGTAATTTAGGCGCAGCAAATCACATGTCGAATGAATTTGAAAATTGATCTGGCGGAACAGTTCATCAATAGTACCGCTAACCACTTATTTTTAACGGGGAAAGCGGGAACTGGTAAAACTACCTTCTTGCGAAAACTATCGGAAATTAGCCATAAAAGTTATTTGGTGATTGCTCCTACGGGAGTAGCGGCTTTAAATGCCGGCGGGGTTACTATTCATTCGCAGTTCTTATTGCCTTTCGGGACTTTCATAGCGCAGGATAGCTTAAGTATCCCGCCGTCGATGGAGTCTAACTTTTATTATGGGAAAACTATCGCGCGAAGAAATCCTTTGGATGCGAGACGTCGAAAAGTATTGCAGAGCATAGACCTTTTGGTAATAGATGAGGTAAGTATGTGTCGCGCCGATATAATCGACGCAATCGATTACCGCCTGCGCAGTGTGCGCCGTAATAATCGCCCTTTCGGGGGCGTTCAACTTTTAATGATTGGCGACTTATTTCAATTGCCACCCATTGTTAAGGACCATGAGTGGGCTTTCCTATCTAAGATTTATCCCAGTGCCCATTTCTTTGAAGCCTTAGCGCTGAGAAATAGTCGCTTCACCTATTTGGAACTCGATAAAATCTATCGTCAAAACGACCCGGAATTCATCGATCTCCTGAATAAGCTTAGAAATAATAACTGTGGGCCGGAGGATCTGGAGAAATTAAACCAATGCTATCAGGCTGATTACAAGGCAGAGGAGGGGCTCATAACTCTGGTAACGCATAATAATCAAGCTAATAATATCAATAATGCTCGTTTAAAAGAATTGGAGGGTAAAAGCTTCAATTATCACTCGGCGGTAGAAGGCGATTTTAATGAGAATCTCTTCCCCATGCCTGAAACCCTGGAGTTGAAGAAAGGAGCACAGGTAATGTTTATTAAAAACGATAGTGAAGGGAACCGTTTTTACAATGGGAAAATCGCCATTATTACCGAATTGAATAAAGAGGCTATTTATGTTGACTTAGACGGAGAACGATTCGAGGTTCCTCGCTTAAAGTGGGAAAACAGACGTTTTGAGCTTGATACCAAGAAACAAGAGATCGAAGAAAAAATATTAGGCTCGTTTGAGCATTACCCTTTGCGTTTAGCCTGGGCAGTTACTATTCATAAAAGTCAAGGTTTGACCTTTGAAAAGGCAGCGGTAGATGTGGGTAGCGCTTTTGCACCCGGGCAAGTATATGTGGCCTTATCACGCCTTACCAGTCTAAAGGGGCTCATCTTAAAGACTAAGGTTCAGCCCTCGGCAATAATGACCGATGGCCAAGTCCAGGCCTTTGTGCAGAGTAAGGCAGAGACAGATTTGAAGGAAGATTTGAGTCAGGCCAAGAAAGGCTATCTCCAAGATACCTTATTAGAGACTTTTGACTTGATGAATATCCTCGGCACCGCCACCTATCATTTTCAAAAGCACCACGAAAAATTCAGCTTCCAAGTCGATTTATTGAATGAAAGTCCTAAGACCATTCAAGATAAATTAACATTACTGTCTAAAACTGGCGGTACCTTTCAGAGACAAGTTTATACACTGTTACAAGATTCCGATTATGGTCAGCTAGAGGAACGCTTAAGCAAAGCGGCTGGTTATTTTTGTAAGGAGCTGTTGGGCATGATAGATTTAAGCCTAGTTAATATCCGCATATTAGATATGCATACCGGGACCAAAGCGCTGAAAGAACTCTACCAAGAAATTTTAAGCTTACTAGTTAAACGATATTTTGAAATAAAGGATATCCATAGTTTTTATAAGTATTTGCAAGCTGAAGGCAGCCTACCTAAACTTAAAGAAGGGCTTAAAGAAGATTTCCTCAATGAAAGAAAGGAAAAGGCTACTGAAGAGGTTAAAGGGATGAAACTTAACTTGAAGTCTAAGTCTGGTAAGGTGAAAAAACCGACCGGTCAGACTTATGAAGAAACCTATGAATTATTAGAAAAAGGCCTTGGTGCGGCAGAAATTGCTGATAAAAGAAAGCTAAAGTCCTCAACCATATATGGTCATTTCCTCAAAGGAATGAAGGATGAAAAGGTAAAGGTGGAACAAGTGTTCAGTAAAGAACAAATCAAAAAGCTTCAAAGTATCTGGCAGAGCCAGAAATCGCCTGACCTAATGAACCTGCATTACGCAGATAAAAGTATTTCTGTGGCAGAATGGCGCGTAGCTATGCATTACTTTCGCAGCCTAGAAGAAAAAACAGCATGAATCAATCTAAAACATTAGCACGTTTTATTCTCATTGGAAAATTAGAAGCTTATTCTTTCTTAATCCTCCTGCTAATAGCGATGCCGGTAAAGTATCTCTTAGGAGAGGAAGTACTGGTAAAGTATGTCGGTTGGTTACATGGCTTATTATTCATTCTCTACTTTATCGCTTTGTTTGCGGCTTATTTTAAAATGAAATGGTCTTATCTAACCCTTTTTCAAGGGGCGGTAGCTTCGCTTATACCCTTAGGCCCATTTTGGTTTCACCGAAAAATAGCTTCCCTTCATTAAGGGACGCAGACCAATTTATGAGGTCTGTTTTTGTGGTTTAGGAGGAAAGGTATTTCGATAATAAAAAGAGTCTTTAATATCCCTATCAGCAAGAGCAAGAGCAAGAGCAAGAGGCTGCGGGATGGAGTTCAGTCTTTCCAAAAGGAAAGAAAGCAAAGCCTATTTTATTCTTGGCCACTGTTTCAGTTGAGTACCAAATATTTTTCAAGTTTCATAGTCTGAATTCGATTCTAAATTAGGCTTCAGACCTCAGGTTTATAGAATCTACGGTACAGTGGAAAGAGACTTTATAGTGGAACCCTTGGCAATAGATCGGAATTAAAAAGCCCCTCATTCATTATGAATGCGGGGCTAAATTTTTAGGCTTATTAAGCTGTTAGGCTGTTTTATTTAATACTCACTCTGCGGCGAGCCATTAAATCACCTGATTGAACTTCAATCATATAAATTCCAGATGCTAAACCAGTAACATCAATCTTATGCATAAACTTGCCCGCAGCTGCATTGGCGTTGTTGCGGATAATTTCTCGTCCTTGAACATCGAGTAAACGAATAGTAGCATCGCCACCACTAATAGCGTTGAAGCTAATGTTTACTAGATAGCTAGCTGGGTTAGGATATACATTTAGTGAATTGGTTAATGCATTTTCAATGATACCAATATTTACATTAGTGTTATAAGTCATGGTGTCAGAACCACAAGCATTAGTCACCACCAAGGTAATAGTATAGCTACCGTTACCTAAGTAAAGAGCTGTATCAATTGCGGTATTACCACTAACGCCATTACCGTAACTCCAGTTATAAGAGTTTACGTTAGTTGAGGCACTAGCATTCAAGTACACTTCGTAAGTAGAACCAACAATAGCACTGTCGATTGTAAAGCTCGCTGTTGGTAAAGGACCACTAGCAGTAGTTGTAGCTAGTAATACAAAGCCGCTTGTGTCAGATCCACAGGTATCAGCAATATACACGTCATAACCAGTAGCAGCGGTAAGGCCAGTAATGTTAAATGGCGCTGTAACAACCCCTGTGTTAGTACCTGTTCCTAAGTTAAATCCTGTAGGGCCATATTCGATAAGCGAACCGCCCGAATTAGAAACCCAATCCACTTCGATATTAGCACAACCAACATTGTTAGTTACAGTAAGACCGGTAGGATCCGCACAAGGAGCAGGAGCACCAGCACAATTTGTCATAAAGCTTACTAAGGTATCACCTGCTGCGGTTGTGGGACTATTTGCATAAGTACCAGCACTGGCAGCAGTAGGATCAAATACATTGATACCAATCTCAGATGCCCAAGAACCAGCGTTGGTAAGGACAATGCTGGTCGGTAGACTATCACAAAGCAATACCGAATCGGTAAATAAGTTTCCTGTGGTAAAGCCTGCACCAAATTGGCCTACTTCCACACCATTTTGATAAACAGTTACTATTGCACCATTCCAGCCATCACCAAATGAATCGGTAAGGTCTAAAATGTAAGTACATTGATTAGCAGCATTACAGAGACTTGTTCCGGCTTTTAAAGGGCCAGCGAAAGAACTTGTATCGCCAGGACCACAAATTTCTCTTACATAAACGTCATAGGCTGTGGCCGATGTTAATCCTGTGATATTGTAAGGACTAGCAGTTGCAATTGCACTTGTTCCTGCACCTGGGCTGAATCCGGCTGGACCGTATTCTACCTCCCAAGATGTTCCCGTACCATTTGCGGTCCAAGAGACATTGATACTAGTTAGTGACGATGAAACAAGGGTAAGTGCACTAGGGGCATTACAAGTAGGAGGAGCACAATTAGAATTAAAGGAAACCATTACTGTTCCCAAAGCCGTTGTAGGACTATTGGTGTAAGTACCAGCGTTAGTTCCGTAAGGAGTGTTTACAACTATTCCAATTTCTCCAGTCCATGTTCCGGGGTCAGCAACTACTACTGAGGTAGGGAAGCCATCACAAAGGAGAACCGAATCTTGGTATAAAGTACCGGTGGTGAAATTACCACCTAGGGTTGCAACCACAACACCATTCTGGGTGATGTCTACTAATGCACCATTCCAACCATCTCCGAATGAATCGGTTAAGTCGAAGTAGAACCAACACTGACTAGAGGCAGCGCAAACGGTTGTAGACATTTGTTCTGGGCCTACAATACGGCTGGTATCGCCCGGTCCGCAAATTTCACTTACGTATACATCGTAGGCAGTGGCAGCAGTTAAGCCAGTAATGGTATAAGGGTTCGTAGTCGCAACTACTGTGGTTCCTGTTCCTGGTGTAAATCCTATAGGACCGTACTCAATATTCCATGAAGAACCTGTTCCGTTGGCCGTCCAAGAAGCTGAGATTGTTGTAAGATCTGCAGAATCTTGTGCAATACCGCTTGGTCTTGGGCAAGTCGGGATAGTTTCATAAACAATATCATCGATATAGTAAGTTCTAAAGTTACTGGCCTGATCATGTTTAAAGGCAAAGTAACGGTCGGTACCATTGTAACCTGTAGCAGCAGTAAACTCTACTATGTAGCTGGTAAACGGGCTCGAGCCAGTTAGAGTAACAGTATCAATAGGGTTGAAAGTAGTTGCGTCCAAAGGATTGTCTAGAGTACCTACTATAATAGTTCCAGGAGGTACGCTAGTAAAAGATGATCTCGCCCAAAACTCTACTCTTTTGTCGCCGGCTGATAGGTCATTAGTTTCGGGTGAAACTAAAATCATGTCAGTGTTGGTAAAGCCATTGTCCATTTCCACATAATTAGGAGCAGAAAACGGTGCATTGAATGTGCTATTTTGTATCGTCACACCTTGAAACGCACTCGTTATTAAGGAGGGATCTTGGATAGCAGTAAAGCAACCTAAGTCAAAATTAGGAACGCGGCTATCCCAATCTTCGATATATAAAGCAGAAATGCTTACACATGAGGTTTTAAAGCAAACTGGACCAGTCCAATTACTAGTATCACCAGGACTACAAATTTCTCTAACATAGAAACAGTAATTCACACCAGGCGTTAAGCCTGTCAAGGTAGTGGTGTCATTCGTTGTAACAACAGTACTGTTGTTTATTGATCCCAGTGGATTATCACCATATTCTACTTCAAAAGTACCAGTACTGCCGGTGAAAGGTTGGAAAGCAATTTCCGCATTCATAGTGTCCACATTAAGTACTGCTAAGTTGCTTACTTCAGGACAGGTAGGTATTTGCTCGTAAGAAACATCATCTATGTAGTAGGTTCTGAAGAGTGCAATCTGATCATGCACAAAGGCGAAGTGATTATCCGTACCGTTATAACCATTAGCCGTGGTTAGATTTATGATATGCTGTGTATGAGCTGATCCGCTCAATAGAACCGTATCAATAGCGTTAAAAGTGGCGGCATTAAAAGGGTCGCTCATAGTACCTATCACTAGATTTCCTGGTGGAGAGGCAGAGAAACTTGCTCTTGCGAAGAACACTATCCGCTTGTCGCCCGCTGTCATATCTGTGGTTGGAGGCGATACTAAAGCCAAGGGAGTATTAGTAGTCCAATTATCCAGTTCCACATAATTGGGACTAGAAATAGGGCTAGTAAACGCTGAAGATTGAATAGTTACCCCTTGAAAGTTTGATGCACTTAAGCCTGGGTCTTCAATACTGTTGAAGCATCCTAAGTCTTTGCTTTGAGCACTTAAAGCATCCCAATTTTCGAAATAAGGAGCACTTATTGGAGAGCATGGAGTGCAGAAAACAAATGGTCCTGCCCATAGACTAGTGTCTCCAGGTGAACAACTTGAACGTACTAAAAACTCATAACAAGTCTGCGCACTTAAAGTGTCTACCAGTAGGGTAGAGTTGGTGGTGAAACCTTTGGCACCGCCCACAGTAGATGTACCTTGGAAAAAACCAGCTGGTCCAAACCAATACTGGTAATTTGAAGTGCTCGTAGAACCCGTCCAACCGAGAGTAGCCGCTGAATCTGAAATACCAGTAGCACTTAATTGCCCTGGTTGAGGACAAGTTACAGCCCTTAGGCTCACGTCATCAAAAGAGAATCCATCACAACAAGTTACACTAAATGAAGAGCCTGATTGGCCATATTCCCCAAAGCGAATTTGGGTAGTGCTTGAAACGGTTTGACTTTGCGCCGCGAGAGGCGCTACAATATCAATATTAGTAATTGAGTCGTAAAAACCAGTACCGGTGGTTAAGGTATTAAGATCTGCGATTTCAACCCAGGCATCAGCTGCATTACCGCGCGCCCAAACTTTATTATTTGCGTTATTCGGCGCACCGTGATCCATAACACTAAAACCTAATTCAATTCCACTCGAAGTAGTGTAGTTACTCAGGTTAACTGTCATTATAAGATAGTTAGTCTCGGCAGTTGAAGCAAAAGGATCGTGGTCTAATGTCATTGCTTGAGCACCATTATTATACCAATTCGTTCCGGCTTGCAGACGGAAACGACCATTAGAAGCACTTTGCATTTCCCAATAATAACTTGGGTTACATAAATAGTCACTGCTAGTAAAAGTAGGACCAGACGTGTAGTTTTCAAATCCATCTACCAAGGGTAGAATGGCAGCTGTACTAATAGCACAGGCAGTTTTCACCGTTAAAGGTACAGCGATACTAACAGAGCCATCGGAGCAACTATCGGTTAAATAGAAGTCATATAAGGTTTCGCTGTTTAAGCCAGTAATTGTAATGGCATTATTGAGAGTAGATACCGTGGTGCCTGCACCGGGTGTAAAGCCAACTGGGCCATATTCAATAATAAAATTAACACCTGCACCAGCCGTCCAAGCTAAACCAACTGAATCTGCTGTAACAAAACTTGCAGCAAAATTGGTAGAGCGATTACAGAACTCTTCTTGCAATAAGAAGTTGTCTAGCATCCACCACCATGCCCAAGAGCCGCCATCATCGTAAACGAAACGTACTTGTAAGCTATCGTTTGCGTAACTAGTAAGATCAATTTTTTGGTGATCAGGAGTGTTTTGAGATCCTACGGTCGCAGTTTGGTTTAATAGGTTAACCCATGAGGAACCATCCCAAACATCAACTTCCGCGTTACCGGCACCTAAATGCTGATAAAACTGATCGAACTCTAAGTAAAGAGTACCAGTTAAGCTGCCAGCATCAACCATAGGGGAAAGTAAAGTTTCTACTAAAGTTGGTGCAGATCCAGGAGCGTCGCTATCTGCTTCAACAAAACCAGGTGAACCATCAAGCCCGGCACCTGTACCAGAAGTCCCACTGCCATTGGCGGCTTGAACCCAAGTATCAGTACTAGTTCCTCCATCGATAACTGTGAAACAGCCTAAGTTGGCATCCCAATTTTCGCTGTAGGGTAAAGTTTGCGTTAAACACTGGGTACAAACCAGTACTGGTCCTGTCCAAGTAGAAGAACCGTTGCCACTGGCCGAACAATCATTTCTAACATACACATCTACGCAAGTACCAGCGGTTAGACCATTAATGGTAAAAGGATTACCGCTAAGGTTTCCGGTAGTACCTGTACCTTGAGTATAGCCAATAGGCCCCCATTCGTACTGAACGTTTGTACCACCGCCAGTGTATGAAATGATTGCGTTTGTAACGCCGGCACTGTTTAAGGTAAGAGTAGTGATTTGAGCACAAGCTGGAATTAACTCATATTCAAAGTCATCTATATAGATATCGCTAAAAGTATTATTTAGGCTATGTAGGAAGACAATGTGGTCATCAGTTCCGTTATAGCCAGTAGAGGCGTTAAAAGGTACAATCACCAATTGCCAAGTATTGGCTGCAGCAAAAGTAATGGTGTCAATAATAGTGTAGGCAGTACCAGGTGTTTGAGAGCTTGTGGTTGCTACATACAGTACATCACCAACATTTTGTGCCGCAGCTTGAAATTTTATTTGCTTGTCGCTGGCAGTTAAGTCGGTAAACTCTGGGCTAACCGCCATGAGGGTATCACTAGTGGTGCCTGATGATGAACTAAACATCTCTAAAAAGTTGGAGGGACTAACTGGTTGGATAGCGTTGAAGGTAGAAGGTGTTTCTACGCGAGCATATGCAGAGGTATTGTAATTGTTATACTGCACCCAGCATACCGCTGGCGCATTATCTGCGTCAGTATCAAAATTACGGGTATAAGGCGCATTAAAGGGTAAGCAGCCTGTAATGAAATTAACGAAGCAAACGCTTGTGTCTGACTCGCCGTTTACTGCACCACAGTCGGATAAAATATAGGCGTCGTATCCTGTTGCTGCGGTTAAGCCACTTAGGGTAACTGTAGTGCCAGTTGCTGTTTGAACCGTACCGCCAGAACTAGGGTTAAAGCCACTAGGGCCATAGATAACCTTGTAACCATTGGTGGCTCCAGCAGCAGCAGTCCAAGAAAGATCTGCGCTAGAACTGGTTACGGTAGTCCAAGCAAAATTTGTTGGGGCTAAACAAGTAGGAGTATTATCTACTTTAATTTCATCGATAGAAATATCGCCGGTAAAACTGCTACCACGTGCGCCTCTAAATTTGATTTGGATGGTATCGTTTAGATAGGCAGAAAGACTAAGGGCAGTATCAGCCCAAGGAGCGGTTTCTGCTAATTGTTGTTGTCCGCTAAGGGTAAAGATTGAAGTCCAAGTTCCACTCGTATTAATCAGAATATCGAGCGTTCCCATGGAGGCACCAAACATATGGTAGCTAAAACTCAACTCTGGGTTAGTTAAACCAACAGTAGATAGTGCCGGAATGATAAAGGTACCCGTGTCACCTGCAACACCGCCAGACGTTTCCAGATAAATGTAATTGCCAGTGGCGTTATCACAAACATCACCTAAAGGGCCTGTGCCAGCTGAGTTACCTGAAGTTAGGGCTTCCGTTTCCCAGCGAGGCGTGACGGTTGTTCCAACATAACAGTTTGAGAAATTCCCCGACTGACCAATGCTCATTGCATTGAAATTCTCCGAGTAGGGAGTGCTTAATGGAGTTGTTGGCGGGCACTGCGCAGTGCTGATGAGCCAAACCCCAACCATCGTCATAGTTAGTAGTAATCTTTTCATAAAGGAAATTTAATTGATATGCAATAATATTCCTTTTTTATGACGTCTAACTACTTGCGTGCTGATATTTTCACTTTAGTCACAGTAAACTGTCAATAATTTTGAAGCGGCCTATTGATGATAGCTTAATAATTGCGACTGAGTATTAACTTTTTGACTGCCTGATGGTTATTGTTACTGATGATTAGCAAGTACACCCCATCTTTTAGGTGAGGACTGAGGCTCATTTTGTTTTCTAATTCTGTACCTGAAAAATGAGCTACCTTTTGTCCTGCAAAGTTTAATACCTCTAAACTTTCTAGTGGGCCATGACTGCTTTGGTTCCAGTCTAGGCTGAAGCTTCCCTCGGATGGGTTCGGGTAAACTTGCACCCAATCATCTTTTGCAGTGAAAGCGTTTTCTTTTTGTCCAACATCATAAACTTTCCCGTCAAAAAGGGATAAACCACCGCTCATATTTCCTACTACGGCATCAATAAAACCATCGTTGTTGAGGTCGGCGAAATCTGCCGCGGTACGAAATCCGGTAAATAAGTTCGGGTTTTCTTGATCACTTAAAAGTCCTAAAGTGGGACTGAGGTTAAGCATCATATCTGGTCGTTTGGTGGTATTTTGTAAATAAGGCATTGCACAGCCATCTGCCGAAAGGGTGTTAAAGCCGGTGATATCGCCGTAAGCATGTGAGTTAAAGCTCGTGTTGCTCATTTCCAAGTGAATATTATCGCCAGGGAAATTAGCTCTAAAGCAAACCTCCATAATTAAGTTCGATTGGCCATCCCAAAGGTAAGGATACTGTAAAGCAACAGTATTCCAGCCATTGCCAAAGCTTACAATAAAGTTTTCGAGGGCGAATGGACTAGGGAAATTACTTTCGAAGCTAGTTAACTCAGTCTTGTTAGTAGACTTGATTTTAAGAGTAAAACCATTCGTCAACATAGAGCCACCCTTATCGGCAACATTAAAGGCTAGGCTTTCAATGTAGCCCTTTATGTAACCTTTCGCTTGTAGTTCGCTTGCGCGGATGAGAAATTGATTGCGTCCGCTTCTTCGAGAAATACCGAAGAGCGTCTCTTCACTGTTTAAACTTTGGCTGCTAGCATTTCCAAAGGTGTCGCTAATGGATGTTGGAAGCTTACTAACCGTATCCACATCATCAAATTGCAAAACACCTCTATTGTAGGAGCCTACGAATAGCGAGGTACCGAGGCTATCTCTTAAAAAGACAGGCTTCGCATTACCTGTGTTACCCAAAAGAGAAACATCAGTAGCGCCAAAGAAGGCTGTTTTGAGATTAAAAGTGGGACTAGAAGGAGAACTGTTCTCAAACCAGTAGATGCGTCCTTTTTCGTTCCCTACGAAAAGGTCTAGATCGCCGTCTTCATCAATATCAAATAATTCTGGTGCCGCATTAGCCCCAACATCGGTGTTAGTGATAATAGGGGTTGTTAAGTTGTAGTTTGGGCTAGTGGCGCTGCCAATATTTTCTAAATAGTGAAAGTAGCCGCTGATGGTGCCAACTATTAAGTCGAGGTCACCGTCGCCATCAAGGTCGCCAAAGGCAGGCGCAATTTCTTCTCCTAAATTATACTGATGTAAATCGGCGAAATTAGTATCCAGTAGGGTAAACTCTGGGGTGCTAGCGGTTCCGGTATTCTCGTAGTAATACAAGAGTGAATTAGACATGCCCGGAGAAATAAAACGGTTGCCGATAGCCATTATTAAATCCACCAAACCATCGTTATTAATATCTTCAAGCCTAGGTATGGCAGAAGAACCTGGGTCAATCATGTCCTTTTGGAGGAAATTATCTTCTTTAAAAACAAAATTTGGTTGATTGGCGGTACCAGTATTTTCATAGCGCCAAATTCCACGGTGGTTTGAGGCCATGTCGGGGCTACCGCTAGTAGCATTGCTGTAGCTGCTTAAAACCAAGTCAGGGATGCCGTCTAAGGTGGCATCTGCCTTATAAGGCGCAGGGAAAATATATAAGTCAACTGGATGCTGCGGGGGATACATCGTATCCTGTGCGCTGAAGTAGGCTGAATCAATTGCTCCAGTATTGGTGAGGACAGAGAGATTATTATAACTTACATTAGAGAGGAATAGATCAGGTAATTGATTATTGTTGAGGTCCCAAGTAAGGAGACCGCTACCCGCATGCATTACACCTGCTTTTTTATTACCGCCTAGGCAAGCGCCTTTATTTACAGAACGGTAAAAACCGTCTTCTTCAAAGTATCCCCAGCAGTTATCACTTTGCACGAATTCTAGACCGCAATTAGTGCTTATATTCTCATGAAATTCTAAGCGGGTACCGCCGTTGCCAAAGGTTAAAATGTCAATATCACCGTCACCGTCCACGTCGTTTACATCGGGTAAGTCCGCCCGAGAGATGTATAATTTTGAGGGAGTGGTAGTTGATTGATAAAGGGTTTCAATTTGATTGCCATTGTTTGCCAGGGTGAAGCTGAGCTGACCATTACTGCTGGTGTTTTCATAAACCGTAAAAAATAAGCCATCATTATAAAAGATATCCTTCAATCCATCGCAGTTAAAGTCGCGTAAAAGGAAAAAACTCCCCTCTGTTTTGCTGAAGGGAAAATATTGGACATATTCGGGGTGATATCGGTACAAGGTGTCGCCATTAATGGTCTCATTAATGAAGGGAACAAGCCTAAATCCATTCCGATCGTAGGCTAAAAGGTCTTCCTTTCCATCAAAATTGAGGTCCATCGAATTAATTACAGGATAATTTAGACCTCCCGCCCAAGGGTTAGTTAGGCTGTCGGTGCCCTCAAAAACTTTGGTGTTTATAATCTGCTCAAAGCTATACCTGTTCTGGGATAGAGCCGGAAAGGCGAGGAGTAAAAAGAGGGCAGCAGAGTAGGTAAATCGCATAGCAGATTTTTATTTTTTGTAAAAATAACGAAATAAAAACATCTATTCTGCAATCATATAGTCATCGTTCATTGCTATTTATTCTGTGAAAAACTATATTTGCCGCTTTATTTAAACCCAGTTGACTCATAAGTAATGCAGAATAAAGGAGTTATCCGATTGTTTGCCATAGTATTCGCTTTGGCTTGTCTTTACCAATTAGCTTTTACCTACGTAACTCGCTCAGTAGAAGGTGATGCCGATGCCTATGCACAAGGCAATATCCAGTTACGCGAGGACTATCTCGACTCCATGAGGAACGAAGTAGTTTTTGACGTGCTTTTCGATGAATTCACCTATTCAGAGGTGAAAGAGAAGGAAATAAACCTTGGTCTCGATTTACGTGGTGGTATGAATGTGATTCTCGAAGTATCTGTAAAAGATATCTTGAAGGAAATTGCTAATAACACCAATAGCGTAACCTTTAACGAAGCGCTTAAATTGGCGGATGCCAATGCTGCGAATAGTCAAGAGAACTACTTAGATAACTTCTTCAATGCTTTTGATAAGGTTAATGAGGAAAGCGGTGCAAACCTTAATTATTCAGATCCTTCTGTTTTTGGAACAAAAGAGATGAATGATAAACTTGGTTTTAGTGCCAGTGATGATGCTATTAAAGCAGAATTACGCGACCAAGTAAATGCCTCAGTAGAAAATGTTTACACCGTTTTAAGAGCAAGAATTGATCAATTTGGAGTAGTTCAACCAAACTTACAACGTTTGGATGAAGGCGGTAGAATCTTAGTAGAGCTGCCGGGTGTAAAAGATCCAGACCGTGTTAAGAAACTATTGCAGTCTACCGCAGAATTAGAATTCTACGAATTATACGAAGGGGTTGAATTATTAAACTTCCTTGACCAAGCGAATCAGCGTTTGAGAGGTTTAGTAGAAAATCCTAATGCCAATAAAAAAGACGCTTCCACAGATGAGCTTGACGTTGAAGACGTTTTAGATATTCAAGATGTTGAAGAAAGTGACGTGCTTGCCGAGATTGACTCATCTGCCCAGAGCGATGCCGCTATTGACTCTCTGCTTACTGCAGATAACGATAGCGTAAATCCCGCCGATCAATTTAATCCTCTTTTTGAGGTTTTGGCGCCTAATTATGATTTTGAAACAGGACAGCCTGGGGTAGGACCGATTGTAGGTTATACCACAGTAGGCGATACTGATAAAGTGAATGAGTATCTTTCTAAGCCGCGTATCATGGCACTATTGCCAGGGAATATGCGCGATTTGAAATTTATTTGGACCGCCAAGCCAACGGAAGGTGGCATCATGTATTTATTAGCTGCCAAAACTACTCGTGAGGGCAAAGCGGCCTTAAGTGGTGATGTAGTGGTTGATGCCCGTCAAGATTTTGATGAGCGTAATCAGCCAGTGGTAAGTATGACCATGAATGCGAACGGTGCAAGCCGTTGGGCTAAAATTACACGTGAAGCTGCTGGCGATCCTCAGAACCCTGAAGATAACCGCAGTGTAGCAGTTGTATTAGATGATTTGGCTTATTCTTATCCTCGTGTAAACGGTGAAATTCCTAATGGGAACACCCAAATTACCGGTAACTTTAGCGTTAATGAGGCACAGGATTTAGCAAATATTTTAAAGGCTGGTGCTTTACCTGCGCCTGCTAGAATTATTCAGGCGGATATTGTAGGACCAAGTTTAGGTCAAGAAGCAATTACTTCAGGCCTATGGTCCTTTGTAGTAGCCTTAATCATTGTAATGCTTTACATGATTTTCTATTACAGTGGAGCTGGTGCAGCCTCTGATTTAGCCTTGATTATTAACATGTTCTTTATTTTTGGAGTGCTCGCATCCCTAGGAGCGGTACTTACTTTACCCGGTATTGCTGGTATCGTTCTTACCATCGGTATGGCGGTTGATGCCAACGTACTTATCTACGAACGTATTAGAGAAGAGTTAAGCAACGGCAAAGGCTTGCGTTTAGCGATTCAGGATGGTTATAACAATGCTTATAGTTCCATTATTGATGCCAACGTAACTACCTTTTTAACGGGCGTTATTCTTTACGCATTCGGTACTGGTCCCATTAGAGGATTTGCTACCACCTTGATTATTGGTATTCTAACCTCTTTATTCTGTGCGATCTTTATTACTCGTTTAGTTTTTGAATCGAGATTAGCGAAGAAGAAAAATGTAAGTTTCTTTACTTCAATTACTAAAAACGCTTTCTCTAATTTCTCTTTTGATTTCTTAGCTAAGCGTCGCATCGCCTATGTGGTAAGTGGTTTAATTATCCTTACTGGTATTATTTCTTTATCGGTTAGAAGCTTAAACTACGGAGTTGACTTTGTAGGGGGACGTTCCTATCAAGTTCGTTTTGATCAGGACGTAAACTCGGTAGAAATTCAAAAATCTTTAGGTGATTTCTTCGTAAACCCTGACGGAACGAAGGTATATCCAGAGGTTAAAACTATTGGGGAGAACTCTCAGGTAATTATTACCACTAAGTTTAAGATTAATGAAACCGGTAACGAGGTTGAAGAAGATATCAAAAACCGTTTATACGATGGTGTGAAATCTTTCTACGCTGAAGCACCTGCTAAAGAAGCCTTTTTCTCAGAAGCCAGTGGCGATGGGGATATTGGTGTGGTAGCGGAGCGTCAAGTAGGACCAACCATTGCCGACGATATTAAGTCGTCTGCTTTATTAGCAGTGGTTTTCTCCTTAATCGTGATTTTCTTATACATTCTTATTCGTTTCAGTAAGTGGCAGTATAGTGCTGGTGCTGTTGCGGCGGCTTTCCACGATGTGATGATTGTACTTTCTTTATTCTCATTATTGTACGGATTCTTGCCTTTCTCTTTAGAGATCGATCAAGCCTTTATCGCAGCGATTCTAACCGTAATTGGTTACTCTCTGAATGATACCGTGGTTGTATTTGACCGTATTAGAGAGTACATGCGTACGCATCACAACAAATTGCCTATGCACGATATTGTAAACGAAGCGCTTAACAAAACATTAAGCCGTACCGTAAATACCTCTTTAACTACTTTCTTCGTGTTATTAGTAATCTTCTTATTTGGAGGAGAATCTATTCGCGGATTTATGTTTGCCTTATTAATTGGGGTAGTAGTAGGTACTTACTCTTCCTTGTTTATTGCTACACCAATTATGGTGGATACAATGAAAAAAGAAGATCCTAAGGCCTAAGCAAAGGCTCAATAATTTTTAAAGACGCTCGGTGGAAGAAATTCTGCCGAGCGTTTTTTTTTGGTTCTGTCTTTTGCAAGCTTGGCCTCGAGTTCCTTGGCTTATCAAGAATAATTATTAAGGTTTATCAGGAAAGCTTCGTGCTACGTATTATTTTCCTTTAATTTTGAAAAAAATTACATTTTGCAATTCCATTTTCTGTTTTTAAATATTAGTGGCGGA
>Ga0306912_1000174_pt1 | contig 39735 bp, 36 predicted proteins | sample AntRauFillE10628_FD_190443 | JGI IMG/M metagenome (GOLD analysis project Ga0306912, IMG submission 190443) | Saline lake microbial communities from Rauer Islands, Antarctica - Metagenome Filla E10 #628 (v2) (version 2) | ecosystem: Environmental > Aquatic > Non-marine Saline and Alkaline >...
TGATACCGAGACTGTTGCAAACACTGGCGGTAACCTAGCTGACGGAAGTTATGCTGGTGCTGGTGGACATGGTGGCGACATCAACAACAATGATGGCGACCAAGATGTTGAAACAGCAACTACCGGTACTGGTGGTGACGGAGGTACTGGTGGACTTGGTGGTGCAGTCCAAACTGGTGATGCTCTTGCTGTGGCCAGTGTTACAAACACTGTCAACAGTAACGTGGTACGAGTTGGTGACTGTGAGTGTGATGGAGAAATCGGTCGTGTGCGAGTACGAACCCATGACTTTGCCGCACTCATGAACCGAACCGGTACCGGTGCAAACACTGGAGACAATGATGCTCTAGGTAGCTACGGCAACGACGGTGGTAACGGTGGCAGTATTGCCAATGCCAACGGTAATGGTGACGACGATGACGACGGGTCACAGGAAGTTGATGATGCAACTACTGGTAACGGTGGTGCCGGTGGAGGTGCAGACGCTGGTGGCTCTGTACTCACTGGACGAGCAGAAGCTCGAACAGCGCTTGTAAACCTAGTCAACAGTAATCGAATTCAAGTTCGATAAGTAGCGTTCTTTTAGACGCGCAAAAGGAGCATTCGCTCCTTTTGCTCAGCTCTGCAATTGTCAATTGGAGGCCTGAGCCAAAAGGATATGAACACCAACAACCAACAAACTAAAAGGGGGCTGCTACTAGGCTTTGGCGTAGCTTTGCTGCTGCTCCCCGCCATCGCCGTCGCAAATCAAAGTAGCGCAAATAGTATCAGTAGTATCACAACCAGTGGCAGTGGCAGTACGGTTGAAATATCAAACACTACTAGTATCAATGGCAAACGTACCACCTATACATTCGCCACCACCACCAAGGGAAATGTCTCTCATCAGGTAGAAATTACTGACGGTGTAGTGACCAAAGAAGAAACTTCAGTGGTTGCACCTGGTATTGACCGGGATGATGAGGTACCCGCAGCAGTGGTTGCCAGCCGAGTTTCCACTGCAGTAAACAATGCTACTGCTACCTACACACCACTCTACCTTGAGACTCCGGCCAACATTCGCTGGCTTGAAAGCATTATCAATTATTTACATTTTTATGTGGAACAACTTTTTTAAAACAACCAACAGTTCGTCGTACTTACTGAGCTTGCTGCTTGTATTCAGTTTAGTTACTCCACTCATCCCGATCGATACAGTCAACGCACAAGCTACGACCACCGAGCCTACCGTAACCCAAGTAGAGCAGCCACCCACCGAACCGCCAATCACCATCGTTGACACTGGCACTGCGGTTGCAGTGGATGAGCTGTCCAACACTGAAAATACTAATGAGATTGCAACGACGCCAGTTACTAGCACCAGCACAGCGGCAAGTAGTACAGCTACCGACAGTCCAGCGCCAGGAGGTATTGCAACCACCTCCACACCAGTAGCTACTACAAGCGACCCGTTGGTTGCTGATGGCCAACTATCGCCACCCGCTAGCTCCTCTAGCAGCACGACTTTGATTGCGCTCACCAATCAAGCTACTACCACAAACCAAGCCACTACCAGTGCAGCCAGTGGCGACAATGTTGTAAGCAGTGCCAGCGGAACAGCGGCTATTATGAGCGGTCACGCCTTGGCCTACGCTAATATCGTAAACCTGACCAACACCAACATCATCAATTCCACTGGGTTTATTGCCTTTTTGAACCAGTTATTTGGACAAAGTACCATCGATATTAGAGATTTATTTGATGTGTTTTCGTCAGACACAGCCATGACGACCTGTGCCCTTGCCGGCTGTGAAAGCGGGCAAATGGAAACTTTTATTAATAATTCTACCACTATAGAAAATAGCGTGACTGTGCGGGCGGATACCGGGAACAACAATGCTACTGGCTCATCGGCAATTATCAGTACGGGTGATGCATACGCGGCGGCCAACGTAACCAACATTGCTAACACCAACATCATTGATGCCAACTATCTCATGCTCAGCTTTAGTAATTTTGGCGACCTGATGGGTGATGTAATTTTACCGGGCACAAACTTACTAGAAAAACTATTTTCTGGTGGCGGAGGCAGCACCGTTATAACTGATACCGAAATTCAAAGTCAGGCAATTATCACTGACACTATCAACACCAGTGCAAATACTGGCGGAAACACCGCATCAGGCACCGACTCAACGATACACACTGGCAATGCCACCAGCTACAGTAACGTTTACAACCAAATAAACACCACCGCCATCAATAACGACTCTTTTACGTTACTGTTTCGGGTACAAGGTGATTGGGATGGTGAAATATTTGGTCTGCCAGAAGGCCTTTCTTATCAACAAACACCAGCTGGCATTCTTAGTACTAGTGACAACAATAAACAAGCAGCCAACGGAGCCCCTTACAGCTTGAGTGCAAACATAATCAACCATGCTGAAATTGCTAACGACATCACTGTCGAAGCTAGTACGGGCAACAACACCGTCGCCGGCGATGAGCTTGGCTACATCGAAACTGGTGATGCGTATGCGGCTGCAAACGTAACCAATATTGCCAACACCAACATCCTGGGGCGAAACTGGGGGCTGCTTATTTTTGACATCTTTGGAGACTGGCAAGGAGACATCTCGTTTGGACAACCTGATTTATGGATTGGCGGTATTGCAAACGCGGTCAACGGCAACACTCGAGCCGGGGCTGAAATCGAGTACACCCTAACGATTAGTAACCTGGGTGATTCAGCTGCCACTGACGTTATGCTTGATGGATCCTTGAGTAACGACCTCATCACACTGCAAAACCCAATCAGAAACCTAAACCTGGGCACCATACAACCAGGAGATACGATTGAAAAAACCTTTACCGGCTCAGTTGCAAACACTCTCCCACGCGGAAGCCACCCCGTTGATCTACAGGTAGAACTATCGAGTGACGTCCCAGACAAGTCACTCACCAATAACACAGAGGTGGTGACTGTGCTGACCGAAAATAATCACTCCCGCGGCGGCAGCAACAATCGATCTTCGTCGGATACCACCACTGCAAGCGCAGACGTCGTGATTGAAAAAAGCGCAAGCCAATCATACGCTGCCCCTGGCGATACGGTTGGATACACCGTTACCATCACCAACTATGGTGGACCCATTTATGACGCAACCCTCTATGACACCCTCTATGACAACACCGGTACCACTACCCTCGAACGAAGTTGGCCACTGAGCACCATTGCATCGGAAGAGTCCATTACCGTCACCTATGATGTACAGTTTGCTACCAGCACGACGCTCGGCACCCACCTCAATCGAGCCTACGTGCAGGGATACCATACAAACAGCAATCGTGAATCCGCTGAAATATATAATTCAATGGTAGCAACGGTACCGATGACACTCACCGACAGAAAAGGTGACGTACTTGGTGCAGCCACTACAAGTGTTGCGTGTGATCCGTACCTTACTTCATATCTCAAGCAAGGCGCAAATAATGACGCCGACCAAGTACGTCGCTTGCAAGTATTCTTTAATACTTTTACCAGCAGTACAGTGCCGATCAGTGGCGTATTCGACCTCACCTCACAACAGGCTACACGCGCGTTCCAGCAAGAATACAGATCCGAAATACTTGATCCGTGGGGACTTACCCGACCGACTGGCTATGTTTATTACACAACCCAAAAAAAAGTGAACGAGTTGTACTGTGCCCAAAAAGTCACCTTCCCGTTATCGTCCGAGCAAACAGCCGAAGTAAATCGATTCCGGTTTGCTAGCATCCCCATGCTCAGCACACCCACAAACAAACCAGCCCTACCAGCAAAAAAAGAGGACTCCGATGAGCTATCGGTATTACCCACACCTCCAACCAGCAAACCCACTACTGATCCACGCAATCTAGCTAAACGACTGGTAGACAATAGCAGTGCTACAGTCAATACTGATACACGTAACCAAGAAGCAGCCAGTAGCACTTTTTTCTCGAAAATCGCTGGATGGTTCACCCAATACAGCCTACCTGACATCTGGACCTGGCGGTCAGCAGCAGCCAACGAAAAGTAGCTAGATAGATTGCTTGGCTTGAGTATCACAAGAAGCTTTGTGAGTATCTAAACACCCTTCACATTTCACGAGCGTTGAATCTATCACCTGCACGAGACTTTCTCCACCGACTACGATCGCAGCGCTGATAACAACAATTCCTTGACTTACAGGCTGATGATCCTGCTCCGCACCATTCATAATCTTTTCAAAGTCACCTTGTAGCTCTTTGAGAAATTTTTGACTATTGATTACACCAACCTCATCCCAATTACGTGAATCTCACCAGCAAACAGAACCTGCTTATTTTCTAGTAAACCCGTCTGTTACTTCCCCTCCCCTTACTCTGCAAAAAGTGAGTCAGAGATAATTTAGCCAAGACGTTGCGTGGGCAAATCCACAATCAGTCCGAAATAAAATAGCTCACTGTTTATTCACCAAACTGAGAGAATAAAAAATATTTTACTCAAAACTGTTCAAGCAATGTAGAATAGCCATATGGGTGTGAATATTAGTCCGTTGAGCTGGCGTTTTTTAAAAACTATTCCGGCATACAAATACATCAGCTTGGCTGGCTTGTCGATTACTATTATATTTGGTGCATGGTTACTCTGGAACAGCGCAGAAGACAGGTACGAGACACTTTTATCTAATGTTGTGTATGATCGGAACCTGGTGCCCTTGAGTATTGCAGAAAACGACAAAGGTCACTATGTACACAAAACCACTGAAATACCGCAAGACTTCAAAGAGCTCTTAATACAAAAAGAGGACAAGTTTTTCTACTATCACCCAGGGATTAATCCTATTAGTACAGCGAGAGCTTTATTTTATTATATTACTACCGGTCGGGCTGGGGGATCTAGTACTTTGACACAGCAGCTTGCTAAAAATCTATTGGGGACAGAGACAGATCGAAATATTGCGAATAAACTCTTAGAAACACTATATACGATAAGTATTGAACTGTTTTCGAGCAAAGAGGAAATATTACACATGTATGCAAACTCGGTATATCTTGGCAATCAAGTACAGGGGTTCGACACTGCAAGCTACGCCTATTTTGACAAAGCACTGAAAGACACAACTCACAGTGAAAAAATTTCACTACTTGCAACCCTATCCTACCCAAGCACTAGAAACCCTTGGGAAACAGAAAATAAACTTTTTGCCTCAGCGCTAAATCAAAGAATTTCTTCAGACGAAACATATATCTCTCCAATAACCACAGACAATTACTCATTTCAAAGAGATGCTAGTTTTGAATTAAACACCGCGGGAATACTTTGCCAGAGTACGTGCACCACCACAATTGATGATTCTGTGACACAAAGAATAAGAGCGATTCTTGATCGGCATATTTCTGATGGTTTTTCTCGTAATATTAAAAATGGCGCCGTAGTGGTAATTGACCCCAAAAGCGAAGAGCTCTTAGTAATGATTGGCAGTAGAGATCCAAACAGCTCGACAAGCGGCAACCAAATAAACATGGCCATCGAACCAAGACCTATAGGCTCTACTGTAAAACCCTTCATCTACGCCAAAGGATTTTCCATGGGTTTGCGTCCGTATTCGATTGTTGATGACAGGGAGTATAAATATACTATTGCCACTGGTTTTTCTCTCTATCCAAAAAATTACGATGGGCAATACCGGGGGCAAGTAACTCTTCACGAAGCACTCAGCAACAGTCTCAATGTACCCTCAGTAAAAACCCTAGAATTTATCGGGCTGGAAAATTTTTATGCATTTTTAAGTGATGATCTTAGATTTACACCTATTCAAGCATATGACAATTACCAATATGGCATTGCTCTTGGTGGACTAGAAATGGATCTGACCACCCTGACGCACTACTTTACTCTCTTCCCAAACAAGGGTTCGTTGGCACCGCTTCGGGTTCTCAAGGGTAGTAATGACAATTTTGATTTACCAGTCCAGTCTCACATTGAAAAACAAACTGAAATAGTTTCAGAAGAATATATTGAACTCGTTCACACGATTATCAGTGACCGATTCACTGGAGTAAATCAGTTTGGATTAGAAGGAAATCTCAATATCGCTCATGATGATTACGGAGTAAAAACCGGTACTTCACGTGATTTTCATGATAGCTGGGTAGTTGGTTACACTGGTGACTTTGTCGTAGGTGTCTGGTTGGGCAACAGCGAAAACGAGCCACTTGATCAAGTCTCTGGATCAAGTGGAGCTGGCGCAGTCTGGCACGATGTCATGGAGTACCTACTAACTACTGATTACAACCAAGCAACCGGGATTGAATTAACAAATGTTGAAAGAATAGACATTGATGGAGATAGTGAATGGGCACTGCAAAATGACACTATTACTGACCACCAAAACTTGCTACTTGAAGATAATCTTATCTTAAGCATCCATTCAGGTGATGTTTTTGAATTTGATGATAATCTTGTCATCCCATTACGTGCGAGAAGGTCAGTTGAATGGACGATAAATGGTGTAGAAAAACGCACAGCTCAAGAGACTACCTTCACGCCTGACAGCGGTGGAAGATATGAAATTGCAGCATATGATACTGAAACAAAAAAACGCGAAATCGTTTTGATAGAAATTATTCAGCAGGAGTAACGTCAATCACAGTACCTTCCGTTCTTCCAAATACCTCTGGAAAGAATAGTTGCTCAGCCCGTGCTGGCAGGTGCTGGAATTCTCCTGGAACTAGTGCGCGCAAGAAGTATTCGTATTCATAGACCCCCTCACTCATCTCTTCAACATACAAGAACACTCGGTCGTCGTGAGATTCGGTATGAGTAGGACGAAGAACTCGAGAGTCATTTCCATAACTACCACCCAAACCTCTCGATTGGTACACTTGAGCGATTTGCGAATCACCAAATACAGAGGTCAACCGTGAAAACCAATTGTCTTCATTTGCATTTCCATAAGAATCATTGGCTTTATTTTTTACGGATTGGTCTTCTGTGGCCAAATTGAAGTTTACAATTTCGAATCCCGCTGGAATCATGTCTTCTATAGCAACGTGATTGTACTGATCAGGTATTGTAATGGTAAGCTTCCCTTTGATTACGTCACCGACCTCTGCAGAAACAAGCGGGTTTTCTTCTCCCCAATCATCCAGTTCATACAGGTTTCTGGTAATGGTAATACCTTCATCACGGGGCGGAAGTGACTCCACTGGCAAGAAATACTTGAGTGAGATATCGTAGTATAGGTTGTTTTCTTGACTCCCTTTATCTTCTTTTTCTAAGGTGAGTGGTAGTAATGTCTCTCTGTCCATATCGTCAATTGGTACGAAGTGAGTGAACGTCTCAAACACATTGGTTGGATTAAATTCAAATCCAAATATTTCTATGCCATCCAAAAGCCCCCGAAAAGAGAAGTGTGACTCTGCCTCATGCTGCCACTGTAGGTAATCAACCATTGCATCCACTACACTGAATGTATTGTGAGTACCACCCCAAACTCCCCTGTTGTCACGACTCGCTAATAGCCACCTGAGAGTATTTGCCATTGCTGGGTGTTCGTCTTCGTGTGCAGCAAAAGCTTTCAGCAGCAGAGCTGTGTCTTTAATGGACGTTTCAAAGTAGCTCCTATTTACCGTCTCTATTGTTGACAAGTAAGCTCCTCGACCGTCCATATCGATTCTATTCTTGAGAGCGTCGTACACCTGATTGCGACTACTACGATTAAAGTTATCGGCTGTCAAAATCGACAAATACGCCAGCGACATACTACTTATCTTTTCATTTAAGAAGGCTTTGTCGTTAATGAGTGTTTCAACAATACTCGTCAGCGCTGTTCCTGTCCCATCGTTTAACTTACGAAGGACATATTCCGCCAACACAACTGTCTCTTTGTTACGATCAGGATATTGTGAGTACACACTCTTTGTTTCAGATTCAATATACGCTGACGCCCGTCTCAATACTTCTTCTCGAACTTCAAATCCAGCTGCTTGCAAATTCACCAATGCATCAACAACGTGAATTGTGAGATACAGATTTGGTTCCAAACCTTTATAGTACGCAAAACCGCCACTGAGTGTTTGCGCTTCGTACATCTGAGCCAATCCGTCTTCTACTACGGTGTCGACTGTATAGGTAACCCCTTCGTGTTCAATGGTCTCAAATTTCCCTGTAACGTTAGGGAGTGTGAGTGCCTCAGTGAGAGTACCTATCGTACTTAATGAACTAGCCAACTGTTCGCTACACCCATACGGATAGGTCACCATATACGACAGTGCATCAGTCATAAAGACAGCCATAGTCGCATTGGCGTTAATGGTCAAGCCTCCTTCTCCTGAAACAACTTCATTTGGTATGTACAGATATTCGGTCGCTATGTCATCTCTCGTAAAATCAGCAGTAGCGACAGTTTCGTATGTTGTATTGGGCGTGATGAATATCGCTTGTTCTACACTATCAACAAACGATTCGTCAGACGCGGTAAAAGTAAACACATGATTTCCAGCTCTCATGTCATCTGGTGCCGTCACCTCAAAGTAGACGGTTTTTGACTCATCTTTGTTTATGTATACAGAGTCTGTTTGTGCTCCAGTAAATACCATGGTGTCACTCTCGAGTTTGATATCTACTTCAGTTCCCGCATCAGTCTGATTAAATACTTGTGCCCCAAGTGAGAACGTATCGCCAGGGACTACAAAGCGAGGCTTGAGCGGCACTGCCATCAGATCTTTTTTGGTGGTAAATTCTGAATAATCAACTCCGAGCTTAGTATCTTTCGTAACACCTAAACCTTCAATTTGCCAAGTAGTGAGATTATCAGGCAAGACAAAAGAAATAGTTGCTTTACCTGACTGATCAGTCACCACTGCTGCCGACCAAAACGCGGTGTCTTTGAAAATACCTCGCTTTTTCTTTGCCAAATCATCTGGATCTGCACCCCCACCTCCTTTGGTCCCCAGAGGTATATCTACTTCGTGCAATACATTTCTTATATTGCTGGCTGTCGTGACTGAAAGTGGAAAGCCATCGTAAAAGAATAAAGCAGGATTCTTTTTAGGATTGCCTTTTAGTGCAAGTACGGAAAGGTCTGCTACCGCAAGTGAAACTTCAGCAGGCACAAGTACCCCATCATGATTTCTTGTTTCCACATTTAATGTCACCTCTTCTCCTGGCAGGTAATGTGTTTTATTTGCAGTAACCTCTATATCTAACTGATGTTGATCATTCCCAACTTCATATCGCACACTTCCGTACTTCACTTCTGGGTCTCCAGACAACAGCAGAGCGGACACAAAGATGTTTGGGGTGTACTCATCGGTTATTGGAAATTCGTGCAAATAGAGACCGCCGGTCACATCTGCAATCCAGTAGTCATATACAGTGCCGCGTTCTGCGGATATCAACACTTTAGCGGTGTCATACGGTGACTTGATAAGCATCGTTGCAGTATCTCCAACATCAAGATCTGTATTTTCCACCTCAATATCAAGTTCGTAGTTATTATTTGGTGGCACAGAAACGGAACGAGAACCGTAAATGTAGATATTTGAGACGGTTCTTATCTTATTCCCCCTATCGTCTGTCTTTTCAATATGCACTTCATACTGTCCTTCGGTGGCAAACGTCAGTGGACCACTCCAATTACCATCACTATCAGTTTTAATTCGTTCACTCTCAACCTCTTCGAGCTGTTTCTCCGATCGATAGTAAAAACCGCCATCGACTTCTTGTCGCTTGAAGGTTTCCCAATTTACTTTATACACAGTACGCTGAATTCCAGATAGTGAAATTTCTTGACCGTCAGTATCGACTGTCTTGACCCGTAAAGTGATTGGCGAATTGACTCCAGTATAGTATCGGTCAGTTTTTGCACCCACATAGAACTCGCCTTTGTGAACTATAAACGATTTTTGTATCGACACAGAGCGGCCATTGATGTCTTTTGCAGTAATTGAAACGGTGACCAATTTACTTCCTTCACTGTCGACATCATCAAAGTAATCAGCAAAATCTAATTCTCGCTCAATGACTGCTCGACCATTTTCATTCATATCAGCCTCTCCTCGGAAAAGAAAATCATCACCGTAACCACATGAGTAACAATAATACCAAGAACGTCCAAAATTGAAGTATTCATCGGTATATCTATCGAAGTAATAATCTTGAGCAGTGACCGAATAAGATATACTGCCAGCACTCAGAGGTACTCCAAAGTAGTAATCCGCTTGTACTTCGACCCTCATGTTGTCTCCGTTTACATATTCTTGCTGATTCGATTCAGCTTCGAGCTTAAACGCTGCTGGCACATATTCTTCAACATCAAATCGCGAACTCTGACCAAACACCTCAATCTGATAGGTACCAAGCGGCGCATCACTCGGAATGTCAAACTCAGTATTGAATGTACCGTAGTCATTTTGTGGAAGATTTACTTCATATACTCGATTACCTTGTGAATCAAAGACTTCGAGCTTCACATCACCTTCATTCCAGACCTCATATGAACCATCAAAACCAATTCGATCAATTCCTCTGACATGTACCGTGTGTCCAGGGCGATAGATTGGCCGATCGGTGTAAACGTAGGTACGTGACGCGTCGCGTGTCTTGCCTGCGTTTTGCATTGTGTCCGCCCAGTCTGTGATAACCGCTGTATCCAGACCCGATCTCACAACCGCTCCGACGAGATTTGAGTGAACAGCAACTCTTGCAACCCCTTCTCCGTTAGTAAACCCAATACCTTTTGGTGAAAAACTTTCAAACTTTTTATTCCACTGATACTGCGTGACAGACGCACTCTCGATTGGCAAAAGTGATTGATTATGATTTATCCAATACAAGTTAGATGACTGAGCGACAGTTTCATCGAGCACTTCGTTATTATCTGGGTTTTCAGAAACCCCATATGCATCATCAGAATATTCAATCTCTTTCTTTCCAGCCGCCAGATTGGTTACGCTGACATATGTTCGATCATACAGCTGACGGTTACGATACGTCTCTTTATACAAAGGATTACTAAACGTAATAATATAGTGCCCTCTCGTATCACTGAAGTGATCAGCCAAGTTTATTTGGAAGTAATTATTTACCCAGTAGCGATCCGGCAGCTGCACCTGCTCACTAATAATACTGGTACACCCGTCATTTCTTGGTGAAGTATACTGATTCACTCGATCAACAGTGCGCTCCAAAAACGTCTCTGGCTCCATGCGGCATATATGCATATCAACATAGGACAAGTTCTCTACTGCGTATGTCAACTTTGTACGTTCTGAAGGAGTGACGTTGTATAGCTTTTGCAGGTTATGAAAGCGGGTATACTTCGCCTCCGCCGGTGCGGTTCTAATATCCAACTTTCCAGAAGCAGATTGTCCAAAAGCATCCTGCAGAGACACATCGAATGAATAGTTCGTTTCGGGTATTAGACCATATTGAAACCATGTCTCAAACTCACCTTCATTACACTGAACGTATGAATGCGTGCGTTCGATATAGCGAGACTTCGTCATTTCTCCATACACCACATAACCTTCAGCGTGAAGATATTCATCAACATACCCCTCCTCAGGTTCTTTCAGTGGTACGTTCGTACACATATGCACACCACCGCCAGCGGAGGCTGATTGTGAACCGTTAGATGGAACAGAGTGAAGAATTTCCAGTGCAGGATAAGTCTTCAGCGAAATAGTAATAGGATCTGCATTAATGCGAAATCCATCTGGTGTCTCTATTTGATTGAGCTCCAGATTGAATGTTTCTCCCAGAGTAAATACTTCTGGATTAAAGTGAAAAACTAGTGCGCGAGTATCTGCCTCTTCCTCACATCCGGATCCCAACCGAATAGTATTTCCATTTTCATCAGTTTTGCATCGTTCTCCGTACTCAATTCGATCCAGCCCTTTCACTTGTATATCTGAACCGTCTATATCTACATCATCAAAAAAGGTGACGGTCAGTGTCCCTTCAGGATCAAACAGGTCAGGACGAACCAGCGCAGATCGGTCGGATTCGGCTGTTGTATTCTCTACAATGTTGGGCACAGTCACAACGGTGTTTCTACCCTCTGTTAAATCTTCTGTTCCCACCAACGGCACTGCTCCGTCAACTGACACATCATAGGTTGTATCAAAATTCCACAACCCGCTGCGGCCGTGTTCGTCTTGTCTTTGATATACAAATAACTTACTTGTGTCTTCTTCAGTAACGTACTTTCTCGATTCGCGATCATAGTAGGTAATCTCTCCGTATTCTACATCCAAAGAAACACTGCCTTCTGACTGCTGGGCGACAGAAATCAACTTCTTGGTTTGATCAAGTTCTACTGGTTGGTTGAATTGAATGATGATTGGTGATCGGTACCCGATTTGTTCGTCTGAGATGTATTCATACCGTAACGGTCGCGTCATAAATGAATGTGCAATGGGCGCAATCGGTAATCCGTCAATTGAAAATAGCCCACTATCTATCTGGACTGTATATTTTGAAGACGGCACGAGCGTAGTGTCAGGCACGAACTGGAGATTTCTAGTACTAATCCATTTAAATTTCCCGGGTGTAGGTGGTGTGATAGTGATTGGCAATGCAACCTTCTCTCGCTCAGCCAATGTAGTCAACGGCACCATCGGTCGATTAAACACAATAGTGATTTCACTATCTTCGTGGGATTCACTCCCCTCGCCGGGGAATATGGCTTCTATCTGCGGGTCCTCATCAACATAGAAGTCTCCTGACATGCGTACCGAGCCAGTATCCATATTTACTGCATAATACACACCACTTCTGAGGGGTTTTTTTGGCTGAAACACCACGACTCCTTGCGTTTCTTCAGTTTGCCAAGAGCCATCCACTTCTGGACTAAATGAAATGCTATTGATTGCTGTTGCATCATCCACACCCGCTGGTACATTGATTTGAATCGGAGCACTTTTTGAAATTTTTTCAGGAACAAAGGAATATACGTTGGTAAATTGCTGTACTGCAACATGCCTGTCTTGATTGTTATATAAAAATATTCCGGCAATAATAGCCAGAACAATAAGTGCAGCCCCTATTAGGTATTTTGTAGCTAACACAAAATGAGGCTTCTCGGACGTTGGCTCTGCTTCGGGAGCTATAGGTATAGCCGTACCCTTATCCCTGTCACCCTCCCCTGCATTTTCTGGTGCAGTTGTGAATTGCTCATCATTGTCCATAGTATTAATGTATTACTCCTTTGGTAAAGTATATCATTCCATGCCCAAACAGTTTGTTCTATATCGAAAAATACTTTTAAAAAGTATTTAGATATTCACCCCTATTTTCTCTGATCCAGAGCAACACATTTTGCGCGACCGACACTGCACCGGTCTCTTCTCCCCACGGACCAGTATCCAACATAATGGTAAAAGCATATTTTGGTTTGTCATACGGAAAATATCCAATCAGCCAAGAGTGAATGTGTTCTTTATGAATATCGACCTCAGCAGTGCCCGTTTTTGCGGCCAGCGTAACATTGTCCATATATAAACCTGAGGCAGTGCCATTTACAACAGCGTACTCCATTCCCTCTTTCACTACTTGAAAGTATTCCTTTTGGATTGGTAGCAAAACGTTAGTGCTTTGAAGATTTGAGTCATGAATAATTTTTGGCACCACCATTTCCCCTTCAGTTGCGATTGCCGCAACTGCACGAGTCATTTGCAGTGGTGTCACCTCATATCCATGCTGACCAATAGAAGTGAGGTAGGTATCTGCAAGTCTCCACTGGTCTCCCTCAAATGTAGCTTCTTTCCACTCAGGAGTTGGTGTTTGTCCATCGCTCTCGGTCAGTATGTCGACTCCAGTAGTGTCACCAATTCCAAACATTTGCAGATACTCGGTAATTTTTTGAATACCAAGACCCGACTGACCTTCGTAGCCACCTCCGATTGCGTAAAAATACACATTGGAAGAAACACCAATCGCTTCGCGCATATCGACATATCCATGTGGCTTCCAGTCGTTGAAAAATAATGTCTCACCATTTTGATCAGTCAGAGTGATGGATCCCGTACTGAGTATTTCTTTATTCGGATTTACTACATTCTCGTTCAATGCAGCCACAGCAATGAACGGCTTAATGATAGATCCAGGTACAAACAATCCGTTTGTTGCTTTGTGCACTACTGTCTCATTCTGAGAATAGGTAGTGAGGGCCAACAACTCTCCAGTGTGAACATCCATCACAACCCCGGCTCCACCAGCATATCCCTTATCAAATGCCACTTCTTCCAATGCGCCGTACATATAATCCTGTAGTTCGCTATCAATGGATAAACTAACTGTCGCATCATCTGTGAAGCTTGGTCTGATCTCATCAAGTAACAGCTGGGTACCTGGAGTCATGGTAGTACTAGATAGCAACGTATTCTTGCGATCAAATACCAATGGTGCGTCCCCACTTTCTATGGCGAGAGTTTTAGCTTTGGATATCGTAGGTGTCTCATCTTGCTGTGTATGAGACGAATATAAAAAAAGCGACAGCAGCGCCACGCAAGCGAGTGATGCCCATAAAATCTGAATCATTTTCATCTTCATACAATTCCTATAGTATCAGCTCTAATATTTTTATTACTCCATGAACAGAAGTCGTGAGCTACAAGGTATCGCACCTAGCAGACTTGTCGTTTTTGCAGCCACTTCAGTGCAATACAAACTTAACTCCACTGACAGTCCTGCCAATCGGTGAACATATGAAAAATCAAACCAATCGCAGCAACCTGCACATAAAAGTTTGGTACCAGGAATAAAAGAAAATAACAGCCAATAGCCGGATATGTGTGCAGTGGATGGAATCCTATGCTACATCGACTGGAGTCAAACATTGGTTTTGCAAAGACATGATCTATGTCAACTAGCATCGTGGCAACCATGACACTCCAAGCAACTATCCATTGCTCTTCAAAAAATATCCAGGCAATGATTCCCGGAGCCACAAAATGTAAGCTGTAGTGAATTACTGTACGCAACCGAAACATACCGGCATGGTACCAATATATACACATTAAACCAACACAACAATGATTCAGGTGCTAGTCGGAGCTCAAATAACTCGCACTCCAAGTATTAGTAAAATTCTAGTTTTCTTTTAATAAAATTCTTTTGTCTTTTTAGTTAATTCTCGACATTTTAGATTCATTCATTACGCCTTCGTCGGTTGTACATGCCAAATTTGAAATTTACAAAAGCAATCTGATTCAGCCATCCACTACAATTCAACAATCGGAAAGGCCAGGGTATACTATCCGGATGACAGAAACGTGGTTTCTCTACGCCGTCGCTGCCACAGTATTTGCCGGTATTAATGTCTTTACCGCCAAGGTAGCGGCCGCCCGGAATTACAATACAAAATTATTTAGCGCTCTGAGCTCGGCCTTGGCTGGTATACTCGGTGTTTCAATCGGCTTCTGGGTCGAGGGGTTAGCCGAACTGAGTTGGGCTATGCTTCTAATCGCTCTTTTCATTGGCGGTATCTACATTCTTGGTTCTATTCTGCGCATGGATGGTCTGCGCTACATAGACGCCATGATTATGCTGCCACTGCATAAGGTATTTAGTCCGCTGCTGGCCATTGTGGCCGGTCTTTTATTTTTTAATGAAATACCCGGACAATTCGAATGGATTGGTTTAGGACTTGGTGTTCTCGTACCCGTCATGCTCATCAACGGTGGTGAGCAGATGCGGCAGAATCACTTGGTAAAAGGATTAGTGTTTATGTTCTTAAGCGCCTTGTGTGCGGCTGGTACAGCGGCAATCTCTAAATACGGCAGTCAGGAGTTCGATTCGGTCATCCTTTTCACCGGACTCATTAATGGACTTGGGGCGATATTGAGTTTTGGCTGGTTCTATTTACAGCAGCGAAAAAATCTCCGTTTGGAAATAGAAAATATTTTTCATCGAGACTACATCTTACTCATTGTGATTACTGGCAGCAGCCTATTTTTTGGCTACACGGCTATGCTCTTAGCATTTGAAACCGGCGGACTGCTCGGAATCGTCTACACAATCCACTCATTCTACATCGTGATACCGATTGTTTTAGCGATTTACTTCTACAACGAACACTGGAATCTAAAAAAGGTCGGCGCTATAGCACTGACTCTACTCGCGTTGCTCTTCTTAGAGTAATGAAGCAAAAAGCTTTTTTAATATTTAATTACCTGCTCAAAGACTTTCTAATTTTTGGTATCAACATATATTAGTATATTATTTTAATGAACGAGCTCTGAAAAAATATACTACTGACAACACAAAATATAACGTAAAAGTAACAGCGATTAATCCCTGTCCTATAATCAGTGGCAAGTCACTTAAGCTGATAAATTTAATTAAAATAATCAAAATAGCTGCATAACGAATAGACATTCCCACCAATGACAAATCTTTGGATGACTTCGTTCTGTAAATCCGCGCTATTTGCAGCAGAATATCTATGTTAAGCGCAATGTAAGAGAGCAAAGTGGCTATATCGAGCGGTGACATGTTTTGTAAGTATAACAAAATTCAAAATCATGTAGCGACTGGAATACAAAACAGCCATTCGAATTACACTCAAAATGAATACTACTGGTCTCAAGTACAAGCCACTATTTGATTGAGTAGTATTTTCAAATTCATGCAACATGCTTCTCGTGCTCGCACCATGATGCAAATCCGCGAGCAACCACAATAACCTAACGCCGGAAAGGAAAGGTTGCTTCAGGCAACTCTGATTCAAAGAAAGAGAGATGACCAGCCCCAGTCAGTATCAAAATCACACCTTCTTGTATGGAGTGTTTTCTTATCTTCTGGAGCATGTCTTTTTCTCGCTGCAACTCTTTTGCAGGATCAGAAATGACTGCAATCAAAGGATGGTCGAGCAGAGAATCATACTGTTTTTTATTATGTTGCTTCCACGTGATTTTTGAATTTTTCAAAATCTCAGTTTGTTCAACCAGTAGTTTTTTAAACTCTGGACTGTCAACTGTTATTCCATCTCGAAATGTATTAATTTCTGAGTCGAAGCAATGAACCAATATGTTGTTCTTTTTTGCCCACTGGTACGCATAGATCATTTCATCCCTGATATCTCCACTTTTCACAATGTCTTCGAGCGGTTCGTCAGGTAATTCCAAGAATAGTTGATCTGGTTTGAATGATTCCAATACATCCACCAATTCCTCTTCCGGCACACACCCTTGGTGCAATGTGCCCACGACATACATATTTTTCATACTACTCACTATAGCAAACATTCGAAAGAGTGTAGCAGGTATCAAAATGAGCTTAAAAAACAGGTCTCAGATGTAGCAGGGTTGTGGACGATAAGACAAAACCGCTTCAATCTAACGCACAACATTGATAATTCATTCGCTCAGTCAGCCTGAGCTAACAGTTCCTGTGTTAAATCAAAGTGATCAAAATATGCTTGTAGTGCGACGCGGGAAGGCGGATGGAACTCTGTTGTATCCATCGACTGCAGGTGTCCGTACCCTACCTGAGAATTATCAAATACTAGCTTTTCCGTATAAAAATCAGACTGTATCTGCTCTGAAATCAAACTGGTTTTACTGACGCACAACAGCATCGTTTCCATAACACGGGGCAAGTTGCAGATCATGAATGGAATCGATGCAATGTCCTTCATATTTAAATAGTCATCTTGGACTTTTTCTTTGGCGACTTGTACCAAGGATTGTGCTGCGACATTTTTCTCTTTTAGAAACGAACCAGGACATTCAAACGTATCGTTTGGCCAATCGCCATAATAAGTCCGCCGCCCGAGAATAATCTTATTGTCGGCTGTCACCAAGATATTCATCAGCACAAAGGCTGATGGCTTTTTCTGGATGTGATCAAACAAAGACTGGTCGCTTCGCACTGCAGTTATATCACGATAAAATAGACCATTTGCAACAGATACGACACCATCATCCTTCAACCCTTCCCATTTGAGTATTTCACTATTATAGAATGTAAAAACACTGTCATAGGATAAACTTTCTTCAGAGCGAATTTGCAAGCTATTCCAAGCTGATGCCACCTGCTCCTGCTCTATAATTGAATAGCCAGAAAAAGTAGTGTCCGAAACAGACATTCTCATGTCTGACACTTTACCTGTATTCAGCCACAATGTAGTAGCAACTTCATCATATACACATGATGGACCAGTGATTTTAAAATTATTTATTATGTGTTCTTTCATTTTAGCTGCCAAGAGTCTAGAGTTAAAGTCGTACCCAGTCAAGCACAGCTGTTGATAATGAATAATATACATGGGCAGTGCAGAACGAGAATGAGGACTTTTTTATAAAATCAAACGCCAGACATTTCCCACTTCTCCATTTGGGGCCGACATCTTTCCCACACGTTCAAAGCTAGAAGCATCATGAAACCCCCATGAATCTTTGTGAGTTTCTCCACTAAAGAAAATTATCTCTGTATACCCTTTTTGTTTTAGAGTTTGAATTTTCTCGTTCATTAAAAGAGTCCCTACTCCTTTCCCCTTATTCTTAACAGCAGCCACGTAGAACTCTGCAGGATTGTCTGTTTCTGTGAATTGCCGCATATTGTCTGGACACTTTCTGTAAGCTGCGACACCTAGAATTTCATCATTTTCTTCAGCGACAACAAAATGAAAATCTTGCATCTTCATTTCTTCCGCACCACTAATAAAAGCAGTTAGCTTTTCTGACAAATTCTGCCGAAAAGAATCATCCCAATATAGATTGAATATTTTTTCTACGGAATCTTTATCTTCAGCAGCTAGTAATCTGACTTTCATAAACTAATTATACCAAAGTTCGAAACGTGTGTAACTGGTACTAAAAGAGAGCTGAAAAAAGCTCAGATTCGGCACAGACAGTGTGGGACGAGGTCAGAATTCCACATAAAAAGAAGCCCATCCGCGATTGCGGATGGGCACGAAATTTTAACCGTCGCTATGTGCATTGAGCAATTCATCATGAGGTAGATTTTCCATAACCCATTGATACCACTCGGTACTCTTGAACAACCTCTCCTTTGCTTGTTCGAGCTTCTGAATCTGGTCCGTCAGTGTTTTTGCAACAGCTGAGTTACCCACTATTTCAAATGCCCCAGCAAGCTCTCCAAGTTTATCAATTGATTCACCAATTGATGCTAACTCAGCTGCAACTGCGTCTGTCACATCCTCATGGGGAGATGCGTCATCGTCATCATCGCGAGGCACATAAATGGTTGTCACATGCGTCGGCGACGGTCTTTCGTGACCTGTTGAATGGCGCATCTTCCTCTCCTTTTCAAAAATAAAACTAGTTAAGTAGTACTATAATATATTTGTTTTGTCAAACAACTTTAGACTGCATCTATTTGCACTAATGGTAAATGAAGTACATTGTAAGTAGCAAAAAGCCGCGCCTGGGACCTCATTCCAAGGTGGCAGCTTTTCTGTATTCAACGAAGCAGTTTGTTGAAAATGTAGTATCTGTTGTTTACCATGTGTAGTGAATAAACGCACACAGACTGTATTTCGTACTAGCTGTTAGGTGTGGGCAATGTGGGACGAGATTAGAACTATTTTGAATTAAAAAAGCCGCCCAATCGACTTTTAATTAGTCGTGAGCGGCTATTGGGAGCCACGGAATGAGATATCAATCTGTGTCAAATTCGTGGTTTTCATACACCAATTTAACTTCGTCCCACTCCTTGAGTGATGCCAGTTTGCTCGCCAGATCAATATCTGCCTGTTTGACGAAGCAGTCTGGTTTGTAATCTTGTTCTTCGAAAAAAGTACGACCCTGTAAACCTGAGGTTGCAAACCACGCAAACACGTTACAAGTCAATCTGTCACCCCAAGAGATAGCATGATAGAGCCTCCTAAGCTCATCATCATCCACTTCGCCGTATGCTGCAGTAAAGGCGACGAGCTTATCTTTGAGGTCGACCAATGCCTCCTCATCAGTAAGCGGAGTTTCACGTTCCTGCATGTACTTACCAAACCGAAGTTCAGTCATCAATTTGCGAACGCCTGCAAAAATCTCCGCTCCTGAGTTTGCATTGTCGAATTGTCGCCAAAACCTCCGTGTCAGGCCTTGAAGTTGCTTTCCTTTCGGTGTAAACAAAGTCTTAGTCATTAGTTTGCCACCTCTTGAGATGTTCGTATTCTGAAGCAAGAAAAACACTTATTTATAATATTGTCAATGGCTGGGGGCTGTCTCGAGATAGAAACGCGGTCGGTCAAGACAGGCTTGATCGTTAACTGATTCCTAAATATCAATTTGATAGTGTCTCGAGCGCAAGAAAAAGTGACACATCTCATACTACTACCTCTAGCGAGGTCTATCATGGGCTGTTGCCAATAATCCCAATCTTCGAGCGTCTTTTACTAAAAGTCTCAAATAAAGATATTAGAAACTATGTCAAATTTATTCTTAAAGATGGGAGATATCTATGAAAATAGAACACTACTAGAAAGCCTAAACAGCAAGCTTTCATTAAAATAAGCAAGTGTTTTTGTCCAATTAATACTACTCACTCCTCAGTGCGTCTACTGGTTGTAGCTTGGACGCATTGCGAGCTGGATATAGTCCAAATACTACACCCACGGCGATAGAGATACCGGCAGCAAGCATTATGACTTTGGTATTAATGATGATAGAAATAAGATCATTATCTGCAAAGATTGTATTAGCAATCTCTCCCGCTACTAAACTGAGTAGAATACCTATAAATCCACCTAAACTAGTCAGTGCGACCGACTCGATTAGGATTTGTAGCAAAATATCACGATCACGAGCACCGACGGCTTTGCGTAATCCTATTTCTTTAGTTCTCTCAGTTACTGTAGTGAGCATCATATTCATCGTCCCGATCCCACCTACAAAAAGTGCGATACTTCCAACGATACCCAAGAATAAGCTGATCATAGTGGTTGTCTCTTGAGCTGTTTCTATAAATGCCTGTGAAGTCTCTATACTAAACACATCCTCGCTGTCAGCGGCCAATTGCCTTGAAGCGTTGAGGGATTCGAGAATGTGCTGTCCAGCAATTTCGAAATAACTTGAGTCTTCAAGTAAAACAGCAATCGAAGAAAAGTTTTTAGTACTGGTGAGCGAACCGATGGCTTTATTGTACGGAACCAGAATCATACCGTCTCCACGAGTAAAGGCATTTGAACTAGACTCAATAACACCAATGACATTAAATGTTTGGCCACCGATACTTATGTCTTGACCAAGTACTGACAGCCCCGTGTCTTCTGTAACTGTATCCGCAAAACCATCCGACACCACAACCACTGATTCATCGAACGTGACGTCCTTCCAGTCGTAGACAGTACCACTTACCACCTCGTAACTCTGAATACTTTCATAATCACCAGCCACAATCATTGCGGTCGGTGAGAAGTCTGTACCTCCAACTATCACCTCTGCGTTATTTATTGATTGTGACGCTAACGAGCTTGATACGTACGGCTGATCATTAATCCAAACAAAATCTGTGTATGTAATCTCACCAGAAACACTAAGATCACCGGTCGCAAAAGAACTGAACCGATCAAGCACATTATCTGACAGACCAGCACCCAGAGCCAACATAGCAGTGACCGAAAAGATACCAACCACAATACCGATGATAGTCAAAAAAGACCGCAACAAGTTGCTGTACAAAGCTTGAAATGATTCAGAAATAAGAAATCTTGTTTTCATATTATTTTTTGCCAGCTGTTTCGTTGATAATCCCGTCCTTAATATTGACTACTCGGTGCACCACTTCAGTTAATGACTCATCGTGAGTAACAATGACGATAGTGGTGTTGTATTTTTCATTGAGATACGTCAGAGAATCAATGATGTTGTCTCCTGTCTTTGAATCGAGATTACCTGTTGGTTCGTCTGCTAAAAGTAACTTCGGTCGAGCTACTAAAGCTCTTGCAATCGCTACACGCTGGCGCTGGCCACCTGAAAGCTGATTTGGTTTTTTATGCCAATGCTGTGACTCGAGCGATGACCGCTCTAATGCATGCGTCACATATTCATCATAGTCACCAGTAAATGAACGCTGATAGATCAGTGGTAACATCACATTTTGATACACTGTTTTTCCAGCCAGCAAGTGGAATGATTGAAAAATGAAACTAATGTCTGTTGAGCGTAATTCAGCCAGCTGATCTGAGGTCATGTCTCCTACTGATTGACCAGCAAAATGATATTCACCATCAGTAGCAACATCCAATCCTCCGACGATATTCATGAGGGTCGATTTACCTGAACCAGATGGGCCTAAGATAGCAATCATGTCACCCTCATACACTTCAAGGTTAATGTGGTGCAAGATAGGGATTTCGGTACCCCCAGCTAAAAAGAAGCTTTTTGAAATATCTTTCAACTCAATAACCTTGTTTTTCTTTGTAGCTGTAGACATACTTAGTTTGCGGTTCTATTACCACCACCGGTGACTCCACCGGTCCGCTGAGCGCCACCTCCGCCAAATCCAGTCTGGCCAACTACAGACTCAGTTGTGGTTTCTGACAAAGCTGATGTAACAATAATGTCCCCTTCTGTTAATCCACTAATTATTTCAATGTAATACTGACCGACGATACCAACCTCTACCTCAACTTCATACGTTGCAACCGTTGTCCCTTCGGTACGGATAATACCGATTCGCGCTGCTTGTTGCTGTTGTTCAGCAGTTAGAGCGTCTACTACCGTCACCTTGGCTGCACCTTGTTCATACGTAATTGCGGAGGTAGGTATCCGTAGGGCATCTGAACTCTCTTCTTCAACCACCTCAATGTCCGCGAGCATACCTTCTCGCAAAATAGTTTCAGATGTCGCCCTATCGTAGGTCAGCAACGCTTGCACTTCGTATTGAGCAACACCAGTTGACTCTGGCAACGAACTAATCTGAGTGATAGTTGCTTCAAATACTGGCTGTTCTGCAAAGGACGTAACGGTTACTTTAACTTTTTGACCTACAGATACCTTGGCAACATCAGTAGCTCCAAGCGAGAACGTTGTTAAAAACTCATCAGAAATAAGTGTCCCTAAGTTAATAGTGTCACTTGTACCACCAGTAGGAGTAGCGCCAGCTACTACGTTTTCCATCCCTTCAACTGTCCCAGAAAACGGCGCAACAATGTCTCGTTCTTGTACAATATCGTAATTTTCATACAGACGCTGATTTGCTACAGCCAAATTTGCTTCAGCTTTTTCAATTGTTAAGTCACGATAACTACCTGTATCAACCTCGCGTAAATCTTGCAGTTCTTGCTCGGTATTTGCAATGTTAATGGTTGCATCTGAGATAACTTTTTCTAAGTCAGTGATAGTTTCTTTATAATCTTTTTCTGTTTCAAAATAGGTGGCAATTTTATTATTTGGAACGTACACAATCCATTTGTCATTTGATTTCGTATCGTCAGGGAAAGTAATCTTAAGTCCACGACTACCAAGGTTTACAGCCTTACCAAATATGACTGACTCGGTCATTGTCTCTAAACCGCTCACTCGATAACTATAACCAGAGTCTGCCCCAGAAGCGTACACTTCAATAATATATTGACCCTCTGTATCGCTAACGTAGCGACCGGATAATGATGGTTCTGTTCTATCATCAAGCGCTGAGTATCGATCAGTGTGAGGTGTAACCTCTAAATCTTCATTCAAAAAATCTCGATAGGCATCAACTTTATCTTGCTCGGCATCTGTGATGATTTTTTGATATCCAACAATCTGATTCTCTTTAATGCTAATTTGAGTGTTTGGATCGCTTGCATTAGTTTGAGCAGTCTGGAGTGACAAAGCTGCTTCGGCCACACTTGCTTTTGAAGACTGTGTATCGACGTACGCATCACTCTTATCAAAAGAAATGAGTACGTCGTTCGCGTCAACATGACTACCGTTTTGTACATTTACCACATCAATCCGACTAAGCTGCTTGTACACATCAATGTCTAATTTTTGCGCAGCTACGATATCACCAGTGGTTTGAATACCAGAGGTTACTTCGCCCCGCTCGACTGCATCAACTACATAAAAGGACACTGGTTCTTCGGCCGCTTGCGTAGAATATATATTTAAATAATAGTACACGCCTACTGCAAATATAGCTGTAATTATGATGTACCACTTATTAGTTCTGATTAATTTCATGTTTTATTGTATTAGTTCAACTACTAATACAACTAAACAGGGTTCTTATTACAAAATAAATTAATTTTGTATTGGGGATTCTGCAGGTGGTCTTGGTGGACGTTCATTATCAGACCCAGCACTTCGAGGTCTTTTATTGCTGAACGATTCACGACTAAAATCTGCTGGTGCTGGACGTACGCCAAGCGCAGCGACACTACTAGCGCCAGTTCTATCACCAAACACTAGTACTGTGTCACTTATTGAGTACGTGGCATTGGGTCGCTGTCTTGTTTCCTTAGATATAAATACCTTCAGACTTTCATCAGTGTCAGTTTCTAGCATAAAGCCATCATCCTTTATTTCTGTAATTGAGCCAAAGATAATATTCTCCGGTCGCTTCTCATCAATCCCTCGATATAAAGAATCAAATACTGGCAATCCTCGTTCTGTGGCAAATCCTTGCAGACGGTGATGAAACTGAGTTCTTTCTAATACATACGAGCTGAGTAACACAAGAAACACAATACCAATTAATGAGTATAGGAGTGGCTGTCTAAAACTAAATGAATATTTTTTTACGAGCAACTGCAGAACAACAACTAACGCTCCAACAGAAGCTATGAGTAGCCATGGTGAGTTCATTACAAAAATGATCACACCACGCAAACCATACAGGGGTACAAAACCGATTCCGCTCTGTCGTAGAAAGAAGAGAATGAAGCTCAATATATAGACCACCAGTAATGAAGTAACAATAACTCCAAGCAGCAATAGCAAACTTTTCAATACAAAATGCCAATGTGGTTTCATTTCCACTTCACCCGACTTTATTTTTTTGAGAATGTCTAATTTTGTGTTCATAGTAGTTTTTGGTTATGCTCTAGTTGCTTGGCTTCAAAACAAGCTCTGAGTTTTGTGCGTCCCCGATTCATACGGACACCAACAGTAGTTACAGGTATTTGGAGAATTTCACTAATTTCTTGATAACTTAACTCCTCTAAATAATGCAACACAAGTGCCTCACGATATTTTGTTGGTATCTCGACCAAGAGTGAATCGAGTTCTTCTTTAAGTTCAGCATCAAGCACTGCTCCATCAGTAGTTTCTTTCGCTGGCAAGTGAGGCAGCACTGTATCAGCGTCAAAGAAGATAAAACCGCCCCGCTTCTTGTGCTTGAGTTCATTCACGAAGACATTGTGTGCAATACGATAAATCCAAGGTGAGAAACGTTGCTTTGAATCAAAAGATTGGATGTTGGTATACGCTTTAATAAACACATCTTGCACCAAATCTTCAATATCTTCTTGGTAGTTCAGAAATTTCCGAGCGTAGCGCTTTAGTTTTGCTTCGTAGTGTCCAATCAGCTCTCCAAAAGAGTCCACATCACCAGATTGCACTCGCCCCGCAATTATTTCGTCAGTGTCATCTGTAGTGATTTCCATAGGCTTCTCCCTATATTACAACACTACCTTTTTTTTATTACAAAAAGACACGACCGGGTCGTGTCTTTTTTGGTCAACATAGCTGACTGCCAACGGCTGATTATTCAGCGTTAGGACCACCACGTTCACCTCGCATCTCACCTCCCATTCCTCTTCCCTCACTCTTTTCTCCTGTGTGTCCACGACCTTTAGGCTTTTCAATACCTAGGTCACTCATGAGTGCCTGTGCTCCTTCACGGTCGCCAGAATTCATCAGTTCCTGTGCTTCTACAAACGTAGTAAAGTCGGCTTCCGAGTCGATAGCATCAGCCAGTGGTGTGTCAGCGATTGCGGTTACAAAAGTATTGTAATCTCCAGCTTCTACCGCTGTCTGTACTGCTTCATTACCTCCTCGCATTCCTCCACCTTTCATTCCTCCATCTCTACCACCATGACCAACTGGCTTTTCAATTCCTAGGTCAGTCATTAGTGCAGCTGCGCCTTCACGGTCTCCATCAGCCTGCAGTTCTTGTGCTGCTACAAAGGTAGCAAAGTCTGCTTCTGAATTAATCGCTTCAGCTAGCGGTGTGTCCGCAATAGCGGCGGTAAATGCCTCATAATCATTGTTGTCAACGGCCGCTTGTACTACTGCACGCTGTTCATCCCGTAGTTCTTGGGTAGCGTCTTTAATTTCTTTCATGGTGTCTTTATCAAGACCAGCATCTTCGAGAAACGTCTTAACTTCATCTCGGTCAGAGCCATCAGTCCGCATCTCGTGAGCAACCTCAAGGGCTGACACCTGGCTATCGGTAAGGTCTACATCTATCTTGCTGAGCATATCGCTGTTAAAAGCACTTGCTCCAGTTACCGTAATAGCAAAGGCTGCTACGGGAATCATAATCTGATTTATCATCTTGTTTTAATGTACTAAGTTTTTACTAATGTTTTCAATGTTCTTTGCAAAGTTTCACTTTTGAGACTCGTAGAGAATATGCGGGACAATCAATTTTTTTTAAGATGTACTTACGTGCATGTGTGAGTCCTGCTACCCGTTACGTCTGCCTCACTCTTTATTACAACGCTACTGCTTTCTTATTACAATTTAAACGACAAGTAATCTGAAAATTCATTTTCAGATTATTCTTGTGAGTGTAAAATTGCAAGCTTGTCTTACAAAATTTAAAATTAAATTAAATTTACAATCCATTCGTAAGCATAAACACCCAAAAACGCTATACCGACGTTATAAAAAATATTTCCAATTGCCAAGAACGGAATAACTCGGAGGTATTTATACTTCATCAATGAAAGTGAAATAACCGCAAAGTCATTAGACAGCGGTGAAAATGTTCCATACATCAATAGTCCGGGCGTAAGTAATCTTGGATGTTTTTTAATGTGGGTAGACAGTCTTTCTATCGCACCGAGAATTTTATCGTTCACCAGCACACGGCCGCGCCTAACCGCCGCAAACGTCAGGCTGTCTGCGGTTATAACACCTGAGGCGGAAGCCAGTCCGATGAATAATGGATTCACTCCACCAGCTGCCAAGCCCAGAAGAATCAGTGGATACGGAATGCTGGCAAACGTGGTGAGGCTGCCCACAAAAGCCACCAAAAACATAAATAAATACACGTTTTCTACACCGACGTATCCAAGCAATGTGTCAGTCGGAATTGATACCAACCACAGCGAACAGATAACCGTAACGACAATTACTAGATAGCCAAAAATTCTCTTTGTATTAATCTCGACCATACCGCTAATCTTCGTTAGGCACTCGCATCAAACGAATGGACTGCGCTGTTGGCTCAACTTCATCTTCACTACTCGTTATTTGCACAAAACTATTGATTGAAATATTAGAAATTGATATCGCATCTCTTCTATTGGTTACAGATGTGCATGCTGCAACAACAATAGTGGTCAGGTCATTTTGTTTATTAGCTACAGTAATAGATGCAGCAGAAACATCTGTTACTCGACCAAAAATAATATTTTGATGCGAACCGTTTACCGAAGCCCAAATAAAGAACGATACCAGACTTAAACAGAGTCCTCCGAGTACGATATATAGAAGTGGTTTTAGTGTATGATTCATGCAATTAAGTAAGATTTGTACAGTTGATTTTACCAGAAAACAACTCCGGCACACATCCAGGTAAATATAGATTACAAGCTGTCTCGAGCGCTCTATGAACTAGAGCCGCTCAAGCTAGCTCGAGGATGCGGGCTGTCTCGGGCTAGAACCGTTTGATAACCTTACCCTGCTTGACCGTTTTACTATTCTAAAATTTTATAAATCGACGCGTCTCGTGCGCCTTAAAAAGTTACAAAAGTGACACATTTCTTAATAATTCAAAATGTTACACCAGACTGTAACATTTTATTGATACTGCTATACTTGATATATGAATTCTCTGATAAATCGCTGGCATGACATGCTCAACATGCCAAAATACGACGAAGCGTGGCATAGACAAGATATGGCAGACGAACTAGCTGAATATCAGGAAGCCAAACGATTTATAGACACCTGGAGTGAGTTATCTGACGTCGTATATACTTACACTCGTGCCAGGTGGTCTAGGCACACGACGATTAACTTCCCACTTTCAAGAATCAGGCTTTTAATCGGCATCTTATACATGTTCCCTAAATACACTCTACGTTGGAGATTTTTTAGAGCACTTGGTCATGAGTTTGATAAAAACCTTAATATCTCAGAAGTTCGCAATCCAAAGAAAATTGCCAAACTCAAGAATATTGCAGAAAAATATAATCTAGAACCTGAGTTGTTTACACAAAAGGCACAATCATTGCTGAAGAATCGAATATTACTTAAGTAACTAAAAGGTAGCAAAGATCCTTTTCTCAATAGAATCAATCCTAATATTGTTTCCATACGGCATTGGGATTTGTGGTTCAGTATGACCAAAGTCCATGTTCTGTACAATTGGAATGTCTTTGTTGTAGGCTCGCACTGTTTTAACAATTGTCTCCTGCTGTTCTTTCCTGTAAGCAACTCGTTCTGCTGGAGTTCGAGGATTATCGAACTCTCGTGCTTTGGCTCGCCCGACAACTATTCCTCGCACTCTTTCTAATATTCCCCGCTCTCCTAAAGCTCGGAAGAATCGCATTACATAATCAGCGGAAGGTATTTCTTCAGACGTCTCCATCATGAGAATAATGTTTTTAAATTGCTCGAGACTCGGAATCTCTACCCCATGACGCAGCATTTCATCAACTGATTCTACACATCCTCCCCATAGCAAACCTTCTCCGTTTTTATCTCCATCCCATGACCAGCCTTCATTTAGTTCGTATTCTCGCTCTTTGTCTAATTGAGATCTATCACCCGAATCAAGTCCGATATCATTGAAAGATTCACTTGGTAATAATTCAAATTCTCCTTCATCGAACAACGCATGCTTTATGTACTTTACCGTGTACGGATGCATTTCTTTTTGGTGGGCAAATTGAGTGAATAGTGCTGCACCGTAAAACGATGCAATACTATTTAAGAATAAAAAGTTACAAAAATGGGAATTATCACTATAGCCAAAAAACGGTTTTGGATTGCTTGCAAAGGGTTCTTTTGGCAAATTCTTTATATAAGTAACTTGAATATCTCCACCAAGGGTTGAAATGACGCCTTTAATGGAAGGATCAGAAAACGCAGACTTCAAATCTTCAGCTTTCTCGTCTAACGTCGCATTAAGCTTGGCTGTAGCTGGGTACATGATAGGTTCCAGTTCAAATACTTCACGAATACGTTTAAGGCCAAGCTCATGTACATGTTGCCACACAGCAGAAGCAGCGAAGCTTGGCGACACGATTGCCACTTTATCTCCTGGCTTTAATTTAGTTAATTTCTGCATAAACTTAAGGGTTAGTAATCACAATAACATTTTCATCTTTGGTTGGCTCATCAAACATATCAATAGTTTGCTGGACTAATTCCTTGCTCACTACTGACCGTACTGGATTCTTCTTATTTTCTTCCCATCGTTTAAAGACTGTGTCTGCGCTACACTTTATATAGATAACCTTTGTGTCTGCACCAACAGACTTTGCTACCTCTTGAAGCTTATCTCTACTAGACACTGTTTGATTGGTTGAGTCATACAGAACATTGTTTCCAGCAATCAGTGTTTGCTTAATTGACTCATAAGATTCATTAAAAATAGTTTCCCATTCATATGTATTTGGCAACACATTCGTACTCCAGTCAAAACCTCGATCAGAAAAAATTTTATCAATAGCGACCACTTTCAAATCTGTAGCAGATTGAAGTTGTCCTACGATATAGGATTTACCAGAGTACGGAAAACCGCACAAAATAAAAAGGGTCTTCTGTGATTTTTGTATTTCTGAAATTAAATTATTTAAACTTTGCATATGACTATTATATAGAAAGATGGCCCGGGAATCACTTTCGTGATCCCGGGCCATTTGCTCACAGTGAGCGTAGTAGTTGCTCTGCTCGCATTTCCGTTACTTTAACTGATGTACTTACTTTCGAGATTGCAAAATTTACATTATGCAATATATGTTGTATATTTTACCTAGAAAACAACTGTGAGGAAATCTCAAATGTCAAAAACTTCGCATTCAGCTCTTAAGTTTCTACCAAAACCTTACGCTAAAAAAATTGAAGGAAATGGTTTTTAGTTTATCAAAATGTCGCGCGTGAAGATGTAATGATTCTGGCCGAGCGTGAAGACATCACAAGTTCAAACGAGGGGCGTTTTACGGAACTTCAGTTTAAAACTGGTGAAAGCAAACTCGACATGTCTTGGCATCAGGATGGAACCTTCAAGAAATATCCGCCAGCTACAGTACTGCTGTACTGCGATAGCGCAGGCAGCGGTGATGTAAAAACTGAGATTGCCGACTCAGCTCTTGCGCTAGCAAATCTTGATGAACAAACAAAAAATATCTTGTCTAGAGTTACTAGATATAACGACTCAAGATTTGGGCTCGAAACGTATTCAGGTAATCTAGTAGGTAAAAACATTCAAGATGGTTCTAATTTTCTGAGTTTACCTCCTAGGGGATGGCTAAAAGGTGACCCTGAGCTAACGCTAGAAGAAATAGTAAGAGCCGCTTACAGCTTATATGAAGCCCTAAAGCCTTGCTATAGTCACAGCTGGAGTAAAGGTGACTTGCTGTTATTTAGTAACGTACAGTTTCTACATCGACGTTTTAGCGTATCAGGACGTACAGATCCAGATCGCAGAATGATTAGGATGTGGTTTGATTCTGAGCTGTACTAGCCACTAGTTGTAACGAGTAACACAGACCCGCCCAACACACTGGGCGGGTCATTTGTAGTAGAAATTATTTTAACTACAAAGAATAGCTAGCGGTTAGTAGCAGACTCAATCGCTTCGACAAGTTTTAGTACATTACTAATATCCTCAGGTTTAGTGAGCAAATTAACATCAGTATCTTTATTTTTCAAACAATCGTTTGAATGAGTTTTATACAAAGCAGAGTGACCATTCCCATAATAATGTCCATCATGAGTATCATCTTTTTGCTGATCTATTTTAGGGTGTACAAATTCTGATAAAGCTATACCAGAAACTTTCATTGACCCATTAGAACCTACAACAAAGATACTGGATTCAAGATTTTGATCTTTAGTCGCAAGACAAACTTCTATATTTGCAACCACTCCGTTTTCAAACTCAACAATTGCTACAATAACGTCTGGCATGGAAATGTCCTCACGTGTTTTTAATTTAGTGGCTGAAACATTTTTAATGCCAGCGCCTCGAGTTAAATGAGTAACAAGCTCCAGCGAATGTATCGCTTGCGTAATAAGTGGACCTCCCGATATCTCTTGGTTTCCATGCCAATCTTTGTAGTAGTCTTCATCACGCCACCAACGAAGAGTCATTGCTATATATTGTGGATCACCAAGCTTTTCCTGCTCATACTCATAAAACTTTTTAATAGCAGGATTAAAACGATTCTGGAAAACTAACTTTGTTTCTCCTTTTGTATCTATGGTTGAGACATAATGTTGGAGAGACTTTGAATCAAGTGCCAGAGGCTTTTCACAAAGTACTTTTTTACTATGATCTAATACTGCACTAGCAATAGAAATATGTGAATCGTGTGATGTACATATTGATACAACCTCCGCCAATTCATCTTCTAGCATATTTTCCAAAGATGCATAAGCAGTACAATCATGTTCATTTGCTTCGTTTTCTGTCTTTTCACTTACAATGTCATACACGCCGACAAGAGTACAGTTGTCATTTTCTTTCAAGGCAGCAAAATGTTTTCGCGAAACTCTTCCCAGCCCAACAAGAGCGTACTTCGTTCTTTTTACATCCAAAAGCTTATGCAAATACGTTAGGGAAATATCTGACGCATTCCATTTATCATTTTTTACGTGAGTTTCTATGCTCAAATGTAGAGGATTTGAAATAGTATGCTCTAACATGTCAAATATGCGTTTGTAATTTATATAACCTTGTCCCAATGGCTTATATTTATGTAATTTAAATCCTTCTGGATCCTTAACATGGAGATAATCAATGTAAGGTGAGAGAGCTTTAAAATCAGCACTTGAAATCCTTTGACCTTCCTCATATACGTTTGCAACATCGAACCACGCCCTCAAACCAACATATTTACCTGAAGAAAATATTTTAATGTAATCCTCAAGCTTTGATATATAACACACTGGCTCATTCTCTAACATAAGCTGGACACCTTTCAGACTCGCCACATCTAGTGCGTACTTAATTAATTCTGATTCCTCCTGAGGAAGCGGATAGTTTCCAACATCTGGCTTCAGTCCAGAAAAAATACGAACTTTTTTTGTATCTAAAATGCAGGCTTGATCTACAATTTTCTGAATCATCTCCTTCTTCTCTTCTTGTGACAGAAAAGGATTCATACCAAAAAGATCTGCTCCATTATCTACTGCCGCGCTTCCTGCGTACCATTTAAAAAGTGGTGACGCTATTGCAGATACTGAAATGTCGCTCTCAGCAAGAGTTTCTTTAAGCTTCTTTGTCTCTTCAAGAGTAAGTTTAGCAATATTCTTACCATCAATTGTTCTAATCTCAGCAGAATTGATACCGTGTTCTTTGAGAAATTTAATACCATCACGAAGTGAGTCAGCGACCTCGTCAAGATTATACGTAATTGTTAATTTGTCTTTAAGCATGTTTAGTGTTTTTTCATTAAAATGTCAGAGGCTCTTTGAATTGTCTCGTTACCAACCTTTTTACCCGTCCAATACTCAAAAGCAACAATACCTTGAAATATCATCATGTCAATGCCATATGCTAATGTAGCACCTTTTGATTCTGCCCATTTTTGTAATTTTGTAGTTACCGGGTTAAATACAGCATCAAAGACAATCACTTTTGTTAGGTCAATATTGTCAAAATTATCTAATTCAAGAGGAACACCATCGTTAAATGGATGCATTCCAGCTGAGGTGGTATTACAAATAATTGTATATTCTGACAGCTGTTCGGAAATGAGAGAATCGCAACTAATGAAACTTACCTTATCAGCAAAATCTCTTTTAAGAGTTTCTGTACGATGTGATTCAGGACTTCTAAACACCACTGTTACGTGAGCGCCTTTTTGAAGCAACACCCACACGACAGCACGAGATGCTCCCCCAGTACCAAACACCACAACTCTATCTGAAGACGACACTTCTCTCTTTGCAGCTTTTTCTATGGCCCGCAACGCACCAAAAGCATCAGTGTTATATCCTTCTAATTTTCCGTTAATTATCTTAATAGTATTTACCGCACCAATCGCCTTAGCCTCTGGAGAAAGTGTATCTAAATATGGAATCACATCTGCTTTATACGGAAGTGTAATATTTACACCAGCAAAACCAAACGCACTTAATGATTTAATTACCGTTCCTAAGTCTTCTGCATTAACATCAAATTTCGAGTGTGCATACTCCAAACCATGCTCATCAGCGTAAAGTTTGAATAATACAGGCGACACACTGTGATTGACAGTTGACCCTATAAGTGCCGTAGTTATCATACTGTCTTAAGTTTATCTCGTAATAATTCTGCTTGTAGTCTAATAGTTCTCTCTACCTCTATCACCTCTACCGTTTCAGCCCAAAACCAAAAACTAGTTGCCCGCACTACAAAGAACGGTAGTAACTCCTGACCGGCCTGTTCGGCTTTTTCATCATTTAAAGATGTTCGATGGAAATAATTGAACCACGAAATAACTAAATTAGTCCAAAGGTTTACCATATCAACTTGAGACTCAGTGCTCTGTAAAAAATTGTCTACCGCTTCTCTCTCTACCCAATCGAGTTCTTTTGATTCAAGTTCTCCGAAAGCCTTTTTACTCATTGCTTCTGCAGCCTCACGATGATTAAAATTCAAGCTCGGGAGAATGTTACTCTCATCACCTATACTTACCGAATGTGATTCTTTAAATTGAGCTATGCTACTCATCAATACTGAAGCAGCAATTTGCGGAAACATGTACTCTAACTTATTGAAACTAGGAGCATGTATTTTCTTCCCCAAATTTACATTTGCTATGTAGTTTCCTGTACGTATCGCAGTCATTGTCATGAAGATATCAATACCGTATTTTTGGACTGCTTCACTTTTAACAAAACCAGAATTTATTATATCTCTCGCTAGTTGCAGCGTGAATCCAAAATCACCAGCAATAGGCTGGCGGACCACCTGGCCTGTAAGGGCGTAAACCAAGGGGAAAGTAAAGTGGTTTGTAGAACTTCCTTCAAAGCGGCTTCTTTCATACAGTGGCGTGACATATATAGCTCCATCTCTGATCATTGGAACCGTTAGTTTTGTTACCCATTTAGGATCTGCAGATGTAATATCAGTATCGATAGTAATACAATAATCAATGCTCTGGTCTACAACATACCGACAAAATTCTAAAATGTTTCTACCTTTGCCGCCTTCACCGGTAACAACGATTGAATGCTTTGTATGTGTAGTCTCTGTCTGTTCAAATAGTTTATTGGTGCCATCATCACTATCACTATCAACGTTGACAATTACAGCCTCAAGTTCGATTTCTCTGGCCAATAAATCAATTAGTCCCTGATCGACTATTTTTGTGATGTTTTGGATATTACTAGCTTCATTATAACTAGGGAGGCAGACTGCTATTTTCATGACAATTTAGCGATTTCTTCAAGATTCCTAGTCTTTAGCAACTGCCATGCAGGCTCAGAAGAAAATGCTTTCATAAGATCAAGAAAATACGTCCCTTTCTCGACTAGCTGCCGCCTTTTAACTGGATCTGGTACAAGATCTATGTATAAACTATTTACTGCAATATCAACTGACTTTAAGACAACAGCATCCTTCCCATAAGCAAGAACTCGATCGTACATGTCTTTATATTGCTCGACTGGATCTGAAATTGACTCATCGTAACTAACGGCTGTTACTAAGTCTAAAACTTCTTTACCGAAATCATTTTTAAGCTGTTCATCAGTTACATTCGTATCCTCAATAATATCATGGAGAACTGCACCGATTAGTATTTTCTTACTATATCCCATTTCCATAAGCATATTTGCTATTCGAAGTGAGTGTAAAATTACCGGCTTTGGGTTATGTCCAGACTTATTGTAGTTGGTTACCAAATATGACATTGCTTTTTCAATGTCAAAACTGTCTTCTGGTGATATAGCATGATTTAAAGTAAACATAGTTATATTATAACAAAAAGCGGCGACTCAATCGAGTCGCCGCTACATCCCCATTTCCTTGACGATGAGCCGGCAGGTATCGTGAAGATTACCCGACAAGTACACCATCTTGGTATCAGAGATAAGTGCCTCTGTAAGTCCGACCCTCATGTTAAAGAAGTCAGGCGAATCAAAGGAAGGTACGTACCCCATGAACTGTGAACCTTGACCAAAAAGCGCAATTGCTGTTCCACGAATGTAACGAGACATGTTTTCGTTAAGATACAGCCTCGTGTCCATTTTATCTGCGCTAGAAGTATAAAGTTCTTCCATTGTCTCATCAACATGAACTAGATAGCTTTTCGTGATTAGGGCTTCCCCTTCACACGTTGTCACACCCAGCCGTTCAGGAGAACAATAGATCTTGTGCGTCCAAGGGTCTTTTTCTGATTGAGGAAACAAGCTAAGTAAGTCAGGGATATTTCTCTTGATTGACTCCTGCCTCAAGAAGAAATATTTGGAACCAGCACACGCTTGCACTGAGCCATCGACCAGCCCCACCTTCACAACGTCATTACCAATCAGACGAGCTTTATGGTTTCGACACAATGAGAGAGTGAGGCTGGTCTTGCCAGCACCAGCTTTACCTAGCAATAGGATTGCCCTACCGCCAAATTCGACTGCTGCTGCGTGCATAGTGACCACCTGCCTTCGCTGGTGAAGCACCTCAAGAAACGGCAATGCCGCATAGACCAATATCTCACCAGACTGCAGCTGCTCCAAGGGCATTGTTACTTGTACCGTATTGTCCAAGTAGTTCACCGGTTCAAAGGAAGTATCTGTATACCTCACAATGAATTCCTGATCACTACTCGGACCAACCCTCACTCCTGTGAGATGAAGAAGTCCTTTCCATTTGGCAAAAGTTGGTGCAAGGTCGATATTAGACCATACACCAACCGACTCACCATCAAGTGACAGCGTGTATTGGTACATAAAGCACCTCCTATAGTTGATTGATCCATGGTCTGAATGACAAGATTTCTTCCACGTAGTCCGTTTCTGCCATCAGCTCGTCCACAAAACGTTCGAGCTCATTAGCATCCACGGGTACACTGGTCGAAACCATAAGTTGGTACGGTGGGAAAAGCGAATCTCCGCACCGAGTAACCGCCGTTACAGTACATTTTACAGAGAACCGATCGGAGATGCTCCGAGCCAGCTTAGCAGTCATGTACCCATACACACGTCCAGTGTGATAGACCGGGTTCTTACCAGCCCACGACTCCAGTGTATGTATGCGATGTGTCGAGATAACTCCGTTGATGTTGTTACCTCTGCCAACCATACCTTCTTCACCACACTCAATACAGCTCCCCAAACCGAGCATATACTGCCGCTGATAGGGATTCACCCTGACCAGCGGCCGCAAGCCAGAATTTGCCAACAAATTGTCAGCAAGCGACTGGAGACCCTTTTCATGTGTAGCCATTAGCTCACAATACGCATCGTAAGACGCAGTAAGCTTGCTCATGGCAGGAACACACAACGTTGCTTCCAGATGTTCGCCTGAGCGTACAACCATGACTTTGATGTCCTGGCCGATCTCTGGGAAACGTGGCACCGCATGACCGTTGACCTCAGTCCAGAAGTAGCGCTCAAGTTGGTACGCAAGCGATTCTGCTGGAGTCGGAGGCCAGTGACCAATACAGACCGAAGTATCGTTCGCCTTGGGATTTGTCGCATCAGGAATATCAGCAACATTCCGTGGAGTAAACCAGTACGGAACTTTTGTGTGCTGGGTAGCATTCGGCTCAATGACAAGATCGTCATTGGTGACCGTCGGCATTACCAGACGCATGTACTTTTGAACTGCAGAAATCTGCAGCTCTTCGATATTCAGGTCGACATCACCAAACACTGATGACATACGGCCATGAACGCACACGACGACTGGCGAAAGGCGATCACATACACCGTAATCGTTCTTGTAGTGACCAGCACCAATGTAGAGCTTGTCGACATTGTGATGCGGGATCACCCCAATCACGTCGAGACAATGCCTTGAATACGCAATCGAAACCTCGTTTGCCAAGGCATCAGCAAGGGAGTCAGGATGACCAACCCCCTTGCGTTCGACTACCTCAAACGACTCCAACGAAGGGTCGCGGTAGTCAGCAGTTACTTGTAGACCTTTCATCTGAAGCCTCCTATGTGTGAATGAAGTCTTGAATTGAAGCATCCTCGGAAGTGGTGTAGGTTACACCTTTTACCACCACCGCAGGGACACCTTCGTTTGCTTGCCCCATCAGGAGCGAAGCGGCTGCTGCAACCTCATCGACTACAGCAATACGGCTCGTTGACGGATTGCCGAACAAGTCGACTTTCTCGTCTATGCGCAGTGCATTAACACCGCCGACCCCAATCGCCATTCCAACCGATCCGTCCCGGTAGTCTCGACCACAAGAGTCGTTAATGATGACACCGACAGTTTTACCAGTCAGCATCTTGAGTTCTGCACGAATTTTCCTGGCACTTGCGTCAGGATCCTTTGGGAGCAAAACCACCACTTCTTCAGAATGCGGAGCGATGTTTGAGCGGTCGATTCCAGAGCTGGAACCAACGTACCCGAGCTTGTGCCTTGTGATCACCATACGGCCTTTCACCGCGATTACTTCAGACGCCTCGTCGAGATATAGCTGGCAAAGTCTGGAATCACGGCCAGTCTTTTCAGCCAATTCGATCGCTTCTGCTGAAGCTTTCACGTCAGACAACTTTATAGTTGCCCCTTCCGCTTTTGACACGATCTTTTGTGCCAAGACGATGATGTCGCCATCACCAATAGTGATGCAATCACTGGCAGCACTTTCGACAATTAGTTGAGCGATTCGATCCCCTTCTTTTACCAAGGGAATCTTTGTGAGTGAATGTAGGGTTATGGTAGACATGTTTACCTCTTTCAGTTGTTAATGTGCAATTTTCCTGTTATCATCTTTACATTAAAAAGCTTAATATGTCAATAAAAACCACTCATACAAGTCCCTCCTTAGACATGAACAAACTTAACATATTATTGCACAAAGCAGTGATTAATTATGCAAACTGCCCGTCAAAAACTCTAACTAAAAAGCTGACCTGGATCTTACATAAGACTTATAAGCAATTTTTGATTTTTTTAATCTTTAAACTTAAAATTCTTCCCGTAAAAGTAAAAAGGAAGACCTTCTGGGGTGAAGAGATAACAATGATTGGTATTCGTCCTTACTCGCTATACAACGCGGGTTATATTGGTAACGATGATTTGTTTGTCACGAAGTATCTAATAAACAGTTTAAATAAAGACAACGTTTTTATTGATGTGGGTGCAAATATAGGTTTTTTTACTTTGATGGCTAGTAATTTGGTAGGAAACAGCGGCCAGATTTACGCTTTTGAACCTATACCAAGTACCTATGAATACCTAAAGTCTAACGTGTCAGAAAAGAGCAATGTAAATATATATCAAATTGGAATTCATAATAAAACTGGAGTTAGTGAGATTTTAGATTTTGGGATATATAACAACTTCTATAATTCATTAGGTGAACTGAAAAAATTAACGTCACAATTATCAGACCTGCGAGGAAATGTTGATGTAATTAAATATATGGTTAATACAATTACATTAGATGAATTTTGTATTCAAAATAACGTTACACCAGACATAATCAAGCTAGACACAGAAGATACTGAAGATTTAATTCTTTCAACTTCGCTAGAAACCATAAAAAAAACAAGACCAGAAGTGATTTTTGAGATGTTCAATCTTTCTGTCCAAGAAGGTCGACTAGAAAAAATTATATCTACATTTTCACCACTAGGGTACTCTTGTTATCAATTTCGTGAGAAAAATATTATCCCAGTCAAAAGTGAAAAGGATGTAGATCTTAAGTATTACAATTATTTACTTACGACAAAGAGGGCTCCGACTTATAACTAGCAGGTACTCTTTTATTTATCTTGTATTCTTGATCTAAACTTTGAATCATCAAGTTCAAATACATGAGCTAATATAATACCTAATCTAGGTGCAATAAAATCTTGTAGATGCTCAAGATACTCAGCGTTTCTTTTAGCTTCTTGGATATAGTGGTTTCTAGCCTTTGTAGTTAAAGCCTGACTTTTCTCCGTCAACAGATTAGCGAGCGCTGGTTCTACCATTTTTAAAGTATCTGACAGTCTTGCCTCTGACAGATCAGAATCACGCACCGTCGCATCATGAACGTGTCTTCTTCGAGAACCAGTAGTTACCTTTTCAAAAACTGACTGCACTTGCGTACTTAAGTGATCCAATAATCTTTTTAGCTCATCATCGTGATCTAAATCAAAGGTTTTTAGGTCTCTTTTTATATGCAATAAAGGGGTCAGGTACCTTTCTTTGGTCTCCCCTTTCCTCTGATTGTGCCTTCTAATTTATATCTATCGATCATCATGTCACTCCAACCAGCTTTTCCAAATGGCTTCCCTTTATTGACTGAG
>Ga0306912_1000175_pt1 | contig 39358 bp, 40 predicted proteins | sample AntRauFillE10628_FD_190443 | JGI IMG/M metagenome (GOLD analysis project Ga0306912, IMG submission 190443) | Saline lake microbial communities from Rauer Islands, Antarctica - Metagenome Filla E10 #628 (v2) (version 2) | ecosystem: Environmental > Aquatic > Non-marine Saline and Alkaline >...
ACTCAATGACTGGGAACTTCTTTTAACGCCCGCTATACAAATAGCCGAACGTGGCTTCGCCATCAGTGCCAATGAAGCGAATCGACTCAATCAATATCAGGAAGAATTTCGCAAGTGGAACGACATCTCTTTTTGTCCTATGATTAAAGAAAAGGAATGGAAAGAAGGAGATATTTTAGTGCAGCGTCGACTTGCAGAAACCCTCAGGAAAATACAGAAGAATGGTCCAGATGGTTTCTACTCCGGTACCGTGGCACAGAATTTACACAATTATATGGACTCTTCCGATGGTTATATTACGACAACAGATCTCAAAGCCTACAAAGCCGTATGGAGAACTCCCATCGAAGTGGACTATCTCAATTATCGCATGATTTCAATGCCGCCGCCTTCCAGCGGGGGTATCGCACTTGGACAACTATTGAAATATGCAGAACACGCATTACCCTCACATCCTATTCACCATGCGGAGTCCGCCCATGTACTCATAGAGGCTGAACGACGAGTTTATGCGGATCGCGCTCATTATTTGGGTGATGAAGATTTTGTCGATATTCCAGATTTCCTACTGGACAGTCAGTACCTCCAAGACCAATGGAGTGACTTTTCTGCGACCACTGCAGGGATAAGCTCCACACTTTCTTCAGATTCAAATTTAATCCAAAAGGAAAGTTTTGAAACTACCCACACATCAGTAGTAGATCCCAGTGGCTGGGCCGTTGCCCTGACCACTACCCTGAACTCCAATTATGGGTCAAAAGTAATGTTACCTCAAGGTGGATTTTTTCTCAATAACGAAATGGACGATTTTAGCGCTAAGCCTGGCGTCCCCAACCAATTCGGCCTTATCGGTAGTAAAGCGAATGCCATTGCTCCGGGGAAGCGCATGCTCAGTTCCATGACCCCAACTATTTTTGAACGGGATGGCCAACTCTACCTGGTTATTGGCAGCCCTGGAGGCTCCACGATTATCACCTCCATTTTTCAGGTATTTCTCCACCTGACACATGATAACGCACCGCTAAGGGAGGCATTGAGCAAAGCCCGATTTCACCATCAATGGCTTCCGGATATCACTTTTATTGAAGAAATAAATTGGGATCACAATTTAGGCACACAACTTCAATCAATGGGCCACAAATTGGATACTGTCCGAAAAATGGGACTAGTCAAAGCTATTCTCTGCGACAATCAAATCTATATTGGCGGAGGCGATCCTAGAACTGGAGATCATGCGGAAGGTCTCAATGAATAGCAAGATATTGCAATAATTATTTTGGGTGTTACCCCGGGATTTCATCCCGGGGTCGGGCTCTGCGGGGGTTCGCTTGGCTCCGTCCTTCGGTGCTAATATAGGATGTGATTTATCACTCTTATCGCAGGCCAGCACGTACTGAGTAATTATTGCAAGGTTCATAGAAAAACGAGCACCTCGGACCAAAGCCCCTCCGATCCCTAACACAAACGACTGTTAAACTGAAATATCCAAAACAATAGGAACAGAGTGAAAGACTACAGCCGAAGGATTTTATAAATGATTATTGTCCCTGCTCCGTAGAATTGAACCTCCATGCAGATAACATGATATCCTCCAATGAAAATTCAGCAGTCCAGCCAAGGATTCGATTCGCTTTAGCGGGATTGGCATAAATAGCAGGCATGTCCCCGGGTCGTCGGGCTGCACCTCTCGTCTTTATTTCAATGCCTGTAGCCTTCTCAAAAGCTGCAGTAGCCTCTAATACGGACACCCCTTTCCCCGTACCTATATTGAAAACGTGAATACCTTTATTATCAGGTGAAAGTGCGAAATTTAGTGATTTAACATGGGCTGTTGCAAGATCCATCACGTGAATATAATCTCTGATACAACTTCCATCTCTGGTCTCGTAGTCCGTTCCGTAAACATTGAGGTAGTCTCGATCCCCACGAGCCACCTGACTTATTATCGGTATGAGATGAGTATGTGGATGTCGGGGGTTCTCACCAATCAGCCCCGAGGGATGAGCGCCCGCCGGATTGAAGTATCTTAAAATGACCCCTCCCCCCAGGTCACCAGATTGTACTGCATCCATCAGGATTTGCTCACACATTTGCTTCGTGGCGCCATAAGGAGAGCTGGGGCGTCCCATGGCGGCATCTTCTGACACAGGCATTGGCGCATTATCCCCATATACCGTGCAAGAAGAAGAAAACACGAATTGACTTACCCCATAGTCCCTTGCTGCCTGAAGCAGCCGAATAGTGGAAAGTACATTATTCTCATAATATTTCAATGGGTGTTTAACTGAGTCCTCTACCTCCAAATAAGCAGCAAAATGAATAATACTATCAATATCTGGGTGCTCCTCAAATACTCGGTCTAAGGCACCTTCATCGGTCAAATCTAAAGTATAGTGAGAAATTTCCTTCTTAGTAATTATTTTTATCTTGCCAATAACAGAGGAATAAGAGTTGGAAAAATTATCAACACATACGATCTCGTAGCCTTGTTCAATTAAGTTGACAATAGTATGAGACCCTATGTACCCGGTTCCTCCGGCAACTAAAACTTTACTCATAAAGGCTGATTAAAATGACGATACACAAAGATAAAAGGATTCAAGAATTAGAAAAAATTATCGTAAAAGCCGGCAAAGAGATAATGAATATTTATGCACTCGAAGATAGAGGAGTTTCCTACAAGCAAGATGAAAGTCCCCTAACTATCGCGGATAAAAAAGCACATGAGATTATCTTTCAAGGGTTGCAAAATTTACAGGAAGCTCATGGATTTATCGGTGAAGAAAACAAAAACCAACCTTATGAAAAGCGTCGAAAAACACCTACCCATTGGATGGTAGATCCCTTAGATGGAACTAAAGAGTTTGTTTCACGAAACGGAGAGTTTACTGTGAATATCGCTTTAATTAAAGAGGGCACACCTTATTTAGGTATGGTTTTCATACCTGTAACGGAAGAGTTATTCTACGCTGAACTCGGATCGGGAAGTTGGTATAAAAAAAATACCCGTGCTGCTCCTGAACCCATCCAGGTAAATTCCTTTTTATGGAAAGATGAGGGATTACGGGTATTATGTTCGCGTTCTCATCTCAACACCGCAACACAAACAATGCTAGAGCAACTTAACAAGCCTAAGAAAATAGCAGCAGGAAGTGCGCTGAAATTCCTGAGAATTGCCCAGGGCAAAGCAGAGGTTTATCCTCGCATAGCTCCCACGATGGAGTGGGATACTGCGGCTGCGGAAATTATCCTAACAGAAGCAGGCGGTCAAGTCATTCAATGGCCCTCAAAAGCAAAAATGAAGTACAATAAAGAGGATTTAACTAATCCGCATTTTATTGCTTTTGGTGCGGCTATAGATGAGCTGCCTTTTGAGAAGTGAAATAAATGAAAGATTAGTTGCCTGCTTTAGCTACAGTGAAGCCAAAAGTAGACCCTTGTCCGAGAGTACTTCTTACATTTATGGTTTGATTATGGGCTTCCAGGATGTGTTTTACGATAGCGAGTCCTAGACCACTTCCACCCATCGTACGGGATCTGGATTTATCTACCCGATAAAAGCGATCAAATAAATGTTTTAAATGCTTTTCCTCAATCCCTATTCCATTATCACTGATTTCTACTAAAAGGAATTTATCCATGTCATAAAAGCCGATTTTTGTTTTCCCATTATCCTTGCCATATTTGATCGAATTTGTAATGAGATTGTTTAGGACCTGAGTTATATTATCACGATCTGCACTTACGACGAACGATTTGTCAGAGCCATCTTTTAATTCAATCGTTATATTCTTTTCAGCTGCTTGAAACTGTGCGTCAGAAATAACATCTTTCGCCAAATCCCGAATATCGAAATTTGTAATATCTAATGCTATACTTCCCGTTTCCAGACGAGAAATCACCTCTAAGTCCTCGACAATATTCTGTAACCGTTCTGCATTCGCCGCTGCCTTCTTCATATACTTCATATTGATCTCTTCATCATAAAGACCTCCATCAATCAATGTGTGAATATACCCTTGAATTGTAAAAATAGGAGTCTTTAATTCATGACTTACATTTCCTAAAAACCCGCGTCGATATTTCTCTAGTTTTTTAAGTGATTGAATTTCGCGTTCCTGCGACTCAGCCCACTCTTTAACTTCATCACTTACTCGTTGAAGAATGTGCTCATCCTTTGTTATGTCGGTTTTGTTCTGAACTGAGGTTTTTGATTTGTGAATGATCTTATAAATCAACTTCACCTTACGATAAATATATCGTTCCAACATAAAGCTAATCAGCAAGTAGGATCCCGCAAAAATCAATATCACAAAAAGCAATATGATCAATCCATCAGGTAAAGCGTCTCCAAAAAAAATATACAGCACGCCCATGATGGATAACAGCAAAGTCAGCACAATAGAAGTAATAAATGAGATTTGCCTCGGCGTTAAGTTCTTTACCATTCCCATTCAAAAATCAAATTTATATCCTACGCCCTTGACTGTTTTAATATACTCACTCCCGATTTTTTCTCTCAGCTTTCGGATGTGAACATCAATTGTTCTGTTCCCAACAATCACATCGCTTCCCCAAACCTGACTGAGGATTTCATGTCGTTGAAAGACTTTACCCGGCTTTGAAGCCAAAAGAAATAACAACTCAAACTCCTTCTTAGCTAATTCGAACACTTGGTCACCCCTTTCGATTAACATTTTATCTCTATCTATAATCAAATCGCCAGCAAATAAGCGATCACCATCGGTATTCCCCCCCCTTTTGGACCTGCGAAACAATGCTTTAATTCTGCTAATAAGTACTCCCGGCTTGATGGGTTTGGTTATGTAATCATCCCCCCCGTTCTCCAATGCTGAAATCTGTGTATAATCTTCATTTCTCGCCGTAAGGAAGGCAATTAAAGTATCTTGAAATACCGGCCGCTCACGCAGCTTTTTACATACCTCAACACCATCCATCTCTGGCATCATGATGTCTAATATAATGAGATCCGGACGAAACTCAGGAGCAATCTTTAAGGCAGAAATTCCATCAAGAGCCGTCTCAATTTGAAATCCTTCTTTCCTTAAATTATAACTAATGAACTCTAGAATATCTTGCTCATCATCAACGATTAAAATCTTTTCTTTTCCACTCATAATATTAGCCAAATGTTAAACAAAAATAACAATTCCTGAGACGGAATACCTTCTCTCTCGGTTAAGAGTATGTAAAGGAATTATTATTTGCAGGTAACTTTGGCACTATTAATGAAAAAAATAGTAGCATTGAATTCTAATTTAACAGAATTACCTGTTAGCACACTTGCAACATTACAATTCTTTCTCTAATTCTTTTACCTCCAATCTCACTTCATCGTGAAGCTCAAGGCTTTCTTCAGGGTGCTGTGACAAATAGGCTGCAAATTGATCCAAATCACTTTCCGTCCAGTTATATTCAGCCTTTAATGCAGATTGCAATTCCATTTTGACGCTATCTCTCACCTCCTCTTTTTGCATGGATACCTGTGATTCAATAATCATCATATCTCGCAACACCATTACCATTGTTTCCCTATCTGAAGGAGCTGATATCTTCTGCTCTTTGCAGGCCAATGCAAAGAATAGTAAGGCCAAAATGGGTATATATTTTATCACGACTTCAACAATTTTGGATAGATTACAGACTGGATTTTAGAGTGTGACCAATTCCACGACTTACTATCTTTAGGATATTGAATATGTATCACTCCTCCGGTGGGCAAATGATCTAACTTTATATTTGGAATTAGGTCAGCCAGAACAGTCATCCCAGGATTGTGACCAATTAGAAAAACACGCTTTGTTGAGAAGGGGAAATGCTTTTCAATTACTTTTGTAATGTCATGGGGATCAGCTAAATATAATTGATCATGAGAAACAATTTCGCTGCTTTTAATTAGCCCAATGGAAGTTAACATTTCAGCAGTTTGAAGGGTTCGCTTGGAGGATGAACAGAGCACTTGACTCGTTTCTCTACCATGAACTCTAAGCAACTCCTGGCCGATCAATCGGCTATCATTTCTCCCTCTTTTGCTCAGTGGTCTTGAAAAATCTTCCTCTCCTGCAGTTTTTGCCGAGGCCTTGGCATGTCGAACGAAAAAGATATCAATCATAGAGGATTTAATATTTATAAAGTGTTAACACCAGGACGTAAGCTCAAAGTTCCATTAGATTGGAAATTCAAAAGACAAGATCTAATGATTTAGTGGAAATTTGCCTAATTGCAGGATATTCAGCGTATGCTCCTCAGGTCCCCCTTCTTTTACTTCATGGTCATATGACCAAGCAGCTCGCGGCGGCAAGCTCATTAAGATACTTTCCGTTCGCCCCCCGGTATCAAGTCCAAACTTAGTACCCTTATCCCAAACGAGATTAAATTCAACATACCTTCCCCTTCGATGATATTGCCAATCTTTTTGGTCCTGAGTTATAGGTAGATCGCGATTATTTGATACCAATGGGCGATACAGTCGTACAAATTGCCGACCTAAATCTAATACGAAGTCCAGAAGCTGACCTTTTCCTAATTCTTCCGATTCTTCATCTAGTCGATCAAAAAATATTCCGCCTACGCCTCTATTCTCGCCCCTATGGGGTAAATAAAAATATTCGTCCGCCCAGGGTTTAAATCGTTGATAAAATGTAGGGTCATGCCGGTCGCAAATCTCCTGTAATTGCTTATGAAACTGCCTAGCCTCCTTCATATTAACGTAATGGGGGGTCAGGTCTATACCTCCACCAAACCAATATGACCCATTGGACATCTCAAAATACCGAACATTCATATGAATTATGGGAATTAAAGGATGTCTGGGGTGTAAGACAATAGACACTCCGGTAGCAAAGAAATCACATTCCTCCAGATGGAGTGCATTTAGAATCTTTTTTGGGGTCGGACCGTAAACTGCAGAAAAGTTAACACCTCCTTTTTCAATCGTTTCCCCTTCTAAAATTCGAGTACGTCCACCACCACCTTCCTTTCGATCCCATTGATCTTCTCTAAATTTTCCTTTTCCATCCAGTTTCTCTATCTCAATACAAATCTCATCTTGTAATGAACGCATCTCCCGTTCTATATTCTCTTTATTTGGTCTCATACAACACACCTTTAGCTTCTTCAATCACTTTCTTACTATTTCCAATGAATAAATGGTTCCCAAATACAATCACCGGCCTTTTCAAAAAAGTGTATTCTTTTAATATCCATTCCTTGATTTGGTCCTCGGATAATTCCTTGTCTTTAAGTCCCTCAGATCTATATTTCCTTGCTCGTCGATTGAATAAATCAGAATAAGAACTTACGCTTTTTCTCCATTGTTCCAATTCACTGACAGAAATAGGCCGATTTTTAATATCTTGGAACTTAAAGTCATGTTCGCGCAATTGTAGATCTTTAATGATCCGGCGACATGTATCACAGGTAGATAAGTAGTAACATTTTTTCATAAATCAAATATAATGGATGCAGCTGAATTAATTTTAAACGAAAGAGGTGCTTTATATCACATCGGTGCAAAACCGGGAGAATTGGCCCCAACAATTATTACGGTGGGCGATCCCGAACGCATTAGTATTTTGAAAAAATACCTCGATGTAGTGCACTTCGAAATAAAACACAGAGAGTTTGTCACGGTGACGGGAGAATTTGCAGGTCAGGCTCTTTCTATCGTTTCCACGGGAATTGGCACAGATAATATTGATATCGTATTTTCAGAGATCGATGCATTGTTCAATATTCACTTGGAAACCAAAACAGCTAAAGATGAGGTCACTCCATTGCAATTTATCCGACTGGGTACTTCTGGAGGACTTCATCCAGATATCGCTGTGGGTGATGTAGTACTTAGTGGTTATGCAGTAGGTTTAGATAGCCTATTACATTATTATGCCAATAACTCCACGATCAGAATAGAAAGCCTCGAAGCTCAGGTTAATCAAATTACCCAACTAACAAGCTATGCTGTTCCAGGCAGTTCATCACTATTACATCACTTTTCTTCACTCGGTCAAAAAGGGATAACAATAACCTGCCCGGGATTTTATGCACCTCAAGGCAGGAATCTCCGACTACAGGCAGCGATCCCTCAATTTTTAGATCAACTCTCAGACGTTCAGCACGAAGGGCTAAGCGTAACTAATTTTGAGATGGAAACATCTGGAATTTATGGAATGGCAGCATTAATGGGACATAAAGCCATTAGCATTAATGGAGTATTGGCCAACAGACAACGCGGAGAGTTTGCTCCCAACCCTAAAAAGGTAGTTGAGTCAATGATAGAAAAAGCAATGGGTAGAATATCAGATTTACTGAACTACTGAGCAGCTTTATTATGATCTGCAAGAAATTTTTCCAATCCGATATCAGTCAGTGGGTGCTTGAGTAAGCCCATAATGGAATCTAAGGGACAAGTTACAACATCCGCTCCCGCTTCAGCAGAATCTACAATATGCTTAGCGGAGCGTATAGAGGCAGCCAATATTTCCGTATCATAGCCCTGACTAACGTAAATATCTGCAATCTGTTCTATCAATCCAATACCATCCCAACTGACATCATCAATACGACCAATAAAAGGAGATACATATGTTGCTCCTGCACTAGCGGCAAGAATCGCTTGTCCTGCTGAAAATACCAGCGTGCAATTCGTTTTAATGTCTCGGTCTCTTAAGTGAGCCAAAGCCTTTACTCCATCACGAATCATCGGGATTTTAATCACGATATTGGAGGCAATATCAACGAGTTCATCAGCTTCAGCAATCATGCCCTCAAAGTCAGTGGAAATCACTTCAGCACTCACATCACCATCCACCAAGTCACAAATTTTTCTGTAATGACTGAAGATATTATCCTTTCCTGAGATGCCCTCTTTTGCCATTAATGAAGGATTCGTAGTTACTCCATCGAGTATTCCCAGATCTTTGGCTTCTTGAATCTCATCTAAATTGGCGGTGTCAATAAAAAATTTCATGCTTTGGATTTTGAGTTATTAGTCATTCAGAACACAAGATAAAATAAAAAAAGCAAGGAACTACATCGCACCGCTCAACCTGCCTACCCTTGCTGCGTTTCCACCCTGGGGGAATTCGGAGGGAGCTGGTCGTGTAGCCCTTGCCGAAAGCAAATGTAAGACAAAATTCAACTGCATCAAAAAACAATCAAAGAAAAGATTTGAAACGACGCCATACTTCAGTCTCCGGTGGGTCTGCAACAATAGTTACAGCCTCCTTCCGAACCGGGTGAATAAACTTCATCTGAGCAGCGTGTAAAGCAATATCCTGATCGGGTAAAGGTTCGGGAGCACCATATTTAAGATCGCCTATGATAGAACAACCAATGGCAGCCATTTGTGCCCGAATTTGGTGCGGTCGACCTGTCTCCAATTCCACGCGAATTAGAAAGCGACCTTCAATCTCGGCCACTAATTCAAAGGTCAGAATGGCCTTCTTGGCCTTTTTTGGTGGATTTTTATTAATGGGAATAGCTTTTACCTGATTTTTCATTTTCTCCTTGAGAATATAATGCTCAAGACGAGCGGAAGGCTCAGGGGGAGCTGTCATAGATACTAACCAATACACTTTCTTGACTTCTCTATCTTTAATTAACTGATTCATTCGACTCAATCCCTTACTCGTCCGACCCATTAGTACCACACCAGAAGCAGGGCGGTCTATCCGATGAACCGGAGACAAGAATACCTTGCCGGGTTTGTTATATCTTACCTTTATATACTTTTTCGCCCATTCTAAAGCAGTAAAGTCCCCCGTTCGATCAGATTGAACCAACCACCCGGTAGGTTTATTAATAGCTAGTAAATGATTATCTTCAAATATTACTTTTGGTGTCTCTGATTGCATAGTTGGATTTTAAAAGTCAAAAATACAAAGGATGTGAGGAGAATTGCCGAAATTACTCAAAAATTAAACCCATGAGTGAATTTTTACAGCGCCTCAAAGACCGAAATCCCCATCAGCCTGAATTTATTCAGACAGTAGAAGAGTTCTACCAGAGTGTAGCGCCGGTTTTAAAAGCCCATCCAAAATACGATAAATTCAAAATTCTGGAGAGAATGACAGAGGCTGAAAGAATTATTTCTTTTAGCGTGCCGTGGATAAATGATGCAGGTGAAGTACAAATCAACAGAGGATATAGAGTTCAAATGAATTCCGCTCTGGGACCTTATAAAGGTGGTTTGAGATTCCATCCCTCTGTCAATTTGAGTATCCTGAAATTTTTGGCCTTCGAGCAAGTATCGAAAAATGCACTGACCTCCCTACCCCTGGGTGGTGGAAAAGGAGGTGCAGACTTTGACCCCAAAGGCAAAAGTGACAATGAAGTCATGCGGTTTTGTCAAGCCTTTATGAATGAGCTATTTCGCCATATCGGACATAAAACAGACATCCCCGCTGGGGATATAGGAGTAGGAAACCGGGAAATTGGTTTCTTATTCGGAAAATATAAACGCATCAAAAATCAATTTACAGGAGTGCTCACCGGTAAGGGGATCAATTGGGGGGGCAGTTTAATTCGTCCTGAAGCCACGGGTTACGGTTTAGTGTACTTCGCTCAGGAAATGCTACAACACCAAGGTCGAGAAATTAATGGCCTGGATTGCTTAGTTTCAGGAGCCGGAAATGTTGCCCAATATGCTATTGAAAAATTGATGAACCTCAATGCCCGCGTAATCACAGCCTCGGATTCACAAGGATACATTATTGATGAAGAAGGATTTACACCTGACAAACTCAAGCACTTGATGAAGGTGAAAAACGAAGAGAGAAAGGGACTTCATGTCTATGCCGAGAAATACAAGAATATTCAGTACATCTCTCGAAAAAATAATCCAGAGGCTTCCCTGTGGCAGCAACCCGCGGATTGTGCATTTCCATGTGCCACCCAAAACGAGATCAATGAAGATCACGCAAGGCAACTTGTGAAAAACAATATTCAACTTGTTGCAGAAGGATCCAATATGTCATGTACCAATGAGGCTATTAAGGTACTTCAGGAAAGTAAAGTGCTATACGCTCCTGGAAAAGCAGCCAATGCCGGTGGTGTGGCAGTTTCCGGTTTGGAAATGTCCCAAAACTCCCAGCGAATGGGCTGGTCCAGAGAAAAAGTCAATGAACAGTTGAAAGAGATCATGCACAACATTCATTCTCAGTGTTTGGATTTTGGAAAAAAATACGACCAAGCTGACAATTATTTGGCCGGTGCAAATATTGCCGGATTTCTCAAAGTAGGAGATGCTATGATCGACCAAGGCGTCGTTTAATAATAAATAAAACTATGCAAGCTAAACTCCTTCTGCTTTTCACTACTTTCTTGTTTTTACTGCTCTCCTGTTCTGAGAGTAAACAGCCGATGAATATTTATTGGGTTCGTCATGCAGAAAAAGACCTTAAGGACACATCTAACAACCCACCTTTAACTGCTAAAGGTAGAGAAAGGGCAATTGACCTGAGAAACTTACTGGATACACAAAAAATTGCTGCCATCTATTCTACATCTTATGATAGAAATATTCAGACAGTCATGCCACTAGCTTCTGATCAAGGCCTAGATATCCAATCTTATGAAGCCAATCAATGGCAAACAATGATAGATACTGTTCCTCGTTCGTTTGCTGGGAAAACAATAATTATCTGTGGCCATAGTAATAATATCCTACCCATGATTCAATCTTTTGGAATTACAACCGAAAGAGACGAGCTAGATCATGAAGAGTACGGTACTATCCACCTTCTAAAGGGAATAAACCGAGATCCAAAACTCGTAATATTGGAATATTAAGATCTAATTTCTCTCTTTAGATAAAAACTTTGAGTAAGTAAATAAACAATTCAAGCCAATAGCTATTTAATAATCGGTATATTGCGATTAATTATGGGAGCGACAAAGGGAAATATCTATACAGAGAAACAAATTCAGTTGGCCAGGGTCTATAAAGCCTTTGCCCATCCTGCCCGTATTGCAATTTTGGACAAATTAATGGAAACAGAGGAGTGTTTCTGTCGAGACATCGTCGAAGAAATGGGCTTGGCGCAAGCGACTATATCACAACACCTCAAAGAACTAAAAACAGCGGGTTTACTTCTGGCCTGTTCTCAAGGTAGAACGGTGATGTATTGCATTGCTCCCGATAAAAGACCTTTCGTTTCGCATTGTTTATTACAGATAAACGAAAAATAATATTCAAGCTATGAAAGAAAAGAATATCAAAGACTCAGTAAAGGAAAAATATTCACAAATCGCCAATTCCCCTGCATCAAAATCATGTTGTGGGTCCTGCAGCGACGCAGATAAAGTCTATGACATTATGAAGGATGATTATTCCTCTGTAAAAGGCTACCAGTCCATAGCCGATTTGGGCCTGGGTTGCGGTCTTCCCACCGCCTTCGCTAAAATACATCGTGGCGACACTGTATTAGATCTGGGATCGGGAGCAGGGAATGACTGTTTTGTAGCTCGACATGAGACCGGACCAAAGGGAAAAGTCATTGGTGTTGATTTTTCAGACGCCATGATTCAAAGGGCGAGAAAGAACGCAAATCAACTACATTTCAATAATGTAGAGTTCCGTTCGGGTGACATAGAAGAACTCCCCATACTCGATGAGAGTATAGATGTTATTGTCAGTAACTGTGTGCTCAATCTGGTTCCCCAAAAAGCCCGTGTGATGAAAGAAATGTACCGCGTTCTCAGACCCGGTGGACATTTTAGCATTTCAGACATTGTCCTTTTAGGTACACTACCCACTCCACTTCGCGAAGATGCAGAAATGTACGCAGGATGTGTTTCCGGTGCGATTGAGAAGGGTACTTATATTGACTATCTCAAACAAGCTGGATTCCACAACATCCAAGTTCAAAAAGAAAAGGCTATTGATCTGCCTGATGAGGTGCTATTACAACATATTTCGCCCCAAGAGGTGTCAAGTTTTAAAAAGGGCAATGAAGGAATTGTTAGTATCAGCGTCTACGGTGAAAAACCAGGAGAGCCATCGTCTCATTCTAAACTAACATCTGATGAGATTCCAATCACTTCTTCCTGCTGCTAGTCAGGATTTGAAAATAATTGCCCAATACAGCCTAAACCAATTTATATGCCAGCGCCCAAAGTCAGTCCGGATCTCATAAGAATAGTGAAAGCACAAAATTGGGAGAGCAACCCCATAGACCAGGCCAGACGTCAACAACTTCAAAACCTGGCCTCCCTCATGGAGTCAGTCAATAAAATGAAAAGGAATATCCACTTGTTATTCGTTTGCACACATAATGCACGAAGAAGTCAAGCAGCAGAACTACTTTCCCGTTCAGCAGCCAGCTATTACGGATTAAGAGATATTGAGACCTATTCTGCTGGCACTACACCCACTGCATTTCACCTTAATATGGTAGATGCGCTGGCGCGCACCGGAATGAGTGTAGACATCTTAAATTGGAGTAAAAATCCGATTTACCATTTAGGGATAGAAGAAGGTTTGGAAGCACGCGACATGTTTTCAAAAGACATAAATCATCAAAGCTTGGATGTCCACCCAAAAATAGCCACTATGGTCTGTTCAAAGGCTGATGAGGCTTGTCCATCTGTTCCCGGCGCCTTTGACCGTATCAGCCTGCCCTATCGGGATCCCAAAAGTGGAGATGAGCAAAGTAATGTAGGCTCAGTTTACGATAAAACCGTGAATACGATTGCACGGGAAATGTACTATCTCATGAGACAATACATGAAGAACACGGGAAAACGCTAGGCATTCATTTCTTTTATTCAGCAACTGGGAACTTTCCCTATCATTTAGTTGTATATACATCAAATTCATCATAATCGAGAATCATGGATAGAAAAGAATTTTTGAAAAAAGGACTATTGGGAACCGCACTTTTTACCACTTTGCCCAAATTTTCTACACTCGCAGAAAATGACGTGGATGAACTCAAAAAATTAGATATAGTGGGATATAATCACTTGCCCAACGAAAAAGACGAGATCCCTGAAAACATGGTCATTCACAGGGCCAACACCCGAGGCACTGCTAACCACGGTTGGTTACAAGCCACCTTTAGCTTTTCATTCGCCAATTATCACAATCCGGATCGAATGCACTTTGGCGTATTACGTGTGCTCAATGATGACAAAATAGCTGCGGGCAAAGGGTTTCGCACCCATCCTCATGATAATATGGAAATTATTACGATTCCCCTGCGTGGAACTTTAGAGCACAAAGATAGTATGGGAAATACAAGTAAAATTCGAAACGGTGAAATTCAGGTCATGAGCGCCGGAACGGGCATCAGGCACAGTGAATATGCCGCGCCGGAAGAGGATGTTGAATCCTTTCAGATTTGGTTATTTCCCAAAAATAAAAACGTAACTCCGCGCTATGATCAGATGAAACTTAAAGTAGCCGAACGCAAAAATACTTTTCAGCAGATTCTATCGCCTTCAGCCGATGACGCGGGCGTATGGATTCATCAAGATGCATGGTTTCATATGGCAGACATCGATAAAGACCGCAGTCTATGCTATTCCTGCAAGAAAAAGGGTAATGGGATTTATGCTATGGTCATTGAAGGAGCGGCGGAGATTGCCGGTCAAACATTGAACAAGCGCGATGCGCTAGGCATTTGGGCTGTGGACCAGATAAAGATTAAATCGCAAAAGTCCGGAACGCAAATTTTATTGATGGACGTTCCGATGATGTTGGGATAGCTTTATTCCTTTGGTTATTCAATATTTTTGGGCGTGACGCCGTCCCGGCCGGGACGGCGTCGGGCTGTTCGTGGGTTCCGTCCTTCGGCAGCTCCGCTACCTTCAGACCCTTCGCCACCTATCGGTAGCTCGGCCACTACCATCCCTCACGCAAGTCTCTCCTACCCTTCAACTTGACCTATCACAAGGAGCTATATTTGATCCCATATTTCCACTTATTTTCCCCTACACTACATTCTATTCACCCACCTGCGCCAGCGCTGCGAAGTAGGCCTGAGCCCACTCGAAGAGCGGGCGATGGAGACCGCAGGCAGCGGTAGGCCGCTGGCCAGGGCCGAGCGAATCCGCCGGAGCCATCTCTTACCACAGCAGTGGAAGAGAGGGCGAAGGCGGCTGTTCATGAGCGAGCTGCGTAGCATAGCGGCCCCTCGCCAAATCTGGCGTGGGGCGGCGCCCAAAACAAAAACCAGAAGTCAGGCACTTACCCCTTTCAACCCTTTTATTCTAAGCTCATATGCTATACCTCCTTTCCTCTGTCGATGGTTTTATCGCTTTCAGCGAATAACCTATGGTTACATGGGAATGTTCTATATATTTAAGTCTTTATAGATGCAACAATAAATGCCTTAATCATGAACCTTGTAGAAAAATGTATTACCACCGGCAGTTTTATGCTCATGACTATCGTCCTGTGTACCTCTAACCTTCATTCTCAACAAATCCTAAAGTTAGGGCAACCCATAGATACTTCCCTCGCCAAAGATGAAACACACATCTACTCATTTGTAGTCGAGCAGAATCAATATATTTTTGGCAGGATACTTCAAAAATCGACTGATGTAAATATTACAGTCAAAGATCCGGGAGGCAATATTTTAGAGCAAATCAACAGCTTCATTCGAGGCTCAGAACCCTTTTCGCTCGAAACAGATACTGCAGGGACTTATACACTAGAAGTCAATGGATCAATGGGTCAATATGTACTATCCATGGAACGGCAAGAACGCATAGCGAAAGACCCAAAAGAGCGCGTAAGACAATGGCTCCTGCCCTATGATTCCCAAAATACTCCAGGAGTTGCTGTCCTGGTTATTCGAGATGGAAAACCCATTTATCGAGAAGACTTTGGCAGTGCCAACCTAACCCACTCCATCCCAATGCAGGCAAATACCAGACACAATATAGGCTCGACCTCTAAGCAGTTTACGGCCTTCGGATTAGCTCTTCTCGCTGAAAAATCAGACCTCTCTCTCGAGGATGATGTGAGAAAGTACATTCCGGAGTTGCCCGACTTTTCTGATACGGTCAGACTCTCACATCTCTTAGGACATAGCAGTGGTTACAGAGAATTTTTAAATACACTGATTATGATGGGACAGCACCCTTCGACCCCCTTTCCGAGAAACAAGATCATCGAAATGATTGAGCGCCAGCCCGAACTCCAGTCTCAACCAGGGACCGAATTTAATTACAATAATACAGGATATTCCCTTGTTGCTGAGGTTATCGAAAGAAAGACTGAAATGCCTTTTGAAGATTGGATGAATCGAGAGGTTTTCGAACCACTGGGAATGACTGAAACGGGATACCGAGCACATAATCACCAAATTGTACCCAACCGATCTATTGGATACGCTCCTTCAGATAGCAAGGAAGGCTATCAGGAAATCACCGACCTGGGGGGTGGCATGGGGCCGGGAGCCCTGTACATTACTCTTCGGGATTTCACGAGATGGATACAGCACTACGATGCACCCACCTTATGTTCTCAGCAAACTATGAAACGTATGATGACCCCTGACACACTATCGAGTGGCAACCCTACTGCCTATGGCTTGGGGCTATTTATCCAGGAACACAAGAGACAGCGCTATATTCACCACGGTGGCGCCGACCTGGCTCACCGATCTCATATGCTATATTTTCCCGAGATCTCCGGTGCTGTCGTCATACAGAGTAATGCATCGAATTTTCCCGGTGATCTCCCCATTAAAATAGCCAATCTCTTTTTTGAGGAATTTTTTGAGGAAGAACAAGAACAGGAAAACAAGTCTCCGACATCAGCAGATGCATCCTTTTCCTACAACAACGAGAGTTTTGAGCCCCTCACAGGCAAGTACGAATTGAAAATCATGCCTGGTTTTGTTCTCAACTTCTTTGAGAAAGAGGGTAAAATTATGACACAAGCCACCGGACAACCGGCGATCCCATTGAAGGCAACATCCGACTCTACCTTCACAATTGTCGGAGTCCCCAATGCGAGTATTACCTTCCACTTAGAAGAGGATGGCCCAGCTCAATCCCTGACTCTTCATCAAAATGGCAACCACAAGGCAGAACGCGTGCATTGGGATCCTAAAACGGAAGAGCTAATGCAATATTCCGGGACCTATTACAGCGAAGAAATCGCGACTGTACTACAACTACAGATGAAAGACAGCTCCCTGCACCTTCAACACCTCAGGTATCCCGAACCATCAAAACTGCACCCTAGCCAGGAGGATCGCTTCTCTATTCAGAACACCTTCACCGCCTTTGGAGACATTCGTTTTGATAGAAATGAAAAAAATGAGGTTCAGGGCTTTTATCTCTCCAATGGACGGACGAAAGATGTCTATTTTCAGCTACTAAATCTCGAAAAATAATTAGGAATTCCCTGACATTACAGGGTGCATTACATGAATTAGCAATCGATTTCTGTCTTTTTCGACGAATTGCAACAGCGTTTTTCTCCTGCTGTACGTATTCCCAAATGTAATCTTGATGTTATATTTTACTTTACTGATTATTAGGGCGTCCCCAACCCCTCTGGCCAGCCGGCCAGAGGGGTTGGGCGCTACGGTCGCCCGCTCGGCTACCGGCGGGGCCGGTATCTCCCCGTTTCTCACCCGCCTTTGGGCGGCTGCGAAACACGGCCGGGCTCCCATCGCTGACGCAAGTCCATACACTTCCGCGTGCAGGAATTCATAAAATATTGAATCACTTTCATCCATGACACCCAATGAAGTCACGCTTCATCCTAATGGAATTGACAACTCATAATTCGGTTTTCATTTTCAACCTCACTCAACAACTTCCATAATTCAGCTACCACTTCCGCATATCATAGATTTGACCATTATTAACCAAGTAGTGAAGTTCACCGGAAGAGGTATGCTTCAAATAAAAGGTGGGATTGCCGTAATATGAGGGTTGCCAATCATAGCGCTCCCCTTTTTTTATCCAACGAATCGGACTTTCTTGTTTCTTCTGTGGAACTTTATTCTTCTTAGAAGGAAAAAGAGCAAAACCCTTTTCTAAAGCTTCTCGATATTCTTCTTGCTGCCATATACTATTGCTCGCTGTGGATTTCTTAGCCCATTCCTCAGGTGCTACAATCTCATAGTTTTCCATATCGTATGTCTCGTAAGCTCGGGCTGTAGATAAGTCCCCGAGATCAGTGATCCGCCCCACATATCCTGCGGATTCAGCATTGCTAGCGATGTACTCTTGCCTTCTGAATGCTATATCTACCAAAAGATTGCGATCAAAAGCGGACCAGGTCACATTTTCCAATAGCAAATCGTGCATTCCTCCTTGATTCGGCGGAATAGAAGAGTAGTCCATCATTCCGAACGCACTGTAACAACCCTCTGCAATGCACTCAAAGGCATGCAATAATAAGCCAAAATGCATTTTTCGAATCTCTTGTTTTTCTGAATCACCACTCAGTCCACCACATTCAATCAAAATAGTAGCCGTTCCCCATTTTGTAATATTATCTCCAAATGCACGTGGTTCAAAGGTATCGTCATACCGCCCCACTTGTCCCGGAATCCATTCCTGGAGAAGATCATTCATACTCCCAATGAGTTGCATGGCCTGAGTACGATCTCCATTGATGTCTTTTGACACATTAAAAGCAGGAGCTAAAAAGGAAAAGGTAGCAGGCAAATTACTTTCCCCGGCTGAATAATAAACTGATTGATCGTGCAAATTAAATCCAAAATCAGGTTGCAAAGAATCCACTAAATGTTTTAGGACGATCGCTTCGGGGTGTTGTAGTCGCAGTGCATCACGATTCAGGTCTACACCAGCCGCAGTGCGACGTTTAAACCGCTCTGCCCCATCTGGGTTGAGCATGGGAACAATATAGAGGGTCAGTTCGGATTGAATTTTCTCTTTGTAGTCCGGAGCCAAGTCTTTGGCTTTCAAGAATTGAAAAAAGTCCATAAGAGCCATGGTCGCTGTGGGCTCGTCACCATGCATTTGAGACCACAATAAAACTTTTTTCGGACCGTGCCCCCATTTTAGACAGTAAATATCTCTTTTTTCAAGGGAGTGCCCTACTTTCTCCACCTCTACCCCATTCACAGCTTTCATTTCCGTAACGATTTCTTCAATCAACTCGTGCTTTGAAAATCGATCAGTGATTCGTTTTTCCTTCACTTTATCATAGATCTCAAAAGCCCAGTGTGATTGAGCGTTTACCCAGATGGTGCAGCAAAGCGATAAAAAGAAAAATAGAATTCTCATCATTGTTAGATTTTGATTTTAACAAGGTATAAGTGTTTGGTAATCAGGAGCATTTGAGTCTTAGTTTTTTGTCCAGATTCGAGTGTTTAAATTGAGATCCTCTACGATCTCAACAGTGAGTTTGATGTCATCAAAGTAGCTTAACACTTTCTTTTTATTCACTACTGAGGAAAAAAAGCTGGGCTCAAATAAGTCCTTGTTGTATGTAATAGCGATAAATATTTGTCCATCTACAAAACTAAGACAGACCTCGTTATTAGGATATTTTTTGTGAAAATCATTCAATCTCTTCATGAGAGCAGGAGATAATATATACCGGGCTTGAATATCATCCGTGGAATAGCAAGTATAGTTATCCATAAACTCAGGATCGGCTAATTCAACAAGTTTTTCCTTTCTATTTGAACCCCAAAGTTTTTTAAAAAAGGAAAACCCGCTACCCATGTGATTGGGAAGTAAGACTGTGCTTCCCTTGAAGTCTTTATTAAAATCACCCACAAAAAACAACCCTCGAAAGATGGTGTGCCACCTTGTTTCGCCTTTGCTATTGGTAGATTTATATTGTGTATGCAACTCAGAAAAGTGGATCAGCGTTTTATCGATTTGACCTTCGACAAAATCTTCCCCTTCGTACCGATCGGTATTTTCTAAAAAAAGGCGACTTTTTTTATAGTCGCTTCTTGGAATTTCCCTTTTCGGGTAATACTGCAAATCATCAGAAATAAAATGAACGATAGGAGCAATGATTTGCTTTTTGAACGTTTCGGTGTACTTATTCCGTCTATACTTTTTAATAAACTTAAATCCGAAATAAATGGCCATGATAAGAGCCAATAGAAAAAGTAGGACGGAGAAATTTCCAGCGATAGATAAACCTTTCGAAATAAAATAGGCCAGAATGAAAGGCCCCACTATTCCCAAAATTATTTTACCTATTGTCTTAATCTTGGTTTTTCTTACTTCATCCAGAGCGCGAAGTTGCGGTTTCAGAGTTTCCTGGTAAAACTGATCAAACTCTACCCTTTCTTTCATACTTTAAAAGTTGAAGTTTATGGAGTTTACATATCAAGAGAAACAGCGTGCCGTTCAGTCCCCGTAGCCTCGAATAGCTGCTGCTTTTTAAAACCAAAAATATTGGCAATGATATTAGATGGGAATTTTTCTATAGTTGTATTGAGTTGAGTTACCGACATATTGAATGATCTTCTGGAAGCCGACAACTGCTCTTCCACCTCTGTGAGTGACCGCTGAAGGTGCATAAAGTTGTTGCTAGCCTTTAAGTCAGGATAAGACTCCACATTAACCATCACCTGGCCTATCGCTCTAGACAATTGATTGTTGATATCGACCTTTTGATCGTCAGATAAATTATTACTCGCTGCTCTGGACCTGAGTGCTGTAATTTTTTCTAACAACTCTTTTTCGTGCTGCATGTAGCCCTTTACTGCATCTACCAATTGTGGAATGAGATCGTACCGTTTTTTGAGTTGAACATCGATATTGCTCAAAGCATTATGCGCTTTATTTTTTAAGGAGACCAGATGATTATACATGAAAATCACAATCAATCCTAAGATTCCTGCTGCGATACCCCAAATCAATACACCGAGATTCATATCTATTGCAATTATTTACCTTCAAATATAATAAATTATAAGAGGTCTAATCATAAGTTATCTACAACTCAAATACAATACAGATGAATAGTGATAATAACTACTCAATAATTTAAAAAATCTGGATATTGTGCAAATGCTAAAGTGCAGGACACTCATACCATGACATTATTCTGACGATAATAAAAAATTATTTACCTTTGAAGTCAAACAAAGACTTATAAAATGGCGAAATTGTTCACTTACCTATTATTTCTATTGGTTATTTTACTTTCCGGAACTTACGGATATGGACAAGGATGTGTTGCCATTCGAGGTATGAGTTCCTGTAATGGAAATATTGGATCGGGATTGATGCTAAAAAAAGGAGAATCATTTATTGGTACTGATTATCGCTATTTCAAATCATTCCGGCATTTTCGGGGGGCAGAAGAAGAAGAGTACCGCCTGAATGAGGGTACAGAAGTTATCAATAATTCGCATTTTCTTGACTTTAACATTACCTATGGCTTATCCCACCGATGGTTTGCAAATGCCATTATTCCATTTGTATATCATACACGTTCATCAATGTATGAGCATGGAGGAAATCCACCCAGCGGTCTCGGTGAACGACACACTACCTCCTCTCAAGGCCTTGGAGATGTTCGCCTGGGATTAAACTACTGGTTGTTTGATCCCGCCAAGTTCAGTTTTAATTACTCTCTGGGCCTGGGATTAAAAATGCCTACGGGTAACTATAGTTATACAGATAAGTTTTACAATCAAGGTCCAGGTCGAGACCAAACTTTAGTTACTGTTGTAGATCAATCTATTCAGCCTGGTGATGGAGGCTGGGCACCAACTCTTGAACTACAAGGATTTCATCCGGTCAGCGAATCCATTCTTATTAATGTCTATGGCTTATACCTGTTCAATTTTAGAGAATCCAATGGAGTTCTTACACGATTTGGTTCCTCAGAATTTGCGTGCCCAGATCAATTCGCCTCGCGAATTGGTGCATTCTACCTTTCTAAAATACCGGGTCTTAATTTCTACCTGGGTGGCAGACTCGAAGGTGTGCCGGTTTATGATGCAATTGGTGGGAGTGATGCTTATCGTCGCCCCGGCTACGTTATTTCTGCTGAACCTGGTATTAATTATACCGTTAAGAATGCCTCATTTACTCTCAATGTCCCCATTTCAATGTATCGAAACAGAACGCAAAGTGTGCAGGATAAGCAAAGGACTATAGCAACTGGTGAATATCGACACGGCGACGCAGCTTTTGCAGATTACCTCATCAATTTTAGCGTAGTACTAAAAATAGGATCAAAATCAGCAGCCCACAGCCCGGAAATTGAAATGGAACCCTAGAAGCTACTTATTTAAAAAATCATTCCCGTCTTGTCGAATAGATATTGATTTACAACTCATCTCAGACCTTAAATTGTCTCTGAGTAAATCTAAATGGCAGAAAAGAATAAAGGTTAAGTACTCTCAGCCAGTTAATATTTTTGAAAGGAGGCTATAAATTCCACACCTATATCAACTATTGATAAATCAGGTATATAAATCAGTTGACAAATATCTATCGCCACGATCACATACGATGAATACAATAACACCATCTTCAATTTCCCGAGCTAATTGACAAGCGATATGATAGGCGCCACCAGCGCTCATCCCACTCATAATACCCTCTTCTCTAGCCAGCCGCAAAGCCCCCTTGCGAGCATCTTCTTCAGAGACTGACCGTTCCTGATCCACCCAATTTGAATTAAAAATGGCTGGTGTAAGTTCCGGGCTCCAGCGCCTAATCCCAGGAATTTTTGCCCCCTCCGCTGGTTGAGCACCAATAATTTGAATCTGCTCATTTTGCTCTTTGAGAAACCGGGATACACCCATTATGGTTCCCGTTGTCCCCATGGCAGACACGAAATGAGTAATCTTCCCCTCAGTATCTTTCCAAATCTCGGGACCCGTTGAGCTGTAATGTGCTTTCCAATTATTGTCATTATCAAATTGATTCAACTGAAAATATCCTTTCTCCATGGACAAGTGGGAGGCATATTCCCGCGAATATTCAATAGTTTTTTCTGCAGGAGTCAAGATGAGCTCAGCTCCATAGGCTCTCATTGATTTTTTTCTTTCTTCAGTTGCACTTTCGGGCATGACCAAAACCATATTGAGATCAAATAATTGAGCACACATAGCTAAGGCAATTCCCGTATTCCCGCTGGTAGCCTCAATCATTGTATCGCCCGGCTTTACCTCGCCGGATTGAATCGCTTGCTCAATCATATGTAAAGCCGGCCGGTCCTTTACGCTTCCCGCTGGATTGTTTCCTTCCAACTTTCCATATATCTTAACCTGAGGAGAAGGGGAAGCCTTTTTCAGCTGTATCAGCGGTGTATTTCCTATTGCAAACTTCAGTTCCATCCTTGTTGCTTTTCTCTATTCGTAGGCGTGTGATAAACGACGGTGTTTGCCGACACGCTTTTTGTTAAAAAAGTATTTCCTCCAATCGTACTATGCTCTCCAATCACTGTATCCCCTCCTAAAATTGTAGCTCCTGAATATATCACCACGTGATCTTCAATGGTTGGATGCCTTTTTATGTCAGCTTCCTCTTTATTGACGCTTAAGCCTCCAAGTGTAACACCTTGATAAATTTTCACATGTGAACCGATGATCGCCGTTGCACCAATAACAACTCCCGTTCCGTGATCTATAAAAAAATGACTTCCAATCTTCGCTCCCGGGTGAATATCAATCCCCGTCCTACTGTGTGCGCTTTCCGTGATCATTCGGGGGATCATAGGCACCCCTAACTGAAATAAGAAATGAGCGATTCTATATGCTGCAATTGCGTAAACACCAGGATAACAGCGCATCACCTCTGCCCTACTCTTGGCCGCAGGGTCGCCAAGATAAATCGCATCTATATCAGCATCTAATTTCTTCTGAAGAATAGGCAATTCTTCAAATAATGCATTGCAGATCTTTGTAGGATATAGATCCTCGTCCTTTACGCTACAATCTAAAATCGCAACTAGTCGAGCTTCTAAATCTTCCATGTACTCGTTAAATGCCGCTTCATTTTCAAATTCCAGTTCAATGGAAACGGGAAAAAGAATACTGAGTAAACAGTCAAACCAATCTCCTACTGTAGAAATGGAAACACATTTTGAAGCAGAAGTAAAAGCTTCATACAACTGCTTTCTGTACACTCGATTCATGATTCTCCATTAATTGTAATATGATAAGTCACCTGAATATCAGGGTGCAATGAGGCCCTCACGGAGCAATATTTATCCATGGCCAAATCCAGAGCTCTTTCAGCTTTTTTTCGTTTAATGGTGCCGGTAAGATAAAATTGCATGTCAATATGGGAAAACGGTTTTGCAGCGGGTCCTTCTAATCTATGACCCACCACCTGGACCTTCATTTCCTCTAATACCTGCCGCTGCTTTTTCAGAATTTCTACCAGCTCGAAAGCACCACAGGTAGCCAGAGCAGACAAGATGAGTTCCATGGGACGATGGCCTGCATTTTCCCCTCCAATATCCTCCGGGCCATCCACCATGATTTTAGCTTCACTGGCATTGGTTATTTCAAATAAAACGGCATCGTTTTTTCTTTCAATATGGACTTCCATTGGCAGTTTGAGTTTAGTTCCAGACAATAAACAAAAAAGAAAGCAGTAGTTTTATCTTCCTCTTCCTTTTTTTGAGGACTCTAATGGAAAGTACTACTCAATGTGAAACAATAAACCTTACATGAGTAATTTAACATACTTTTACTTTACCTTTGCGTCGGGCATTGTTTAGAATTTTACAACGAATTCGAGCAATTCTATGTTGAAGGTGGGGTGTTTTTTTTTATTATAACCTATAAAACTCGATGTGCTTTTAAAGGAAAATATACTAGAGGGAGTAGAAGATCATCGCTACAATGTTAAGATAGCGCAAACGGATGAGGATGTGCTCAAAGCCCAAACTCTAAGATATAGGGTATTTGGGGCTGAATTGAATAGAAATTTTGAGTTTGTAGACAATTTAGATCAGGACGAGTACGATGAACAGTATCATCATTTAATAGTGATAGACAAAAAGACAGGAGAAGCCATAGGGACCTATCGATTACAAACCTATGCTCAAGCTAAAGCTGGTCGCGGTTTTAAATCTTCCATGCGATTTGAAATCAATCAACTTCCACTGTCGATATTGCAAAATGCCTTTGAAGTAGGTAGGGTATGCGTTTTATCAGAACACAGGAATGGACGCGTTCTATTTCTATTGTGGAAAGGCCTTGCCGGCTACCTGAAGCATTTTGATTGCAGATATCTATTCGGATATTTAGCTCTCCATACAGAACACCCAGCCATTGCTATGAATACTTACCGGTATTTTCAAGAGCATAATCACATGCATTCAAAATACTACGTCGATGTAAAAGAAGGTTTTTATTGTTCAACACACCCTGATTTTAACGAAAAAAAGGAGGAAGTGGATGTTCCTCCGCTATTTAAAAACTACCTCGATATCGGATGTAAAATTTGTAGCAAACCCTCTTGCTGCAGAAAAACAAAATTGATACATTTCTTTATCCTGCTGGATGTTCAAAATATCCCGGATAAATATAAAAACATGTTTGGAGTCTAGAGATGAAAGCAATAACGGCCTATCTCAAAGTCATATCTTTTTCCCTCTACGTTCTCATATCTTTCACTTTTTATATGTTGATGTTGGGACTGAGAACGCTCTTCAGGCTCCCCTTTGAGCCTTGGCGAAATGTATATATGCGCCATTTATCTAAAGTCGTCTGTTTTATTTTCAATATCAAGGTCCGAAAACACGGAACGCCTCCATCAGCTCCATTTTATCTAGTGTGCAATCATCTCAGTTATTTGGATATTATTCCACTTTTCATGACTTTAGACTGCACTTTTATTGCAAAAAAAGAGATCAGGTCTTGGCCAGTGCTGGGATATATGGTTCACAAAATGGGTGTAGTTTTCGTGAATCGCCAGAAACGGTCGGATGTGGTCAGAGTCAACCAAATTATACAGGCCGCGACAAATCAGTATCAAGGAATCATCGTCTTTCCAGAAGGCACATCTACCGCAGGCAGAAAAGTCCTGCCTCTAAAAAGTTCTTTATTGCAATATCCGGCCTCTACCCAACAAGCGGTACATGCTGCTGCTCTGCGCTACAAAACTGGGGACAAAGACACCCCTGCCATAGATAGTGTTTGCTTTTTTGGAGGGCGCCATTCATTTATGGAGCACTTTATGCTTATGGCTAAAAATAAGCGTATTGAATGTCATATTACCTTCGATGAAAACCCCGTCATCGAATCTGACAGAAAGCTACTTACCCAAAAATTGCATGAAAAAATAAGTGGTGTGTTTATCCCAACAGCTCCTCCTCTTGAGGATATGGATATCCAACGGGTACGTGAATAACACTGCCCTTAAAGTTTTTAATTGAGTCCTATCTCACTCTTGTGGATAAGATTTTTCGACTGATGGGGTCTGAGTGAACCACTAAATTGCAGCCTTCAAAACTAAAAGTGGCAAAGTAGATGCTTCTTTCCGTGAGGGGTAGTAGTGGTCCGCCTTTAGGCGGAGTCCGTTCGCTATAACATAGCGAAAAGGACCGATAGCCACGAATGACCCGACCCCGGGCCGCTGGTAAGCGGAACGGGGACACGGCCAAAAAAAGATTCACTAATAATCCAGCTGAAATTTGTATCTTAAAATACACCATAGAGATACAATGCAATTGTCACCCATGGCACGACATAAGTTCTGGCGCTCGTCCTCCCGAAATTGGAATTGGTCTTGCGGGTATCGCAGTGTAAGTGATATGAAAAAAATTGCCACTTTGCCATCACATGAAGAGTCTGAGTTCCATTCGATTCATGAGAGCTGCACAAAACTGGAGAATAATCAGGTGAGAGGGGAGAGTTTTTGGGGTACGGATAAGGAGTATTGAAATTGTAAATGCGAGTCCTTATCTTGTACGAAGACGTAGAGGAAATCACCACAGGTCATATTTTATCAAAGAGCTATACACCAAAAACTAGATTCATTACATCTTATGAATAGCCATAGAAAGTATAAAATTTGACGGAGCAAGAAATCATTCGTGGATGCCAACAGAAAGATAAAAGGGCTCAAAAATTATTGTTTGAGAACTATAAAGAGGTATTAATGGCAATAATCCGACGATATATGGCAGATAAGCCCAGTGCGGAAGATGTATTGATGGAGACTTTTATGAAAATTTTTAGCCATGTAGGCAGCTATAAAGGATCCGGTAGTTTTGAGGGTTGGATGAAACGCATTGCCATCAGAGAGGCGCTTATGGTATTGAGAAAAAACTCAAAAATGCATTACAAAGAGACTGAAGAACTTCCCACTGCCGGGATATCCCCTTCTGTCATTCAGGAATTAGAGGTGGAAACCATTATGCGTCACCTCATGGACTTGCCAGATGGCTACAGGGTGGTACTGAACTTGTATGCGATAGAGGGTTACAAGCATCGAGAAATAGCTGAAATGCTTGATATTAGTATTCATACATCAAAATCGCAGTTACGAATGGCAAGGAAAAAAATTGAAGAAATGTTGTCACAGAGTGATATTTCTTAAACATAGAAAACAAATAATTCCACATGAAAAAGTCATACGATAGCGAACTGCAGTCAAAAGCAAGACAATTTCGTGCTTCCACCGAATGGAGTTGGATAGAGGTAGAAAAAGAATGGCATCGCCGATCTAAAAGAAAAGTAGTTCTACGATGGCTTGGTGTTAGCGGCATTGCCGCTGCGATTATTGGAACACTATTACTATTCCCTGGGTTTCCCCCAACAACTGACCAAAGCATTTTTGATGATCAGGTGGTATCTGTTCACGACCTTCAGGTTCAAGAAGGCGCTTATTTCTCGGCAACTGAACTCCGCGAGATGTATTACAGGAAAGACTAATTTCACTCTAATGATTTCAATGAGGGAATGATTCCTCGCTTAATAATGTTATATTGTAACAGACAATAAATACACTACTATGAATATCAAAACCATCTGGATTTTACTCGTCGCAGTATTCATTACTTCATGTGTCAGCAGCAATCGCTATGAAGAGGCACTGGCAGAAAAGAAACAATTAGAGGAGGAAGTTTTGCGCTTGGAGAAAATAGAGAACCAGTACGCGGATCTCAAGAGTGAAACTAAAAATTTGAAGAGTGATTGTGAAAGAGTTCGAGAAGAACTGGAGGTCAGTCAAAGAAAGTATGAAAACATGAATGCCGCCAGAAAGGATCTACAGGAAGTTTATGATAAAATCGTTCAGCAAAATAAAGATCTGTTGCAAACGAGTTCTTCAGAGAAAAAAGAGTTGTTAGAGGAATTGAGTAGGAAAAGAGAGGAGATGGACAGGAGGGAAAAGGACCTCAATCAAATGGAAAATGAGTTAGCGAAGAAGGAGGATCGGATGGAGGAAATGGAGAGTAAGTTGGCGAAAAAAGAGGATCGCATCAACGAGTTGGATCTTCAATTGCAGTCTATGAATGCTTCCATGCGCTCTACACTCGGAAAAATTGAAAACGCTTTAATCGACTTTAAAAAAGATGAATTAACTGTGAGACAGGAAAACGGCCGAGTATATGTTTCCTTATCTCAAGAACTACTTTTCGAGAAGGGAAGCAGTACCATTGGAGCCCGCGGAAAAGAGGCTTTAAAACAACTTGCTCAATCCCTAAAAGATATGAATGATCTCAGTTTTACGGTTGAGGGTCATACCGATAGTGACGGAAGCGTTGAGCGGAATTGGGAATTAAGCACAGAGCGTGCTACAGAAGTAGTATTGTTTTTGCAGGAAAACGGAGTTAATCCCGAGCGGATGATCGCCTCGGGAAAGGCGTTTTATCAGCCTGTTGCACCCAATACCGACGAGAAAAATAAACGGCTCAATCGCAGAACAGAAATCATAATCAACCCAAATTTAGAGCAAGTATTTGACCTATTGCGCAGCCCCAAAGAGCCCCAAACGGAATAATTCACAATGGGTATGAAATTCGCTGCAACAATTGGACTATTGCTCATGACATTCTTGGCACATGCCCAATCTTTATCGTGGTGTGGCACAAAGGACTCACCTAAACTCAATTTACGAGACCTTTCATCTGCTAATCTCAGAAGCAATGATCTCTATATACCCGTGGTCGTTCACGTGGTCTTGCCTGAGGATGGACCGGAAGTAACTAATCATCAAATATTCACCCAAATTGATGCACTCAATGAGAACTTTGGCCATTTTCAGGATGTACATTTGATACCCTCGGAATTTTATTCTGCAATAGGACTGCCCAGAATAGAGTTTTGCTTAGCTACCATAAATCCCGAGGGGGAAGAGCATGAAGGTATTACCAGGACAACTACAGACATCCCTTTTATTGGTCAACATATCTTTTCCGATGGACGTCAAAGTGTACACTATGAACTATTAGGTGGGCAAGATGCATGGGCACCAACTGAGTATCTGAACATTTGGGTTGCCCCCTTTGAGTCTATAGCCGGTAGATCGAGTTTCCCCGGGGTCGGACCGCCCCAGGAAGATGGGGTGGTTATTGATCCATCCTTTTTTGGAAAAGTGGGACACAATAATTCCAGGTTTTCTGAGGGAAGAACTTTGGTCCACGAAATAGGTCACTATCTCAATCTCCAGCATCCCTGGGTCCGAACAGGATGTGATGATGATGACGATATCGATGACACCCCTATCCAGGATAGCCCATACTTTGGATGTGTATCGCCAAAGGATGCGATTTCTTGTGGGACCCTAGATATGTCGCAGAACTTTATGCAATTTGGTCAAGATCCCTGTCTTTTGTACTTTAGTAAAGGGCAAGTTAAAATGATGCAAAGCATATTGGGTACCGAAAGAAGCCATTTGATTGAGAATGGGCGATTACAGTGTACTGGCGACCGTATTTCTACGAGCAGCGATATAAAAATCATTTATCAAGCGGGCAGAAATACAGTTTCAATATTGGGACTTTCACCAGGAGAGGAATACTCGGTACGAATTTTTGGTATCAGTGGACAAATGCAGTCCAATTTCCGAATATCAGGTAGGTATACAACGGAAATAAACACCTTTACATTTCCCAAGGGAATTTACATTATCAGGGTAAAAGGAGCCGGTGAATTGGTCACCCAAAAGATTCCAGTTATACGTTAACATATTTAGAACAGAGCGGCTCCATCGGCGCGATTCCTCCGATAAGGTAAATTTAAGAAATCCAAAGAACCGGGTTTGGTGCCAATAGAGAACATATACGTATTGATTTCGGGCTGCCAACTCAGGCTCATCTCCCAACAGTGCAGATCCCGGGTGAAACCCAGGTCTGGATAGGTCATTCGATTTTGTTTGAAATCATACCCTACCCTTCCGATGCGAATATTCCATTTCTCGGACAGTGGAATCTGGCCTTGAAAACTCACCTGATTGGCTCGAATCAGAAAAGTGTCCTTGTCTACTCGTCCTCGCCACTGCATTGACAAGTTGTGAGTAACCCTCACATCATCGATCAAGCTCCATATCTCCCTTTCTGCTCCCGGACTCTTGGGAGGGCCGCCATCTTTCTCCTTATCCCTTAAAAGTTCTTCAACGATTCCCCGGATTTGCTTTACTGAAAATTGCGTAGCGATATCCATATTTAGATTTTGAAAGCGCAATAATTTCCTGTTCTCATTCCATTGAAACTCATCGATTACCTCACCCTTTCGATTTAAAGCATAAGGACTAAAAGAGCCATTAAATCTAAAGTTGACGATATTTCTAAACATAGAGAAAAAGCCAGTCATTCGCACGTCTGAGAATTTCAAACTATCCCGCAGGAAATCGTAATTTCCACTAACTACAAAGTTCTGAAATAGCTTAAAATTTTTCTCCTTATCTTCTTTTGAGGAGAAATATTTTGCTTCAAAAATATTGTTGAGAGAATAATTAAGAATCATGCTGGGCCTGGCATTGGGACTTGCCCCAAATACATTGCCTTCAAATATGGAATATTGGATTTCTTGTTTAAGGTCTTCCCTAAGGTCAGAATCGTGCGTATCGTAATAATTCCAAAAGGGATCGCTAAAATCAGGATTGAAGCTGAAACTGATATTGGGCTTGATGACGTGCCTGAGGCCTCTTAACCACCCCTTATCAAACCTCAGAGTACCAAAGATCTGAGTATTGAGGTTTACCCCAGTATTAAAAGTACGCAATGCCCTAAACCCCTGCACCATTTCATCTTCCAATACATTGAAGAGCGTGTCCCCGGTGAGAATAAAATCTTTGTCATTTGCGGGGTTAAAAATAGTATCAATATTTCTTACTGTTGGCGTATCAACAAGCGATCTTCTCATTGTTTCAAAAACCCATGTTTCGTTGTAATTAATGTTCGGTGTTACAGTAAAGTACTTTAAAATTCTGAAATTTGCGTCAGCTCTAAGTTGATGGTTGAATCCGTAGTTCATATCATCGAAAATAGCATCTGTGAATAACAAGCTATCCTTTGTTCGAATACTGTTGCGGAAAGACCCATTATAATTCATGGTGATTTTCTCAAACCATTTTTCCTCACCTATTCTTTCTTCTTTTTCAAAGGGTTTAAAAGCATTCGTCGTAAAAGAAACATTCGGTAATTCGATTTGAACATCACCCGTTTGATTATTCTGTGAGTGATTAAAACTAGCTGTCAAGTTCCAGTTTTTTCCTTTAAAGCGCTGATTGTAGTTAATTCGGGATGAGAAGGAATTTTGCAAAACAGAAGAAGCATCGTTGCGGTTAAAACGAGCATAGTCATTCGTTTGAATATTGACGTTAGCTGAAAATTTCCGCGTTGGATGAGCCTTTGCATCTTGGTTGTGTGACCATTGAATGCTCACCGAATTGTCTCTACCTTGAATGAGTTGATTATTGTCGACAAACTCCGTTTTATAGCTCGAGAATCTTATGTTTGCATTCCCGGAAAATCTATACCTATGGTTATATCGAAAAGCAGCTGCCAAACCATAACTCCCGCGCAAATAAATATCGGCTGTTAGAGAGAGGTCGTAATAATCATTGATTGGAAAATAATACCCGATGTTTCTAAGGCCATATCCCCACTCTTGCGATACGTCATAGTCTCTGGGAAAAAGTAAGCCTGTTTTACGCCCTTCAGTTAATGGAGCAGCAGCCAGCGGAAGGATCAATGGAGTCGGGATCCCTCCGATCTCAATAAAAGAAGGCCCCATTACTGCCCATTCATCGGCAATTACCTTTTGTTTTCCCGAACGAAGTCCGTAATGAGGTACAGGATGATTACAGGTTGTTATAATCGAGTTGGAATTATAAATTACATCCTGTTCAATGATTTCGCCCTTCCTTACATGACGTTCTGTGAGATATTTACTTTTACTACCAATGATATACAAATCCCCTTCTTTAGTTCTGGCACCTTCAATATATGCCTTTTGGGTATCAAAATTATACTTCAATTGCGTAGCATCAACGACGTTTCCCCCCTGTACTAAATGAGGATAATTTTTCACTGTCCCTGAAGAGTCCGGAAGACTCGTAGACAAAACGGTAGATGAATTTAAATCAAATTCCATATAGTCTGATGTCATTGTGGCATCATCCGTGATAATACTGTCCCGCTTAAAAAGAAATAATTTTTCTCGCTCTGCAGAATAAACAACAGAATCATCGACATAATAAAGTACCCCAACCGTAATAGCATCTGAAGATATTGGAATCGAGAGACTGTCCTGCTCCTCATCTTCTTCAAGATCCTTAGAGTTGGAATTTAAGGATGTAAGAGTATCGGGCAGGCCAGGGCTGATGGTATCTGGATAATATTCAAGATGGGGAACAGATTCCGGATTCAAGAGAAATAAGGAAACAGAAGTAGGCTCCTCAAACAACACCTCATTAAGCAACTCGTTATAAGAATACAATTGAAAACAAGAGGCTGCGCGAGCGGATAGGCAGAATAAAAAGCAGAAAACTATGCAAGGAAGCAAAAGTTTTACTACCTTTATATTATAAATTTTCATAATATGATAAGCCTGAATACTATACAAACATATGTGTTTCTAACGACAATCTCGCTTTTATTGTATATACCGTACATAAGAAGTGCACCGTTGGTAAATTCTGTAGGAGTTTCAAATTTCCCGCTCGCACAAATAGAGTCGACAGATCCACCGGGCAAAAGCAAAGTATATACAATCGTAATAGACCCGGGCCATGGAGGAAAAGATGCAGGTTGCAGTGGAAATCACAGTCATGAAAAGGATATTGTTTTAGCGATAGGTCACCATATTAAGAAATTGGCTCTACAAAAGTATCCCGAACTTAAAATAATAATGACGCGCGAAAAAGATAAGTTCATCCCCTTACACGAGCGAGCTGAAATTGCCAATAATTCAAAAGCTGATTTATTTCTTTCCCTACATTGCAACTCAATCGGTGGTAAAAGTCATGTACACGGATCAGAAACTTATGTTCTTGGTTTACACAGAGCTGAGGATAATTTACGCGTAGCCAAAAGGGAGAATTCAGCAATTTTGTATGAAAATGACTACAAGGCTCAATATGATGGATTTGATCCAAGTTCAGCTGAGGGACATATCATTCTCAGCATGTATCAGAATGCCTATTTAGAGCAAAGCATTCATTTTGCTCACTTAGTAGAAGGGCAATTAACCTCCCAAGCGAACAGGCACAGCAGGGGAGTAAAACAAGCGGGCTTTCTCGTACTCAGAGAGACGACCATGCCATCTGTTTTAATTGAAACGGGATTTTTAACAAATGCAGCTGAAGAGCGATTTCTGAGTGACCTTCCAGGTCAAAAGAAAGTTGCTCAATCCATATTAACTGCCATTGAAGAATACGCTTATTTACCGAGCTTATCAAAGGAGGAGTCCGCATCGCCTTCCACTCGTTATGGGGTCCAACTTCTTTCTACAAGCCAGCCATTGGATAAAGCACATGAATTATGGAAGCGCAACTCTAATCTAACCGAATGGATCACAGCTTCAAATTCGTACAAGTATATCGTACCCGCCGGGTCCAGTAAGGATGAGGCAAGAAAAAAGCAACAGCAGGTAAAATCAAGAGGAATAAAAGATGCTTTTATTATTCCCTGGCCGCAGAAAGAATTAGTCCCTTCCCATGTAGTAGGAACTAAATAGTTTTCTTACTTTCACATTGCAATTATATACTTTCATATCATGAAGATACCATACGAGGTTAGAATTGGGATTATGGCTGTAGTAGCCATTTTTGCAGCAGTCTGGGGCTATAAATTTTTGAAAGGACAGAATTTTTTGTCCAATGACGCTCACTTTCATGCCTTTTACGACTATGCTGATCAACTGAACGAAAGCGCTCCCGTCTTTTTAAAAGGCTTGGAAGTAGGCACGGTGACAAAGGTTCAATTCAACGCAGCGGCAGAGAAACCCATTCGAGTCGACTTTGAAGTGAAGAATGAGATTGACGTGCATCCAAATACTATCGCTTATATCGTTTCCACCGGAGTATTGGGAGGTAAAGCAGTACAGTTATCCATCCCAGGTCCTTGCCTGGAAGATGAATGCCTAAATAGTGGGGCTGAATTAGAGGGACGCAATAAGAGTTTAATATCCTCTATGATTGGCGAAGAAGATCTGGAAACCTCGATTAACCAATTAACAAGTGCTTTCAAGACATTAATAGACTCTTTGGATATGGCACTATCCCAGCCCGAGGCAGAATCGGGAATCGGAAGAATGGCATATGACCTTCAAGAGACATTAAAGAATGTGGAAAATATGACTCGATCTATGGATCAGATGTTTAGCTCTCCTACAAGTCCAGTAAACAAAAGTCTAAAAAATATTGAGTCAATAACCAGAAATCTGGATCAAAACAATGCCAAGATTAATCAAATCTTGAATGATTTATCCACCATTACTGAGAAAGTTGCCGAACTAGAATTGGAGACAACTTTAGCTAAAGTAAATTCCACTTTAGACCAATCAGAAGGTACCATTCGGGAGTTGAACGACAGGTTAATTCAGGCGAAAAGCGCCTTAGGGTCGGTTGAGTCTATGTTGGGACAGATAGAATCAGGAGATGGGACACTGGGGAAACTGATTAACTCTGAAGAGCTTTACTCCGAGATGAATAAGGCCGTTATGAACCTAAACTTTTTACTTCAGGATATCAGGTTAAATCCAGACCGATATATCAAGGTAAGTGTATTTGGTAAAAAAGCCAATGACTACACTTATCCGGAAGAAGACCCTGCATTTCAAGATTAATTTTTCTTACATTAGAAGGCTGGGTTTTCAAAAATGAATTCACCAATTTATAGTGAATCCTGAAAATCCCCTTAAGACAATTCTAAATCAATTTTCCTTCCTTTTTCGTTCAATATATTTACCTCTGGTTCCAGAAAAATTCCAAACGTATCGAATACGTCCTTTTGAATTTTTGCAGCCCATTGTCGAACCTCTTGCGAGGTCGCGCCGCCATAGTTAACAATGACGAGTGCCTGTTTTTCATAGGACCCCACGGAACCTTCGCGACGCCCCTTCCAACCACAACGATCAATCAGCCAGGCTGCAGGTACTTTAACCTTTTCCTCAGAGACAGGATAATAGACCATATCGGGGTAAGTCTCTTGGAATTGCTTTATCTGGTCTTGATTTACGATGGGATTTTTAAAAAAAGAGCCTGCATTACCTAATTCTGATGGATCGGGCAATTTTGATCGCCTTATATCACAAACAATCTTACTGATCGTCTTAGCATCTATATTTTGTATTTGCCGTTCTTGGATCTCAGTTTTTAAACTATTGTAGGATAAATTCAATGCATATTGACCAACTTTGGGTAATCGAAAATATACATGGGTAATCACACCTTGATTTGCCAATTCATTTTTAAATACACTGGACCGATATGAGAAATCACACTCCTGAGCTGGTATCAAACGTTCCGTATGATCTAAATAGGAGAAATAAACAACCGAATCTACAAACTGAGCTACCTCAAGTCCATACGCCCCAATATTCTGAATTGGCGCAGCCCCCACAGTTCCGGGTATTAAGCTTAAGTTTTCTAAACCACCCCAACCTCTGTCCAGACAATACAATACAAATGAGTGCCAATCGACACCGCTACCGGCTTTTATTAAAACTGAGGTCTTCGTTTCTTCTACAAGCTCAAGAACTCCGATTTCCATTTTAATTACCGTCAAATCTAAGTAGTCAGGAAGTAAAACATTGCTCCCTCCTCCAAGGATATAAGCATTTTGTGGATCTGTTAACTCAAAAACTCTTTGCAATGCTTCCCCGCTTGCAACTTTAGCTAATTTGTAGCAAATGGAATGAATACCAAAGGTGTTGAACTGTCGCAAGGAAGCTCTAGAAATGAATGTGCTCAAATCCGATTATTTAGAAAATTCTTTCATTAGATTTTTACTCGCAGTAGAATTCACATTAATCATAAACCCAATACTCATATACATTGACCGATCAGGTCCCTGTCCATATCGACCATATAGAACTCCCGAAAAACCCAAGGCACCAAACCCCAGTCCCACTTCTCCAAAATACGATGGAAAAAATTGTTGACGATCTCCACGATCAAAAGCCGAATAATCATCAGATAAAAAGTACAAGTCTGTATTGGAGAAAACAACTCCACCACCGATTGAAAACCCAGTTCCAGCATTTAGCGTGGTTGTAGATACCCCATTAAAATTTAAAAGAGCAACAAAGGGAAACGATACTGCTCCCAGGCCCTTGTACTCATTTACATCGAATGCAAAAGGAGCATAAGAAACCTGAGCTTCGAGAGACATATTGACGTCCCCTTTCCCCAACCACATTTTGGGTCCCCAATTAAAATTTGCTAAGGCAGAGCCCGTGCGATATTCCCCCAGTGGATGCGTCTCCGGGTTTTGTTGGAACTGGTAAAAATCTATACCAAAGGTATTTCCAAAACTCACCCACTGCCCACTGGATTCCTGAACGCAAATCAGAAAAACTGCAAAAAGAAGAATTTGTTTCATCGTGTTTTCTTTCAAAGATAAAAACCTAAAAGTAAATCATTTGTGTACTGCGGATTTATCTTCAAACTGCAAGCGGGCCAAAGATTGATACAAGCCATCCTCTTTTACCATCAGTTCGGAATGACTGCCTTTCTCTACCACCTTACCTTGATCAATCACCAGTATTTGATCTACATTTCTTATTGTAGACAATCTATGAGCAATGATAATAGAAGTTCGGCCCTCCATTAATTTCTCCAGAGCATCCTGAACTACCTTTTCAGATTCAGCATCTAAAGAGGAAGTTGCTTCGTCTAGTAATAATATAGCAGGATCTTTTAAAATGGCTCTTGCAATAGCAATTCGTTGTTTTTGTCCGCCCGATAAACGCACGCCCTTTTCGCCAACTACAGTATCTAAGCCTTCTGGAAATTGGTGAATAAACTCCATGGCATTGGCCTTCTCAGCAGCAGCTGCAATCTCCTCATCGGTTGCCGTAGTTTTACCATATCCAATGTTTTCTTTGATCGAACCACTAAATAATATCACATCTTGAGGGACAATAGAGAATAAGGAGCGAAATTGAGCTAATGGAATTTCTTTAATATCAGTTTGACCCAACATAATGGATCCATTATACCCCCCGTAAAATCGAAGAAGCAGTTGAAAAATAGTAGATTTCCCCGCTCCGGAAGCGCCGACTAATGCCACCTTTGCCCCTTCAGGAACAACAAAACTAATATTTTTCAAAACGGGTACATCCGGACGTGAGGGATAAGTGAACTCGACATTATCGAAAAAAATACGTGGTTTTGTTTCCTCCAATACTGAAGAATAGGTATCGGATGGTACATCATTTAGCTCTCCCTCTTCCCGCAAGATCTCACGAATACGCTCGGTGGCACCCATCGCGCCTAACAATTCTGTGTAAAAATTACCAAGCCCAGCAATAGCGGCTCCAATAATAGCAGTATATGAAACAAAGGAAACTAAGCCGCCAGCGGTAAGTGTACCGTTACTGACCATGCTCGCTCCCATCCAGATAATAAAAAATAAGCCACCAAAAAGGAACGTAATAATAAAAACGGAAAAAAGAGCCCGGGCGCGAGCATACTTTAATGAAACTTGAACTACGCGGTCAGTTGCCGATCGATATTTCAAAGATTCAAAGGATTCATTCACAAAGGACTTGACTATTGCAATACTCTGCAGAGCATCACTAAATACATTATTAGTCTCTGCCATCTCTTGTTGGCGAGCTTTGGAGAGCTTTCTAATATAACGTCCAAAGACCATAGCCCCTAATACAATAACAGGAAAGGTTAATAGCATGATACCCGCCAACTTGGGCGTGGTTATAGCTAAAAAAATAATCCCTACAATTAAGACAATAATTTGCCGAAAGAACTCGGCTAAAGTAAAGGAAAAGGCGGAGTACATTTTTTCAACATCAGCACTCACACGACTTACTAATTCTCCAACCTTATTTGTCTCAAAAAAGTAAATTTGAAGAGTCAAAAGGTGATTAAATAAAGCCTTCCTAAGGTCTGCTAATCCCTTTTCACTGACTATGGCAAAGGTGATAACCCGAAAATAGGATACAACTCCTTGCAAAATCAAAATGCCACCCAATATCCATGCGGCCTTTGATAAGCTCAAATCATAATCTGCTTTCCCCTGGGCAATATCTACGAGTAGCCCTGCTAAATAGGGAAATACCAGAAACAAAACACTGGATAAGAACAATAAAAACATACCTAAAATGAGGTAGGATTTATATGGACCAATGTATTTGAAAATGTAAGCGGCTTTGCGCAATGACTCTCGGTCTAATTTGCCCCGGAGTTCCTTATTATCTATATTCTTTCTTCGACTCATAACCAGCATCAAAAGTACTGAATTCCAGCGGGACCTAAAGTTTTGTTACTGTCAAATCTATTCCTTTTTGAAAATTACTAAAATGATACTATCTTCGCATTCGCTTTGGCTCCGTAGTTCAACTGGATAGAATACCAGATTTCGGCTCTGGCGGTTGGAGGTTCGAATCCTCCCGGGGTCACTAGAGAGAAGGAGGCCGTCCAGTATTGGACGGCCTTTTTTCGTGGACGAAAGAGCAAAAGAAATTTTGCCATTTGAGGACACGTAAAAAGAAAGCCGCTTTAGTGGCGGACTCCTTTTTCGACCTCGGTCCACTCGAGGATCGTGAAAGCAATCCTCCCGGGGTCACTAGAGAGAAGGAGGCCGTCCAGTATTGGACGGCCTTTTTTCGTGGACGAAAGAGCAAAAGAAATTTTGCCATTTGAGGACACGTAAAAAGAAAGCCGCTTTGGCGGCGGACTCCTTTTTCGACCTCGGTCCACTCGAGGATCGTGAAAACAATCCTCCCGGGGTCACTAGAGAGAAGGAGGCCGTCCAGTATTGGACGGC
>Ga0306912_1000176_pt1 | contig 39108 bp, 39 predicted proteins | sample AntRauFillE10628_FD_190443 | JGI IMG/M metagenome (GOLD analysis project Ga0306912, IMG submission 190443) | Saline lake microbial communities from Rauer Islands, Antarctica - Metagenome Filla E10 #628 (v2) (version 2) | ecosystem: Environmental > Aquatic > Non-marine Saline and Alkaline >...
CAAGTTGTGTTTAAAAATTAATAAAATATTAGTAAAAAAATTACTGAAAATGACATAGAAACGAAGTTACAAAAATTTTTACCCTATATAGAGGAAAAAGATTTATTGGAATAAAAGGATTCGAACCTTTGAATACTCGTACCAAAAACGAACGCCTTACCACTTGGCTATATTCCATAGCTCACGTATCGCTTCTAGAAAATTTTTACCAGAGATAGGAATTGAACCTACTATCTTCAGATCATGAGACTGACGTGTAACCATTACACTTCTCTGGCTGTATTAAAATTATTTAAAAAAAATTAGTTGTTTGTAATTTATAGTTCATAGAACAACGAATAAGTACTAAAGAGTTCTGACAGAATTTATCTTTTCCACCAGTATAAAAATCATCTAACCAATACTTTAATTTTGTATCGACTAGTTTTATTGGGGATACCTTAAAAGTATTAAACTTTTTGTAAATACTAAATTTTTGGTTCTTTATATTCAGATAAAAATTTAGATTTGTCAAAGTTTGGGTTGCATAGAATTGAAAATTAATAAAATTTTTGAAATTGAATATTTTCTTGTTATTGTAACTAATAATTTTGTTATCTTTTAAATTACTTATAACTTTATTAGATTGAGAATTGTTAAGGAATTTTCTTAATAACTGCCAGTCATTTTTTGTTTTTTTTCTAAAAACAAGTTTTGTAGTTCTTTTAATAAGACCTTCCGTGTTAATAAATGTTTCTTCGTTTTCAAAAAAAATATTGTTTGGCAGATATAAATATTTTTTAAATTTTAGAAATTTTGAAAAGCTATCAGGTGAGACGTTAAAATTTTGGTTCATAAATAACTTTTCACTGTACAATTTCTTAGATCCTTTAAAACTTAAAAGTCTTGATTCAGTTATTTTTTTTAAATTTGCAATACTATTCAAGTTTACGTTAATTAAATAAATTGAACTAAAAGATACTAAGTCTTTTAAAGTTAAGAAAGAAAAATTTGTTAATGTGTATAAACCAGTTTCATGTAAAGACGAGTTTAGAACATTATATCCATTCCAAACTTTATTTAAGATATTTATGTGCTTCAAAACTTTAAGAATACTTAAAAGCTCTTGTGAGTTGTTTCGTTTTAACATCTCAGTGTTTGTTATTAATATTGGGTTGGTTGAATTGCTTATATCCTTACAAAATGTTTGATTTCCTTCTGCCAGAGTTTTAAAAGTAGATAGATTAGATCCCAGAAAAGATACAGGAAAAGTTAAATCAGTTAAAGATCCTATTGAAAAAAATTTGAAATTACCTTTGAAGTATCTTTGACGTAACTTTAAATTTAAATAAGATCCTTCATATCGAGTATTTGTTCCAACTAATAAACATAAAGAAGAAGATGAAAGTTTTGACCCACTAGTAGCAGAATCTATTTGAAAATTTGATTCTAGATTTGTATCTACTTTTAAGTTATCAGCTCGTTTTATCTTTATAAATGAATTTGTTTGAGATATTAAAAACAATAAATTTAGAGTCTCAATATTTACGTTTTCAAAAGCTAAAATAAAAAAATGTTTATTTGCGTTCTTAAGGTTGCAAATGTCAAATGTATAAAAAGTTCTATTTATAGTTTTAAAAAGAGCTTCCCATTGTTTAGTAGTTTTCACAGGTAAATGTTCTAACTGAGTATTTTTTTCAGACATTTCACCAAAAATACTGTCAAAGAATTGCCGCCCTTTATCGGTTAACCATGTATAAGAGCTATTGTTAGAAAATTGTGGTTCTATTTTAATAACGTGGTTTTTGTTTATATATACTTTAGTATCTTGACCAAAAGAGTCTGTCGGGTCAATCGAATCGTAGTTTCTTACATCCCAGCCTCGAAGAATAAAAGGAAAGCTTTTAAGAGTTAGAGCTCCCATAAAATAAATTTATAGAGTAGTTTTTTAAAATTTGTTAGTATAATCAATTAATTATAGATTGTAATTCTTTGAAGTTTTTTTACCTACGGGACATAAATCGATAACATTACCTGATAATTCAGATAAAAAAACCTTATCCACGTAAGTTCCTATTTCACTCCCTTCTCCTCTACCGAAAACTCCTAAATCTTCTACTCCTGCAATTTCAGTAGCAAATCTAATGCATCTAGTACAGTGAATACATCTTGTCATAACAGTCTTAACAATAGGACCTAAATCCTTGTCGGTAACTACCCGTTTGAATTTATAAAATCGTTTTTTTGTAAAACCAAAAAATAAAGATTGTTCTTGTAGATCACATTCTCCTCCTTGGTCACAGATCGGACAGTCAACTGGGTGGTTTAATAAAAGAAATTCTAGTATGTTTTCTCGTGCTTTTTTTAGCAAAACGCTATCATAGTAAACTTTGTTATTCATTAAACAAGATTTTGCATTTACACCACAAGAGACTACGGGTTTAGGAGAATTTTTCAATTCAACTAAACAAACACGACAGTTTCCTGCAATTGACAAATTATTGTGATAACAAAAATGAGGTATAGTTATTCCTTTGTTTATTAAATAAGAAATTAAAGTTAATTTATTATCAAGGTTTTTAACTTGATTTTGATTATTAATATCGATTTTCATAATTGAGTATTTTTATATATATATAAATATATTATGTTAACATTAAACTTAGCTTATGTTATAAAATTGACTACAGGTATCTTTTGTGCAGGTGCTCTAGGGTTAGTTTTAAATCGAAAAAATATTTTAGTTGCTATTATGTGTATTGAATTATTACTACTTGCTGTAAATTTTAATTTTATAGCTTTTTCTATTTACTTAGACGATATGTTTGGTTCTGTTTTCGTACTATTTGTTCTTACTATTGCTGCTTCTGAATCTGCTTTAGGATTAGCGATTTTAACTGTTTATTACAAGTTAAAGAGTTCAATATTATTAGAACCAATAAAAAACAATAAATTTAAAATCTAAAATTTTAGATTTAATTTTCCGAAAAAGACGAGACTTGAACTCGCAGTCTTCGACGTGACAGGTCGACGCTTTAACCAATTAAGCTACATTTTCCTATTTTTGAGTACACCGGGATTTGAACCCGGGACCAGTGGATTAAAAGTCCAATGCTCTACCAACTGAGCTACGTACTCTTTTTTTGTGATATGAGTTTTTTCGGGATTTCTTTCCTATAGTGCGAAAAGAAATAAGAAAACAATCATCAGTGCAAATAAAGCAATTGCTTCAGTTAACGCAAATCCTAAAATAGCCATCTTGAAAAGTTCGTCTTTTAATGATGGATTTCGAGAAATTCCGATTACTAATGCTCCGAATACGGTTCCTATTCCTACTCCAGCTCCTGCTAGACCAATTGTTGCTAATCCTGCTCCTATATATTTTGCTGCTTGTAATTCCATAAACCTAATTAAATATGGTTTACGGTATTTTCGGAAGTTACAAAGCAGCAGCTTTTTGTTTCAGTATAACCATGCTGTTCTTTTTTGTTTTTAATCAATTAAAATTATATGTCTAAAGAATTTTTTTATCTAGAAATGCGGGTTTTTAAGGGCAATTTAGCACTACCAGTCCTTAAAGCATTCTCAATAACTTTAGGATCTTTAACTCCGCATATCTCAAATAACATAGTACCTCCTTTAACTCTGACTCCCCAGTGAGAAACAGGCCCTTTTCCTTTACCCATTCTAGATGATATAGGTTTTGCAGTTATAGGTAGATCAGGAAATACTCTGATCCAAATTTTCCCTTTTTTTTTTATTTTTCTTGAAATAGCTTGTCGTGAAGCTTCAATTTGACGAGCACTGATAATTGCTGAGTTAACAGCTTTCAAACCTACTGTTCCAAATTTCAATTTATTTGCTTTGAAGTCTAATTCTTGAAGTTTTCCTTTTTTTGTCTTTTTGTATTTAGTTTTTTTTGGTTGTAAAAACATTTAAATTTTTTTTTTAGTTTTTTTCAGCTACCCAAGCTTTTATTCCTAAGGTACCGTTGGCAGTAAAAGCTGTTGATTCTGAATAATCTATATTTGAGTTAATGGTTGTTAAAGGTATTTTTCCTATAGTGATAACTCGATGCTTTGCTCGTGCAGCATTATTTAATCTTCCTTTTATTACTAATTTTATACCTTGTATTTTTGAAATTTTTTGGTTTATTGTAAAGTTTAAGCTTTCTTTCAAAAAGTTGAAAAAAAAGTTATGTCTTTTTACGGTTCTAATCTGTGTTGCAATGAAATTTGTTAGTAACCTAGCAGAATCACCTTGAGTTATAAAAGGTATTAAAAAATTCTTACCTTCTGTAAAAAAGGGGGTTTTTTCAAATTTTCTTAATTTAAGTAAAATTTGTTTAGATTGTGCATTTTCATTTACATGATTAATTTCTTGCAGTGTTAAATTAATATTAAATTTGTTATTAGTAAATACATTTAAACTATTTAGAATCGTGTTTAAAAAGCTTTTCAGTTTTACTGTTCTTACAGTACTGTTAAATTTTATTCTATTTAATCTAAACAAACAAGTTTTATAAAGTTCTAAAGCTTTGATATATTTTGTTTTAGTTGATAATTGAGTAGATGATTGCTTTTGTTCATGATACTTTTTCAGTTTTTTTCTAAGTATAGATAATTTATTTTTTAATAAATTTGTAGATGCTTCTTGTCCTGATTTAATTTTTTCCTCAATAAGACCAGTTTTTTCCGTTTTATATATAGATATAAATATATTTAGGACAGAATTAGAAAAATTAAGTTTATAATTATGTAAAGTATATCCGTGATCTTTTAGAATTTTTTGAAGGTATTGTTTTATTTCTAAACTTTTAAAGATATAAATATGTGACTCATGAGTGGTTTTTTCAAAATATTTAGATTTCCAATATTTATTCATTCTATATTATTTCTTCTTTTTCTTCTTTTTTTTAAAAGCAAAATCAGATCTAGTTTTAGAAAATTCTCCAAACTTGTATCCTAGCATTTCTTTTGTAATTGTTATTTCTCTAAAACTTTTTCCGTTATGCACTTTGAAAGTTTGACCAGAAAATTTTGGGATTATTGTAGAACTTCTTGGAACCCTTGAAAAAGTATTTGGTTTTTTTGACTGTTCGGGTTTAACATAAACCCCTTTCCATCTTGATCGTTTCATTTTTTCTTTCTAATTAATTTATTTTTTAGATTTTTTAGTAGCACGTCTGTTAGGTTTCCCCCAAGGAGAAAAGCCTTTTCCAGATTTTTTCCCTTCTCCACCACCATGAGGATGGTCTACAGGGTTCATTGCAACTCCTCTTACAGTAGGTCTTTTACCAAACCATCTTGATTGCCCGGCTTTTCCTAATTTTGTTAAGAAATGAAATTCATTAGCAAGTATACCTAAAGTAGCGTAACATTGTAAAGAGACTAATCTTTCTTCTCCTGAGCTTAGTTTTATTCTTGCATAATCAGAGGTTTTTTCTTTTAATACTGAAAAAGTTCCTGCCGATCTTGTTAATTGAGCCTTACTTGAAGGTGTTGGTGCAACGTTATGAATAAAGCTTCCTTCTGGTATTTTAAAAAGAGGTAAAGAGTTACCGGTATGTAGCTGAGCTTCTAAACCAGATTCAACAATGTTTCCTACACTCAACTTTTTAGGAGCTAATATATAGAAAAAATTCTTTCTTGTAAAATCATAGACTGAAGCTATATTAGAATTACGATTAGGATCATATTCGATGCTAATAACAATACCAGTTGTCTTGTTAGTTCTTGAAAAGTTTATTTCTCTATATCTCTTTTTGTGACCATTTCCTTTATGTCTTACTGTAATTTTTCCAGAATGATTACGTCCAGATAAGTTTCTTAATCCTGTTAATTTTGTTTTTATAATTGGTTTTGCGCGTAAATGTTTTCTGCTTAACTTTATTAAGTGTCGTTGTGACGGGGTTGTTGGTTTTAAGAACGTTAGTGTCATTTTTATATATTCTTAGGTAAATTATGGAAAATAATGTAAAAAAAAGTTTATTTTTAAGTAATACAAGTTTAAAAAAAAAAAGTTTTTATTATAAAAAAATGAAAAATTCTATTTCAAAATTGAAAGGTTTGTTAAACGAAAAACAACAGTATAAGAAGTTCAATACTCAGCCTTTTGTTACTGAGAACCAAAAAAGTGGTTTTGTTATTGTTTATGTAATTCATTTTTCATTTTCGGCTACAAATACTTTTTTACATATTACTGATATTTTCGGAAATTTGAAATTTTGTTACACTGCAGGTTTAGTTAATTTTAAAGGAAAACAAAAAAAAAGTAGAATTCAAGTTTTAACCCGTTTTCTACGAGAACTTAGAAAATTAAAGATTAGCACACTAAAGGATAAACCTGTAGCATTACATCTGAATAATGTTGGTTCTTATAAGTATTTTATTATTAAAAATCTAAAAAAAAACTTTTTTATTCGACTTATTAAAAGCTATGAAACTTATGCTTATAATGGGTGCAGAAAAAAAAAGAGATTACGTAAAAGATAAAAATTAGATTTTTTAAGGAGAGATGGCTGAGCGGTTTAAAGCGGCAGATTGTAAATCTGTTGAGGTTTCTCATCGTAGGTTCGAATCCTACTCTCTTCAGATATCAAAAATACCTAAACTAATTTTTAAAAGAATCGAAGCATAGCGTAGCCCGGTAGCGCGCCTGGTTTGGGACTAGGAGGTCATGTGTTCAAATCACATTGTTTCGAAAATTTAGTCTTTTTCAATGATATTGTAAGAAGATTTTAGGTTTGTTAGTAAAAATTGATACATAACAGACATATTTGTTTTATAGTTAAATGAACTCATATTCTTTGACTGTGATATTGCATAAATTTTTTTATTTAATTTTATTGATAGCACATTAAATTGTATCGAGTTTAAACCACTTAGCAAGTTTCTTTTATTTAATAACTGGTTGTTAGATGGCTTTATAAAAAAAAATGTACTATTTACCATGCCTAATGAATTCTTATAAATAGATTTTTTTGCGATTTTTATTGCTATATTGTTATAGACTTTATGATAATTTAGCTTAAATTTATGCAATCCTTGCTCAGTTTCAACCCAATTCTGAGTACTTTTATTAGCTCCAATTGAAAAGAGTAAAAAACTTTTATCTTTTAAATAGTGTTTCGTTTTTATTATTTGATAGCTTTTTAAATTTAGTTGCATTATTTTTTAGGCTTAGCAGGATTCGAACCTACGTCTGTACCGTTATGAGCGGTATGTTCTACCTTCTGAACTATAAGCCTTTTTTAATATAAAAAGAAAAATGAGAAATGTCGGATTTGGACAGATTTTAGTTTTAGTATTGTTGTGTTTTTTATTGTTTGGAGATTTTTCTAGTTTAAAAAAAAAGTTAATAGATACAGGTAAACAAATAAATAACTATTTGTCAAAAGACAACAGGAAAAAAGGGAGTTGAACCCCTGACCTTTGGTTTTGGAAACCACTGTTCTACCTCTGAACTATTCTCCTTAATTTAAACTATATTTATTTAAATGAGTGTTTATAATTATTATTTAGAAATAAAAAATCGATTACTATTATTAATGTTGAGCTGGGTCTCAGCAATTCTAGTGAGTTACTGTTTTAAAGAAGTTTTGTTATTTACAATTGCTAAGCATAACATTTATTCATCGTGTTCTACAAATGATATGTTTTATTTTATATTTACTGATGTTACAGAAGTTTTTTCAGTGTATATAACGTTAATTTTTTTTATAGGAAATCAAGTTTTAATTTTATTTGCTCTCTACCATTTGTTTATGTTTATTGCATTAGGTCTTTATAAATCTGAGTACAATTATTTGACATTTGTTTTTAAAACAAGTATGTTTTTTTTTGTTCTTTCGGTAGTTGTGTTTAACAAAATTTTATTTCCTTTTAGTTGGGATTTCTTTTTAAATTTTCAAAACTTTGCAGTGTTAAAATCTTTAACTTTACATTTTGAGGCAAAGTTGAGTGAATATTTAACATTTTATGTAATGTTTTATTATATTTGTGTTTCTTATTTTCAAGCTTTTGTTATTTTAATTCTTTTTTTTGATTATGTTAAAAATGAATTAAATATAATCAAAAATTTTAGGAAAGTTTTTTACTATTCTTTTGTTATATTTTCGACTTTAATAACGCCTCCAGATATTTTTAGCCAGTTTCTTCTAAGTATCAGTATTATTTTTAGTTATGAAATTTTAATGTTTTGTATTATAGTTAAAAATTTAATTAGGTAACCAATTGAAGCTGATTAAAATACTTGAAGTTAGAATAATATAACCTAAAGAAAGTGGTAAAAAAGATTTCCAACCTAACTGCATTAACTGATCGTAACGATATCTAGGTAAAGTTGCTCTGGTTACAATGAAAAAAAGAACTCCTAAAGAAATTTTTAAACTAAACCAAAAACTACCTGGTAATAAGTATAATGGAAATATATTGAAGATTGGTAACCAGCCTCCTAAAAAAAGAACTGCAGCAAAAGAACTCATTAAAAGCATGTTTGAGTATTCTGCTAAAAAAAACAAAGCGAAAGTCATCGCTGAGTATTCTACATTATACCCGGATACTAGCTCGGCTTCGGCTTCAGGAAGATCAAAAGGATGTCTGTTCGTTTCAGCAAGCATTGAAATATAGAATATGATAAACATAGGAAATAGTGGTATTATAAAATAAGTTTTTGCTTGTGCTAATACTATAGAACTAAGATTAAATGATCCTGCACACAGAACTGTGGTTAGTACGATAAAACCGATTGAGATTTCATAAGAAATCATTTGAGCAGCAGATCTTAGTGCTCCTAAGTAAGCGTATTTTGAATTACTGGACCAACCTGCTAATAATATCCCATAAACGTTTAATGATGATACGGCAAACAGGTATAAGATTCCTAAGTTAATATCGGCAGCTACTAATTGATTTGAAAAAGGTATTATTGCCCAACTAATTAAACTTAGTACGAAAGCTAACATAGGTGCTATTATAAAAACTATTAAATTAGAATTACTTGGTAAGGTGGTTTCTTTTACGAATAGTTTCAAACCATCGGCTAGAGCTTGAAGTAGCCCCAGAAAACCTACTACGTTAGGACCTCTTCTTCGTTGAATTGCCCCCATTATTTTTCTTTCTGCAACAGTGAAAAATGCTACTGCAATAAGTACTGGTATAATGATACTAAGAACTTTGATTATTATTATAATAATTTTTATCATTTAGTTTTTAAAATATTAAAGCTAAAACTGGACTCGAACCAGTATTTCAAGATTTGCAATCTAACACATTAGCCAATTATGTTATTTAGCCTGTCATTAAGATAAGGTGGGATTCGAACCCACGGTATTTTTTAAAATACAATAGTTTTCAAAACTAACGCCTTAAACCACTCGACCACTTATCTAAGATAGTATTTTATAATTTTATTTAGAAATTGGGAACTTGAGTGATCTTATTAGAAATAAAAGTTCCTTTTGAGTTTTCGAAGTTGTTGAAATAAAAACATCTAAGTTTGGTAAATTAGCAAATAGAGGGTATTGCTCTTCAAATTCTTGCAAAAGTATTTGGTTACCTGTTAGTTTAAAAGAAAAACTTTGAATAGACTCTTTTTTAAATTTAAATCCTGAAAAGTTTTTAAGTTTAGGTAAAATTTCTAAGAACAATCGAATTAAAAAATTATCAACTTCTTTCTCTCGTAATGTTACTTTACAACCAGCAGGATGACCTTTTTGGATTTTTAATAAAACGTTTGCGTTCTTAGCTACTGTAAGAGCGCTTTTTTTTGTCGTAATTATTTCTAAAGCTAGAAGAGTTGTTGCAAATTTTTGTATATTAAAATTTTTACACCCAAAGTTTAAGACTATTTTTTTTAATTTTGGTATATTGTTGATATTGTTATATCTAAATTTATTTATGAGATCATGCTTTATGATTTTTTGATTATAATATCTTAGAAAATGCATTTAATTAATGTAATTTTATATTAATCCAGTTGATAAGCTTATAAATTTCATAAACTGTTTTTTTTTTAACATGAATGGAATAGGTTCTGTTATTCTTGTTGCTATAGGATTGCCCTTTTTACTTATCAACGCAACAGCATTACTATTTATTGTTTTTTTATTACAAAAAAGCATAGTTCCATCTTTTTTTTTTATTTTTTTTCTAGTTCTAATTATAAGGGCTTTGTAAACTTCGCCTTTCTTAACTTTAGAGGTAAGTCTAGATTTGTTTCTCAGTTCTTGTACCGATACTACAATAAGATCACCTAATTTAGCGGTTTTTTTTTTATATCCTCCCAAAATTTTAATACATTTTACAGTTTTTGCGCCTGAGTTGTCAGCTACTTGTAGAATTGTTTGTGGTTGAATCATTTATTTTTAATGTTTCTGAATACGTAATGTATCTTTGCGTTTGTAGCTCAATTTGGATAGAGCGTTGGATTTCGGTCCCAAAGGCTATAGGTTCAATTCCTATCAAACGTAAAAAAATTTACCAACGATAATGTCTGAAAAATTTCTTTTTTTGCAACGCTTGGTCTTGAACTTCGTTTTTGAATTTTATAGCATTACCTTCGTGTTTAGCATTTAATAGAGCCTCGTTTGTTAATTGAGTATAAAAAACATTGGATGTTTTTTTTCTTGAAGTTTGAACTAAGTATTTTAGTGCCCAAGACGACCGAAATATGTAAGTTGATAAAAATGCTGGAATCTCTTTTATAGATTTTTTCTTTCTTCGCTTATTGTTTTTTAGTTTTATCACTCGAAAAGCCGGAGTTGCATTCATTATTGATAATTTCATTATCTCGTTATGGGATTTTTTTTGAGACTTCTGGATTGATTTAAAACTTTTAGTAAGAATTTTTTCGCTTGTTTTCTTTTTACCGTTTTTAAAAATGTGATTCAATATTTTCTTTTTAAGTTTTTGTTTTTCCATTATAAATAATTTTTTAAGTTTTTAGTTCCATATTTAGATCTAGAAGTTTTACGTTTCGCTAATCCTGCAAAATCTAATTTTCCTCTAACTAAGTGGTATTTTATACCAGGCAAGTCTTTTACTCTACCTCCTCTGATAATCACGTTTGAGTATTCTTGTAGATTGTGACCACCTTCACCAGGAATATAAGCGTAAACTCTTTTTTTATTAGTTAGCTTTAATTTTGCTAGTTTTCTTAAAGCTGAGTTAGGCTTTCTAGGTGTTCGCAGGACTAGTTTAGTACAAATTCCTTTCTTTTGAGGGGAACTATCTAATGCTGGAGTCTTTTTTTTTTTCTTTTTTTGAATTCTTTTTTTTTTACAAAGTTGGTTGTATGTAGGCATATATAATTTTACCAAAAAAGGGACTTGAACCCCTACTCCTTCCGGAACTAGAACCTAAACCTAGCATGTCTACCAATTCCATCATTTTGGCAATAAGGTTTTTTAAAAGACTATACTCGTTACCGGACTTGAACCGATACTTTATCAATTAAAATCAGATTTTAAGTCTGACGTGTCTACCAATTCCACCAAACGAGCTGTAATAAAAAAGTATAATGTTTTTGTAAGTATATGGCACAATTTGATGTTATGATTAGTTTTTCGTTACTTTTTACTTTATTGCTTGTTTTATATATTTATTATTTTTATAATATTAAAGAAGTTATTCCTAACTATGTAGAAACGAAAAAATTTAGAAGTAAAATATCTCTAGAACTGAACAATGTAAAAAATATAGTAAGTTCAGGTTCTTATACTTCTATTTTAGATTTTAAGTATTTTAAAGGATTTGTATAAAATTGTTAGATAAAGTTTTATAAATAAAGGGGGTATAACTCAATAGGTAGAGTGTATGCTTTGCAAGCATGAAGTTATCGGTTCAAGTCCGATTATCTCCAATTTTTAAAAATTAAATTAGTGTCTATAATAATTTGTAACTACCGAATCTATATTGATTCTAAATGGGAAAGAAGTTGAAAAATTATAGTTTTTTAAGTCTCCAAAAATAATTTCTAAAGTATTGTAATTTATTGTTAAATAAGTAGGAGGCATAGGCCAAACTTTATTATAAGGTGCGTCGAGTTGTTTTTTTAAATCTTTCATTTGCCTTTTTAAATTTTCTCGAACGGGTTTTTTTAAATCTTCTCTAAGGTGTTTCTTCATGTTTTCAAACTGTTCTCTTAAATCATAACTAAGTTGTTCTCGTAAATTTTTTTTAATTAACTCTACAGATTTTGGATTTATCTGAATTAAATCTCCTTGCTTTAAAATATATGATTTATTTTTTTCTATTCTATTGTTTACTTTTACGTGTTTATGTGCTATTAGTTGACGTGCATTTTTTATACTATAGCTAAATTTTGATCTATAAAGCACTGAATCTAATCTACTTTCAAAAAGTTCAAAACACGTTAACGTAGGATCACGGAATTCTTTAGACCTATAAATTTTTGTCATTTGTGTTTTTAAATATTTTTTTTTCAGACCTCCGTAAAAGTAATTAAAGGTTTTTTTAGCTATCAGGTCATTTCGGAATTTTCTTTTATAAGAGTTACCTTGACTAGCAAATTTTGATGTACTGTAATTTGAATGTGCGTAAGGTTTAAATTTTCTATGAAATGTATTTGTTTTTTTAAGTAAACCTAAAAAAGTGTGCCATTTCTTTTTTCTAAATTTAAAAACCTTGTTGTTATTTAATGGATTAACTTTTAATCTTATAAATTTTTTATATAAAGGTTTATATCGTTTTCTATTGTTAACCATTCTTAAGTTTTTTTATAATTTTTTCGTTGTTTGAAATATTCAGTCTTTTTTAACGGTTTTGTTTTGTGAAGACTTTTTCTTTTTTGAAAAAAGTCACTTGTTATTTTCCTAAACTTTAAATCTTTAGCTTTTTTTGTTGCTACTGCTCTACGTAGACTTGTACTTATAATAGAGTAGAAAATATTGTTATTCATTATTTTCTCATTCACCAAATTAAAATTCCCTGGAGATTTATAAGTTGAGTTAGTTGCTAGAATATTCAGATCTTTACTAAGTGTGATAACTGGTATTCTTGAAACGTAGCTTTCTTCGATAGCGGTGGCATTACTGTTTAGGTTATAGACGATAACCAAATCCAATTTTTTTTTCAATTTTAATAATAACTGATGGATGCTCATAGGTATCTTAGCTTGCTTTTTCGTAATAGTTTGTGAGTTAGACGAAGTCAAAGTTCTATTACTCAACATCCCATTAAACCATATAGATTCGGGAATTTGCAAGTGTTTCGTGTTGTGTAATATCTTTGCAAAATTTTCTGGGAAACCTATGAACAATATTTTTCTATCAGTTATATGATATTTATAAATTATATTGGAAATTTTATTTAAATGAACCTCCATTTGTTTTAAGCTAGTTTTAAAATTATAAGATTTTTTTTTATAATATAATTTCAGAATTTGTAGCTGAATAAGCTTATTATTATACCTTTTTATTTTCATAATTTCTTATTATTTTGATTTTTTAAACTTTTTTTCCTTCTTTTAAAATAACTGTTTCGTCTTCGTACAGAATACCTTTACCTTTGTACGGTTCTGGGATTTTATTTGCTCTGATTAAAGCTGAAATATGTGAAACATCTTCGTAGGAATTGCCAAATATACAAAGTTTTGTTTTTGTTGGGCAAGTTACTGTTAAGTTGTTTGGAATTTTAAAGTAAATAAAATGACTATAACCGAGTTTTAAACTAAGTAATTTATTGTCAAATGATTCAGTAAAAAAAGCTCGATACCCAACTCCATTAATTTTTAGTTTTTTATAGACTAAATTAGAAGTTTCTATTATTATATGTTTTATTAGAGCTACTGTTGTATTTCTTAATGTTTTAATCTTTTTTTTTTCTTTGTTCGATATTGAAAAAAAAGCTGACGGACTGACACTTATAATTTTTTTTGTTGTGTCTATAAAAACTTTTAATTTTAACTTTAGAGATTTTCGTTTTACAGGCCCTATAAATGTAATTATTCCTTTTTTTTCATTAAAAATTACAGTAATATCTATCGGAATTTTAATATTAAATTTTTTTGCTTGGTTATTCATTTTAATTTATAATTATAAAAGGTTCACCTCCTATACTTAGTTTTTTACAACTATCAATAGTTTTTAATCCTTTATTTGTTGAAAAAATAATAAAGTTTTTGCTTGAATCAATCTTCCAAATTTGTTTTATAGAATAAGAAACCCGTCTACCAGGTCTAGTTATAAGTTTTATGTTGTTAATTGCAGGTCTTCCGTTAACATATTTCAAAAATATTTTAGTACAGTCTGCATTAGTCTGTGATTGCTTATAACCTACAATAAAACCTTCGTTCCATAAAATTTTTAGAAAAGATTCACATAATTTTTTTTTCTTTTGATAAATAAAACTTCGTTTTGCAAGTTGCCCGTTTTTTATATTAGCAAACATGTTCCAAAAATGGTTTTTCATATAATACTTTTTGTTTAGAGACAGGGTTGAACTGCCGACACAAGGATTTTCAGTCCTTTGCTCTACCAACTGAGCTATCTAAACTTTAAATTTATTAAATTCCATATAAATTTAAGAGTTTTAAATAATGTGAAGTTTTTCGTAACAAATTCTTGTTTTTTATATGTGTACTGGTGCTTTTGAGTTCTCTAAAATTGGATAGTTGATTAGCATAATTTAATTTCGGTAAATTAAATGTAAAATTATTTGGGTTCAATGAAACCCTTCTTATAAAGTTTTGTTTATTTTTTATATAACCCTCTACATTTATTTTTATATCTGGGAAAAGTTGATTTCTAATTCTTTTTAATAATATCAAGTATTTTTTAGTTCGATATGAATAAAAAGTTATTTTTATAGAGTATATCGTATATTCAAATTGTTCCTGAGCAGTCTTATTAACATGCGGAGATTTTAATACAGTGATCTTTTTTTTTTTTCTTTTATTTTTTACGTAACTTAATGGTTTTTGAATCCTTTGTATTTTCAAATTATGTTTTAAAAATTTTAAAAAATACTCTAATGATTCTTTGTTTTTAGAATAAAGTACTAAATTGTATTTTGTCATTAAAAAGTTTTATCTTTATTTTTGTGTCTTATTAGTGTAATACCTCACTTTCATTCAGGTAGATACAAGTTAATGTTATAAAAACATAAGTTTGAATTAATGCTACCCCTAATTCTAGTCCCATCAACAAGGTTAAGATAAAGAAAGGAAGTAAGAAGCTAAATGCTGCAAGACCGTCTAATAACAGCATACTCCATGCAAACCCCACAATTACTTTTAGTAAACTATGTCCTGCCATTAAGTTAATAAAAAGTCGTACTCCTAAACTAATAGGTTTTGCTGTGTATGAAACAAACTCAATAGGTACTAGTAACAGTGCTAAGAAGAATGTAGTATTCGCAGGTAAAAATAAAGAGAACATATGAAGTTTATGTTTTTGGAAACAAATGATATTTAATCCAATAAAAATACCAAATGATAAAGTAAATGTAACAATTAAATGGCTTGTAATAGTAAAACTGTAAGGAACAAGTCCAATTAAATTATTAAATAAGATAAAACAAAAGATCACTGTAATAAAAGGAAAATATTTTTCACTTCCTGTACTAACAAGATCAAATACTAACTGACTTACAACTTCGTACATTGATTCAAAAACTACCTGCCAAGGGTTAGGAATAAAAAAAAAAGAAGACTTGTTTAAACAGTTCTTGTGCGAACTAAAAAGATATAAAGTACCACTAAAGCATATTAAAGCAATAATATTTACTAGCAAAGCGTTAGTGATTGAAAAATCAAAACCAAGAATCTTAATGGTTATTAAAGATAAAATTTGAAATTGTTCTAAAGGTGATAATATAAACATTTTTAGAATGGTTATTATAGAGGGTTTTCTTATTATTATTTTTAAATATTCTCTAATACCATACCCAAATACGGTTTTTTATTCAATGTAGGATCAAATATTAACAATTTTTCTTTGCTGTATTTACTTGCATAAGTTGTTTTTTAGTACTTTAACTGTTCTTAATCTTTGAAGCACTTTTATTGTAAAAAGCTTCAATTAATAAAGTTAAAAAAATTAGTAATGAAAAAGCTGAAATTTCAGCTCCCCAAGATGCTATTTTGTTAAAAGTATAAAAAGCATCTGGGTAATCTGGTATTCGTCGAGGCATACCCGCTACTCCAAGCCAATGCATTGGAAAGAAAGTAACATTTACTCCAATAAAAAACACCCAGAAATGGATTTGAGCTAATACTTCTGAATATTCTACACCAGTTATCTTATTGAACCAATAGTAGATTCCTCCAAAAATAGAGAAGATAGCTCCCATACTTAATACGTAATGAAAATGAGCTACTACGTAATAAGTATCATGTAAAGCAACATCAACACCTGAATTTGCTAAAACTACTCCAGTAACTCCTCCTACTGTAAATAGAAAAATGAAACCTATAGCAAAAAGAAGTGGAGCTCTTAATTTTAAAGAGCTTCCCCATAAAGTAGCTAACCAACTAAAAACTTTAATTCCTGTTGGAATAGCAATAATCATTGTTGCTGCAGTAAAATAAGCTCGAGTATCAATATCTAACCCTACAGTATACATGTGGTGAGCCCAAACAATAAAACCTAAAATACCAATTGAGAACATTGCATAAACCATTCCTAAATATCCAAAAATAGGTTTACGAGAAGCACTTACAACGATATGGCTAATAATTCCAAAACCTGGTAAAATAAGTATATAAACTTCTGGATGTCCAAAAAACCAGAAAAGATGTTGGTAAAGTACAGGATCTCCTCCACCTGCTGGATCGAAGAAAGTAGTGTTAAAGTTTCGATCAGTTAATAACATAGTAATTGCTCCAGCTAATACAGGTAAAGAAAGTAATAATAAAAACGCTGTAATGAAGATAGACCAAGCGAATAATGGTAATCTATGAAAACCAAGATTTTTTGTTCTCATATTAGTTATAGTACAAATAAAGTTAATAGCTCCTAAAATAGAAGAAGCACCTGAAAGGTGTAAACTGAAAATTGCTAAATCTACAGATCCACCTGAGTGAGCTGTTATACTTGAAAGAGGTGGGTAAACAGTCCAACCGGTTCCTACTCCAGCTTCACAAAGAATAGATTCTACTAATAATAGTAATGCTGGTGGTAATAACCAAAAACTAATATTATTCATTCTTGGGAATGCCATATCAGGAGCACCAATCATTAAAGGAACGAACCAATTTCCAAATCCTCCAATCATGATAGGCATTACAACAAAAAAAACCATTACGAAGGCGTGTCCTGTTACAATAACGTTGTATAGATGATGGTTATACTCTAAAAAACTTGAGTTTGGTTGAGCTAATGTAAATCGAATATAAAGTGATAGTGCAGTTCCTGCTATTCCTGCAATAGCACCAAAAATTAGATATAATGTTCCAATATCTTTATGATTTGTTGAGAAAATCCAACGAGAAATAAATGAATAAAAACTATAATTTGCTGTATTTGCTTGCATAAGTTGTTTTTGAGTACCTTACATATGGTTCTTTATTTGAAGAGTTTTAGTTTCCGTTACCAACTTGATTTTGTTAAACCGTGAATTTTTTTATTTCGCGCTAATCGTAAAAAAATCATTCTAGAAAAATGTGTTAGCTTATTAGATTTTTTTTTATTAAAAGTATTAACACACCTATTGGAAACAAAAGTTTTTGACGTTCTGTTAGGTAACTTGTTTAAATTATAAAAAGCATTAAATCGAACTAGATTTGAAAGGTTTGAGTTGCTAGAAATTGTTTGAAATACAAATCTTTTTTTTTCTAAGTTTTTTATTTTTTTTCTTATTTTTTTATCTTTTGCTATTAGCTTTTTCATTAATTGGTTGGGGTTTCCCAAGGAGAAGGGAAATCAAAAGTTCTATATTCTTGGCAAAGTTCAATTTCTCCATATACAACACGATGCTTCGTGTGATGGTATCTAGATTCATAGAATCCAGTTAATGGAAAATCTTTTCTTAATGGGTACCCTTCGAATCCGTAATCAGTTAGAATTCTTACTAAATTAGAGTGGTTATTAAAAAAAATCCCAAACATATCCCAAACCTCACACTCCCACCAACTAGCTCCGAGGAATACATTTTCAACAGAATTTACTGGGACCAGTTCATTTACGTAACATTTTATACGAGTTCGTGAATTAAATCGTAAACTTAAAATTTCATATACAACTTGGAATCGATATGTATTATCAGGATAATCCACTCCAGAGATACAAGTTAACATTTTAAATTGGTATTTAAAATGATTTTTCATTAGAAATAAGGCTTTATCTAAAAGATTTGTTTTTACTATAAAACATGGTTCTTTGTTAAAAATTTCAAGTTTTATGAAGGGAAATATTTTTAATATATTCATTGAAAATTTATATATAGTTTTGCTTTTTATGAGTTAAAATTTAAAATATTTTGTTTTAAAATTTTCAAAATCTTTTGAATTTAATAAAAAGTTAGCATCTTTTTTATTAAAACTAAACGTTGTATGATCTTTATTGCAAATTTTTACCTTTTTTGCTTTTTTAATGATAGTATTATTAAAATGATAACTACCATCAGAAAAAACTTGCATTTCTTTTTTTTTTATTAAAACCATACTTAAGTAAAATTATCGATCGATTTCTCCGAATACAATATCCTGTGTTCCTATAATAGTAACAACATCAGCAATCATATGTCCTTTTGCCATATAATCTAATGCTTGCAAATGAGCAAATCCAGGAGCTTTAATTTTACATCTGTAAGGCTTATTAGTGTTATTTGAAACTAAATAAACACCAAACTCACCTTTTGGTGCTTCTGTACCAATATAAGTTTCACCAGCTGGGATACTTACTCCGTTAGTATAAGTTTTAAAATGATGAATTAAAGCTTCCATTGACTTTTTAGTTTGAGTTCGTGAAGGAGGTGTTATTTTCATATCATTATTCTTGATTAATCCATTAGGGATTTTGTTAAGACATTCTTCTATAATCCTAATAGACTGTTTCATCTCTAATAGTCTCACTAAATAACGATCGTAGCAATCCCCATGATTACCTACTGCAATATTAAAACTTAACTGGTCATAAATTTCATATGGTTGACTTTTTCTTAAATCCCATTGAATTCCAGATCCTCTTAACATAGCTCCGCTAAATCCAAGATCTAGGGCATCTTTTGCTGGAACAATACCAACACCAATAAGTCTTTCTTTCCAAATTCTATTTTCAGATAACATCTCTTCAATTTCAAGAACTTTATTATTAAAAAGTTTTAGAAAAATATGAATATCAGAAAGTAATCCTTTCGGTAAATCTGTGTGTACTCCTCCAGGTCTATAATAAGCAGCATGCATTCTTGCACCAGAAACTCGCTCATAAAACTCCATAAGTTTTTCACGCTCTTCAAACGCCCATAGCATAGGTGTCATAGCACCTACGTCCATAGCGTGACAACCTATAGCTAATAAATGGTTTAAAATTCGAGTTATTTCTGCAAAAATAACTCTTATATACTTTGCTCGTTCCGGAACACTACAGTTTAATAGTTTCTCAACAGCTAAACAATAAGAGTGTTCTTGTGATAACATAGATACATAGTCTAAACGATCAAAGTAGGGTAAAGCTTGAACATAAGTCTTATGTTCAATTAGTTTTTCAGTACCACGATGTAGTAACCCGATATGCGGAGTAGCTTTAATAACAGTTTCTCCTGATAATTCTAAAACTAATCTTAGAACACCATGAGCCGCAGGATGTTGAGGTCCAAAATTTAAGGTAAAATTTTTTATCTTTTTAATTAAACTTTTTTTTTTCAATGTCATTTTATTAAGCCTAAGTAGATTTGAACTACTGTCCTTACGCTTATCAGGCGTACGCTCTAACCAACTGAGCTATAGGCTTCTATTTTTAAGAAACTATTCAGAATGATTTTCTAGATTTGTCATAATTAAATAATGATATTGGCTTGTTGGAAGAGTTAATAAAACGATTGGCATGAAACCATGATTCACACCACAAATTTCACTACATTGACCAAAAAATACTCCAAATCTTTTAATAAATAAGTTTACTTGGTTTAATCGTCCAGGACATGCATCAATTTTTAACCCAAAAGATGGAATAGTCCAACTATGTAAAACATCAATAGCACTAACAAGAAGACGCATGTGAGTATTTGTCGGTAAAATTACTCTTTTATTGGTTTCTAAATTTCTAAAAAAACCTTTGCAATTATGCAGTTCTTCATTACTTAACATATAACAAGCATATTTTAATGTTTTAGTTTGCAAACATGATCTGAAATCTGAAATCTCATAACTCCAAAACCATTGATGCCCTAAAACTTTTATTGAAAAATCTGGGATAGAGATCTCATCCATAGAATATAATAAACTAAAAGAAGGAGATGCTAATGTTAATAAGGTTAAAGCTGGAAGTGAAGTCCAAATGATTTCTAACTCATTATTATGGAAAAAATTAGAAGGCTGACTACTATTAAACTCATCAAAACTATATAGAGTGTTAAATAATAACCAAGCAGTTAAAATCACAATCATAACAATAATAAAAAGCAAATGTTTATTAAATAATAAAATTCCTTCCATGATAGAACTTGCAGGATCTTGTAATCTAAATTGCCAAAAGTCGGGAGCATCACAAATTAAAAAGAAAGAAGACGAAAAAGTAATCTTTTCTTTTAAAAAATTAAAAAAACTAGTAAATGAACTAAACAAATTATTATCTATATTATTTTTCACAAATTATTTTTTACCTATTACCATTCTAATGCATTCATTTTCCATGCATAAACAAAACCTATACCCAATTCTAGTAAAAAATCGATCATAGACCAAAATCCTAAAAGATTTAATTGCGAAATTGTTATAGACCAAGGAAGTAAAAACATTACCTCAATATCGAATATAATAAACAGAATCGCAACTAAACAGAATTTAACATCAAATTTATGACGAGTATCTTCGTATGGTTCAAAACCGCATTCATAAGAAGATAGTTTTTCTGCTTCAGGTTTTTGGCTTATTAGAGTATATGACAAAGCAGCAATTACTAAAGCCAATACAATTGCTATTATACAAAATATAAAAACTACTAAATATTCTTCTTTAAATACTGATACATTAAAAGAGAATTGCTCAACATATTTTTCAAATAAATTTGTTATCATTTTATTTATAACTAACTACTTATTACTCCACCAATAAATATTAATGAATAGGAATAACCAAACAACATCAACAAAATGCCAGTACCAAATCGCTGATTCAAACCCAAAATGATGATGGTTAGTGAAATGGTTAAACACTATACGAATAAATGAAACTAATAAAGCAATTGTTCCAACAAATACGTGAAAACCATGAAACCCGGTAGCCATATAAAAACAAGATCCGTAGATTCCATCACTAATATTGAATGAAGCTTCTACATATTCAAGACCTTGAAGACTCGTGAATAAAGTTGCAAGAATTAAGGTCAACAATAGTGCTAACAAAGCTTGTTTTTTAGCTCTTGCAACTAAAGCGTGGTGTGCCCAAGTTACAGTAGCTCCTGAAGTTAAAAGGAAAAAGGTATTTGTTAAAGGTATAGTATAGGTATCCATAGGCGTTATTGCTTTTGGTGGCCATACTCCTCCAATATTATAAACTGGTGCTATACTTGAATGAAAAAAAGCCCAGAAAAATGCAAAAAAAAACATTACTTCTGAAACAATAAATAAGATCATTCCAAGTCTTAAACCTTTTTGAACTGCTACAGAATGCTGATCTTCAAAAGTCGCTTCTCGAACAATATCACGCCACCAAGTATACATAACATAAATAATCATTAAAAATCCTGATTGAAACATAACCCAACCTCCTATAAATTTATGCATGTATAAAACAAGTCCCGAAGTAAGCATAAAAGCTCCTAAAGAAGCTACAGCTGGCCAAGGGCTTGGATCAACTAAATGATAAGAATGTGTTGTTTTTAAATATTTAAACTGTTCTTTAAATAACAAAATATTAGTCATTTTGTTATTTATATTTGATTTTGCATTTTTCTGATTAGATTCCAAATTAAAAAAATAGTTCATATATACTTTTTACAATATTTAGAAGAAAATTTTTAATCTTTCTAAATAGTTTTTAAATAGTTTAGCAATACTAAATAAAGAGTTAACGAATTCTTTTTGCTGTTTTGGCATTAGTATGTGTTCGCTGTCCTCTTACAGGAAACCCTCTTTTTCTTCTTAATCCTCTATAAGACTTTATAGAAATTAATTTTTGCTTATTTAATAATCTTAATCTTTTTAAATCATTAGCAAGTGAAAAGTTTAAAATTTCCACAAGTTTTAGTACTTGATTTACTTGTTCATCTGAAAGTGATTTTACTTTTAAATTAGATGAAAAACCTAATTTTTTGCAGATTAAAAAAGATCTACTTTTTCCAATCCCATACACATATTTTAATGCGAAATATATTGATTTATTTTCTGGTAATTTAGATTCAAATAAGTATATCATTTAAAAATATAATAATTCAATTAAGTGATTTACGCTTATATGAATCGAATTCAAAACTATATTTGGAGAGAGACCTAAAAGAAGAGTTCCTATAATTAGAGGTACAAATGCAAGAAATTCTCTTTTATTTAAATCTAAAAATTTTTTATAATATTGAACTTTCATATTTCCAAAAGCAATTCTATTTAATAACCAAAGTGAATAAGCTCCTCCAATAATAATACCGGTAGCTCCTATGAAAGTAACACTAGTATTACATTTAAAAGAACCTGTTAATATTAAAAATTCCCCAACGAAACTACTAGTTCCTGGAAAACTTATATTAGCCATGGTAAAAAATAGAAAAATTGAAATATAAATAGGCATTACAGAAGCAAGACCACTATAATATTTAACAATCCGTGTATGATAACGATCGTACACAATTCCAATAACTAAGAACAGAGCACTAGCAACGAATCCATGGCTTAAACTTTGAAAAATAGCACCTTCAATACCAATAGCATTAAAACTAAAAATACCAAGCATTACCAAATTCATATGGGCGATAGAAGTATAAGCAATAATTCTTTTAAAATCACTTTGTCGGATAGCAGTAAAAGAAGTATAAACAATTCCAATTGCAGAGATTGTATAGACAAGTGGTGTGAAAAAAAAAGATGCATTAGGGAATAAAGGAAGAGAATATCTAATAAAGCCATAAGTTCCTAATTTTAGCAAAACTCCTGCTAGAATAACTGAACCAGCAGTTGGAGCTTCTACGTGAGCTTCAGGTAACCATAAATGAACAGGTACCATAGGAACTTTACTTGCAAACGCTAAAAAAAAAGTGAACCATAAAAATTTTTGTTCAGTTTCTGAAAATGAAAATGTTAATAACATCTCATAATCGGTAGTTCCTACCTGATAATAAATATATAATATCGAAAGCAACATAATAACAGAACCAAGCAAAGTATATAAAAAAAAATAATAAGATGCTAAAATTTTTCTTTCTCTAGATCCCCAAATACCTACGATTAAGAACATAGGTATAAGAACACTTTCAAAAAAAATATAAAATAATAACAGATCTAAAATACAAAAAACACCAATTAAAAAGAATTCTAACAATAAAAATGCGATTAAATATTCTTTTAAATCTTTTTTTACACTACTCCAACTTATTAATATACAAATAGGTATAAGTAAAGTCGTTAGCAATAAGAAAAATAGAGAAATCCCATCAACACCCAATGTAAGATTTAAGTTTAGAAATGGCATCCAATAAATTTTAGTAACGAACTGAAATTGTGCTATAGAATTTTTAAAATAAACCCAAACTAACAAAAAACCAAGAAATGGTAAACTTGAAAAATTTAAAGCAGTTATTTTCAATAATTTAGAATTTTTTGATGGTATAAACATTAACAGTAATATACCTAAAACAGGTAAAGCTGAAATATACACTAATAAATTTTCAAACATTAAATTTTATATTTTACGGGACTCGAACCCATGACCTACAGTTTAGAAAACTGTTGCTCTATCCAATCTGAGCTAAAAATATTTTTTATTATTAATAAAAGGATTTGTTTAGAAATAAGGTAATTTTATAAGTATAAAAATACAAAAACATTGGACTAATGAATAAAAATATTAACAGAAAAGTTAAGAAATTTATTAAAAATGTTTTTTTTGTATTTATAGTCGCATATAAATTTCCGACTAAAAGATTTTCAAAAAATAGAATTTTGATAGTTCTAATATAATAAAACGTTGCTATAACACTAAATAGTATATTAATTAATGCGAAGAAATAAATAGAAACACCAGACAGTGCCTTGAAAACTCCCATTTTAGCAAGGAAACCCACCATAGGTGGTACTCCTGCTAATGTAAAAAGTGTGATCGCTAGATTTTGAGCAACTACATTATTAGATTCTTGTAATAAGGCTAAATCTCCCAAATCTCTGTTTTGTTTTTCAGAGTACATTTTTTTCTTTAATTTTAAATTTAAAATAATTGACCAAATACACAAACCTGATATGATATAAACAATTAAATAGTAAAATTTAATTTGAACTCCTTCAAAACTACCCGCACTAAAAGCTAGTAAAACAAGACCCATATTGTTAATAGAACTATATGTTAATAGACTTTTTAGACGACGTTGTTTTAAACCAGCAACAGCTCCAATAAAGATACTAGTGGTTGCTATAAGAATTGAATAAAACTGCCAATAAGAAATAAAACTATAAAAACTTGAATAACAAAGTCTTAATAAAAACACGAAGATACTGAACTTTGAGATTATCATGAAAAAAAAAGTTGAACTTGACGGTGCTCCTTCATAAACATCTGGAGACCAAAGGTGAAAGGGTGCTAGTGCTAATTTAAAGAATAATGCGAATAAAATAATTAGCATTCCAGACACAGCAAAACTAAAATCAAACATAAACTGATAATCTGAGCTATTTTGATTAAAAGGCTCTAAGAATAAATTATTCAAATTAACAATATTTACAAGAGAAAATAGATAAGACTGAGAATCCCAATTTTTCAACCCGAAACTTGGTGAATCAATACTTAAATCATTAGCACTAATTGACGAAGGTTTAATTACATCTGACATTAAAACTTTAAAAAATTCATCATAGAATTTATTATCTAATACTATTTCTTGTGGTAATTCATTTACAGAATTATAAGAAGTTTGAATCGTTTCCGCAAAATGTAAAACATTGCTAATGACTTCTGACAAATAACAACATTGTAATAAATTATAAATATTTGTTACACAATAATCTCCTACAATATTATTAGACATTTGAAAGAAATTTAGTGACTCGTCTTTTAACTTAAAATCATCAACAGGAAACCCGTAAAATTTTTCTAAGTCCTCATCTTCATAAAAATTTGCTTCTAATAGACTGTTCTTAAAACTTATAAAGCTATTATAATTTAGTTGATTATCTTGTAATACATATAATAATTCAACTGAAGCATTTTGAAAGGTACTTTCCATCAAAAAATCATTCGTAGATGATAAATTGTTAACCGTCGATAAAAGCTTGTAATCCGTTGGGTAAGAGAATTCGGTCATTTTTTCCGAAATATTTTTACATATATCAACCTCTTCGAAATTAAGATTCTGTGTCGATAACGAGTTAACATCTAAGGTCTTTATATCAAGTGGTAACAGGTAAGCTTTATTTTTAAATAGATCAAGTTTATCAGAAATAACCTGTAACTTTCCAAGATAAGAGTCTTCAGTTACATTAATTTTGTCTTGAAATGACTCTAAACCTTTATAAATAGATTCAAATGATAAAAAAAAGCTGTTTGCCGAGAAAACCCAAATGAAAAAATCTCTGAAATCGGTTAGGAGTACACTTCCACATAAACCGTAAATAAATGTTACTCCCAATAAAAAGATAGCTGTAGATAAAGATCCTAGAACAAAATACTTTACACCACTTTCTATTGAAAAATTTGACGATTTTTTAAAAGATGCTAAAACGTAAAACGCCAAACCTTGAAGTTCGATAGCTAAATAAGCAGTTATTAAGTCATTTGCACTACAAAGTAGGAAAAAACCAAAAATTGAAGTAAGTAAAATAATGTAATATTCAAAATTACTTAATTTTTGATCTTCTAAATACTGAGTAATAAATATTAAATACAAAATACTAGATACACCGATAATTAATTTAGCAATAATAGATAACTGATCATTATAGATAGTATCATTAAAACTAGTTAATGACAATAAAGATAAATCCATTTGTTGACACAATAAAATTAAATAACAAGTTAGCCCAAAAATTAATAAAAAAATTAATTGGTTGTTATATTGAAATTTTACTAAAAAATGTTTTTCGTCAACAACTAATTTTAAAGAAAATAAAGCAAATAAAGTTAAACAAAACAAAGCAGTTATTAAATAGTATTCGGCTAAAAATGCTAACTCTTGAGTTTTTATATGCTCAACAGATACTGACATTTGGTTTATAAACGAACCTTCTAAATTGGATAGATTCATGACAGGGCTACTTAACAAAAAACTTAAATTCAACAAATTATTTAAATAAATAAAAACATTTTTTACGCTTTTTAAAAGAAATGTTTTTACTTTATAAAAATAAGACATAATTGGCTGGTAAGTTATACATGAAAAATTATGAGTTTTTAAAAAACTTATCATTATTTTTAATACTATAAAAGAAAAATTTAACTAGTTAGTATTTTTACTACAGTTTTTAAAGTAGTATTTGGTCAGAATTTTGCTCTAGATAGCTTCTAGAAAGCTGGCAGAATGATGTTTGACTCTTTATACCTTGGTAGATAGGTTTCATAGTTAAAAAGATAACACCTACAAGAGCAAGAAATAAGATTAATCCTACAATAAGTAACTGCAGCACAAACTGGGTGTATAAAATATGACCATAAACTTCAACATCTATTAACGAATCTAATTTATTATACCAATTTAAATAACTATTAAAAGAGAAACTATTCGAGTAAATATTATCACTAAAGCTTCGAGAGATTAAATTAGCAAGTTCCATGAAAAAAATTGCATTAATAAAAATCCCAAAAGGAAAATAGATTACTATATCTCGAGATAAATTTTTTAATTTTGTTTCTAACATCATTAGAACGAATAACAGTAATATCGCAACAGCTCCAACGTAAATTATTATAAGAATTAAGGCTAAGAATTCACACTCTAAAAAAAATAGAATAATAGAAGTCAACAAAAAACTTAAAATTAGAAACAATAAAGCAAAAAAAGTATTTTGAAGTAAAACTACACATAAAGAGCTAATACATAAAACAGTAAAAAAAAAGTACGACAATACATTTATCATTTTAATTATTAAATTGAAAAGTACTAAAAAAAATTTTAAGATTCCCAGAAGGCTAGTATTTATAAAAATTTTTAGTTTCTAAACTTACACTTGAGTTCGTAAATGGTTTCAGGTAAGATTTAATTTTCAAACATGAAAAAAGGAATTTAACCTTTATTTTATAATTTTAAAAAATTATAAAGATTCCATGATATTCCAGCTACACGTTCCCGTACAGCTACCTTGTTACGACTTCATCCAAATTATCAATTTCTCAATAGATTCAACAATTTAATGTTGAATCTTCAAGTGAAACTAACTTTCTGCATGTGACGGGCGGTGTGTACAAGGCCAATTTACATGTTCACCGCAACATGCTGATTTGCGATTACTAGTGATTCCAACTTTATGTAAACGAGTTTCAGTTTACAATCCGAACTGGGAAAATTTTTAAAGATTTACTAAAAACCTATAAAGACTTTTTGTAACTTTTTGTAATTTTCATTGTAGCATGTGTGTAGCCCAAATCTATAAGGGTCACATTGACTTGGCTTAGTTCTCACCTTTTTTCAATTTATCATTGACTGTTTCTTTAAAGCATTCAAAAACAACTTACAAATTGTTATACGTAAATTAAAGATAAGAGTTGCGCCCGTTAAAGGACTTAACCAAAAATCTCACGACACGAGCTGATGACAGTCGTGCAACACCTGTGAAAAATTTTATTTTACCTACTTTTTGGTAGGTACATTAAAAAAATTTCATGTCAAAGATTGGTAAGATTATGCGCGGATTATCGCATTAAACCACATACCCCACCACTAGTTTTAGGCCCCCGTCAATTCCTTTGAGTTCCAACCTTGCGATCGTACTTCTCAGGCGGAGTGCTTATAGCGTTAGCTTAAAAATCTAAAGTAATTTTTATTTATTACCATTAAATTACAGCACTCATAATTTACAGTATGGACTACCAGGGTTTCTAATCCTGTTTGCTACCCATACTTTCGTTCCTCAACGTCAGTTTTTACTAGAGAATCGCCTTCGCTACTGACATTCCTTTATTTATAGTTAGATTTTACCCTTACAAATAAAATTCTATTCTCCTGTATTAAAACTCAAGTAAAGCAGTATTTAGTGCTTTTAAAAAGTTAGGCTTTAATTTTTAACAAAAAACTTACTCTACAGTCTACGAACGCTTTACGCCCAGTCATGATGAATAACGCTCGTCCCCCTCGTTTTACCGCGGCTGCTGGCACGAGTATTAGCCGGGACTACTTCTTTAAATAATGTCATTATCATCTTTAATGAAAGAACTTTACAACCAATTTCAGTTGTCATCATTCAGATAGTATTGCTGGATCAAACTTTCGTTCATTGTCCAATATTCCTTACTGCTGGCCAAAAAATTAGCCTGGACCTTATTTCAGTTCCAGTGTGGTTGTTCATCCTCTAAGACCAACTAAAGATCACAGGTTTGGTAAGCTATTACATTTACCAACTACCTAATCTTTACGCAGACCTATCTTTTAGCAGACTAAATTAATTTTATTCAATTTAGCTTTTATTAACTATTAAGAATTTAATACTTAAATAAGCACTTTGTTCTTAACTAAAAGGTAACATTCTACGCAATTACTCACCCGTTCGCTACGAGATTACTCCCGTTCAACTTGCATGTATAAAGCATACTATTAGCGTTCATTCTGAGCCAGGATCAAACTCATAAAATTTTAATTAAGTGTATAAAATGATTCTACATTTAATTATTTAAAAATAAAATCTAGATATAGCTTCTAATTATAAGATGCAAATAATGTTAAAAAACTTTTTAATTTAATATGTTAGTACTTGTTTGCTTAAAATTTTACAATTCTTACACATCAAGCCTATCTATGTAATAATCTATTACATTTATTCGAAAACTAGTTTTAAGGTTAATTTCTCGCTTAAGATGCATTCAGCGATTATTTATTACGAATGTAGCTACTCGACGGTGCTAATGGTATAGCAATCGATTAACCATAGATTCGCTTTCTCCGGTCCTCTCGTACTAAGGTTTACTCCTTTCAGTTTTCTACACCTACGGTAGATAGGGACCAAACTGTTTCACAACGTTCTAAACTCAGATCATGTACCGCCTTTCTTGGCGAACAGCCAAACCCTTGGAACCGTTTACAGCTCCAGGATGCGATAATGTTATAGTCGAGCGAACGTTACCATTCAACCCTCTATTCCAAAACCGTACGTGAGCGTCTCCACTCATACGGCTCCTACTGAGCAGCAATGATCAATTAACTATTCAGATATATTATAAGTCGAGTGTATTTTTTCGTGACAATGTCCGTGAACGAAATTAATCTTATCAGTACGCTTGCCGTTTTCATCGAGATGATGATGAAGTTCTACCATCTGGTTGGGTAGTAAAAGTAAGCAGCACACCGGACAAGAAAATTTCTGTTTCCTAAATAAATTATTAAGGTTTTTAATTCGCGGATTGCTTAAAGAAAGTCGTTTAGCGAAATAAACCAGATCACCATTGTAAATAGAATAACCTGATTTAATCTTGATAAACTTACGAACTTTGGTTTTATCATGTCTGTCTAATATTAAAGAACTTCCCTCATCAGTGATATAACCAAAGTTCCATCCTTGAACACTAAAGCACTTAAGCTTGGCTTTTTTGCACCGCAATGTCGCCTTTTAGCACACTTCCATAACTTTTTCCAAAGCCATTCGTCTAACTTAGAAAACGTTTTTGTCGATTGAGTTACTGAATGATACCAAGTCCACTCGCGTATTCTCGACGACAATCTTTCCATAATACGACCCATTGGAGCACTTTTGTAGTCGACTAGTATCCGACTGAGAGCTTTTTTATGCTTAGCAACAGCTTCTTTCGAAGGTCTAGTTACTAAACGAAAAGTTTGTTTGACTCCCTGAGTACTCTTAACTCCACGATGTATAGAACATGATATGTTTTTGAAATTGAAAGAGAGAAAGTCTAATCCAACGGGATCAGAAGTTCCTGGTAATTTACTTATCGAATGCCCAATACGAGCTTTATCTTTCGATAATCTTAGACCGACTGGTTTAAGAAACTCTACGACTAATTTTTCAGCTGATTGAATATTTTCGAGCGTTTTACTAAAGATCACAAAATCGTCCGCATAGCGTACAACTTTGATTTCATTTCTTCCAAAAGGTTTCATAACATGGGTTTCCATACCGTGAAGCGCAATGTTCATTAATAAAGGCGATAAAACACCACCTTGCGGTGTACCCGCTTCATTAACGTCACTAGACTCCTTTTCAGATGCGTGCATAATCCCAGCTTTTAACCAAGACCATATTTGATTTTTGAACATACTGATTGTATCTAATTTATTAATCAGATATGTATGATCAATGTTATCAAAACAGCCTTCGATGTCAGCATCAAGAAAATATTTCGGACCACCTTGGAGTTGTCTAGCGATACACCATTTAGCATCAGCGGCACTGTAACCGGGGCGAAAGCCTTATGAATTAACTTCAAAACGAGCTTCCCACTCTGGCTTCTATGCCATTTTCATTAACATTTGTTTGCATCGATCTTCTATCGTCGGAATTCCTAAAGGCCTCAGTTTACCATTGGCTTTAGGAATAAAAACTCTTCTGATTTTAGATGCTTTGCCGTCAAATACTAATTTACGGGAAAGGTCTATACGCTTCACATTATTAAGTTTTGCGATGCCATCTACTCCCGCTGTTGCTTTACCTCTATTATCTTGAGTTACAAATCTTATCGCTAGAAGCTTACCTTCTTTCGACTTGACAAGTTTCTGTTGATAATATCGGACTAAACTTATATTATTCGTCTTAGCGTGACTAAAAATTTTATACTGCAGGTCATATATAAATAGATTTATTTCCTTCCAGGCAATATTTTCTCATTTTATATTCATGATTATTTAACAACAAGAGTTATACAATAACTCTACAGATTTGAGCCACCTGCTTCAGCTTTGTACGTCAGCATATATACTGCATTACCAGTACCATTAGCTTCTTACAAAATCCTTCTACGTAGAAGCTTGTAGTAAGATCCCACCAACAAGTTGGAGCTTCTACGTAGTTACTTCGTTCCGATTTTCCATAAACTATAAATGTCTCTTCTACTATGCGCCGAGATCACCAGCCTCTAGCCTTCCCTGTTGTACGTTCTGGCTTGGTCAATTGATCTGTCCCTATATTTAGGGTCCTGGGTTCCCTTGTGGACTCATATCATACCCCAAAAATCCTCGTAACGGCACTTTACTACATAGATTCGCTTTCGCTAGACTCATTTATATAATTCTCATAAGTAATTTCGAGGAATATGTCTCTAATTACAAACTTTTAGCCCTGCTTCCGTGCTCATACGTTCTTAGCGTATGCAACACGTAGGGGAATCCACGTTATCACACGTGGTGTCTATGATCAGTATCCAATGAGGCAGGATACGTGGGTCTGGTTACCCACCTGAAAAATCAGTTATCAGTATTTTCTTCCTTAAATTAAGGTGTCAAACACCGCAGTTTTACAACGGGATTATTTCCGTTTTTACACTAACGAGTCGCACCCAACATCGAGGTGCCAAACCATCCCGTCGATAGGGTCTCTAGGGAATGATTAGCCTGTTATCCCCGGCGTACCTTTTATTCGTTGAGCGATGACCTTTTCCATTCAGAATCACCGGATCACTATAACCGACTTTCGTCCCTGCTTGATTTGTCAATCTTACAGTCAGGCAAATATTTTTACTATTACGCTTACAAATTGATAATATTCAATTCAAATTTACCTTGTGTACGCCTCCGTTACTCTTTAGGAGGCGACCGCCCCAGTCAAACTAACAACTATGCACTGTCTGATAAATAAGTAATAAAAACTTTTGAGAGTGGTATTTCATCGATTGTTGATAGTATAATTTGCTTGTGCAAACATATTTTTTCCATACGAGTATTCGTTAGGAAAACAACTTTCCCACTTATTCTACACACAAAAATTTTTATTACAATACATAGGTATAGTAAAGGTGCACGGGGTCTTTCCGTCTAGCCGCAGGTATTCCGCATCTTCACGGAAAATTCAATTTCACTGAGCTTGTGCTGGAGACAGCGGGGCAGTCGTTACGCCATTCATGCAGGACACCAATTAAATGCCAAGGAATTTTGCTACCTTAGGACCGTCAGAGTTACAGCCGCCGTTTACTGGGGTTTAGGGAAAAAGCTAAAAACATTTTCCTTTAATCTTGCAGCACTGGGCAGGCGTCAGTCTCAATACGTCTTCTTACGAATTTGCAGAGACCTGTGTTTTTAATAAACAGTCGCTGCCCCCGATTTTGTGACAACTTTACAAAGCTGCCTTTGTAAAGTCACTCCTTATTCCGAAGTTACGGAGTCATTTTGCCGAGTTCCTTCAACACAATTCTCTCAAGCACCTTAATTTACTAAACCAGTTCACCTGTGTTGGATTAGGTACGGTTTAAAATTTTTAAGCTATTTCCTGAAAATACTACACAACAATTATTTTTCCATTAAATAAAAATTATATTTGTACTTTGTCACTTAAAAATAAAAAAGATTTTTTCTTTTTTTCTCATCAAAGAAAACTTTCGTTTTTTTCTTAGAGACCGTTTTATTACCAAAAAGGATTAGCCTTGTTTTGGAAACCTAGAACTTAAGGTGACAATGCTTTTCACATTGTTTATCGCTACTCATACCAATATTATCGCTTCTGATCTTTTCAACTTATGTAACCATAAATCTTCTTAAATTTACAGAACGTTCTGCTACCATTTCATGAAATAATTTTCATGAAATCTAAAGCTTCGGTAAACAATTTAAGTCCCTGTACATTTTCGATGCAAAAAAACTCTATCAATGAGCTGTTACGCTTTCTTTAAAGGATGGCTGCTTCTAAGCCTACCTATCGATTGTCAACATTTTTTCACACTTTTTTCACTTAATTGTTTTTAAGGACCTTAGCTATTAGTCTGGGCTGTTTCCCTCTCAACTGTGAATCTTAGCACTCACAGTTTGTCTGTTTGAGATCCTTTTTTTGTATTCGAAGTTTCATTAAATTCAGTAAGATTTTCATCCCCATAGTTTATTGAGAGCTCTACCCCAAAATAAAGTAAATTCCAAACGCTCTACTAAAATAGATTTCGCAGAAAACCAGCTATCTCTAAGTTTGATTAGCCTTTCACTCCTAACCACAAATCATCTCAGTATTTTTCCACATACACGAGTTCGGTCCTCCACTAAGTCGAAACTTAGATTTCAACCTGTTCATGGTTAGATCACTTAGTTTCGGGTTTTATTTTAGAGACTAAAATGCGTTTTAATACTTAATTTCTTTTAGCCTACAACAATTTGTTTTTTGTGTTTAAGCTCGCCACTAAAATAAACTTATTGGTCCATTATGCAAAAGGTACGTTATTACTTTTTTTAAAATTAAGCTCTAACTGATTGTAAACATTAAATTTCAAAACTTTTCAATTTCACGAGTTTTATTTCACCTTTCCCTCACGGTACTAATTCGCTATCAATCATCAAAAATTTTAGACTTTGAGGATGGGCCCCCAATAATTCAAACAGTACATGACTTGTACCGTTTTACTTCTTGAAATTTTTTAAATCTTGTTATACAGGGCTACTTTTATCAAGTTTCCTTCTTTGGCTATTTTATAGTATTTAACAAGATTTTAGGAAATTTTTAGTCTAACAACTGCTTTCGCTCGCCACTATTTACAGTTTCTCGGTTGATTTTATTCTTTAGTTACTTAGATGATTCAGTTCACTAAATTTTTATATTTAAATATAAATACACTTTTTTGAATAAAGTTTGATTTTTCAATTGCGGAAAATTAAAGCTCTAAATAGATACTTCATACTCACTTTAAAATTTCGTTATCAAACGTCCGCTTTAGATTTTTGATGTTTAGGTATCCATTTAATGTTTTAGTAGTTTTTTAACAGTAGTAAATATTTTGGGCGAATAACAGGACTTGAACCTGCAACTTTTAGAACCACAACCTAACACTCTAACCAACTGAGTTATACTCGCCAAATACTGATATATTTTAATTGTTTTACTATTTTAAGTAATAATGGACTTGAACCATTAACTTTCTCGTTGTAAGCGAGACACTCTACCAATTGAGTTAATCACTTTATAGTTATAAAAAAAAGTTTTTAATCTTTCTTAAAGTTTTTAAGAAAAAAAAGAACCACTAAGAATAAAAAGAAAATTCTATAATCTAGATAAACACCAAAGAATAACCAAGATTCTCTTAAGATTAATAAAAATGTAATACTTACCAAAATACTATATGTGTAATGGTATAAATAACCTGATTGTAGTCTGTACAATTCAGAAGCTACTTTTGTAATTGAAAAAGATAACCCTGTTGGGCCCAGTAGCTCGAAAATCCCTCTATCAACAAATTTATAACTTACTGAATAACCGAATTTGAAAAAGAATTGTCCAAAATATTCGTTATAAATTTTGTCAAAGAACCATTTTCTATTAAAAAAATTATAAATCTTTTTACCTAAAAAAGAACTTTTTATATTGAATAATAATTTATACTGAAAAGTATATAAGAAAAATGATAAAATAGACCCAAACAAACTTAAATTAACTGGTAATAACTTATAAAACAAATCTACAAATTCAGCATCAAAAATGTTTGTATTTTCTAATGGTACATAAATTGCAGTTCCAAAAAATTCACCTCCTAACCCTACAATCATATCTTTACTATAGAAACCAATAAATATACTTGGAATTGCTAGAATCGCTAATGCCAAAGTAATAGCATTCGGAACATCTGCTGCAAAACTAACAACATTTTTGTGGCCAGCTGGTTGAGTTAAAAAGGTTAAACAAAGAAGTCTTGTTGAATAGAATGCTGTGAAAAACGCTCCAAAAGTACCTAGGAAATAGCTGAAATAACCAAAGTATGAAAACTTACTATAAGCCAACTCTAGAATTAAATCTTTTGAGTAGAAACCTGTTAAAAAAGGAAAACCTATTAAAGCTAAAGAACCAATTACTACCATTGCGTAAGTAAATGGAAGAAGGTTTTTTAGGCCTCCCATCTTTCTCATATCTTGTTCATCATTTACAGCGTGTATAATAGAACCTGCACTTAAGAAAAGTAAAGCTTTGAAAAAAGCGTGATTCGACAAATGAAATACACCTACTGAGTAATTAGATAGACCGCACGCAAATACCATGTAACCTAGCTGGCTACAGGTTGAATAAGCAATAACCCGTTTTAAATCATTTTGCACTAAACCAATTGTCGATGCACAAAATGCAGTAAGAGCACCTATAATTACGATATAACCTAAAACATTATACGAATATTCGTAAATAAACGAACTTCGTGCTAATAAGAAAACTCCAGCAGTAACCATCGTAGCGGCATGAATAAGAGCAGACACAGGTGTAGGACCTTCCATGGCATCTGGTAACCACGTATGCAGACCCAGCTGAGCAGATTTACCTACAGCCCCAATAAATAAAAGAATACCAACAATTGTTAATAAATTAACATTTAAATTTAAAAAGTTGATTACATCTGATTTTACAAAGGGAGTTAACACTGCCACTGTAGCATAATCAACAGATTTATAGTAAATGAAAATTAAAATAATCCCAATAATTAAACTAAAATCACCAATTCGATTCATCAACATGGCTTTAATCGCAGCTTTATTTGCTTGAATTCTAACAAACCAAAAATTAATAAGTAAATACGAACATAAACCAACACCTTCCCAACCAACAAACATTTGAATAAAATTGTCAGCTGTTACTAATATAAGCATAAAAAAAGTGAATAACGATAAGTACGACATAAATCTTGGTAGATGAGGATCGTGAGACATGTATTCAGTAGAATACAAGTGTACTAAACATGAAATAAAAGTAACTACACAGCACATGACAGCAGTTAAACTATCAAACATAAATCCCCAATCTACATTTAAAGTTTCAGAACTCATCCATGAAATTAATTTAACATAAGAGAAGCATCCAACAAACGCAACTTCATAGAATATAAAAACTGAAACTAAAAATGCCAATATTAAGCAACTAGTTGCTAACATAGCGGAACCATAAAAACCAAAAAAACGACCGAAAAAACCAACAGTTAAAGAGCTTATGAGAGTTAAAAAAACTATCGTTAAATACATACTTTTAAATTTTAACAGAGGCAGGAATCGAACCTACTAACTTCAGATTATGAGACTGACATGTGACCATTACACTTCTCTGCTGCTAAAAAAACTTTTTTATGACTTGTTTTAAAAACCGAGTGAATAAGAAATCTTGAAATATAGAAGAAGAGGGATTCGAACCCTCGATATAGATTTTTCTATATAAAGATTTAGCAGATCTTCGCTATAAACCGCTCAGCCATTCTTCTTTTTATCAGTTGTTTACAGAATTCACTTCGAGTAGGATTTGAACCTACGACCAAATGGTTAACAGCCATTTGCTCTACCAACTGAGCTATCGAAGTTTTGAAAAAAAATTTCAGTTACTTTCTGGATTATAATGAATTAAAGCTGATTCAATTTTACCTACAACAGGAACTAATACGATAAAGAAAAGATAATAATAAATTGTACAAACTTGTCCAACAAAAGCATAAATATCTTCTACAGGACACTGACCAAGCCAGGTTAGTACAATTAAAGAAGCTAATAGAACCCAAAAACATACTTTAAATATAGGTCTGTATGTTGTATTTCTAATGTCCGAAGTATTATTAAATGGGATTAAAAATAAAACAGCAAGAGCTCCACCCATAGTAAGAATTCCCCCAGCTTTATTGGGAATAGAACGTAAAATAGCGTAAAATGGTAAAAAATACCACTCTGGCACTACGTGTGCTGGTGTTTCCATTGGATTTGCTGGGATACAATTATCCGGGTGATTTAAAACATTTGGGAAATAAAAAACGAAAACCCCAAAAAACAATAAAAAGCAAAAAAATGCAAACATATCTTTAGACACGAAATAAGGATAAAAAGGTACATCATCTATTCCAGTGTCTGATCCTACAGGATTGTTTGAACCTTCTTTATGCAATAATGCTAAGTGAACTAATGTTAGTCCTGCAATTAAGAAAGGTAACACAAAGTGTATACTAAAAAATCGATTTAGGGTTGGGTTGTCTACGGTAAAACCACCCCACAACCATTCTACAATAGCTTTTCCAGCAATTGGAATTACTGTAAACATACTTGTAATAACAGTAGCACCCCAAAAACTCATTTGCCCCCAAGGTAAAACATACCCTGTAAAAGCAGTAGCCATCATTAGAATAACTAAAATTACTCCAGAACACCATAGAAGCTCTCTAGGTTTCATATAAGATCCATAATAAAGACCTCGAAAAATATGTGAATATACTACAATAAAAAACATAGATGCTCCATTGGCATGAACATATCGAAGAAGCCAGCCATTAGGTACATCACGCATAATATATTCAACACTACTAAATGCTAGATCTACATGAGGTGTGTAATGCATTGCTAGAAAAATACCTGAAATCATTTGAGTAACTAAGCACATACCAGCAAGAAAACCAAAACTCCAAGCGTAAGTTAAAGTAATTGGAGTAGGATAGTAAATTAAATGTGTTGCCACAAAGGCAAAAAGATAGTTTTTATTTGCACGTTTCATATTTAGAGGAGAGAAACGCTTTACATTAAACAATAGGTTGTCTTGAAATTGAGTTTTATTAATTAACATTTTTATTTTGTTACCTATAGAGTAAAATTTTAATCTATAGAATAACACTAAATCATTTTCTTATGTCTACATAGTTAACCGAATTTGGATACTCTTTGTTGATATGTTATTAGTAGTTTTGGGTTTCTTTGAAATTAAGAAAAGTTATAATATATGTGTATATTTCGTTATTTTATATAGTTTAATTCTATCCTTAATGGGATTCGAACCCATGTTACCGTCGTGAAAGGACGGGGTCCTAACCACTAGACGATAAGGACTTCTTATATCATGTATAACTAGAATGCAGTACTTTCTTAAAATAGACAATACCGTTGAAGTTTTTTGTATATTTCAAAAGTTTTGTTTAATCTTTTTATCTTTTCCCTATATAGGGTAAAAATTTTTGTAATTGCTTATTCGTATGTATTAGTATCTAGAACTAAGGTTCGTCATTTTGTAAAACATAAACGAAATTTTTAATATAAATGAGGATTCTACGTATTACAATGAAGAAAATATAAATATATTAAAAAAAATTGCATTTCTTAGGATAAAAACCCTGTAAAGTTTAATAGTGACTAGTTTATTGTTTGCGAAAACTTGTAATACTTCTTTCCCGTGATTATTATAGAGATAATCCGAAACGTGGCATAAACTAGCAGAAGGTTCTTTTAGTTTACCAAGTTGTGTTTAAAAATTAATAAAATATTAGTAAAAAAATTACTGAAAATGACATAGAAACGAAGTTACAAAAATTTTTACCCTATATAGAGGAAAAAGATTTATTGGAATAAAAGGATTCGAACCCATGTTACCGTCTAGTGGTTAGGACGGGGTCCTAACCACTAGACTATAAGGACTTCTTATATCATGTATAACTAGAATGCAGTACTTTCTTAAAATAGACAATACCGTTGAAGTTTTTTGTATATTTCAAAAGTTTTGTTTAATCTTTTTATCTTTTCCCTATATAGGGTAA
>Ga0306912_1000177_pt1 | contig 39012 bp, 29 predicted proteins | sample AntRauFillE10628_FD_190443 | JGI IMG/M metagenome (GOLD analysis project Ga0306912, IMG submission 190443) | Saline lake microbial communities from Rauer Islands, Antarctica - Metagenome Filla E10 #628 (v2) (version 2) | ecosystem: Environmental > Aquatic > Non-marine Saline and Alkaline >...
TCCTTGCGGTCCCTGCGGTCCGATCAAACCCCGTGGCCCGATTACGCCCTGCGGTCCTTGCGGTCCCTGCGGTCCTTGCGGTCCCTGCGGTCCTTGCGGTCCCTGCGGTCCTTGCGGTCCCTGCGGTCCTTGCGGTCCCTGCGGTCCTTGCGGTCCGATCAAACCCCGTGGTCCGATCAAACCCTTCGGTCCTTTCGGTCCAATCACACCTTGAGGGCCGATCAAACCCTGCGGTCCGATTACACCTTGAGGACCGATCAAACCCTTCGGTCCGATTACACCTTGAGGACCGATCAAACCCTTCGGTCCGATTACACCTTGAGGACCGATTACGCCCTGCGGTCCGATTACACCTTGAGGACCGATCAAACCCTTCGGTCCGATTACACCTTGAGGACCGATCAAACCCTTCGGTCCGATTACACCTTGAGGACCGATTACGCCCTGCGGCCCCTGCGGCCCCTGTGGGCCCTGGAGGCCTTGAGGGCCTTGAGGGCCTTGAGGGCCGTCTTGTGGGCAAGGGAAGACCACGTCCAAGCCCAGCTGGTAGGTACAGTCTCCCGACTTGGAGACCGTCAGGGCGGCCGAGGGTGGCGTGCCGCATTCGGCGTAGCTGGTCGAGGCGGATTCGCTATCGGTCGAGACGGAGATCAACTCAGGGCAAGGGAAGTCGACTTCCAGCTGGATGTCGTAGTCACAGCATTCCCCTTTGGTGATCCGGAATTGGGCCTGCTCCTGTCCGATCGGCACGACCCGGGTCTGGATCTGCCCGCCTTGCGGATTGTTCTCGTAGGTGATCTTCGGGCAGAGCGGATCCGGTTCTGGCAGCGGAATGGGCAGAGTCGGACAATCCGCGATATCTTCGGGAGCCTCCGGCACCTGGGGATCTTCCAGCCAGTTGCCCTTCGGAATGGGAAAGATGCAGGGGACCTCGCATTTGACGATATCAAATACGGGTTCTTGCGATCCTTGCGGGCATTCAGACATGGGCATCCCTGCCGGTAGTAGCTCTAAACGGATTCAGAGATCAATTCCGATTCGGAGAGCGACTCCGAAATGGAAACGGTTGAATACGTGCATAAGGTCAAATCCACCAGGTTGACGTCGATGACCACCCGGTTCGTTTCGTTGTCTGCAATGATCGAGACCCCCGTGCCGGCAAACAACACCAAATTCGGACCCCGGAGTCCGTTGACGGTACGCAGGACCTCGTTGCAGTAGAAATCCCCGGCCAGCAAGCCATTCGCGGAATCGACCGGCGGGGTTTCTCCGGGAAACAGAGGAACTTCTTCGCAAGGCTCTCCCTGGCCTGCGTTGACGATGGCTGCAAACTGCAGGGTGTTTGTCAACGTGATCTGATTGAGGGCCACATTGTAACCAGATCGCAGTTTGATATCACCTTGCAGGCACTCGGTGTTGACGTAGAGATCCTCGAGGGTGAAGTCCCAGGTGTAAGCCTCGCAGTCACCCGGCCGGCGGGCTCGGGTGCGATCGGCATTGGCCAAGTTGAGGGAGATCACCTGGCTGCCATTGAGATTTTGGATCAACGTGGGCTCAACCAACACGGCATCGCTGTCGCTGCGGGTCAAGGCGGTATCCGGAGCCAAGCGGTCGGTTACCGATTCCAGCGGACCCGTCACCAAGTAACCCGACCAGTAGGGTTCTCCGCAATCCTCCGAGCCCGAGGCCGACAAAGACAAGGAGGTCGATTCCGAGAGGCTCGCCTGGATCGCGTTCGGGGTATCGCTCTCTACGAACTCCGTCCGGTATTCCGGATCGGTCACCTGGCGGGTGAATCGCAGGGGGACCTCAGCCAGGTCGGGAGCATCGCAGCGGAATTCGTAGATCAACCGTGAGCTGCCGACCCGATAGATCTTGTCCAGGTAGACCTGATGCTCTCCTTCGACGAAGCTCGATTGGGGTCCCATGATGAAGCCGCAGTCGACGATGAAGTCGTCGGGCAGCTGCTTCATCGTCACACTGCCAGAAGCGGGCGTATCGATTCCCGCCGACCCACTACGAAAGGGAAAGGTGCGATTCGCGTTCTCGTTGAAGAAGTTCGGACGACTCACAGGACAAAATCCGGAATTTAGGGGGTGGAACCTTCGACAGTGATCACGATGCCCTCGGAAGTGGTGCGGACTCGCAAAGCCGCATCGGAGGCGAGGGAGTCGTTCATCTGGATGTTGAAGTTGCCCTGTTCATCCGGGGTGCAGTCGTAACTGACGTTGTCGTTGATCACGCGAATCACCCGGATTGGGTTGACGGGAATGAACAACTCCTCGGGTTCACAGAGCCGCTGCAGGTAGAGGGGATCCCCCACCACGTCGACCCGCAGCACCTCAATCGTGTTACCCTTGGCGTCTTCGGTCTCCTCGATAGAAAGGACCACCCCGTCCTCACCGATCAGCCAAACTTCTCCGGTCACCGTATCCCCGTTCTCCAAACGAAAACCGGCCACGCCGGCCGCGGGAACCGGCATTTGACAGCCAACACAAAACTCGGTCTGTTCGCGATCGAAGCGGTAGGTACCCAAGCCCCAGGCGGGCAGTAGGGCCAGACGGGCCGGCTCGGAGACCAACATGCCGCCGGAGCGGCCGTACTGGTCGACCAGGCGGACCACCTCATCGATGATCGGCAAGGCGATCTCCCCGGTCAATCGCGGTGATTGCCCTTGGTCGCTGATCGTGAGGGTCAGCTTGTCCGACTGCACGACGACCTGGGAGAGGTAATACCGCCCACTGCCGGCGACCGCATAGAGGTGGGCATCCAAGAACGTTCCTTCCGGGAAAGAAACTTGCCCATTGGAAAGGGAAGCGGTCGGTAGGAACGGATACCGGGTGTCTTCGAGGGACTTCAGGTATTCAGGATGACGGATGCCACTCATGCGTTCAGTTCGTCCACTCGCCAGAAGGAGAAATAACTGCGGGATCGCCGAGCGTAAAGCCCCGCCTGGCCAGAATCGGTATCCCAGAGGCTCAGCGAGATGTTGGTATTGATGGTGACGCTGATCGAGCTGTCATCGATTCCGTCCAGCCGTGCGGTCATATCCAGACTGGTCAGGTTGGCACTGGGGGTCACTTCCAGCTGCAGTCGATACCAATCGTCGGTCCGGACGCCCGGGATCACCGAGACGGAGAGCTCCGCCAGGATGACGCCGTTGAAGTAGTAGAGCCCGAAGGTGCTGTTCTCCAAATCCAACAGGGCGAGAAAGTAGAGGGGCAGGCCCGTGCTGCTTAGTCGGTAATTGAGCACGATCCCGGCGTTTCGCAGACTGCCCGGCAGGCCCTCGGTGACCTTGGCGTCCGTCGTATATCGCCGGTAGAGGGTCTGCACGTCCGAGCTGAACAGGGAGATATTGGTCCGAGCCTGAGCGGCATCCGCGACGGCCCCGTAGCTGCTGTCGACATCCGAGTCCAAGAAGTAATCGCCGTTGGATTCCGACTGAGAACAGCCATAGCCGTCCGCTCCTGGTGGTCCGGCACAGCAGAGGTTCTCCCCGGGACTGTCGTCGGCGATGAAACCGAACAGGGAGTTGTCCTGCGGATTGAAACCGTAGGCGACGCCGTCATCGAAGGTGTCGCAGTAGGGAAGGGAGAGTACCACGTAGACGCTCTCGCTGATGCTATCGGTGACCCCTACCGGTGGTTTCGGTTCCGCCGGTGGCAAGACCACCACGGGGGTGACCTCCGAGGGCAGTTCGCCGGTATCGAGGGTCGGCAGATAAGCCGGGTCGCAACTGGCCGACAGCCCGAGGCTGCAGTCGATGATCACCCCGCAGTCGCTGACATTGCGGCCGATCGTAGCACAGCCTCGAAAGTCGAGGGTCAGCACGCCGTCGCAGTCTGGAGTGATCCCGTTGATCGTCTGCACGGGCTGCGGGTCGTTACAGGACTTCGAGCCGACCCGGCGGCCGCAGGGGCCGGCGAAACGGGAGAAGACCGAGTCGCGGGTGGCTCCGGTGGCGATCTCCCGGGCCTCTTCCTGGAGTCGAAAGACGATCACGTTCTCCTGCTCGACCCCGTCGATTACCCGAGTCTCCTTGTTCAGTTGCAGCGGGGCGGCTGCAGTCAGGTTGACCATGCCGTCCAGGGAGGCGGCCGCCTGCTCGAGTCCGATGCTCGGGACCGGCGGGGCCCGGAAGGAGCGGGCCGCTCGGGCGGTCAGCAGGGACTGCCGTGGCGAGCTGAACAACCCTCGGAACAGTTGGTCCTCTCCCGGGCCGATGGCGGTGAAGCCGCCGACCTGGGGCTGGAAGGTCGTCAGGGCGTAGGTCCGGCCGATCACCAGGTCGGCCTTGGGCAGCGTCAGGCCGGCGATCAAGGTCGAAGAGCTGGGGTCGTTGTCCAGATCGTCGGTCGCTTCGATCAGCAGGGTGACAATCAGGGCCGTCTCGGTGACGGCACTCAGGAAGGCGTACTTGCCGTAGGTCACCGGCCAGCGAAGCCGCAGGTCGGAGATCAACGCGTTCGGCAGGCGGTCCCCGTCGTTCGACAGGCCCGAAGCGGTGTCGTCCAGCGGATAGCTTCGCTGCTCGTTGAGGTTGTAGAGGTGGTTGTTGCGGATGGCCATGGTTCAGCTTAGCCCTCGGAGGCGTCTTCTCCTTCAGTGCAGGGGCAACGCTCGCAGAATGGATCGTCGCTGCTGACCTCGCTCATGGGGGTCAGCTTTTGGGCTCGCCCGGCCGGGATCGAGATGCCCAGGGCGGACCAGGTGGCGAGTACGTCGTCCGGGTAATCGTCTTCGCTTAGCAGGGGGTACTCACAGTCTTCGCCGCTGTTGGGATGCTCGCCGGAGCTATCCCAGTAGACCACCGCGTGGAGGCGAACCTTGAGGTCTTCCGGTTCCAGGTCGGCACAGTCCGGGAAGCAGTTGCGTCCCTGCAGGGTGGTCACCGTCTGCGGGTCACTGTAATCCCAATAGGCGTAAGCGTGGCGACCGGTGCCGTCACTTTCGAGCACGATCGGTTCGGGGCCGGAGCACTGGGACGAGCCGTCGATCTTGGTTTTGTTGCAGTCGTAGCCCGCTCGCACAGGAGCCTGCAGGATCCCATTGATGTAATACAGCCAGGTCAGCTGCACGGTGATGTTGTTCAGGCAGCACTTAGAGGCGTTGCAGTGGGCCAATCCCCAGCTGATTTTGCAGTTCCCATCGACCGAGATCCGGAGCCGCAGGGTATCTGCTTCCCGGATCGCCTTCTGTACCAGCCAGCGGTCGCGGTTAGTCGCATAGGTATCCCGGGCTGATTCGGCCTGGGTGGCGATATCCTGATAGAGGAACCACTGCCGCTTGATCCCCTGGTAGGTACGAGCGAAGGACTCGCAGTCGCAGCACGCGGTGCAGTCGTTGGAAACTGCGATGGCTGAAGCCGCTTCCTGGGCCGTGAGGTCGAAAGAGGCATAGTCGAAGCGGCGGGGCTGTTGGCTGACCAATCCGACCGGCCGCTGCATCCGCAGGCAACCTTCGCTATCGAAGGTGTAGTTTTGGTGGCTATTGCTGGCGACACGGTTGACCGTCCGTAGCACCAGCTCGGAGTCCCCGCAGCCCGGGAAGACACCCAGCCCGGAGCCCGGGACCGCTGCCAGGCGGATGCGGTTGGTCTCCCGGGTGCCATCGACCAAAGGCTTGCTGGTCGAGATCCCGGTCAGATCCAGAGTCGGGGTGGCCTGCTCGGTCAGGTGCTCCAGCTCCAGGTTGTAACCTTCATCGAGGGTCACCCGGCTCTTCTCGATGGTGGTCAAACCGACCTGCAGGCTGCGAACTCGCTTAGGAAGCTTAAACCAGGTATCGGCTTGCAGTACCCCATTGGCTGGTACGATGTAATCGTCGTAGGTCTGATCCTGCCCGTCATCAAGGTCGGCCTGATCCCAAGCAGTATGGGTGGTACAGCGGAGCACCCGGTCATCCAGTACCCATTCCAGGATCTTCAGCCGGCCATCCCAGTCCTCTTCACTGAAGCGATCAGCAAGAGTGGAATTGAAGACCGTGACCCCATCCGCATCGGTGATCAGGATGTCATAGTCGTGCTGGGGTGTCGGGTAGCCGCTCGGCGGACTCACCGCGTTGCTGCCGAAACCGTAGAGCCAGGCAACCTGCAGGGGGTACGTGAACTGATCGTCCAGATCGTCGAACGAGACGAACAGGTCGGCCAGCAGGTACTGGATCTCGCTACTAGGAGCGACGAAGGGATAATTGGTACCACCACCCGGCGGCTGATTGAAACCGATCGGTTGGCGGCCGAGAGGATGTGCCATGAGCCCTACTCAGGTGCGAAGTGGCGGAGAAGCGGAGGGGTTACTCGCATGTGAGACACCTCCGATCACCCAGGCGAGCTCCCAGCACCGTCGTATTGAAGGTGGTCGTCTCGGTGGCCAGATTATTGATGAACTGCTCCAGGGAGCCCCGCTGGGCGTTGAACCGTTCCAGGTCCCGGGTGATCGCTTCCAGCTCCTCGCAGCCGCAGCAGGGAGCACAGCAGGAGTCGGTCACTTTCAAGCCGTTCTCGATCGGGGAGAACTTGATGCAGTCATCGCCGACGAAGTTCAGGTTGCCGTCCGGGGTAGGGGCGATGCCGTTGACCGTCTTGATGCAGGGAGAGACTTCGGCCTCCCCCTCACAAATGCAGTCCTCGATCGTCCCCTCCCCATCGAGGGCACTGATCACGATCTTGGTCTCGCTGGCGGTGGTGACCGTGGAGAGCTGGATGTTGGCTCCGGCAACCAGCTCGATGTCTCCGTAGAGGCGGTCACTGACCGATCCGGAAGCATTGGAGACCTTCAAGGAGGAGATTCCCCGGATCATGGGTCGAACGACCTGAGGCTCCAAGCGGGAGCCTTCCAGGTCGAAGGAGAAGAGTCCGGTTGGCTGCTTGTTGATGGTGCCCAGTCGACCGATAACCACCTTCCCGCTGAGGTCGTCAAAAGGCTCGATGCCGCCCAGGGCGAAGACCTTGTTCCGTTCGCTGGTGGAAGCCGGGATCAAGGCGGAGGCCACGTCCACGATCTCGCTACCGTCATCGTAGGCAAGGATCAGCTGGACCCCGGAGGCGAACAGGCCCAGCTGGCGGATAAAGAAGCGACCGGTTTCCATGCTCATCGCCGGTGAGATGGCAAGGTCCAGCCCGACCAAGAAGTCGTCAGGGATGACGAAGGAGCCCGTGGTGTCGGTGCTGGTTGCGTCCGCGGTGAGCGGATAGCTTCGCTGAGCGTTGTGGTTGAGGAACTCGAGGTTCCACTGCGAAAGGGGCATCCATTCACTCCTACGAGGACGTCGCGGTTAGCAGACCGACTTGCTGCATGATTCCCAGCTCACCGGTGTAGCTGTCGCTGGCATCGCTAGGAGTCCGCTCCACCTTGATGTAGAGGATGTCCCCAGGAGAGACGGAGATCTTGTCGCTGAGAGCCTCCACCGCCTGGTTGGCCGCCACCGTGGCGACCGTGTCGATCGTCATCGTGGCGTAGCTCTGGGTCACGGCGATGGGTGTGTTCAGTCCATCGGTCGGCCGGGAAGCGGTGTAGTAGCTGACGGTCAACTGGGGCAAGGTGCCGGCGGCTCGACCCAGGATGCGAGCCCGCAATTGGAACTTGGAGTTGGCCGGAGCATCGGCGGGGACCTCGAACTTGACCACGTAACTGGTCGTGTTGGCGTCATCCAACCCTAGGTAGAGTACCGGGTAATTCTCCTCGGTCACCCCGTCGAGGCGGACCAGCTGGCTGAGCAGCTCCTGACTGGCCTGGTTGAGGATCCCGATCCCGACCGGCCCGTGATACACGGTCTTCTCGTCGTCCGTGGTCTGCAGTGGGCTGGTGAGCAGCACGTTGGAGGAGGTGGCGTACACGCCCTCGGCCACCGGACCGGAGAGGAATTTGTTGTTCTCGGCATCGAAGGACTTGAGCACCCGGTAGCCGGTCTGGTCGGTCGCTCCAATCATCAAGGAGAGATCCAGGTCGATCTCCAGGTCCCCGGTGGAAGCCGCGGTGTCCTTGCCGGTACAGGTGATCACCAGCCGATCGTCGAGCGACCGCAAGCTACGGACCGTCGCGTTATCGGTCGCGAAGTTGACCCGGGCGAAGTAGAGCTTCATCAGGTACTCTTTGCCGCCCGGATCGCAGTCCCCGTAGCTCTCGCTCAAGGAACTCCCCGTGTCCAGGTCGGTGGGCCAGGGTACCTCGTCGTAGCAGTTCGACATCCACCAGATACCGTTGCGATCGATGACCACCAGGTCTTCCATCAGCTGCTGGCCGTACCACTTCCGCTCGGAAGCCCCGTCCCACACGCTGGGTCGCTGCATCTGGATGCTGGCGGACTGCAAGGGGATGGGCGGGAAGGCGTTCTGCAGTGAGGGGTCGGCCGATAGGTTGTAGCCGAACTTGGCTCCGGCCGGGGCGTTGCCATCGAAGACGACATCATCGGCGGGCAACCAGCCAACCTGGTTGGAATCGGCACTGCTGATCGTGTGGGTGCCGCCGACCGACGGCGGGGTCACGTCACCGGCCGGCTCCATAGTCAGATCGAAGACATAATGACGGTGGTTCTCCAAGAAGTCCACGAAGGACGGATTGACGAAGACGCCCCCGTTGGCATTGGTCTTGAGGACCGCGACCGAGACGGGCGGTTGCTGCCGGGTCAGCATCCCCTGGTTAACTCCGGAGAGGTACCAGGTCCCGGCAGGGACGTCGCCGTTACTGTCGACTTCGTCGCCAACCGCCTCGCTAATATCCACATCGGCGTAGCCGAACAGCAGGATGTCCGCCAGCGTGGCGTTGTGCTTCTCGGCCACGATCCCCCAGATCTGGGACTGATCGGAGACGACCAGATAGCTGGTCTCGCTGTCGGTCTCCGTGGTCGCGTAGCCGGCCTCAAATTGGCCATTGGTGACGTTGAAGTACACCGGCTGACCCACCTTGAGGGTCGAGGCGATCGACTGCGAGCGAGCATAGACAGTTGAACCGAGTTCGGCCGCTTGGATCAACTCCCAGAGGTACTGGATGTTTTGATCAAGCTGCTGCAGGGGCCGATTCGGCGTACCGGCCGAGACCGGTTCCTCGTCTTTGATGAATTTGATGAATCGTTCCAGGCTCATCCTTGAGCTCCTCGCGGGTTATTGCAACTGGATCAGCCACTCCAGTCCGATTTGACTGGTTGCCAGTTTCGCCTGCTGGTCGGCCGGATCGAAGTAGACGCTGCTGAGGATCAGATCCTGCGTGGCGTCGGTGTTGTCGACAAAGGCCACCAAGGAGGCTCCAAAGACCACGGAATTGACCGAGTCGGAGAAGGTCTTACCATGCACGCCGGTCACCCCGCTGCTGCGGGCGAAGAAGGTGATCTCGTTATCAGCCAGGTCCCCGCCGGAGGAGCTGATCGTCTGGGCGGTCAAGGGAACCCGCAGATAATCTCGACTGGAGCTACCCGCCAGATTGGTGTAATAGCTAATGTCCCGGGTGCGATCGAAACTGGGAGCCGAGACGGTGTCCCCCGGGCTGGCGACGTTCTCGAACTCCATGTACAGCCCACCGATCCGGTAGCTGGCGTCCCCGGAGGAGAGCAGCTTGGCGACGATCTTGGCCCACTCATAGACGACGAGGTTGGACCGGAGGGGCGTCTGAGGGGTCCACTGCTGACCGCAGACGCGGTGGGCCCTGACTTTTCCTCGGATATTTTGCAGACCGAGTACATCCATGATGAAACGTCCTTGTCAAATGCACCGACCGCCGATCTTCTTGAGGCGGACCGTTTCGGTCACGAAAGAAGAGGCGTCGATCGTATCAGTGGTTTCCATGCACGGGAAGCCACTCACCGACTCCTCGTAACCGGGATCTGTCTCCGTGCCAGGGGCTTCCATGATAACAGGCGAGTCGGCGTAGACCAATTCGACTATTAGCATCATCAGCGTGTGCGGCGGCTGGATTTTCCGCAACTGTTCGATCGGCACGTAAGCCAGGCCACCGGGCAGCTCACTGCCGGGTCGAACTTTCAGCACGTAGGCGTGGTTTCGCAGCAGATTATCAGCCAGAAACTGCAGGGGATTGATCGTTGCCGGCAGGGAAGCGGCGGTGGGTTGCCCGTTGGGTTCTTCCCGCACGTCCAGCAACATCGCCAGCGTCTGATCGGTGGCTACCCCCGCTTCATGCACATCCTCCCAGAACTTCTCCACGTCGAAGGGGAAGCCGCCCAGTTCCCAGGAGACTTTGGTGTACCCGTCGACACCCTCCTCCACCTCCAGCGAGACGTCCTCGTTGGCAAAGGTGAGGTCCCCCCAGAATCCCCAGGCCAGCATGCCCGAGCCGATCGCCAGGGCCGAGAGGTCTTCGCTGTCGATCGTCTCGCCGCGGCCGAACTCGAAAACCTGGAAGAGGGTGGTCAGGCTCTGCCCGGCGGTCACCGTCTCCCCTTCGCTGACCAGGGCTGTGGTGTCGAGCGGAAAGCGGTAGACGTGCTGGTCGGTGATAACGTTCAGGGCGTCGGCATCCTCCTGGATCGTCTCGACCGTCTCCTGGGCTTCGATTACCAGAGGTACTCCGAAGGCTGCGGCCAGGGCGGCCCTTTGGGTCCGCTCGCTGGTCCCTTCCACGAAAGAGTCGAAGATGGCGTTGAGGAAGTCCCGGTAACCCTCGCTGGAGTCCAGCTGGAGTTGCAGGGCGTAACCGAACTGCTGGTAGATCGTGTTCCAGTCCCACTGCCCGCGGTAAACCCAGAGGGTGATCTCCCGGTCGGTGATCTCGCCTTGCCGGTTGAGGATCTCCTGCTGTGGGATCAGGGCGTTGTCGAAGGGGTTTTGACGGAAGACGATCAGCTCATCCTGCAGCCAGTAGTCGAGCCGGTCGAACAGTTCCACCGAGGGAGCCGCCAGGCGGTTAAAGATCACCTTGACGTCCTGCAGGCCCGTGGGCTTCTCCACGGCATAGAACGGGGTGACCTCCAAGTCCCCGTAGCTGCGGTCCGGACTAGCTTGGTAGGTCAGAGAGGTGGGGTCGGTGTAGCGGGCCTGCAGCTGGGAGCTGGTATTAAGCTCCGACTCCCGAATTCGCAAGGCGTACCAGTTGTCCTGGTGGTAGATCGGCACGGTGAAGCGAGAGACGCTGCGGACCAGTTCCATCAGCTGCCGGTGGGATTGCTGGGCGGCTTGGCCGACCGCAGTGACCAGATCCTCCAGCAGGCCGTTGCCGCCATAGCTGGTCGCCCAGAAGCTCCCCAGAAGATGCAGTAGCTTTTCCGAATCATCGAAGTCGTTCGCGGGGTAGCGGAACAAGGCCATGCTGTCATCTCCTGCTTTAACCTCCTGTAAAAAAAGGCCCACCAGCCGGTAGGGCCGGTGAGCCTCGACCGAATCAGGACCCTGATCAGCGACAGCCTCGCAGCCGCTGAGGCTCGCAAACCCTCTGGACTCGCTGGATCCTCCGTCCTCGCTGGATCGGCTGCACGATCTGCTTTTCTACGATGACAGGTTGCCGTACAACCGCTTGAGGGATCGCGGAGTAGTCGACCGTGGGTTGCACGATCGCTTGCCCGGCGAAACCGTTATTGAGGTGGATCTGCTGCAGGGCTTCCGCCTGCTGCAGGGCCCGCAAGTGTGCCAACTGGGCATGGACCTGGGTCGTGTTGGCGGCGGCCAGCTGTTGCTGCTGCATGAACTGGACCTGACGGGCCAGCTTTGCCTGCTGCTGCAGTCGGGCTGCCTGGACGCGGCTTTGCAGCAACTGCGTCCGCCCCTGCAACAGGGCGGATTGCTCGCCGAAATCCGTCGCCCCAGCCACGCCGCTCATCCCGAGTAGCATGGCCAAGAGAAGGTAAATCAATCGCATGGCTTACTCCTTGCCAGCCGGTATGGATACCTCTTCGCGACGCAGACCGGCTGCTGCGAAGAAGAGGTCGATCTCGGCGGCACTGAGGGGTTCCCCTGGTCCGCCGTCTGCTGCCTTCGGCATCCGCATATCCGGATCATCCGTAATCAACGTCTGCACGATTTGCTTCTGCTTGCCGGGTTTGAAGGACAAGAACTTGGTCATGTTCAGACCGGCTTTCTGTTTCTCGGGCCCATGGCACTGCACACAGCGTTGCGTGATCATGCCGAAAAGGGCTCGTTTTGCTTGGTCGTCCAGGCCTGCTTCGTCCTGAGGCGGCGGTGGGGGCTGTGAGGGCTGCTCCGCCTCCGGAGGCTCGGCTGGGACGATCTCCCAGTTGCCGCCTTCGGACTTTGATTGCCGGCGAAGCTTCCATTCCTCAACGCGAACTTCCTCGTTTTGCTCCTGCAACATCTGGAGCACCTGAGCGGCCACCTGCCCTTTGGCAAGGATGCTGGCGACATTCTCTTGGTTCTGACTCTCCTGATGGACCAGGGCCGCAAAGTCCGATGTCGCATTCGAGGCGAGATCCTGGGCCGATTCGGCCAGACTGTTAGCTTGGTTGTAGAGTACCCGGAGTTCCACGTCCGGATAAGCCTGAGCGTACTGGTCGTAACCGAAGAGGGTGTCCCCCTGAGCAGCCAGTGGGGCACTATACGTGGTGGTCTTCCCTTCCAGGGCGTAGGCATCCAGTTGGCCGTAACCAGTTTGGGGCTGCACCTGCGGCTGAGGAGCCGTCAACGGACTCGGATAACCGGTGTCGGTCGAGTAGTAGTCCTCCAAGCCGAGAGCCTTGACCGTCTCCAGGAATTCCTTCTGCTCCTCCTGGCTGGCTCGCAGGTCCGATTCCCACTTATCTCGTGAAGATTTCAGCTCGAGTAGTTCCTTTCGCCAACCCTCGATGGGTTCACCTTGCAGCTGCTGTGGAGCCGGTTCGTAAACATAGCGGTAGGTCCGGCATTGGCGGTAGCCGTCGTAGAAGGTGAAGGCCTTCTTGGTTCGCACGAAGGCTTGCTGTCCTTGGTACCAGAGTCCGTCTCGAAAGACGTAGCCGTCAGAGGTCAAGCCGTTGTAGAGCCCACCGTCGGCGACTGCGACCCTCGTCGATACGTTCATGAACGAAAAGATGACACATAGCAGTGCCAGTAACAGAATGATGCGTCGCATCGGTAGTCTCCTTCCTAAAGACTTGGTTGATTACTGCTGATCCTTCTCAAGCAGCTGTGAGTTTACATTCGCTCGGGTCATGGCGTCGATATAGATCAACTCCCACTGGAAGCGATTGATTGGCAGATTCAGCTTGAGCAGCCCCATCCGCACGTCTTCTGGTGTCATGTTAGTGCTGGCATCTTTTTCCAGAAACCCTAACAGACGATTGATCAGAGTGACTGCCGCTTCGGCATCACTCACCTCGTACCCCATCTCCCGGCACGCTTTGAGGGGCGTGACCGGGGTGTATTCGTAATAGCGAAACCGCTTGGCCAGGGCCCGGGACACCTGGTTGAAATCCCAGGGCTGTCCGTCCTCGTCAGTGACCACCCCTGCGGTGCAGCGGACGATCGCCGCGGTGTGATCCTCGCGGGCCCGGCGGATCGGCTTCTGCAGGTCTCCGGCATAGAGCCGGGCCAGGGTCTGCAGAGTCTCCGGAACCGTGAGATGCTGGGCGGCCCCCTGCTTGTCGTTGTACACGTTCAAGAATCCGGACAGCATTTGCTGCACGTGATTCTCGAAAGGCTTCCACCCCTCGTCCTCGCCGACGCCATGGCAGCGGATGCAGGAGATCCCCGGTTGCAGCCGGGCGGTATGCGGAGCGGGAATCGTGTGGTCGGTCACCAGCTGCGGAGGAGCCTCGTTCGCCAGTGTACCTTCCCCGTCGTAGAGGATGTAACCCAAATGTCCGTTGTTCCGCTCGAAGACGACCTCGCGACCCTTCATCTCAAATTCCAGCAGATTGAGCAGCGGGTCGGACTTCACGTTATAGTCGGCATCGAACATATCCTGGGTGATCGCGATGATCCCCTGGTTGTTACTGGAGCGACTCGGCCGGTTGAAGATGTCAATCCGGCGGGGCTTGGCCGTGATGTCCGACCGCACCATGCCCACTCGTTGGTCGGCTCGCACATTGCCGATCAACTCCTCGCTGACGCCTAGACTGCTCAACCAGGCAGCCTGGTCCGAGAGCTCCTTCTTGCCTAGCCGAGCCGGCAGGTCCCGCAATCCCATGAAGTCGTAGTACAGCCCGCCATCGGCCGCCGTGAGGGCCTGATGGTAGAGAGTGTGGCACCAGACGACCGGATTGTGGGAGGCCGCCATCGTTTGCAAGCTAGAACCGGCCTCGACGTCGACGTGCGGACCGAAGACCTGCTGTGCGGCGAAAAGTTGCTCCTCGACCGGAACGTCGACCTTCTCAAACTTGTAGTCGTAGGTCTCCCCGTCCTGGGCCACGTAGGGCTCCACTTCCACCTTCTTCGTGACGGTTTTCTTCTTGGTCGGCCGGGAAGCGACCTGCTTCTCCAGCAGGAAGTACGGATTGAACATCTGATCCCAGACCTCCTGTACCTCCAACAGATCGGCCCCGCCATCGAGCGGACAGAGGATGCTCAAGTTCACCCGTACCAGTTTGTTGTCCGCCACGAACTGGATCGGACTGTCAGGCTTATTGGGGGTGTAGTTGATATCGCTACGAGAGACCACCGAGTTGAGCACGAACGACACCAGGGCCAGATCTTCCGGATTGGCATCTGGAACCCAGATGTAACGGTACACGGTCGTGTCGAAATTCACGGCCCCGGCGGCTTCGGCTGCTTGCTGCAAACCCTGCAGGTCTGCCGCAGCGGCCCGGACCGCATCGTCAGGGGTGGAGAGGAACGTGATCGTCAGAGCGTCTTCGGTTTGCCCCTCGGTTGTCGCCTGCCCGGTGTCAGGATCCTGGGCCGCCAGATTATTTGCGGCCAGAAGCAAACAGGCTGTAACCACGGACACGCAGGTCGCGACATTCCACATGGAAGATCTCCTCATCCTTGCCGGGAGTTGGGGGGTTAGTTGGGGCGGTAGGCGGAACGGCTACCGGTTTGCCATAACGAGCTTGCATCCGCGGAATGTCATCGTTCCACTGTGGGACATCCACCACGGGGTTGTAGTGCGGAGCCATCAGGGCAGCTTTGATCTTGGAGTGGGTCAAACCGAACATGTGGCCGAACTCGTGAGCTGCCACGTTGAACAGCAGGACGCCTCGCTGGTTCGGCGACAAGGTCCAAGTTTCGGCCAGGTCGAACCGCATCAGCAGCTGTTGGCCCTGCCCATTGGGCAGATACGCCCAGGCCAGCGTACCACCGCGGCCGTCGAAGTTGTGACGACGCCCCGAGCCTACGCTGATCACCAGGTCTGCTTGATCAACGCGATTGATCTTACTGACCCGCAGTCCGCAGATGTCCATCCAGGACTTGAAGGCCGCCGCGTAGACCGCCTCCTGTTCCTTCTTGGAGATCCCGCTGACGTGCTGATGGATGGCGTAGGTCAGACCATCCTTGTTCCACTTGGCCATGTTTTTCTCGGCCACTTCCTGCATTCGCAGGTACTGCTTGTGGACGTTGTTCGCAGGGTCCAACTGGTCGGGACAACCACACCGGGGCATCTCCATGGCCCGCAGCGTTTTGGGACCCACCACCGCATCACTCTTGAGTCCGAACCAACGCTGGAAGGTTCGCACAGCTTTGCGGACGTCCTCGGGGTCCAAGTTCTTGAGGAGCTCGACCGAGAGGTAGCCAAAGAAAGAGAGGTAGTTGACCGCGAAGGACAGCTGCTGTGGGCTTTGTTCGCCGCTGGGAGCTTCCTTAAGGAGCAGTCGTTTGACTTCCTGTTTACCTTTTGCCAGCGTCGTCATAATTAAGCCTCCGTGCTTAACTTGGCGTGGGGATTACCGACTGAACATTGATCGAAATGCTCGACACTTCGGTGAAGAATTGAACTGTTTTTGCCGTTACCATCCTAGCAGGACTCTCGGGGATCACCAAAGAGTCGGCATTGCGAAGGTATTGTATCGAGCCGTCTGGTCGTCGTACACGACCAAATAGGTCCAAAGCGGTAACACTGGCGTCGTCGCTAAGGAAACTGTGGACGACATCCACCAACAGCGAGCCGTCCAGTCGACCGGTGAAGCCAACGCGACTGACTGCCTGGACCAGAGCATCCTTGATGCCGGAGACATCCGGATCGGCGGCCCCTGCCGTTTTGTTGATGGTGAGACTGATTTGCACGAAACAAGGTACCGGGGCTTTGACCAAGGCATCGGCGGCCCAGCTACGGACATCCCGGCTGGAGACATCCGCCTGGATCTCCTTGATCAGCGGCATCCCGGTGATCTCGCAGACGTAATCTGCCGTCTCCCCTACCACCAGCAACGAGGTGTCCGAAACGGTGTCAGTGAACCGGATGGTAGTGACCTGAAAGGTAGAGTACGCTCCCTCGGCGACCGTCTGGATGTCAGGGAGAAAGCCCGTGGCGGTGAGGTCGTTGCCGCGGGAATCGAGGGTGATTTCAAATCCGGAATTTAGACTGGAGTCGGCCTCTCGGCGGATCTTGGTGACCTCATAGAGCCCTGGGAACTCGTCCCGGTCCAGGGAGAACTGCCAGGTACTCTCGTCTCCGTCGATCGAGATCAGCGTGGCGGTGACCGTCTTGGAGGTCCGCTGCAAGGCGGCCTGCGTCCGCACGTACCAGTCCACTCGGCCGCCGAAGCTGACCGGGAAGATAGTATGTTGATCTCGCAGCATCTCCGCGTCCCCGTAACCGACGATCGACTGCCGGGTGATTCCGGAAAAGGCGGGTTGGCTTCGCAGGTAGGACCGCATATTGGTCCGGTTCGAGAGAGTCTTGGCAGCGATCCCCAGCTGCAGCTCGTTGAGCAGCTCCGCATTGGTCTCCGTGTTGGTCCCGTCCTCGAAGGTGGAGGTGGCGTAGCTGGTCACATAGCTGACCAGGCTGCGGTTGGGCACCAGCAGCTCCCCGGCGTTGAGCTTGTATTCCGCCCCGATCTGGCCAGCCTCCACGTCGATAACGAAGGCCCAGTTGCCGTTGTTCAACTGGGTCAGCAGCCGATCGTTGGCATTGGAAACCTGGCCAGCCGTGGTCCGAGCGACAAAGGTGGCTGTCGCGACATACTGTTTGCCACCCGACTCGAAGATGAAGCCCGCCGGTACCGTCACCGAGCGGGACTGGGACAGTTCGATGGTGACCGAGCTTGAGGCTTTGGTTCCCACCGTACGGGAGACGCCCCAGTTGGAAAGGACCGCATCGACCACCCCTTCATCGGCCAAGCTGGGATCGGCTTCGATCTGAGCCAAGCTGCGGGCCGACTGGTAGCGTTCCAGATTGGTCCGCACGGCCGCTTCCAAGACCGCATGCAGGTAGGCCACGGTGTCCTTGAAGACCCCGCGTTTGAGATCCAGGCTGGGATTGAGCTCCTGCAGCTGGGCCGAGAGGCGATCGAGCAGTTGCTGCACGTCCGCACTGTCGAGGGCCTGCAGGTCCGAGAGCTCAAAATTGTCGACGGTCAAAGTCATGGCAGGGTCCTTAAAGGGCCGTGGCTCGCAGCGGATAGATGATGGTGCGAGACTCACCCGCCGCACTGGTGAGTTGAATACGAAGCGTTGCGGTGTCGCCGAGCAGGGTGGCTCCGAGCAGTTGGGCCGAGCCGTACCGTTCGTCGGCCGGATCGACGGTGGAGTCCTCCTCCAGCCGTAGGTTGTTGCGGACGTCGACCTCCGCCGAGCTGAAGGCGGAGAACAGGTCCTGGGAGGTCCGCAGCACGCCAGATCGGAACTGGGTCATCAACAACGTGCCGCGGTTGAGGGCATAGTCCAGCGTGCCCTGCTCGGTGAGCAACTCGATGAGGAATCGTTGGGCCAGTTTCTGGATCCCCGTGACCAAGGCCCCGGAGCCGGAGGCCAGGGTCGGCTCCAGGAGGGCCTCGCCCTGCAGGGTCATGCCGTCGAAGGCGAGCAGGTCGACTGTCCGGCCGGCGTACTCTCGCACGGTGGCGGTGAGCTGGGTCATGCGGAGCCTCCCGAGGCGTCAGCCCCTTGCTTCAGTAGGTGGTTGAAATAGTCCAGGGCCTGTCCCAGCAGGGCTCCGGTCGGCTGGCCGTGCCCTTTCTCACGGGCCGCCTGGTGGGCCACGGTGCGAGGAAAGGTCTGGGAGGTGCGGGCCCGGTAGGCCCGTTCGGCCTGGGCGGCGTAGTCGATCTGTAGGCTGAGCACGATCCCATCGGCCGAGTTGCCGGGCTGCTCGGGGTCAAAAGCTTCAATCAGGGCGTTTTCCGCCTCCTCGGTCTGGAAGCTCTGATGCATCGCCCGCAGCCCCGCGACGGTCTGCAAGTCGCCGTCCCAGTCCCCCAGCGGCGGACGCATCCAGGGGATCGCCGTGTTGGTCGTGCGAGCCTGGCTGGCCGCTGCCTTCTGTTCGGCCAGATGGCGAAGGAGCCCTTCCAGGTTTGGGTCGACGATGCCTTTTTGTGTCATGCCTTAATCTGCCAAGAACGGGGAGAGATCTTGCTCCTGGTCGAGCAGCTGTTGGATGCGGATCTTCCGCTGGGAGATCGCCCCGGGGCTGCGGCTCAGTCGCCGAGCGATCTCCTGGTTGGAGACCGGGGTCTGCCCGTGCATCCCCAGGGAGAGTTCCATGATCTTCTGATCGAGCGGACCCAGGTCGTCGTAGACAATGTCAAGCCAAAGCTGTTCGGCGGGCTGCCGGCCTGGCAGTCGGCTCGCGACCCCGCCTCCTTCCGGATCCCGGGCGGCGGCCTGGCCGCTGCTCATGCCAGGTTGGTACTGACGGATCTTGGCGATCCGGGCCAGCGAGAGGCCCAGCTTATCGGCCAGCTCGTTGTCGGTTGGCTCTCGCCCCAACTCGTCGGTCAGTTCCTGGGTGGACTCTTGCAGCCGCTGGTTTTCCAGCAGGACCCGCTCGGGCACCCGGATCACCTGGTGTTGCTTCCGCTGGAGTCTCCGCAGGCCCTGCATCTGGGTGAGCATGTGGCTCTGCAGTCGTGACCGCTGGGGGTTGTACTTGCGGGCGGCCTGCAGGGCGAGCAGTCGACCCTTGCTGGCGGCCAGGGGACTGCCGGAACCGTAAAGCTGGATCCCCTTCTGGACGATCGGATCGATCTCCCGCAGGAATGTCGCATTGCCTTCGGGCGTCTGATTCTGCTGCCAGGTTTCGTAGGCAGGTCGATAGTCGTCTTCCAGGTAATCGTCCATGACTACTCGGTTACGGTGAGGGAGGGAACGAGCGGGGCTTGCTCGAAGAAGTTTTCGTCGAAAAAGGGATGGGATTCCAGGGAGAAGCGATCGCTGAGGTTCTCCACATCGGTCCGCAGATTGGTCAACTTGAGGGTCGTCGAAGCGGTTGCTGACTCCGCATTGATGTTGACGGTCACCTGGGCGACCAGTCCTAGCAGGTCGACGGCTAGCTCGCTTACCCCATCGGAATTGCGATCGGTGTTCGATTTTACCCGAATCGTGGTACCTGGGCAGATGTCAAATCGCAGCTTGCTAACGATCGTCCCCTCGCGGCCTCGCAAGGCATTGGCGGCATAGATCATCTGAGCGTACCGCTCCATCACGTTGTTCCAATCGTTGACCTCGTCGTCCGGGTTCCGCTGCACCGCTGGCTGGGCGAGCCCCGCGGCGTCGTGCGAGGGGTTGCTGAGCATGGCCGCCGCCGCTGGCTCCCCGTCGAGAGCCTGGGGATCAAAGTTCGTCCAGTCGTCCATCCAGTCCGGAGCTGGCACAAACATCCACATCCCGTCGTTGAAGCGAGAGGCGTCGTCCGCTTTGGCGACGAAGGTGGCTCCTACGCACTGCTTGTTGTCGGATTCCCCTTTGGCAAGCACGGCCGTCTGGTAATTCCCCATCACACCAACCCCGTAAAGGGGCCGCTGGGAGAGGGCTTTGAAGTTGAAGTCCGCTTGGTCGTTGGGTCCTAATTCGACCAGGGCGTTGGCCTGCCGGGACATCGGCAGGATGGGAGCAATGAAGGCGGTCTGGGCTGTAGGGACGATCCCCACGCCGAACTCCGGCAGCAGGGAGCCGACCAGCAATCCCCACATGCTCGTGCTGGCGAAGGAGGCAGCGATCTTGTTGCCGATCCGCTGGGCCACGTGCTGGCGGCCCGTGCTGTGGATCTGCAGCGGGTAGGGTTTCACGTAGTTCGATTCGGCCGGGTCCTGGGTGTAGCTCTCGATCCCATTCCAGAAGCCGAAGCCGCGGATCGCCTGGGCGGCCCGCTGGTTGGCCCGCTGTTCGCTGGCCGGATTGTCGGTGCCGGCCGCCCCATCGCACCAGGCTTGGTGGGTTTGCAGCTGGTTGTCCTGGGAGACGTAATGCAAGGCCTTGAGCAGCCCGCGGCTGAAGTCCGTGCTGAGATCGTCAGGCAACTCCTCGATGAACTTGCTCGCCGAGGTGCCAGCCGGTTTGCCGCCGGCCCCGTCAGCATAGAGGGGCAACATCAGGTCATGCGGGGCTCCCGGGACCACATCGGCACTGCCGCCGGAGGACATCGCCAGATCGACCAGTTGGTTGACCATGTTGAGGACCAGATTGATCCCACCCATCGAGCGGCGATAGCTGATCCCGGAGACGTATCCGGTGAAGATGATCGAATCGGCTGTCGGCCACTGAATCCGGACTCCGCCGTCGCCTCGCGGCGACCAGTCCCCCAGCTCGCCCGTGACCCGGACGACCACCGGAGCCATTTGCTTGATGTTCTGGATCTCGTCGTAGATGCGAGACCGTTCGAGAGTCCGTACGTTGTACCCCATGGCGATCAGGGCCGAAGCGTTGGGGATCGCGTTGAGACCGTAGGTCATTGAGAACTGGCTCATCGGCAGCTCGACATCGTTGACGGTCAGCTGCAACTTACCGCCTAGATTGCGATCGACGCCGCCGGAGAGGTCGGTCAAAGCCCAGTAGGTGGACTGATCAGCCATTGCGGAGCTCCTCGGTGCGGTAGATCGCGGCCAGCAAGAAGCCGCCCAGTCGGTAGGCGAATTCGGGATGCTGTTCCCAGCATCGGCGGAAGGTCGTGTAGGGCTCGACGGAGTCGACGCCGAACAGCTGGAGCAACTGCTCCTCGCCCAGGCTCTGCAGGTTATCGGCCAGTGAGGCCAGGCTGGCCTGCGGCCGCAGGAACCCGGAGATCATCCAGGCGGCCTGCGGGTTGGTGGTATTGAGGTGGAAGCGATAACCCGAGTAGGGCAGGCTGTAAGCAGGACTGAGGCCATCGGTCAGGGCCAGGGCGGCGGCCGTGTCGGCAGACGGGCTGGCGAGCCGCTGGATTCGCACCTGGGAGCCATCGTTGGTGATCTGGTAGCGGTAGCCGCAGCGACCGCTGGTATCCGGAGTGATCGCCGAGCCGGTCAAGGTGAGGATGTCGGCATCCGTGCCGCTGTACCGTCGAATCTCCGGGGAGAAGGTGTCCGGCTGGGCCAATTCCCGCGGGAAACTGCTGTAGGTGAGGCGAGGATCCAGATCCAGCACGTACTGCTGCAGCTCGGTGGCACTGATCAGGGTCAGCAGCTGAGCGGCTCGGTAGTTGAGCATCGTGCGATCCGGATCCGCTCCGAACAGCCGCAGGCGAATCAGCTCCAGGTAGCGGGGGAGCGAGACAGACCGGTAACTCGAGGGGATCAACTCCTCCCCCGGGTAAGCCCGATGGAGGCGTCCTTCGCCGTCGACATTCAGCAGGAGGGTCCGAGCGTGGTTGTACATGGGCACTTAGTTGACAGCATCAGGGAGAAGCGAAATCGACATTTGGAACTGGATCGTGCGGTGTAGTGAGTCCTGGACGTCACCGGTCAGTCCCGTCACGAAACCGTCGAAGTTGGTGCTGCGACCGATGTTCACTCGCACCGGAGCCTTGCGGGCGGCGATCCGGTTGGCTTGATACCATCGCAGCAGCAGCTCAAAGCCGTGATCCGCCTGGGGTTGGCCGTTGTTGCACTGCTGGGCGAAGCTGAGCCCGCTGAGCATCACCTGCCCCATTCGATCCCCAAACACGTAGACGTAGACGTCGTTGCCGATCGTGTGCAGGAATTGAAAGTTGCCCGCCGCCGAGACGCCCAGTCCGGTGATGATGGTGTTGTGATACTGGTAGGTCACTCGGCCGGAGGTGAAGGGATTGGGCGGACCGGCCGCGTTGCCGCTGATCGAATCGACATTGGCGAGCTGCAAGGAGCCGGCGGCTACCCGATCCGGCACGGCGAACACCCGTCCGGTGTTGCCTTCAAAAAGTACTGGCATGGTCGTCCTTTACCGCGAACCGACCGCGGTCACATCGCGGAACGTTCCCTGGCCGACGACGTCGCCGGTAATATGGACCGTTCCGCCCGTGATCCGCATGGTCTGGGCTTCTTCCTGTTTGACTTCTTTTTCGATATCCCGATTGGCGTACTTCTGCATCGCCTTGGCCAGATCCTCCGCTCCGTAGCTGCCGGAGACGTCCCCGATTCCCGTGAACTCAGTCTGGGCCATCATGCGATCGAGTTCCGTCAGCGAGACGTTGTACCGCTCGGCCAGTTGCTTCCGCTGTTCATAGGTCTCCGCTTCGGCGTACTGGTCGGTGACCGCATCGAGCTTCTCGATCGCCGTGGTATTGGTCCCCAGCTCCTGCACGTCGAAGCCCTTCACCTTCTCCAGGGCTCGAGCCACCAGCTGTTGGTTCCGTTCCATCGCCGAGCCGGACCCGGAGAACAGGGAGCGGAACTGATCGAGCTCGTCGGCCGACTGTTCGACCCCGAAACCCTGGGCGATCTGGGTGAGCGGGGCAGCTAAGTCCAATCGCTTGGCTCGTTCGATCTGCTTGGCGGCCTGCTGGTCGAGCTGCTCGAGGGTGGTCAACTGCGTGTCGATCTCTTCTTCGCTCCAGCCGGCTTCCTTCAGCTCCTGGCGACGGGCGGTGACCCGCTCGCGTTGCCGTAGCAGTCGTTGCACGCTGCTCTGGTTCTGCAGCTGGCGGCGGTAGCGGTTCTGGTCCGCTTCGCTACTGGGATCCATCCTCAGCTTTTTCATGCGATCAGCTTGGCGTTGATCGAGCGGTTCCAGCCAGCTCTGTAGCTTCCGCACCTGCTCCTGCATGCCGGCGGAACCGGGGTGGCGAGCCAGTTCGGCTTCTGCCTGGGACAGGCTGACCTGGAGGTCTCCGCGTTGCTGCAGGTCCCGGCGGGCCTGGGCCAGTTGCTCCTCGGCGGTCGCTTCGTCCGTGTCCTGGAACATCTGCAGGCCGGCCGGCAGTTCGCCCCCTTTGAGGATGCGGCGGTATTCTGCTTCGCTCATCCCTAAAGCTTCAGCGTCCTCGCCGACCTCGATCCCCTGCAGCTGGTTAATCGCTTCCAAGGAGCGGAGCTGCTCGGCTCCCAACTCTCCGAGGGAGTCCATTCCGCGAGCCATCTTCAGCAGTTGCTGTTGATCGGCCGAGAGGCCCTGCAGGCTGGGAGCCCCTCCTCGGGCCAATTGCCGGGTGATCTGGGCTAGATCGAGGTCGGCGGTTGTCTGCTCGAAGTCGAGCCCTTGCAGGGCCGCCGAGGAACGGATCGCCTGGAGGGCTTGCAGCTGCTGCTCATCGGCCGAGCCGAGCAGCTGCTGGCCCAGCTGCCGGGTTGCCTCGGTGGGATCGAGCAGAGAGCGATAAGTTCCGCTGGCCGCTCCGGAGAACCCCCGCAAAGAGTCGCCTAGCTGTCCCATCCGGTCCTGGGTTTCCAGGGACAAAGCGTACCGGTACTCCTGCAGACCGAAATCTCCAGCGTCGAGCTGCCGACCTTCCCGGCGGAGGCGATCGAGCAACTCTTTACGGCGGCGGCCGCCCAGCTCCCGGAACTCCTGTTCGGATTGTTGTAACCCTTCCTCGGACATGCTCAGGGGATCGACCAGCATGCGGCCAAGGTTTCCGCTGTAATAACGGTTGGCTTGCAGCTGCAGGTCTTCTTCGGCTTGCCGGCTGGTCTGCATGGCAACTAGGGCTCGTGGTCCGCCCCGGGCGACTGCCTCTTCGTCGAGAAGGAATTCCCGTCGCAGGTTGGTCATCCGATCGAACTGAGCCTCCGCGTCGGCGATGTCCCGTTGTCCTGCGGCGGTACTGAGACGGGACAGGGATTCTCGGCGACGCTGGGCCACCTCATCCTCTGTACCGCGAAACCGCTCAAACTGCTGACGTCCCAGATAACGATCGACAACCGCGGCCCGGCCCTGCTGGGGAGCCCGTTGCAGTTGTTCCCGCAGCTCTGCGTCGAGGCGGTCGTAATCGGCCAGCTCTGCCTCGCCGGCCAGCAGGTGCTGCTCTCCGGTCAGCTGACCCAGCACCCGCAAGCGGTTCTCGGCGATCAGTTGATCTTCGACTCGGCGGTTGCGTTCGATCGCCGAGAGGTCCTCTGGCAGCAGGTCCTGCTCTTCCAGGTAGGTTTGCCGCTGGGTGATCTGCTCGGCCGTTGGGTTGATCCCGGCCAGCGAGCGACGCTGCCGGAGGATCGCTTCCTGATCGGCTACTGGCAACTGTCCGGCTCGTAATCCTTGATGGGTCTCCTGCAGTCGCGAGGTGAACTGTTCCAGGTTGCCGACCTGATCTCGCAGCGTTCGCTGGAGGATCTCCCGGGCGTTCTCCTCCGAGAAACCCTGCCCAAGCAGGCCCTGGTAGCGATCCCGGGCGGCCTGGTCCATCTGATCGACCGGACCGCCGGCCATCGCTTCGGCCTCCTGAATGGCCTGCTGGCGATTGCGAAAGGCCAACGTGGACAGGTCCTGCTCGCTCAGCGGGCTATCGGCGATAGTCGCCCGCTCGGCCTCCCCGATCGGGCCGCCGCTGGCCAGGGAGCGGGTCTGGCTGTTTCGCATCAGGGTCTCTAGCTCCCGCTGGGCCTGGACCGAACGGAACAGGTCCTCGCGGTTGAAGGCCTCCTCACCGCCTCCGATCCCTAAGTCCCCAGCAATCTGCCGGGTCTCGGCGATCTGAGCCCGCAGTTCCTCGTTGAGCTGTTGGAGTTGGCGGCGGATCGCCTGCTGCTCGGCCGGCGAGGCATCGGCCAGCTGCCCAGAGAGCTGCTGGGCCCGATCCCGCTGATCGCGGATCGCCTCAAGCTGAGGAGTGAGTTTCGCATTGGCACTGTCCAGGTCGACCCCGAACATGTCCCCAAAGAAGGAGGTCAGGTTGGCCGACTCGCCACGGTCTCCCTGTCGCTGCAAGGCCGTGACGCTGCGTTGCAGCAGGCTTCCCTGAGGCCCCAGACCACTCATCGTCTCGTTCAGCTGGGAGCGAGCCTCCACCTCCAGCTGGCGGCTCCGTCGCCCTTGCCGTACATCGTCGCCGAGGACCTGAGCAAAAGCCGTATAGGACTCCAGCCCTGTCTCCCGCCGGACCACGTTTTCGGCCTGCCCGAAGGAAGAGGCCGCCAGGTTGAGGGCCTGAGCCGCGTTGAGCTCGATCCCTTGGTTGGCTGCCTCCATCCGTAAAGCATCGGCCAGGGTACGGTTACGGAGATCGGTATTTTGCAGCTGCTCCGGAGTTAATTCCGCCAAGGCATCGCCCGCGGTACGTCCCAGGCGGTTGCCTACCCGGTAGCGGCGATCGTTCTCGGTGATCTGTGTCCGCAGGGCGTCGGCGTCCGAGAGGCGATTGCCGATTGTCCGGGCGATCTTCTCTTCGACAGCTCGACCCTGCTGGTTGAAAGCCGCCTGCTGCAGCTGGGTGTCCTCGCTGAGGAATCGCAGGTTAGAGGTCCGGTCCCCCAGCATCATATTGAAGGTCGAGAGGTTCATCCCCTCGACCGCTCCCTGGGAAATCAGCGAGCGGTAGTTGGCCTCCCGGGTGGGGATCCGCCGCTGAGCCCCGGTCTCCGGATCGATGTAGGTCTCCCGTCCGGAGCGAGCTGCCTCCATGATCGCTTCCATCCGCTGACCTGCGGCATTGCCAGAAAAGCCTCCAGCCTCCTCGATCCGGCCCAACGTGCCCAGCGTGTTGGACATCTCCGAGGCCATCCCGCGAGTGAACAGCGAGGAAGCGGCCTGCTCGGCACTGGCTCGGTCGAGGGTGCCGAAGCCGGTCGCCGCTCCGCGTTCGGCGAAAGCCATCCCGGTGGTCACCCCGACACTGGTCGCCGTGGGAGCGAAGTAGCCGCCCAAGCCGTACTGGTTCCCCTGGCTGACGGCCGCTTGGTTCATGGCGACCAACTGATCGATACTCTTGCCCGATTGCTGCGAGAGGGCTTGCATGTCCCGCACCATGGTATTCAGGCGATTGGCGTCGAACTTGTGCATCTGCCCGGAGGTCATCGCCTCCAAGGCTCCGATCAGCTGGGGAATCGGAGCGTTGGGATCGCCATTCTCGCCGAAGATCTCCCGGACCGCCGAAAGGGTTCCCACATAATCCTGCAGCTGCCGGGAGATGGCTCGTGAATCCTCCTCGGTCAGCCGCTCTTTGAGTGGTCCGGTCTGGCGGAGCTTCTGCAAGTCCGCATTGGAGAGAGCGGCCAGGTTCCCGCCTACATCCCCCATCACGCCGGCCTCGGTCGCCAGGTCTTCCAGGGAACCTCGTTCGGACCGGAGGTCCTGCAGGGAGCGGAGGGTCCGATCCCGTAGGCTGCGGCGGGGCCCCATCAATCCCTCGGAAGCCAATCGGCGGTACATCTGACCCATGTCCCCGGCCCGCAACCCCTGCATCCGAGCCAGGTTGTCGTCGGCGAACATCTCCCCGAACACCCCTTGGACCATCTCCGCATTGGTGTCGGTCCCGTAGCCGAGCTGGCCGGTGACCGGATCGACGCGGTAGCGATTCGCCTCCATCATCTGAGCGGCCATCGACTGCACGCTCCCTCGCTCGCCGGCCAGGGCGTCGAGCATGCCCGGGGCCACCATCGCCAGCAGGGGACTTTGATCGGCGATGGTTCGGGAGAGCCGCTGGGCCGCTTCTCGCTGCTGCCGGTCGAAGGGCATCCCCATCATCGCCGCCGCTCCCCGGAAGGTGCGGTAGAAGCTGTTGGCGTCCTGGTTGGCTACCTGCTGGCTGACTGCCTGCTGCATCTCCTGGAAGTTCCGAGCCCGGTAGGCCTGCATGTAGGAACCGGCATTACCGGTCGGCATGATCCCTTGCTGCTCCATCATCGACGTCAGGGTGACATTGCCGGCCATGGCCGCCAGCGAGCCCATGGTGCCGAACCGCTGACCTAGCTCCAGGGGAGCCAGCGGGGAATAATCCCCGAAGGGATTCCCCGGGACGGTCGGAGCGTAGCTGTTGGCCAGCAGGGCCAACTGCTGGGCTCCACCATGGCTGAGCGGGGCCTGGGTGCCCGGGATCCCTGGGATCCCCCCTTGGCCTGCTTGCTGCATCAGTTGTAACCGAATCGGATCCATTACCTGCGTCCTTGCTGCCGGATTCGTTTTTGGCGGATCGCCGCCACCTTGGCGTGAAAATTCGCCTGTCGGTCCTGCTCCTCTTGAGCGGCCTGCTGTCGTTGTTGGACCTTCTCGCGGGTCAGCCGCCGGATATCCTCAGCCCATTGCTCCTTGGCCTCGTCGTCGGACGGATCGAATCCCGTGAGTTCCTCCCACTGCTGGGCAAATTCCTTTTCTTCGTGTGCTTGACGTTCCTCGCGACTGCGTCCCTTCCAGGGATAGAGATTCCCCTCAATATCCTGGAACAGTTCACTGGCTTCCTTCTGCCGTTCGGAGAACTGTTCCCCGCTGAGTTTCGGATTGGAGACCAAGGCCAGTTGCTGCTCAAAGACCATCCGCAGCAGCTCCCCTCGCTCGAGCGAATGCATCGCCTGCAGCGAGAATCGCCAGTACCGCCACCAGGCCGGATCGTGCAAATCGAGGCGGGTGTAATCCACCACCCCCTTTGCCGCCGACCGCAAGGTCAGGACTGCGGCTTGGTCTCGTTCCAAAAATCCGGGCTATCGACACAGGCCTCCATTTTGGCTACCAGCCGATTGAACTTAGCACACTCGTGCGTGATGGTTCGTTGCAATTGTTCTATCTTGAGGACCTGATCGATGACATAATCCTGGACTTGTGAGACCAAGGGACGCTCTTGCTGATAGAGTTCCTTGTCCCGCAAAAACGTGTCCCAGTGAGAGGGGGCCGTGGGGTGAGCGGCCTCGGACAAGCCCTCCGGCAATTTAATGTGCAGCGAGCTGCTTGGCGACACCAATGAGATCAGCTGCAGGTGGACTCGCAGGCGATTGAGGTACTCGTAATAGTCCGACGAGGTCAGGATCACGCCCGCCTTCTGGGCCTCGAAGGTCGATTCGTAGAGGGCATCGATCTCCCGGATCGTGAGGGTCCGGAAGGTGGCTGTCAGTTGGCCACCGAATAGCTTGTACCGCTTGCTGAAGGTCTTGTGTCCCAGGATCGATTGCAGGAAGGCGATTTTATCCTGGCCGTCTGGCTCCGGTACCACCGGCACATCCTGGTTCCAGCCGCACTGCACACAGATCTGATTCCCCGTGGAGGCGGGCTCTTCGGTCGCCTCCTCCTTGGCGGCGGCAGCAGGTTCCTCGGGATCTTCCTCCGCTTCCGGAGGCGGAGGCGGCTCCACCTCCGGGGTGACTTCGTATTGCAGCTGCTCGTAGAGCTGCGTGCTGTCATCCTGCACGGCGGCCAGGGTCTCCGGTTCGGCCGCGGCGAAAGAGGCCCCTGGAGCGGGGCCGGGGTCCGGAGCGGGCTGGACCTTTTCCTCTGGATCGGTTTCCCCTTCCAGGGTGACCGACTCATCGGTCTCCGATGGCAGCTTGTGGCCGAAGTCGGCCAGGGCCTCCTCCATGGTCTGGCCCTTGCTGCGAGCGATCTGCTCCAAGAGTTCTCGCTCATCGTCGTTGATCTGATTCGGGTCGAACATCCTTTTTCCTAAAACTTGAAGTGCTCGTCACAGGACTCCTTGGTCCAGGCTCGGAACTGGGGTTGCTCGTAGTCGTTGCGATGCTCTTCGCGGGACTTGGCATAGCCGGCCGGATCGTACAGCAGGAAGCCCTCTCCATTGCCGTAGGAGAGGAAAGCCTCCTCGTCGACCCAGTTCTTCTTGCCCGGCCAGGGGTACAGTTCATTGCCCTGGTACTGTACTGAATTTTCCTTCCAGGTGTTATCGTCGTCGCTGACCAGTCCGGTCCGCTGCAGCTGCTGCCAGCGGGTTTCCAGTAAGAAGAACTGCCCTGCGGCGTACCCGTAGACCGGACCGCTACCGGGGTTATCCCGGAAGGAGAAACCGATCTCGTTTTCCAGTAACGTATTGTTGCCGGGTAACTTCTCGGCCCAGTACAGCGAGGAGTAGTAGCCCTTGAAGAACGGAGTAGCAAACTCGGTCAGACCCTCCGCCGTTTCGCAGAAGTCCGAAATGAACTTGTTGACGTCCTCGGGGATGTTGTTCGTCTCGCTATCCCCTACGATCCCCCTGCGGGCGGCCATCTGCTTGAGGGCGATGATGCTCCCACGGGCATAGATCCCATTGTCGACACCCAGGCTGCCGTTCTCACAGATGACGACCGACTTGGCCATTACGGTCGGACCATTGATCTTGGCGAAGTTGGGGCCGAAAAAGTGGGCCTTCTCGATGTCCACATCCTCCTGACCGGTCGGCCCGTGCCAGATCCCCAGCCCATCGGAATTGAAGAACTGATGGGAGCGGGCATAGAAGAGCATGTTCGAGCGACCGTTGGCACAGTCGAAGACGATGTCTCCCTGGCCGTCTGCCGAGCCATCGTCGACACCGGTTCGCATGTAGATGTTCTTGGTCATGGTGCTGACCGAACCGCCACGGGAGAGCATCACGATCCCTGAGCCAGAGACCTCCTCGCCCACCTTCTGCTGATAATCCTGGGTGAGGCCCTGGCCCCGGGACTCCAGCAACAAGCCGCCACTGCCACTGTTACCGGCCAGCAGCTGCATGTTGTTCTCGGCCTTGACCCGTACGTCCGCCTCGCTGGAGCTGATGTCCACGCTGCCCTGGCTTCGCAGGATCGTTTCCTGGGAGAGGGAGACGACCCGGGAACCGGACATCAACATCACGTCCCCGCCTGCTTCCAATCGGATCTGCCCGCCGGACATCAGCAGCTGCGAACCGTAGCCATCGCCCAGCACAATGCTGCCGTCCTCGGTAATCGAGAAGAAGGCGGCCGTGTTGTAATAGTTCGCGTCACCGTAGCGGCTATCGATCTGCAGCTGCTGGGGTCCGCTAGGGCTGACATAGGAGGCATGCATCCGGCCTCGCAGGAACTCCACCGGTCCGAGTCGATCGCTTTCAGCCTCCTCCGGGTAGCGGTAATCCTTCTGGTGGTAGGCGAACGGGTGGGTCGACTTCCAGTTATAATGATGGGCGATCAGATCGAGCACGCCGGCTGGTCGCAGGAGGGCCGCATGTTCGGTGGTCGCCGAATCGTCCCAGTCCCGTACCAGATGGGGATCTCCGGAACCGAAGCGACCGCTGAAGCGATACTCGTTGTCCTGCTCCAGGTCGTCACCCTGGGCATCCTCCACCGCCCGTCGCCGCCGGGGGTTGGGGATCGCAGGGTACTTGGCGATCGTGACCTGCTTGGCCGATCGCAGGGAGTAGCCTCCATCCAGAGCCAGCAGCTCCTGGAACAGCCCGATATCGTTATCGCTGTCCGAGAGCCGGCGTTTGCCGCTCTGCCGTCCGGGAGTCATCAGCGTGCGGTTGAAGCCCTGCCCCAGGTAGCCGGTATGTTCGGTGAGCCGATACACCGGGGTCTGGGCTGGATCCTCCACATCCTTGTGAGCAAAGGGGGACTCCCGGTCCAGCTGGACCGCTTCAGCAGAGTGCTCCTGGGCGAACTGCTCCTCGGGACCGTACATCCCGGTCGCTTCCCAGGGATAGGTAGCATAGCCTCGCAGTGAGAAGAGTTCCCCTTCGTCGTACTGCTGAAAGACCTGCTCGCAGTAGGACATCACCTGCAAGGAGAGCCCCGCCAAGCGGGCGTAGCTGTCGAAGTAGTTCAGCCATAGTCCGCAGGTCTCGTTGACCCGCAGGAAGGCTTGAAAGGAATCGATCAGCAAGCCGATGCCTGTCTCCGACATGCGGACGTACTCGCCGATCGTGCCGTCGATCGGCCGTCCGGAAGACTGCGGCACCCAGCCCATCGCATTGGGGCTCGACTTGGGGATGTTCCGGTAGGCTTCCACCTTTTTAGGTCCGGAGTTGCCGCCTTGCTGCACGTAATCCGAGGCATTGAAATCGTCATGCATCGTCGGCAGCGGGACCACACTGAGGATGTAGGCCAGCGTGGAGGACTTGGGCTTCCAGACCAGCACCATCGAGCCCGGCGGGATCACCTCGCCGCTGCGGACCCCGAGCGGCAGATGAGAGTGGTTGCTGGTCGCCGCGGCGATGCAGGTCCCTTGACGCCCGTTCATCTGCACCTTGTAGCAGTGGATGTAGGGCAGGGACAGCAGCACGCGGCCGATCCGGATCGGCGTGTCTTCGTCAAGTTGGTGCTGCTGGTTGATCGCGGTTTGATGCGTATCGCTCGCCTGCTCCCCTTCGAGCTGCTGGCTGCGAACGTCTCGTGACTCCTGAGCCGCTTGTAAATCGGCTAGGTAGCCTTCGTCACTGGGCGTGACGCCGGGATTGCGTTCGTTGTAGACCGCGGGCCTACTGTCGGCACGAAGGCCGTGATTCGCAGTCATGTATCTCACCTATCGGTGCGTTTGGGGGCTCATGGCCCAAAAAGAGAGGCTGGCCTAGGCGGACCAGGCCAGCCTCTTCAAAATCCAGAATTGAACCTGGATCTTAACGGAAAGCTATCCCGTGCACTGCATATTCGCGAACATCATGGCGATGTTCTCGTTGACGATCATGTCCTGGGATCCGACGTTGATCGACAGATTCACCATCACGGCTGCTTCCAGCGTGTAGGCGACCGAGTTGGCCTCGGCCGAACCGACCGCATTCTGGAACGCCGCCACCTGAGCGTCACCATCTTCGGAACAACCGCCCCGGAAGGTAAAGGTAAGGTCCTGCGGCGAGCAGACGTTGCCCAGCTCCTCGTAGAACTCACAGAGAGCTCCCGACTGGGGACCCAACACCCGAGCGATGCTGGCTTGCCCTTGGGTTCGCCCTCCGACATAGAACACCGGCACGACCCCGCTGAGGCCTCCGTTGGACACGTCGTAGATCCGAGCTACCTGCTGGGAGAACTGAGCCTGCACGTTCTGCACAATGCCCAAGGCGGTCGTGCTGCCCGCGACGGTCATCGCGGCTTGGTCCGAGGCAAAGGAGCCCCCGAAAGCCGTCTTCTGGCGTGAATAAATATCCGGCATGAATCACTCCTTGATTCAATTAGTCGCGGAGCCACCCGCAGACGTTTGGTCGCAAAGGAAAAAACAACGGAGGGTTGGCGTGCCCTAGTAACACGGCTACGTTTTATCTAGCAAGTAGCTGCTGAAATCGCTCGTACTTGCGAGGTAAGTATAACGTTGCATCTTGGTAAAGGACACGGCAGATTCGCTCGATCTGTGGTCCACCGGTATATCGCAGGCTTCGTGAAGGCGGCGAATTCTTAGGTGTCAGTATCTTCGCTTTACTGACTTTAGCACGAGGCATCAACCAGTTCTGGAACTCCGCAATAAATTTTGGACTCCCAAGCACGTCGAAACGCCACGCCTTAATTGTCGGCATTTCAAACATACTTCCATCACCGTCGAAGAAACCGCGATAGAAGTGATGCTTCAATGACTCAGGAACAAGTGGCGTACCGTGCTTGCTCGTTTTGTCCGGCCCGCACTCTAGCGAAACTAATCGCTGGCAGAATTTGACCGAACATAAATCAAGGTAAGCAGACTCACCGTCGTGCCCTGGTTTAACCGGGGCATCCGAACCTACTGATTTAGCTAAACGGTACAGGTGATGTTTGTCGACGGCAGCTAAGTCCGTACGGCAAACCCAATTACCTGCACCGGTCCGGCTGACGCGAGCGTCAGCCAATAAAAAGCCTGGTCCTCCGTCTCAATAACGTCGAAGAACTCTTCGTTCAAGGTATAGGTGCGACCCGGTCCCCGCCTCCGTAGCTTCTCGCTTTGCTGCTGCAATCGTTTTTTAATCACGGCGTCACTGACGTCGAAGCTAACAGCCAACTGACTGATCGTTTCTCCCTTTTGATATCGATCAGCGATCTCAACGTCTGGGAGCGGAATAGTACGGCGACGAGCGTGATCTTGAGGAGGTACTAATTGAACTTCGTGCTCCTTAAGAATTCGCAGAATGGGTCGCTTCGAACAACCGTACGACCTACCGATTGCCGACGCACTCTCACCTGGGTAACGGGCAAGGATGTCGGCGATCGGTAGGTTTTTTAATAACGGCATAGCCTGATTATACTATGAGATGGAGTTGAAGGCTGTTCAGAGCATACGGCACTTCAAGCGAAACGTAGGCGACGTAGCGGTCCTTGAACAGTTCCGACACGTAGAACCGATCGACCGTCGCGTCGATCAGCTGTCCGCCCGACTGGGGCGTCGTCCGTTCGGTCTTCAGGGTGCGGATCAGCTTGGACATCCCGCCCAGGATGATGTCCCGCATCGTCGGCGTCACGTTGGTGACCCCGATGAACGGTTCAAAGTAATCCTTGAAGCGGTAGCTGATGCTGTCCACGTTCCGGATGATCATCTCCTCACGGACGTTGGTGTCCTCGTAATCGCCCGTGGTCACGGCGTGCCGGGTGAAGATCTTCCCGTCAGCCGCCTGTTGGACGATCCAGGTTCCACTGACTGCCATCGTGTCGAGTTGCGGTTTGTTGAACTTGTTGTTGGTGCGGTTCGTGCTGGAGAAGCCCGAAAGCTGCACGTTGGTCAAGCCCTGCTGCGGCAACACGGCCGAAGCCAAGCCCGCCAAGGCTGCATTCAGGTGGTAACCCTGCTGCGTGGTCCCCGAGGACTCGATCGTGTCCGGCCAAGTGGCTCGGATTCGACGATCGTTGTAGGCACCCGCCACCTTGCCCACTTCCGTGGCCTCTTCGTTGGCGGTGAGGTTCCGCCAGACCTCGATCTTGGCAGCCACCGACTGGGCGGCCGAAGGTCCGGTCTTGACCCGCAGCTGACTCTCGGACTGCACCTCTTCGACCACGAACTCGCTGTAGGAGAGTCCGCCGAAACCATCGCCCACGTAGATGCCGCGGACGATGTCGCCCGCCTTGACCCCGTTGGTGATGAAGTTGGCATTGCCGGCCGGCACCCGCACGATCGTGTACTGGGTCCCGCTGGTCTGCGGATCGTCCTCGAAAACCGCCAGGGCCTCGTCGCTGTCGGTGGTCGTCGCCTCGGTGTGATTGGCCACTGTGGAGCCGGCCGACACGACGGGGATCTCAGGGATCCCTTCCAGGTTGAACCAAGCGACCCGCCACAGCCCTTCGCTGGCCGCCGAGGCACTGTTGACGTGGGCTTGGTAGAGCCCCAGCACCGTGGAGTTGCGGGTCAGCGGCACCAGGTTGTAAGCATCGTCCCGCGTCAGCAGCACGTCAAAGACCGCCGACCAGGTGTCGGCGTCCTCGGGATCCTCCACCGCGGTGTACAGCACCGGCGTGCCGTTGCTGTTGGAGAGGGCCTTGTAGACGCCCCACTTCAGCGGGTTGTCCGGCGTCAGCGGACCGGAGATGTCGTCGATGTTGGCCACATCCGAGATGCTGCCGATCGCCGCCACCAGGTCCTGCCGCCAGGCTCGGTACTCGACGTAGACCTTGCCGTACTCCAGATCCGAGGCCGAATAGACGTCCAGAGCCAACTCCGTGCTGCCATCGGTCCACTCGGCATCGTAAGCCACGATGCCTGACTTGACGGTCAGCTCAGTGCTCGACTGCTCCCAGTTGGTCAACGGAGCCATGCCGGTCCGGTTGGCCGGCACTTCCAGTAGCGGCTTGCGGATGTACAACTCAATCCCGACCTCATCGCCGGCAAGGTAGTTCTCGTCCAGGTTCTGCCCCAGCACCAAGGTACGGACAGGCCCTTCGGAAACGCCGGTCACTTCGATGTAGAAGCGATCCCCCTTGTTCAGAGCCGAAGAGGCACTGAACTGGATGGTTACCGACTCGGTGCCGATCGTGATGTCCGCACCCGTGCCGGTCACGGTATGCGGACCACTCTGATCGATTCCATTGGTTGTCGATACCGAGATTTCCGGACTGTCCGCGAAGATGCCGCCCTTGGTCACTTCGACGACGTACGTCGTGTCGTCCGTTAGCTCGTACGTTCCACCGGAAGTGGCCGTCGTGGCGGTAAAGTCCTGGGCAACCGTGGCCGTGAACTCCTGGCCGGCGATCAGGTCGTTGTCGCTGACCGAATCGTTGTCGGCCGACAGCGAGCAAGCTGCCGTGTCCTCGTCGGAGAAGGTGACTTCCAGTCCGCGAGACCCGATGGCCGTGGCCGCTCCGGAGGCCGAGGGCGTGACTTCCGCCACGTCGTCGGTCCCGCTGGCCGAGGTCACCCGCAGCCGAGCCGTCGTGTAATCCCCATCAACCGAGCTGTCCAGCACGGTGATGGTGTAGGTCTCGCTGGTGTAGCCGTCCGGCGTGCCATCGTAGCTGGTGCCGTCGATGCTGACGGTCACACAGTTCTCGTCGCCATCGGTCTGGCTGATCGAGGCCGAGGCACTCTGCGTGGCCGCGTTGCCGCTGTCGACATCGGCGGAGGCCACCGTGGCGGCGATCTCGTTGGCGATCAAGTTGCTGACGTAGGTCCACAGCGTGACCGGATCCCCGCTGGCCGACGGCCCGGAGGGGACTCCGCGGACCCGTACTACGTCGCCGACGGCCACGTCGCGATCGTAGAGGTCCGCATCACGGGCATACGCTCCATTGGTCTTGAAGTTGACCGTGTCGGAGCTGATCCGATTGCTGTAGCCGGACGCCACCGAGATGGTGCTGCCCGAGCTGAGCGGATCGGTGAAGTACTGCAGCAAGGCGTTTTCGATGTACACCTTGGTGTAGTCCTCGTCCACCACGCCGCCAGTCGGAAGGGAGGGCCAGCTGTGGTCCTCGTCCGAAGCGTTGTCGTAGTAACCGAGGTAGCCGGACTCCCGCTCATCGGACTCGCTCTCGCGAATCAGGTAAGCGTGCCCGCCGGCGATGTGGGCCGACAGCGGATTTGCTGCCACGGCCGGCTGGGTGGTGAAGTCCTGAAATACTAAAACTTGGGGAAGAACGTAGGTCGCCATCCTGGCCTCCATGCCTAATGATCAATTGCTAAGGACCCTGGTACGTCGTCGCCAATCGCTTGGTGTCGTCGCCCAGTAGCCCAGTGAGGGAAACTTGCTGTAGGGGCAAGGATTCCAATTTCAACTGCCAGACGTGCTCGAAGCACCAGCCGACAGTGATAGGAATCACGTAATTCTCGCTTGATTCTTCTAGCTTGTGAATCGCCCCGACTTCCGTGACTGAGAATTGCCTCAGCTTGAGACGCTTGCGAACCGGGTACATGGCGGCAATTAACTGGCCGACCACTTCCGAAGCAAGGATCTCTGTTGAAGCACCCGTTCCATGGATGCAGAAAAGGGTGTGCGACCCAATGAACAGGGTCGTATGGCGACTAATCGCACCCTTTTCGTTTTCGTATGCCGCCGCTCCTCCGCCAAAAATTTGCCCGATAAACCCGGTTTGCATGTTCCGGAAGGCGTTCCGTTTGATCATGATCGCCGGCCGCTTGCCGACGACATCCGACCGATATCGATGCACACTTTCGATCAGTATAGCGGAGTCGGATTTCCCGCTCCATACATATTGCTTCATCTCCGGACTGAGGATGTTGTCCGCGTTGCCCCACTGCCGTACCAGGAAATCCCGCAGGAATCCGGTGATCAGCAGTGGCTGCCAGCCGTACTCGCAGAGGTAGTCGATGTGAATCGTCCCCTGCGGCTGACACTCATCCTTTTGCGGAGCCTCGCCCGGGGTCGGACACCATTCCGTTGTGCTCATCGACTTTTAGCTCTCGTTCCGTGAGGTGCTGGTGGACGCGGGCCGGATCCACATCCCAATTCTGCATGCTCAAGATGTCGAGCATGGCATTCTTTGGTTGCTGCAACTTAGCAGGTTCCCCGCGGTGAGGAACAGCCGATTTCGGGCGGCTCCCTTTCGTCGCCTGCGGGACCAGACTGGGATCGGTCAGCCCGCTGGGTGGCAAAGAGCGAGGGATACGAGGCATGAGGGACTCCGTTAGGCAAGCCAGGCGTCTTGTTGAGGGATCTCGATATCGTAGATGACGTCGGTAAATTCCGCCGGCCGTAGTTCTACTTTGGCAATCAAGGGTACCCCGCGGAACTCTGCCGCGTGCTGGATCGTGTGGATGTAATATCGTTCATCGGTCTTCCGGGAGACCCAGACATCATACTCGCTGATCAGTGGCAGCATCAGCATGCGGGCCGGGACCACAATATCCTGGACCATCCCCCGCCGATCGTCTTGGTGCAAGCGGTGGGAAGTCGGCGAGAGGTCCGCCCAGATGCAGGACATCGGATAGAAGTAGCCGCACTGCTTCCCGGTGCCTCGGCATTCCGGACAGTAGGGATCCGTAACCTCGCCGGTCTGCAGGTCCAGGCAGGTCTGGCAATTCGTCCCACTGATCCGCCGCTTGAGCAGGTAGCCGTCCTGGGCGACATAGCGACTGCGGAGGCGTTCCTTGCGGATGATCTCCGAAGCCAGCCGCCAATCCCGCACCCCGAGGATGCCGGTTTTGGCCACCGGGTCGGAATAATACACCCCTTGACTGGTGGTCAACTGCACCCGGTAGTGCGTCTGCTGCACTCGGTTGTAGGCCCGCTTGCTCCTGTCGATCGCATAGAACGAGTTGTCGACCGGCAGACCCACATCCTGCCAGTCGTCGGCCTGTGGATTCCCGGAGGTGCCCACCTGCAGCTGGAAGGACCAGGGGAAGGGATCCCGAAAGTCCGGCACCAACTGCCAGAGCACCCGAGTGCCGCCTCGGATCAGGTAGGAGACGTGCACCAAGTCGAACACATTCTCACAGTTCGGCGGACAGTAATTCTCCTCGCAGGAGATGTCGTAATTCGTCGAGATCGGTAAGTCGTCGCTCACGTGCTATTTCCTGCTAGTAGAACATCCCGCCGTAGCTCGAACCGATGCTGCCGGCGAACAGGGAGGTGTTGATCTCCACCTTCTTGAGTCGACACATGTCCTGGAACTGCTTCTTCAAATGAGCGGCTGTCTGCATGTAGACCTGCTCCTTGCGTTTGTCAGCCACCGAGACGCCGCCGGCGGAGTACTCCAGATCGTTGCGGCGGTAATGGTGGGCGGCGACCTCCATCAGGTACGCCTGGATGCCTACCATCCACATCTCCCGGAAAGGGAAGGTCTTGGTGCTCTGTACCGGCCGCAGCGGTGGAGGCGTCTCGTTCCAGAACTGGATCGGTCGGCTCACTGCCTGGGCAATCTCCGCAGCGTCGAACTCCAAGTCGTCCAGGAGGACGTTGTCCTCCGGGGCGTTGTCCCGCATCGAAAGTCGAATCTCCTGAAGGGTAGGCGGGCCCAGGTTCCGTTTGCTGAGGTTATTGTTCAGCCCGAACAGGCCTCGCTGGACGAAGGTGCAACACTGGTTGCTGAACAGCATGCGGTAGTCTTCAGTGAAGAAGGCCCACTCCTCGATGTAGATCCCCGGCTCACGGACCACCTTGTCGGGCAGCGGGTCGGAACGGACATAGCCGCTGCCGGCGTCGAGGATCTCCACATCGACCACGTGGACTTCATCCTGGGAATCGGTTCCCATCAGTTCGCGGATCCGCAGCTCGACGCCACAACTCGGGGTGCTCGCTCGGTCGAAGGTCTCCTCTGTCTCGCTGCTGGCCGACTCACAGCTGCCGATCACGTCCTCCAGGTTCACCTGCTCCCCTTGGTCATTGACCATGTGCCAAAGCAACCGAGCATCCTGTCCCATCTTCACTTCGTGGCACTTCAGCTTGGGCAGCACCGGGCAACCATCGACCACGGTCTGAGCCGTCGTGATCTTGTTCTGATAGCTGCCGGAGGTCTCCGAGGGGTTGTCGACCTGCAGGGCGTGAGCAGTATCGATATCGGCCGCCTGACCCAGGCTGACCGAACTGGGGTTGTCGACCTGCAGGGCGTGAGCAGTATCGATATCGGCCGCTTGGCCTAGGTCGAGGGAGCTTGGATTGTCAACGGTCAGGG
>Ga0306912_1000178_pt1 | contig 38993 bp, 37 predicted proteins | sample AntRauFillE10628_FD_190443 | JGI IMG/M metagenome (GOLD analysis project Ga0306912, IMG submission 190443) | Saline lake microbial communities from Rauer Islands, Antarctica - Metagenome Filla E10 #628 (v2) (version 2) | ecosystem: Environmental > Aquatic > Non-marine Saline and Alkaline >...
GGAAAGATAAACGACAATCACCACAAAAGCTTTACGGAGCTTGGACGCATGGCAGGTGATGTCGTCGAATTTGAAACGATGTTTGATGACTTTGTAGATAGCGATGAGTTTAAAGGAATTCGGATAATCAAAACAACTGATGGTGAGTATAAGGTATTTGCGATTACTTTTGATGATAGTGTTAAAGCCAAGAAAGAAAATGAAATCCAAAATTAAGGCATAAAAAAGATACTTTCTAGCTCGATTGTAATTGTAGTGGTTAAGTAAAATAGGAGAGTCTCTAGGCCACCTTGTCATAAAAAAGTGCTTGGATACTCAAGCAGCGTACGTATTATACCCTATTTTTAAGTCATTTAAAGTTCAATTATCTATATTGATAGATTTATTGCTAGCTATACTCAATAAACTTCAAGATGCTTGATTATTTTTACAATATTTGAAAATTGTCATTAATTCTACTGGGTAACAAATTTGAAATTTCTGGCAATGTTTTTTGAAAAAATAGCCCAGGGTTTCCCTAAAATATTTACGCCCTTTAAAAAATCGATTATTTCTGGCGTACTCATTCATCACTTTCCACAGTCTCTCAATAGGATTTAAATTAGGGCTGCAAGGTGGCAAGTAATGCAACTTAATATTTAACTTTTTAGCTTCATTTTTTACTTCTAATGCACGATGATAGTCAGCTTAATCTAATATTAAATGAGTTTTTCTAGTGAATGAATGTTGAGCGCGAATGTGTCGCAAAAAATGCACCATAGCATCCGCATTTACGCTGTCATATTCAAAAATCTTAACCTCGCTCAGTTTATTTAAATTAACCGCCCCAACCAAATTGATACGAGTTCTGCTAGCTGAAGTGTAAACATCTTTGATTTTACCTGTTCTTATCCATCCATGACTTAGCTTGGTTGCTTGGGTTGGGTGCGCTGCGTCCATAAATAAGATAATTTCTTTACTGCCTATATGCTTTTTTAAGCGCTTATATTTCTTAATAAATTTTAGCTGCTCAAACTTGTTTCCTTTGTAAGGAGCGCCTTTAGGCTTCTTGTAACTGAAATCGACGGTGAAGCCATTTATTCATCCCTGGTACGCTATAAGAGACACCATAGCACTGCTTAATGTACTCAATCATTTCATGAACATAATGATAGGTATGATTTTCAAAGTGCTCAATTAGCTTAACCGTTTCCTGTTGATTTAAAGCACTTTGAGAGCCACCATTTTCAGGTTTAAGTTTATTATCATTATAATCATTGATATGACGACTAACAGAAGTTTCATGTATTCGCAAAGCTTGAGATATCATGGGGACTGACTGTCCAGCCCTCGCCCTCACAACACAGTAGGACATTGATACGGTCACATTCTCTTTTCACGACACGCTTTGTGCCGTCGTTCTAGTTGAGACTTTTCTTCTAAGGATAGGGTGATTCTTTTCATGAACAAAACTTTGATCCCATTTTAAATAAAAAGCAAGCATCTTCATTGATCACGAGTATATTTAACAAAAAAATCAAAAGGTTTAATCGTGAACTGTATCATGCAGTGCTTTAGCGCCTTCGCCAATTATTGCGATGCTAGCGCCATTAAACGCACCAGCTGCTGCACCGGCAATGGCGCCAGGCGGGCCGGCAGACATCATTCCTACGGAGCCCCAAACGGCAGAGCTTAGCGCCGCACCACCTATCACGTTTTTAAATTTGGGCTTCGCTTTTTTTGGGGTTTTTGCTTTGGCGCCGCTAACTATGCTAGCTTCAAGTAAAGTAAGGTTTTTCATAAAATGATATCCTTGTACTACATAACTTAAGAAAATAGTAACATGAAATTTCTACAAGCTGCATCTGTTTTTTTACTGTTTACCGTGTTTTTTATTGCTGTTAATTCAATTTACTATCTCTATATTTCACCAACCTTAGATGTACCCATTTAAAAAAAAAATCTCTTATTTTTGGGTTTACCTTTGCTGTATGCAGTGGGTTTAAAATTGAAGGGATACAAGATTGGACTAAAAAGGGAAGGGAAAGATAAACGATAATCACCACAAAAGCTTTACGGAGCTTGGAAGCATGACAGGTGATGTCGTCGAATTTGAAACGATGTTTGCGGATTGACCCCCTAATTTATGTACAAATTAAAGCTCATATTTTTCATGCAACAACGCCTAAAAATTTTAAACGTGATTATGTTTGGATTAATTATTTATTAGATGATGTGATGGTTATTGGTAAGCTGGGAAAGTGGTTCAATGGTTATAATGAAGTTGCTCCACATAAAGGGTTAAAAATGTTGTCGCCTAGGCAATTTTTGCGTAAAGTAGGTTAACAACAGTGGATCGGTTTTAGGGAGCAACTCCATAAGGTGGCTTAGAAACTTTCCTGTTTTACTTAATCACTACATACAACCATATGTTCATTTGAGGGATTATGGAATTTAAAAAGATAAATAGCATCGAAAAACGGCATCGTTATGTTCTTGTCATCCAATGGATTATGGTGGTTATATTCACTATCCTTTTCTTTATATCTGACTTTAATATAATTAGAGAAAACTCTGCCTTCCTTCTAAAAAACTTTTTTCTTTTTTCCCTAATAAGAGAAGTATTCTCTATACGACAGGATCCAAGTAATGAGGCCTTACTACTTTTAAAGGACTTAGCAAATCAATCAAGTAACTACATATGGCAAAAAGCTAACAGAGAAAAAAATAATTATTGATAATTATCTCTTAGCTGAACACCTAATCTTTAGTGTAATTACCAAAGGAAACTGTCACGATTCATGGCACTCCCCTTCTTGTTTAGTAAATTGATATTGTAATTGTTCAACTTTGCCTGCTAAGTGATGTTTTTGCTTTAATAGCATTTGTTTTTCATGTTGCAGCACTTCAATTTTTTTCTGTAATTTTGTTTGCTCCTGATCTTTTACTTTGCTTTGTTGTTTAAAGTGCATTAAATCATTATCTAACACTGCAATATGTTGTTGTTGCTGTAAACATTGCTGTTGTTGCTCTGTATTTTTAAGTTGTAGATCTTGAGATTGTTGGGTGAGTTGTTGCCTCTGTTGGGTCAACTCACTATGAGTTGCTTTTAATTGAGTTAATTGCTGCTGTTGGCTTTGGTTTATATATTGTTGTTGTACTAAATCTTGCTCTGTTGCAAGACAATCAGTGCGTAATTGCTCATATTTTTGCTGATTATCACTGAGTTGTTGCTGTAGTGCTTTTAGTTGTTGCTCATGATCGCTGCGTTGTTGATCTAGCACCATATTTTGTTGTTGCTGTTGCTGCTCAATCGCCGCTTGATAATGTTCTAAGTTAGCTTGCATAGTTTTAAGCAATTGATGCAATCGTAAATTTTCCGCATTTTGCTGCTCACTATGCTGGGTTAGCCCCTGATAACGAGTTTGTAGTTCAGTAATTTGTTGCTGGTGGTTATTAAGTGATTTTTCTAACCCTGATTTTTGTTCAGTGACTTGCCTTAATTCTTGATTAAGCCCATTGATTTGGCTGCTATCGCTTTGCTGTTGCTGTTGTGCTGCCGCTAATTGTGCGGTTAGCTCAGTCATTTGCTGTTTTCTTTGTTGTTCATGAACTTCAATTTTATCTATTGCTTGCTGTTGCAGGTAGTCCCATAACCCTTGAACTACCCCCTGCAATTCAGTTGGAATACTGCCCTTTTCTTGGTTTTCTTGAGGGGCTTGACGGCGCCAAGCGGTTAAATGACGCAAAATAGTACTTTTACTGCCAGTTTTTAATAACTCACGTATTTTATCGACCGTAGGCAATTGTTGTTGTCCCACCAAAATTGAGGCTGCTTCTGCCACTTCCGTATAGCTTATTCCTACTCTTGCCATAATTTTTCCCCAAATATTATGTAATATGTAATTCATAATATTACATAATATTACTTTAAAATAAATTATTTTTTGTAAAATGTATAACCAACGATAAAGCCTATTATCGTTACTTATTATAATGTAGCTATGCTAAAATAAGTGTTTGCTAATGAATTGGACTCCAATTAATGTCATCTAATCCAAAGATCCTAATAAATCCCCCAAACGACCCTCTTAGCAAAACACTCCCGGTTGAGCGCATGCGCTACTTAGAAGCTGCCACTAGCAAACGGACTCGTCAGGCCTATCAACAAGACATTCGACATTTTATGCGCTCGGGTCGAGGTTTACCCACTACTGCAAGCAAGTTAATAGACTATTTAACGGAATATGCGCCGCAATTAAATAGCCGAACTTTAGCGCGAAGACTCACTGCAATTAAGCATTGGCACCTTTACCAAGGCTTTGACGATCCCACTCAATACCCTGCGGTACGTAAGCTATTAACCGGGATCAAAAATATACATGGCGTGCCAGTCACTAAAGCGCCAGCATTAGAACTCAATGCCTTACAGAAAATGAGTACTTTATTAAAAAAAACTCATTACTTAATCGATTGTCGCAATCTTGCGCTATTACAAGTGGGGTTTTTTGGGGCACTGCGCCGTAGTGAACTAGTGAACTTAAAGTGGGAACAGCTACAATGGTCATCACAAGGCATAGAAATTATGATCCCACGCTCTAAAACTGACCAAATGGGAAGTGGGCAGAGTTGTATTATTCCGTTAGGGGTAAAAGACTTATGTGCAGTCACTGCTTTAAAAAATTGGGCTAAGCAAGCCAATCTTCAACAAGGTCCAGTTTTTAGAAAAATAACCAAAAATGGTAAGTTGGCTAACGGCGCTATTTCAGCGGCACAATGTAATCTTATTTTAAAAAATATCGCTCAGCGTTGCCACTTGCCTAATGCGCAAGCTTATAGCAGTCATAGCTTAAGACGAGGTTTTGCTACTCTTGCCAGTCAACAAGGGGCACCGTTTCAGGCAATTATGCGCCAAGGACGGTGGCGCCATGAAGCTACTGTTTTAGGATATATTCAACAAGGGACCCAATTTAAAGATAATGCTAATCATTTTATTTTTAAAAATGATTAGCCAGCAGTTATTTTTTCTTCCAATCCCCATAAATTAAAACTTGGCATCCTTGTTCATCATGGATAACTTGCTTAGGGTGCAATCTAAGGTGATCACCTATAGATTTAGACTTTAATACAAAGTAAGGCCTAAACGGTGTATCTTTATAAGGTTTAAATCCAGAACGGTTACGGTAAGATACCAAGCGCGCTTCTTGAAATAATTTCTTAAATTGTTCTCCACTTCTTTTATCGCCGGTTTTATCAAATTCACTTAACCTAATTGCTACTTTATAACCAGTTTCTCCTCGGCTATTGGAAAAAAGAGAGTAATAATGTAACGGATCTTCATCTTTATAAACTAAAGGTTTTGCTGGTCTTGTAACTAATGACTCCATAACTGGAATATTTTCTTTTTGTGAGATCTTTTTAAGCTCATAAGAAAAACTACCTGTTATACTACAGTGATGTGTTAATTTTTTTGTACTAGTGCCAAGTTGATGGTTTAAACTTAAATCATCAATACTACTTTCTATATTTTGATTATTACCGGTTAAACATGATTTACTTTGATCATTTAAAATTATTTTATCTGAAATATCCTCTAACACTTTAGGCTTAATTAGCCTATCAATTTTAGTTAACACATTAGCCAATTCTTCTATTGCTATTTTATTAATTTTACTTAAAGTAATTATACTATCTTGCGAAACACTCAAAAATCCTGCTCTTTTTTGGGGGCTGACTTTAAGTTGAATTTTAATTAAGTCAATTATTTTTTTTTTGCAAATTAACATCATTACCGCAGTGAATTTTTATTTTATTTCTTTCATTATCAAATTCTACTTCCTTAGAAGATAAATAATTTTTTTTCAACATTTCAAGGTAAGAGCAAAATAACATTTTATGTACTTGTTGTTGATCAGTTGAAATTTCAAGTTTATAAGTTTCTTCTAAAAGCTGATATTTGTTCATTAGCTTTAATGATTGAGGTTTATTTTTCAACCAAAGATTTAACCCACAAACCCATATCTTAGTACTGGCTTCAACAATTAATTCAGGAAAATCTTCTTTCATTTGCGGAAAAAGTCTAAACAGCTTATCAACCACAATATCTATTTTTTTAAAATTTGGTTGTGTCTTTTTAGGCTCAAGCATTAATATAGCTGTTGCGATTTGTATTACTTCAGGGTATAAGTTTAATTCATATATTTCTTGGTTACTAAGGTTGGCTAAGTCACAGTAAAATCTTTCCGTTAGATAAGCTGTCTTTTGTGGCTCGTTATCTATGTCTATGTTAATTAAAATAAAATTATTTAAAATTAAAAAAATTGAATTTAAAGTTTGTAAGTTTTTTTCGTTAGTAGAGTTTTTGATCGCAATATCTAGAATTTTCTTATAATAATCCGTCATTTCTTTAATTAATTTTTTTATAGATAACTGGTCTAGAGTGTGCTTAAAAAACTTGCCTAGCACCAAAAAATCTTGGAAAAACATAAGCTTTAAATTATCAATAAAAAATTTATTTGTAATTCTTTCATTTGTTGCTTTTCTTCGCTAGCAACTTTTTTACTAACTATGTTTTGAAATTTATTGATATGCTCTTGTGGGGCGATTAAATTTTTCCAAGACAAATCAATATCTTTTTTATTTATTATTTTAAACAAATAATCTCTGATCTGTTTTTCCCAGTTTTTAGCTTGCTTTAAAATATCTGGATTTTCTTTATGTTTTTCTTGAGATCCTAATAAAAAATTTATAGTTAAGATCGCTTGATTTATTAGATCTTTTTGGCTTTCTATTGTGTTAAAAAAATCATAAGTTATTAAGGATTGAGCAATAACATATTTAAAATTTGGCACATTTACATATTGCTCTACTGCAAATAAAGGATTTGCTAAATTCATAATTTCTTTATCAATTTCATTTGCATGCTCGATATTTACATGAAAAATATCCATGCATTGCTGCTTCCAGATACCATATTCTTTTATCGCTTTAAACTTTAATTGTAAATATACCTTCTCATAACCCCTACTTTCATCAGTGATTAAATCAATTATTTCTATACCTTTAGCATGTAAGGGATGCGGATTATGCAAATGAAAAATAAAGATTAATTGTTGAATTTTTTTGCCAATTTTTTCACATTGTGCCTCAAGCGTATTATCAAATAAATAAATGGGGATCGTATCAAATTGAGGTGCAATAGTTGGGTTAGCAATAATAGTCATTTTGTGTATAGTCTCGCAAAAATTCCTTTAAAATTAAGAATTTTTCTAATCTAACACTAATTTACATCAAATAAATTAGAAAACGACTAACGGTTGATTGCTGCAAATAAATGTATTTTTTAGATTAATTTTCAGCTAAAAATACATTTATTGATTGAATTCACGAAGCAAAATAGGTTTATATATTTTTTTTAGTAATATCCGTGTATATAATTACTTTATTATTTTGTGCCCAAGCTCGGATTATGTCGCTTTATCATAAAAGGTTATATTAGAAGGCAAATTGCGTTAAAACATAAATTGATGTCTTTTAAAACCAAGGTTAGCAAACTTAATAGATAAGTGGTAAAATGCTTTGAGCTTTTCGCTCAAAGTTTAAGCAATGCTAAGCGCTTAGAAGCTAGATAAGCAGTTTATCGCGCGTAAAGGGTGGTAAATATGCGGTTTATCAGGTAAAATGGCTGCCCACGCATTAGAGAATTCGTTAGAAAGTTAACCCATTTCTTAAATACAGCAAATCACGCGGTGTAGGATGTATCCTTAGACTGCGTTTAACTAAAGGTATAAGCATGTCTTTTGATTCAATTCCTATTACTCATTTTGAACAGTTGTCTCTTAGTGAACCATTAATTAAAGTCCTAAAAGAGCTGGGCTATGAAACCCCTTCTCCAATTCAGGCACAAACTATTCCCTATCTCTTAGAAGGTCGAGATGTCATTGGCCAAGCACAAACTGGTACCGGTAAAACTGCGGCTTTTGCTTTACCTATTCTTTCCGATCTTAAGCCAGACGCTAAAAAGCCTCAAGTATTGGTACTTGCGCCAACCCGTGAATTAGCGATTCAGGTTTCAGTTTCTTTTGAACGGTATGCAAGTCATATTAAAAACTTTCGTAAGGCTGTGCTTTATGGGGGGACTGCTTATCATGAACAATTGCAAGCCTTAAGGGGTGGGGCACAAGTGGTGGTTGGAACGCCAGGTCGAATTATTGATCATATTAAAAAAGGCACCTTAGATCTGTCTGAGTTAAAGTTTTTGGTGTTTGATGAAGCAGACGAAATGTTACGCATGGGCTTTATTGACGATGTAGAGTGGATTTTAACTAAGTTACCCAAACATACTCAAAAGGCTTTATTTTCGGCAACTATGCCCAAGCCTATTGCAGATATTGCTGCGCGTTACTTAAAAAATCCCGCTAAAATTTCAGTACAGCTTAATGCACCTTCTTCAGCTTCTATTCGGCAACGTTATTTAATTGTGCCCAATCGACAAAAAATGGAAGTGCTAAAGCGTCTTTTGCAAGTTGAACAAGGGGAAGGCATTATTATTTTCGCGCGCAGTAAAGTTGCAACTTTAGAAATCGCTGAAAATATTGCTGATTTAGGGTTTCCAAGCGCTGCACTCAATGGGGATATTCCTCAGCATTTGCGTGAGCAAACTGTTGAACGTTTAAAATCAGGTAAAATTAAAATTTTAGTGGCAACGGATGTTGCAGCTCGCGGTCTAGATATTGATAGAATTACTCATGTTATTAATTATGATGTGCCCTTCGATGCCGAGTCCTATATTCATAGAATTGGGCGTACCGGACGCGCTGGGCGCAGTGGCGAAGCTATTTTATTTATTGCTCCTGCTGAAAGACGTCATTTAAACAGTATTGAACGATTAACCAAGCAGCGATTAATTGAAATGTCGGTGCCTTCTATTGAACTAATCAATGAAAAGCGGGTTGCTCAGTTTAAGGAAAAAATCTCTCAAACTCTTAAATCAGATGCAATTAAACTGTATTTACCAATTATTGAGCAATATCTTAAAGAACAAGAACATTCCGAACTTCAAGTTTGTGCTGCATTGGCTAAGATGTTATATGGTACGCATAACTTATTATTGACAGAAGATAATCTGTTTAGTAAAGCTAAAATGTATAATAATCGTTCTAGTTCTACTAGTGATTCAGGGTTTAGGAAGTCTGCACCTAGAAGAAATGCGGCTAAAGATCAACCCATGATTTCATATCGCATTGAAGTTGGTTCAACAGATGGGGTGCAACCTAGAAATATTGTTGGTGCAATTGCCAATGAAATTAATCTAAGCAATGAACATATTGGTCGTATTAATATTCACAAAGATCATAGTACGGTTGATCTCCCTACTGATATTAATCCTAAAGCATTGCATTTGCTTGAAAAGGTTTGGGTTTCTGGAAAGCAACTTAAAATATCGGTTCAATCGAATAATTTTGAAGACTCTCGTTCGCCTAAAGACCGTGCCGCTAGAAGTATGTTAGGCAATAAGTCAAAAAAACAAACTTATACACCACGCCGTCAAGTTACCGGAGTTTAATAAATTCTAAACTTGGTTAATGATGATGCCTAGCGTAAAGCTAGGTATCATTACTTATGCTAAATAATCTTTTTTATAATATTTGAGATATTCTTCATAGGTGCCAACATAATCATGCACTTTTTTCTCAGTAATCGCAAGCACTCTATTGGTTATCTTACTTACAAAGTGACGGTCATGACTCACTAAGATAATGGTTCCAGTATATTTTTGTAAAGCTTGAGATAACGCCTCAATACCTTCAATATCTAAGTGATTAGTAGGCTCATCTAAAATTAATACATTGGGCTGGAATAACATTATTTTAGCTAATAATAACCTAGCAGCTTCACCACCACTAATATTGGCCACACTTTTTTCAACTTCATCTTTAGTAAATAATACTTGGCCTAACACACTACGTACCGATGAAGTACTAATACCTTCAGCTTGCTCACATAACCAATCATAAACTGAAATAGAAGTACGTAATTGTTCTTGGTGATCTTGTGCAAAATAGGCAGTATGAGTTTCATATCCCCATTCTATCTCTCCTTGATCTGGCTCAACTAACCCAAGTGCAATTTTTAGTAAAGTAGATTTACCGATACCATTGGGACCGATAATAGCCACTTTTTCTCCACGTTTAATCGATAATTTAACTTTATTTAAACAAAGTTTATCTGCGTAACTTTTCGATAAATTTTCTACTTTTAATACACTTTTACCAGATGCTCTGCGACATTTAAATTCAAGCTTTGGACTAACTCTTGAAGATTTTTTTATATCTGGTAAAACCATTTTATCTATCATTTTGGCACGGGATGCAGCTTGTTTAGCTTTACTTGCTTTAGCTTTAAATTTATCTACAAATTTCTGCATTTCTGCAATTTTATCTTCGGTATGTTTTTTTGCATGTAACTTTTGTTGAACAACTTCATCTTTCTTTAAGATAAATTCGTTGTAATTGCCTGGGTATTCTAATATCTCACCATAATCTATATCTAGAATATAATGTGAGACACTATTTAAAAAACGAATATCATGCGAAATAAATACCAATACACCTTTATACTTGTTAATTAGATGTTCTTCTAGCCAATCTATAGAAAAAATATCTAAGTGATTGGTTGGTTCATCTAATAATAATACATCAGGATTTTCAAACAGGGCTTGCGCTAATAATACACGCATTTTATAACCGCCAGATAAGGTAGATAATGGCTTTAGGTGATCAGCTTGATTAACCCCTAAGCCATTTAGCAGAGTATGTGCTTGCCCTTCTGCAACATAGCCATCGTTATGCCCTATAACTTCTTCTACTTCAGCAAGGCGATAAGCCGTGGCATCACTCCAAGTTCCTTCTAATAACTGGTCTTTTTGTTGAAAAGCAGACCAAAGTTCCTTTTTTCCTTGAATGACCACATCTAAAATTCGGTCATTTTCATATTGATAGTGATCTTGTTTGACCCAACCTATTTTGGTACCTCGTGGAATATTGACTTCCCCAGCTGAGGCTGCCTCTTTTTCCATCATAATCCGTAATAAGGTACTTTTTCCGGTACCATTAGCACCGACGATAGCATATCGCTTACCTTTGTTGAGCAACAAATTAACTTGGTCAAATAATAATCTAGGGCCATAATTCATGGCTAATTCTTTAATCGTAATCATGCTCGGCTTATTTGTGAAATAATGATAACTTACCAATTAAATGTTTTTTAACATAACGTTAACTAAAATTTATTGTTTCATTGTAAATTGGTTGCTTTTAAAAATAGCTTAGCAGGGTAACATATATTTTTTTTTTAAACAATCACCAGCCAAACGTAAAAGTTAGTAAATTGGCATAAATTAATACAATACAAGTGAAATTTTATTTAACAACCAACAAAAAAAGTTACATTAATTAAGCTGATGAGGTACATTAGCTCTGATGTTTTCATGAGTAACTTGAGACTCTGGTGACTTGGCTCTTTTAGCAGAAGAACCATAAAAATAGTGATAGCCTTTATATAATAAAAAACCTGATGAAGCCGCACTGGTTGCTAATGCAGTCCCACTCAGTAAACTTAAAGCGCCTACCTTGGTGACGGCAGCTGGCGCTAAGCAACCACAGCCACAACTCTTTGAATAACATGCAAGCAAGCTAATAGGCGCTTGAATATTAGTCCACAAGCCATTTAAAAAATAGATAGGGAAATGCCCCACAACCGCAGGTGGAACCCAATTAAGTGGAGGTTGTTCTATATCAACAGGTTCACGATTTGTATTTAATGGCTTAGAGCTATCTACAGCGTTAAATTGAATAAGCCCTCCATTTTTTAACTCTTCTAGCTTTTTCTGAGATTCTGCTAATTCATCGCTAGTTAATGGAGAAGATTCTATAACTTTTTGCCATAAGTTAACTAAAGTATTTCTGAAATTACGTTCTTGCTCAGTATTATAGTTAAATTTAGGTGCAATATTTTTCCATATATCTAAACAAAGTGGATGACTAATTGTATAGATTATTACTAATTTTGCTATTTCAATATTATTACCAACTAAAGCAATGATCTCGCTTACAGGTAAAACACTACAATTTTTAAGCTTAGATAATATAATATATGCAGAACTATAATCTTCAAAATCTTCTAACGCGCTGTAGTTAAATTCTTCAGCAAAGACATCAGGTTGGCTTTTCTCTATTAAGCTTTTTCTAATTAATGCAATAAAACTATATACAGTAAAATTAGCACGTTGCCCAAGAGCAATTAATTGTTGATTTGAAACTTTACTAAATAATTGTGGGGTTTTTAATATAATCAAATAATGCGCATCTTTTGCATTCAACCATAAATTTTGTACTTTACTTGGACTTAATAAGTCATACTGCTTTCCCCTGAAATTATCATGACAAATAAGTTTATTTGGTAATTTAGAAAATAAATTTTCAAAAGTAATCATTAATTGTAAGGCACGCTCAGGCTGTGTTGTTGCTAGGTTATTTATTTGATTCATTGGAACAATTAAGTTATTAGATATTAAGTTTTTTTCTTTATTATTTAAAGGTGCGACGTTCATATTTATTCCTAATATTGTTTGAAGCTGAAATGCTGCTGGTGCTTTCAATATGTTCAATATGATTCGATGAATTAACTTTATCCATATTCTCTAATATAGATAAAGATGACAATTTATTTTCATTAGTTGAAAATTGCTCTTCATAGTTACTTATAACTTCAAAACTAATAATCCCTTCATCTGAGCAATATTTTAAAAAATTTAATGTTTTATTGGAAAAAGTTAAACTTTGCGGTGAATCCCAAAACAATTGATCTGCATATAATTGGTCATTTAGTGATTCATCATAAATATCATCTTCGGTTAAATAAAGCTCTGCTGAAGACAAAACATAAAAATCTTCTTGGGTAAAAGTAACTTCGTGCAATCTTTTTTCAGTAAAATTGTGTAATTTTTTTAAGAAAATTTTTTTAGCAAAATCTTTAATATACCTGTTATAGTAGGCAGATGGTAAAATTTTAAGTAATTCTAAATAAGTTTTACTATCTCCATTAAAATTATCGAGCAAGTTGAGCAACTGTTTAGCTATAGATGCTTGACGATGCTCATTATTATCAATAATATCTACTGCAGCATCTAACTGAACTAAAGCAAATTCTTCTTTGGAAGCTAAATTTTTAGCTATAATATTAGATTTCAAATTACTATTAAAATCACTTGTTTGGTTAATATAATTAATTATGGATTTAATTTTTTGTTTAGCATCTTCAAATCTTGGTTGATAATAAAGTGCAGATTTTTTTATTTGTTGCTTTTGTTCTAGGCTAAGCAATGGTATTATTTTATAATTTCCTTTGTACGTTTGAAAAAGATGCAATTGAATTGCTTGAACAAATAGCTCAATGTTAGTAGGCTCAAATAACTTAACTTTTTTAATTACCGCATCTAAATCTAAAATTATTTTTCCTTGTAATAATTTAATTATATCCATGCAAGCTTTTGCCTGAAGTTGGTTTGAATGATAGTAATCAACAAAGAAAAGCATAGTTTTTAAAGATTTTTCGTCTTTAGCATATTGACCCATAGGTATTTTATTTAAACAAGGATCTGCTCTACCCCCTAAAAAACTTGTTTCTAGTAAAGACTTTTTGAATTTATTTACAAAATTACATGCTTCAACAAATTCTAATAAATAACTTTGTGGACTAGTTGCTTGTATATAACTTTGCAAATTTAAAATTTGCTTTTGACTTATTTCAGGAATATATTTTCCTTGCTCCCATTGGATTTTCATTAAGTCGTTAGCGATATTATCATTTATTTTTCTTGAAATGCTCAGTAAACAAAAATCTATGGTTTTAATTTGCAACTCAAGCCTCAAGATGAGTTTATTAATTATCTCTGGTGAACAAAAATTATTTTCAATTAAAGATTCAGCGTTATTTGTTTTTTTCAACCAATCAATTGTTAGATTAATCCCAGTTATTTTACGCTTTGCATTTTTTAATATATTTATGGCATTAAAACCTTTAAGCTCTATAACTCCAAGGCTTAAACAATTACCAATATACTGCTGATTTAATATTAAAGTATTACTTACTTCTTGAATTAAGCAATGTTTAGCGTTAAGTTTTCTGGTTAATAACCAATTACAAATTTTTGAAAAACCAAGTAGTAGTTTTAATCCTTTAGGTGCTAGTAGCAAAGTGCTCGTTAGTATAGTCGCCAAAGAAAATCCTACCCTAAAAATAAAAAATAAATAAATTATAGCTATAAAAAATATTTTTAATTTTAACAAGTTTTCTTTAAAGAAATAATTGTCAAAAAAAGTTTCTAAAAAATAATTAAATATAAAACTAATTTTTTGGGAAAATTTTAATTTTAAATTAATTAATTCTTGAAACCATTGCTGTAATCTTGGGTAACTAGAATTATACCTTAGTTTAAATTGAATTAATTGAAGTTCGCTTTTTAGATTATTTTCTTGTTGCTGTAAATCTTGTTCACAAATAATTGGTTTAACTGGAATATATCGAACAGCAAAATCTAATCCTAAAGGTAATTCTTTTAGTGTACCTAATTTTAAATAATCGAATAAAATTTTTTGATACTCTGCGGGCATTGCTTTTGAGTAGCACTGCAGTTGTGGTAATTGCTTATCCGTCATAACTAGCGTATTAATTGATTTTATAAAATAATTAATAATATCATCAGTATTTTTTTGCTGATGCATTATAAAGTATCGTTTATAAAGATTGTCTGTTATTTTACTTTTAATTAATATGACTTTATTTAAGGCATTATCCAGAAAATCTATTTGCTTATTACGCTGTTGCGTTAATAAACCAGAAAAAAGAAAACTTGAAAAATCATGTGTTATCAAACTGCTTTTATTAAAATCAATTGATAGCTTTATTTTTGACTCTAGCCATGGGATCTGTATTTGTATTTTTTGTATTAAATCATCTGTAGAACTAACAGAAAATTCATGTAACTGCTGCCATTGAGTATAAAGATCTTTTATTTGAGTACTATTTTCTAAATTTTCTAATAATAATTTATCCCAAAAGCTTTCGTTATTTAAAGTGTCTGATAATAATTTATGTTCACTAGAATAAGGATTAACTTTAGGTAACTCTTGTAATTCATAAATAATTTCATTTAAATTATTTTTGTTTAAAAAAGGATTGATTAGTTGAGTTAGAAAAAAGATGGATTTCAAGCTGCCTGTATAATAATTTTCAATTAACTTTTCAAATAAAAATTTAACTTTTGCAGTTAATAAAAAACTAGATACAATACTTAAAATAATTGGAGTACTGCTAGGTGCTCCAAACGATATCAATAACCATTTATAAACATCATAACTTATAGTTAAGCAACCCAAAAAACTAGATAAGATAACCGCTTGATTTAATATACGAAGTTTTAATAAGCTAATGGGTAGAAAAAAAATTTTTTCCCAAAAATTTTTTAACTTACTAACTAATACCTTTATTATTATATGCATATTTTTCTCTTAATTCAAAAAGAATTAAAGAATATCATAGCTTTTTTTAAATCTCAGGTGACATTCAAGTATGTTAAAAAAAATATTATTATATGATAATGGTATAAATTTATTACTTTGATGTTAATAAATCTTTGATTGCTTCAATGCCTGGTGTACTTTGAACCATATCTAAAATATACGCATGTTGCTGTTGGTTTTTAATGGTTCCTTTTACAGTGACTACACCATGCTTGGTAGCAAAAGATAAATCTAACTCTCTTAATAACTTATCTAATAGCGTATTTTTATAAAGTACAGTAGTTATTTTTTGATCACTATAAACTTGAAGTTTCTCAGAATTAACTGGAAAATACTTTGATGCGTTACTCTCATCATTTTCTATTTTTAACGTATTAACAACTTGTCTTACAGATCTTGTATTACAAGCAATAACTTTTGCCAATTTTTTTTCCGTTGCAGTTCGCACTGTACCATCTAAATTAACTACCCCATTAGTAGTTTTAATTATAATATCTTTACTACAAATCTTCTTATTCCATAATATACGATACTGAACTTCTGCAGAAATATTTAAATCATTAATTTTATAAGAAAAAGCTTCATGTTCTACATTTAACTTAAAGTTATTTCCTACTAGTAAGTTATTATCTACTTTATTTACATAAAACATATTTAAAGCTATTTTTTCTGCTAATTCTCTTTCTATTTTCGACTCAACCACTCCCTCTAATAAAACCTGTTGATCTTTTACTGTAATATCTATTTCAAACGGACTTAACACATGATTAACCATAAATGCACCAACTAATGTGCTACGTATAAACTCATCTTTTACACTATTTAACTGTTCATGGTTATTTGAGCCTAAATTTTCTGCATAAATAATGCTAACTTTAAAAAATAGGGCCAAGACTAAAACTATTACTTGGCTTTTCTTCATATTTTCACCTATACCGAAGAATTTTTTATAATTCTATATCTCTATTTAAAAAAAATGGCTAAAATTTAACTTTATAATTTATATATAGAAAATAGTATATTCATAATATTACACCAATTTTTTATGCATATCACCTAACTAATAAATTAAGATATTAACATGCAAATTAAAGAATACCTAGTAATGCTAAATGATTTTATTCTCTTAAATAAATTATTTTGATATTTGTAAATTATCTAGAACCATAATGCAGTAATTCTCGACTATAACTACTTTACTTGATCCTGCTAAAAAGCAATCAAATTGAGGTAACTAAGGCATAATAAGCTACTTATCATTTCCTCTTAACTTAAAGGCAAGCTCGAGTTGTAGCTGCAATAATCGATCTTTCTGTGCTGAAAAGATTTTATATAATTTTACCTATTTAGTTTTAGCAATCACAGATGTACTAAAGACATTACTAGGAAAATCTGCTTCTTAATACACCGCCAGCAAAGTAAGCAGACATTGACCACTAACTACATAAATAACAAAATGAATCATTTTCTCCAATAGATAATTCCACGGCATAATCCTCAAAATCACTCACTAATAGTGAATAATCAATGTAAATTTTAGTTTTCTAACTCAATATCAATTTATCTCAATTTGCGCAGCGCCATGCTCTGCATAGTAATAATATAGCGATGCATTTTTTGATTTCTACTTTTAGAACCCATCTCAAAACCGTCTTAATAAGATTTTAATGCATGCAAGCTGAACAAAGCCCCTAAAATTTTGAATAGTCTTCATATCTAACTAAGGTTTGTCGGAAGTTCTAGATCCATGCAAATAATCTTTCGAGCTTCCATTTTCTTTTATATTGTTTGAAAACTCGACCATCTTGTGTTTTAGGTATAATACGATTTTTTTTACGTAGCGCAAGCATAGAGACACCGTATTTTTCAAATAAAAAATCATCAAGTTTATCGCTATCATAGGCACCATCGATAATTAGCTTCTTAGGGGATTCAGCAACAAAATTTGATTCAACTATTGGCGCTACAAGCCTGATTTCATGGGGTTAAGCAAACCATAAGCGTCTGTAATTGCCATGATTTTAAAGCCTTTTCTCTTCTTAGTTTTGCCGATATCTGAGCCCCTTTTTTTGCAGAAGAAAAACTGCCATCAATAAAGGTTTCCTTTAAATCTATCTTGCCACGCTCTTTTAAATCAACGGCTAATGCTGGTAAAATCTGCTCCATTACACCAGATTTTAACCACTGCTGATAACGACGATGACAAGTTTGATAAGGGGGATAGCGTCTAGGAACATCTTTCCAAGGTGCTCCAGTTCTTAAAATCCACAAAACACCCATAAGAACCTCTTTATTTGTTCGAGCAGGACGTCCTTTTCTATCGTAAGTTCCATTTCAAAAACAGCGCCTGTAAAAAATAGTATCAATATAATATTATTTTTCAACAGTTTACGCTATATTCATTTTTGAGATAGGCTATAATTAATTGAGTATAAAGAGCCCTATATTGGGTTAATAGGTGGCTAAGATAGAAAAAAATTGACAACGATTTTCAATAAGGCATTTACGCTATTGGCTAAAACCTTGATATTCTTCATTTAAAATATGCTGAACAGTTCGCGTATCCATCGGAGAGTAATATTTAATAACTTCGTTAGTTGCTGAATTAATACTTTGCATCATTTAATAAAATATCACCCAAAATGTACCTTATATCCTAACAAATATACGGAGAGAAAACCATAGACAAGCCAAGAGTTATCTAAGATAAATCAAGTGAAGTTATGATTTTTTATAATTTTAGTTGAATCTTCTACTCTCTCTCATTTAAGCACTGGCAAATGACAATAACCACTAAAGTTTAAGTGCATACCATGCTAAGAGAGAAAAACTTTTCTAACTTAGTGATTGGATATGGTTTGTAGCTTAGTCTGACAGCTTAAGTACAAGTAAGCACATAGCTTATAATGACAGTTAGTCGAGAACACTTATGCAAAAAACATAAAAAATAGCAGGGAAACCTTGAGCCTGCACACCAGTTTAATGAATAAAAAAAATTAAGTAGATGTACTAGGATGAAATGATAGATTATGTTTAAAGCATTTGCCAAATTATCAGCCACTACAACTATAACACAGCTTAGCAGCCTATAATTTCCTATTTTTACTAATAAGATCCAAGCTAACAACTTTTGCTATAGTAAAAGCTAACTCAAACTTCTCCAGATTATAATCATACTTCAAGCTCAATGGCTTTTTTCAGCCCAACGAGTTTACAATCTATACCAGTTTCGATAAATGAAAGCAGTATTGCTGACGATTAAATGAGTAAAATTCCAATTAATACCAATGCTATTGATAAATTTAGCTATAATCGATAAAGTAAATCGATTCACCGATAAGCTGAGGCTATCTTAACTCATTAACCTGCTTAGCCTTAATTTAGTATCATAATGATAATTGAACCACTAAATTTAAAGATATCTAACCTAAAAATTACAATAAATATTTTAATATAACCATAATACAAATATTATTTACTTTAATAACCAATAAATATTTGACATTATTTACATTTTTTTTTAAAATGCTCTTTGATTTAAACTGATTAGTTGTAATTGATTCACCTATGATAAACACACGAAGTACTGGCTTTGCTACCGCAATGGGCGCAATTGCCCTGTTTTTTTGGTCAACGGTAGCACTTCTCATTGTCATGTTAGGCAACATCCCTCTTTTTGAAATCCAATGCGTGACCTTTCTTACTTGCTTTTGCATTGCAATTATTAAATTAATGCGCACAAAAAATTGGCAAGCAGTATTTAAAGTTCCTCTGTTTTTATGGGTAATAAGCATTCTTTGCATTTATGGCCATAATTCATTATTTATTTTATCTTTAAAGCATGCACCACCAGAAAAAGCTGATCTGATTAATTATTTATGGCCAATTATGGTTATTTTAGGCTCTTCTTTTTTACCCACTGAACGGTTACGCTGGCCACATATTCTAGGTGCTTTTATTGCTTTTAGTGGCGTATTTTTGTTATTAACTGATGGACATGGTTTAATTGCATTGGAACTAGAATATTGGCTAGGTTATCTATTTGCTTTATTAGGTGCAATTTGTTGGACTACTTTTACTCTCGTATCGCGTAGTCACCCTAATACCCCAAAAGAAATGGTAGGTTTATATTGTGGTTTTGGCGCAATTTTTGCAATTTTTGCCCACACCAATTTTGAAACATTTATCATGCCTGATTTATCTCAAGCCATGATTTTATTGCTAATGGGCGTTACATCACAAGGCTTGGCTTACTTTTTATGGGACTATGGAGTAAAGCAGGGACATTATCAAACCTTATGTGTTGCCTCTTATGCTAACCCTATTGTATCTATTGCACTGTTAGTGGTATTTGGTTATGCACAAATGAGTATTTATTTATTTACTGCAGCACTAATGGTAACCATTGGGGCATTGATTGCCAGTAATCAATTTGGCCGCTTATTTTTTAACCCATTAAAAAATATTTTTATCTCTCAAAAATCTACTGAACCTGCAGTAAGCTCTAACGTAAAATCTAAATAATAATTTTACTTAAAAATGAGTATATTATTACGATAAAGATCTAAAGCGAGATGGCATCACTATGTCATCTGCGCTTTGCGTTAGGGGTAAGGGTGGAACAGGGCTGGTTTGAACGGCTAAAGAGATTGGATTATTTTCTTCTTCGATTGGCTGGTAAGTTTGGGGCACCAAACGGCTAATTATAGGCTTTTTATGGCAAGGCGTGGCATCCAGTAGCTGTGGTGCTTTAGATTTAATTAAATAACTTAATTCATTAGGGTTGGTTGACTGCTCTGGCTCAAACCATGCCTGTTTTGGAAAAAAATTATTTAACAACCAAACTCGTATACAATTTACCCCATACCCACCTATACCTCCAATGAAACTACCAATGGCTATCCCCATTAGTGACATATTTGACCCCAAGCCAAATAATGCGCCTCCTACAATACCACTCAAAATAAAAGTTAAAGCATAATTTTTTGCTTGATACTTAATTTTCAACTCATGTGCTGACGCTGATAACAAATAACTGTTTTGTTTTAATTCATTTGATTTATCTTCAAGAATTTCAATTTTCTCTCCTCTTCTTAGCACTTGATCAACATTTTTTTCCATTAAATTTTGTAGTTCAGTAACATCCTCTTTAATATTGTTAATTTCATTTAATTGCATATCATTACCTCTTAATTAGAATTTTATTGTGTTTATACACTTAGATATGAGCTACCCAGGTTGCAACCTAAAATTAACACTCTTTTTTTTATTTTGTTAAAATTTTAATCTTTTAAATTTATTTTTTTTGGTAGTAGTTACTGACGATGAATGAGAATCTTTAATCTTTTCCAATGAATTTTCTATTACATTAATATTAAGTTTGGCCTTGCTTAACATTTGCAATGATAAGTCAATAGAAATTTCTAAATTTTGAAATTCCATAATGGTTTCGTCAGAAGATTGAAATTCAGGCTTCTCTTTTACTTGGTTTACTATCTGCTTAAGGCCTTTACTGGTATCTAAGGCTTGCAAATAAAGCGGATAAAGATTATTTATTTTATTTTGCATAAGCGAAATAGTGTTAGGATTTTCAGGCTGTAATTCTTTTAAAAACTTGTTTACGTGCTCAATTTCTGTCATTACTACTTGATTTTGTTGACTCATATTATGATAAAGCGTTCTAAATGTAGGACTAGGCATAATTTAATATCCTTTTATTAAAATTTAGTTATCTAGTTAATATAACAAATTTTAAATTTTTAGGTTAAATTTTTTTTCAAAGTCATAATTTAAATTTAGTAAATTACTGAATCATCAATCAGCCATTTTTAAGTACAGCTATTAACCAGTAGCAGAAAAACAGATAAAATGGAGGTAATTTAAGGTGATAATAGGGTTATCATATTAGTGTATAAATACTTGGCTCCATACCCCAACAAACCGATACCGGCTAATAAATTAATTAATTGGATCCACTTATGGTTAATTAGCTTGCGGCTCAATTCTAAAAAAAGACTCAATAATGCGCCCCAAAACAAGATCCCCACAATGATCAGTGAATTTTCAAATAATCCTTGAATCGTAGTTCCTTGTGCTGGCTCTATCCCAGCTGCAAACACACTAAGCCAAAAAATAAGTCCAATAGGATTAACTACTGCCAAAATAAAGCCCAGCAAGATACTGTTATTAATTAGATACTGGCTAACTGGGGTTAAAGGAATGGCTTTAGAAAATTTACTTAAAATATTAAATCCCATATAAAGCAATAATAAAGCGCCTAAAAAGCCTATGATATTAAAGATTAAAGGATGCTTTACAATGATTGACAGTCCAAAATAAGCCAGAACCAAACAAAGGCTATTCCCTAATGCCCCACCTAATCGGATATTAAAAGCAGCCCAAAACCCATTTTTTAAGCCTCGGCGGATCATTTCCACGCTTACCGGACCAATGGGCATCGCTAAAGTCATACCTAAAACAAATTTTTCAATCAACATACGGTTTTTTCTGCTTTTATTGTACTTACCCTTTTTTATAAGGATAGTTGGAGTGTAAAATGCAGGCTATATTAGCTTAGAATATTTAATGTTGCACTTCATTTCAGTATTACTTCAATAAAAATATTATATTACTCAAATTTTTATCATTAAAAGCTAAGCTAAAAACCAACATAAATCATCCAAGTCATCATTAGTTACAAGGCCAACACAATCATTATTGTTGTTTCAATGCTAATTAACCAATACCTATATCTATATCACATTCACTTAAAGTGCGATTATACTTAAACTTATAGTTAGGGTTAGCTCTACTCCATTAGGAGGTATATAATGAATTCTTTTTATGATGAGTCTTTGCTGGTATTTGATGAACCATTACCTTCTTTAGCGCTCCCTAAGCATTTTCGTAGTACAAGAGTAAAAGAATTAAAGCAGCTCAATCATAGATTTCCTGAGTTAAATTTAACCGGATTTTGTGATTTAAATATTTCTATTTCAGGTCAATTTTCTTGTTCACAACTGTTATCGATAGTCAACTCTTTACCCCAAAGTAAGTATCAAATTTGGATAATAGACTTAAGACAAGAATCTCATGGTTTTATCGATGGAGACCCAATTAGTTGGTATGGCCCAGGCAATGCAGCAAATCAAGGATTATCCGCCTTTGCTATCCAAGCCAAAGAATGCTATCTGCTAAATACTTTAGCTAAAAAACAACCATTTCTAGTACATCATATTTTGCAAAAAACCTCAGGCAATATTACTAGTAGCGTTCCCAGCACTGTCACTGCAAAAAATTTTTTGACTGAAAAAATGGTGGTGGAAGCATTAGGATTAAAATATCAACGATTCTATGCATTAGACCATGCCCCTGTTGCTGCTGCTGAAGTCACGCGTTTTATTCAATTTGTACAAGCGCTACCCAAGCATAGCTGGCTCCATTTTCACTGCCGGGCAGGCAAAGGACGTAGTAGCCAGTTTTTAGTGATGTATGATATGCTTTGTCATCATAGGCTGCTTTGTTGGGATGAACTGATGGCTCGCCAGGGAGCCTTTAATCCAGTAAATTTTTTAGAGGTGAGTTATCATCCTGCAAAATTATGGAAAGCTGCTTACGCTCGTCAAAAGCTTTGCTTTTTAAAAGCATTTTATGCCTACCTACAAGATCCAAATGGCTTAGCAGTGACACCTTGGAGTATATGGTTAAAAACCCAGTGCACTCTAGATTAAGAGGTAAGTTGGGGCAAGCCTATTAATATTTTTTTACTTTATTTACTGATACTGGATGATAATAGTGATTTATGAATAATGTGTTTAATTTATTAACCGAGTTACCAGAATCATTATCATATCGATTTGCCACACGTAATAAATTTGTTGCCAAAGCTATGTTACTAGGCAAGCAAATACAAATTCGTAAAATTTCTAAAGTCATGACCTCACAGCTTGAACCCATTGTTTGGTTAATTGCTGAAGATGTGGTGTGTGTGGCGTTTCATTTTGGCGCTATTGTGCTGTTTAATGCGGATGTCGCCACAGAAAATCAGGTAATTCAACAGCTACAGCCTTATATTGGTCAACCTTATACCCAATATTTAACTGAAACAATGGAAGTTGCGGTAGCACCTGAATCTTTTGAAGGGGTGTTTAATAATATTATTCACATTAAACTGGTTTCTAAAGAGCATTTAGAGCTAATTGCAGATGTTTTAGCAAAAAGTATCACTTTAGATTTATTTGAGCTGCATATTCGAGATAATTTTAATTATGTAGAGCCGGTAGCAAGAAACTTAATTAGTAAAGGCACCTTAACTATTAATTCAACTGAGTTACTCAAGCATATAGGTGGCAGCTTACTAGCCCAACACGATATAATAGGTAAAATTGAGGTCTCTGAAAAGCCAACTTTACTATGGGAGCATACCCACTTGGAGCACCTACATAGTCAGTTAAGTGATGAACTTGAGATACAGGAACGACAAAAGTTGCTCAATCATAAAATTGACTTAATTACTCGCACCGCGCAAACTTCACTTGAAGTATTACAACATCGACATGCAAGTCGCCTAGAGTGGTATATTATTATTTTAATTTTAGTTTCAATCTTTATAGAAACATATGCTGTTTTTGCCCATTAAGCAACACGCCATATTATACCAAGCCCTATTGCACTTTAAAATTATTCCTGGTGCCGTAACACATCGTCATTTATGGCAGTGATATAAAGTACTTATCTTGTAATCATCAGTTACTGGAATATTTTTTGCTTTTAAAAAGGAGCCCTTTACAACTACCCACAAAGTAGCTGGGTGAGCAAAAGTCACGCTATCAGGTTAAAGCGAAATCCGGCTTAAATAGTTCAATGCTTGACCAAGGTTGGGATGAATTTTGCCGGCCCTTTGAATACCAATCAAATTGGTTAAGGGAAGGTTGAGTAACAGTGTCCCTACAAAACACGAGTATCACTTGTCGGTGTGAGCATAAAGATAAGTTAACCCCTCATCAAACCCAAAAGATGTAGTAAGAACGCTGATATCAATACAGTGAAAAATATATTAACCAGGGTATGCCGTATTAGCCTGTAAAGAAGAGGCATTGGCAACTTCTAATAAGTAAAAACCACCATTAAATCATGAGAGATTAGTGACCTAGCAATACAATAGAACCCCCTCGTTTAAGTAGGTGAAGATGTTAATTAGACATAACGAAAATAGGCATATTTAAGGGTTAAGGTTGACCATAGCATCATTAAACTACCCATAATGCCTAATACAATACTTAAATTAAAACTAGAGGCAGAGCCATAATAAAGGACGGTACTTCCAATAAGCCCACCGCCTACAAATTCACAGCACCCCACCAATGCAGAAGCAGCGCCACCAATATTTTTAAATGGCTGTAGCGCACCACTTGATCCGGTTCCTAGTAAAATAGCACAACTACCACTGGCAATTAAGTTAGGTAATAAAAGTGTTAAATAATGAGATGCCCATTGGATGCTGGCCCAAGCCATTAATAAGCCACTTACCCCTAATAGACCAGCAGCAAAACGAATACTTTTTACTAAACCAAAGCGTGGAATAAAGTGGCCAGCAATAAAACCGGTTACTAAAAAAAACAATGCATTTAAGCTAAACAACAAAGCAAAGCCCGCCTCACTAAAACCGGCTTGTTCAATAAAAATCACCGGTGATACCAGAAAATAACCAAACATTGCAGCTTGTGCTGCAATCGTTGCCATACTAAAAAACCAAAATTGTGGGGTTAAGGCGATAATTTTAAACGGCTTAATGTGTTCAAATAAGGGGATAAATTTTTTATGAGGTAAGTTGGTTTCATGTAATTTAATCCACCCCAGTAAAAAAATAGCGCCCCCTAGTATTGCCAACAATACAAAGTTCATGCGCCATCCACAATGCACGCCAACCGTTGCCCCAATGGTTGGCGCAAGGATTGGGGCTATCCCCATTGCAGACTTAATATAAGTAAATGCTATGGTTGCAGCGTCCCCATCTAAAGTATCTCGGATCACCGCAAATACTACAACACTGGTCCCGGCGCCTCCTGCAGCTTGTAATATACGCCCTCCAATTAAGGCGGATAAATTCATGGCAAATACACATCCCAAGGAACCAATAATAAATAACAGCATACAAAGTAATAATACAGTTCTGCGTCCAAATTTATCAGCCAAGGGCCCCATAAATAGCTGCCCTACCCCAAAGGTATACATAAAAGCACTAAGGCTTGACTGGATTTCTACAGAGGTAACATTTAAGGCGCGAGACATTTGAGGAACAGAAGGGATATATAAATCAAAACTAATGCCTAGTAATAAACCAAAAGGAACAAGTAGTGCAACCAAAGGAATCACTTGATGGCGTTGTAATGACGTAATTGACATAGTATAACTCGCTTAGGTTTAAGCTTCCTTGACGCTATTGTCGATACTAATGGCAGTGTAATTCAATGCTTATTAGCAGACAATTTTGGATTAAGACGATAAAAAAGTTGCGGTGATAGAAACTGAAATGAACCTACCTGCTTAAAATAAAGCAGGTAGGTTAGCTAATCTACTGTTCTTTGGGTTCTACATCACTTTTTACATCTGGATTGCTTTGCATATCTTGTTCATCTATCTCTAAATCTTCTTCTAATTCTTCAGCTAATTGATCTAACTTTTTATCAATTTCTACTGCAGTATCACTCATTTCATCGGCCATTTCGCCGCCTTTTTTATCAAGCTCTTTAAGGCGTTCATCTAATGTCATTCCCACTTCACTTTTAGTCTCATCTAATGAAGGATGTACCGGCACCTCAGCGTGCCCCTCTGGCTCGGGAGCTTGTGTAGGGGGTTCTTGATGATTATCACACCCTACCAATAAGGTGGTACAAACTACGCCCAGCAATAGACGCCCTTTTATTTTCTCCAACATACCGCGCTCCTTGTAACCATTTAGTATAAAAATCAGCTAATGCTGAACTACTTGCCAGTTATTGGCCATAAGACTCAATTTAAAATACTTGAGCTTTGGACAAAAAGCAAAACCTAATATCCGTAATAACTATAGCACCTGTTTAAATTTTACATTCAATCAATAAAATATTTTGCCGACAAACTAACAAATAAATACAAAGCTTATTATGTTTAAAGCAACGAGTTTGGGTGCTTTTTTATCATTTAATATTGCGTATACTAGTTTGGATTGTTCCAAACGACATGAAAACCAGACCAGTGTCCACTATAAAGTGGTAAAACTTTGATATTTATGTTAATTTAATCTTAAGTTCATTAATTAACAAAGAGGTTGATATGGCGACTCCAGCTCCCCATTTATACAAAGATTTTGACCGTCATTACCATAATATTAAGAAATTTGGTGAAAAAATTGCCAATGAATTGGCTACTAACTTTGCCCAATCTCCTAACGTTACCGCCCACCAAGTGCAAGATTATATGGCGCAAAAACAAGTAGTTAGCCAATTTGATGCTGAAATTAATAAAGCAGTAGAAGCCACCTACAGCAGTTTAAATCCACAACAATTGCATGATTTGGCCAATCAAATTAAGCTCCAACATCAACCTCGGGCGGATATTACACAAGATCCTGAGGTACGTTTTGAAAAACAAAATACCAAATCAACTCGAGCCAGACAGCAAACGAAAACTCATCCTTGGTTTTCAGAGGCAGATTTAGCTGCTGAAATAGCAGATGCCATTAATAATCGGCCCTCTAATACTTCACCTAATCAAGCATTGGTAACCCAATTTAAAGATAAATTGAACCAATCGGAAACCGGGGCACGTAATGAATACCAACGACGTTTACGGATGCGAATGGCGCCGTCGCCTTCCCCATCTCCTAGTACCCGGCCTAAACCACCTCAAGGGGGTTATTAAATTTGCGTAGCTAGGAGCCTAAGGAGCTAAGGCAATGTCGTTATCTGATGCCATTATACAAGGACGTAATTCAGAGATTACGGCATTTATTCAAGCTGGGCATAATCTTAATTATATTGATGAGTATGGTTTTACTCCCCTCATTCAAGCAGCTATTGTAAAAAATTATGAGGTAGCTGCTTTACTGCTTAAACACGGTGCACAAGTTGATATCCTTGATATTTCAGGACTTACTGCACTACACTGGGCAATTGACAATGATCATCTCTCTTTATGTGAATTATTTTTAGCACATCACGCCGATCCCAATAGCTACACTGCACATGCACAACCTGCCTTATTTTTACCTATTCTGCGCAATCATCAGCAGTTAAAAGCGTTATTATTACGTTATGGAGCCGATATAGATTTTGCGCAAGATTATATTAATGCCAAGCTTATTGGTCATCGATTTGAGCTACAAGGCTATTCAGACATTGTTACCCCTAATGGATCTTTTATCAGTATTGATTTAGAAGGATTTTATCTTGAATTTACCATCGGTATTATTCGGGATGCTTTAGAAAAATTTATAAATAGTTATGTAGCTAACCGTTATCAATTGCCACTAATGGAAATACAACAAATTATTCGCACTTTGCATAATGCTGCGCTGCTACGTGAGTATAAGCACTTTAGTAAAGCAAAAAATATTGATAGCTATATAACTAATATTCAGCAATTAATTAATATGGATTTATTAATGCTGCCTATCTCTTATAAAGGCCATGCCATTACCTTAGTAAAGCACGGGCGCTTTTTAGCAAAATGTGACCGTGGGGTCCATAAAATGACAGATCCTATTGCTATTCATACGATTAATCGTCCCCAAAACTTAACCTTAGAATTTTATAAAAAATTGCTCTATCAGCGTCAAACTAAACAGTTTATGCAAGGCGGGCTTTATTCCCAATTGGCCCTAATGCCATTTGTAAAATTACCTATACGTCATCAAATTACTGGAAATTGCTCGTGGGCCAATGTTGAGGCGTGTATCCCTACTATGCTGTTTATGTTGCGCTTTGATAGTTTAAAAGACAAAAATCAATTTCCTAAATTAATTCAACAAACTATGCAATTTTATCAACTTTGGTTGGAATGGGATAAAGATCGTGCCTTAGAAGATTGTATCAAAGATTTTGAGCAGGCCAACCATAACCGAAAAAAAGCCAAAGCTGCCCTACTGGGAGTAATTTTATTTCAAGCTTGCGACCAACATAAACCCAAAGACTTAAAACGAGCCCAAAAAATTTTAAATATTTTAAAGCAAAAGGAATATCACTATATTATTCGTAGTTATATCAATGTGTTTTTAAAGGGACGCAGTGGTCACTATGCCAAAAATTTCTATGCTGTACTTAAGGCTTGTAATTTCAATCTTAATGATTTTGCATAATTTTTCTCTATTGCTTTACCTTTTGGTTAAAATAAATTACGTTACTGACAAAGTGCGTCATATCATGACGTTATATTTTCTTTAAACTGTGCCACAGTTGTACATACTCATTAATCCACGCACCTTAATTTTATCCAAAGGGGAATCATATTGAATGAATTAAGCATAATTCAAAATATTTGTGTTTGGACATTGCCAGTTTTATTGGCCATTGTGTTACATGAAGTTGCACATGGTTGGGCAGCTTACCAATTAGGAGATCCCACTGCAAAGTTTTCCGGTCGACTTACGCTTAATCCACTCCCTCATATTGATATACTTGGCACCGTGGTGTTGCCAATTTTATTTTTAATTTTGCCGACCCCTTTTCTTTTTGGCTGGGCAAAGCCAGTTCCGGTCAATTTTAAAGCACTACGTTATCCAAAACGCGATATGGCATTGGTTGCCTTAGCCGGCCCAGTTTCAAATTTATTAATGGCTTTAGGCTGGGGAGCCATTTTAAAACTAGGGGTGATTATATCCCAGCAATCGCTAGATTGGGCTAAACCGGTCATTTATCTGATTTATTTAGGGCAAGCAGGGATATTTATTAATTTGATCTTAGGACTTATTAATCTTTTACCGATTCCGCCCCTGGATGGTTCAAAGATACTCTATAGTGTACTCCCACCTAAAGCCTTAATGGCTTACCAGCGTTTAGAGCCTTTTGGCTTTATGATTATTATTGCTTTATTGGCGCTGGGCTTAATGGGACGTATGATGGCCCCCTTATTGATGGGAGCCTATCAAATTATTTTAAGTCTTTACCAACTATAAGCCATTATTTTCATCAATAGTTAAAATTTAGTTTAGCTAAAAAGCTTAAATTTCTTTTACTGCCTTTTAGCTAAATCCAAGGTATGCTAAGATCGTTGACCATAATCATTCACAAGTGATGCCTATGCAACAACCACCTAATTACTTTTCATTTAAATTTTCTCAATGCTTGCTTGGTGCCCAAACCCTTTTCATTGCAATGGGCGCACTAGTGTTAGTTCCTTTGCTTACTGGAATGGATCCCAGCGTTGCCTTATTTACAGCTGGCAGTGGCACTTTAATTTTTCAATGGCTTACCTATGGACAAGTCCCAGTCTTTTTAGGCTCGTCTTTTGCCTTTGTTCCCCCCACCGTTTATGCCATTCAAACCTGGGGACTCCCAGCAACTTTATGTGGACTGGCGGCAAGTGGTATAGTGTATTTTTTAATGAGTTTAGTTATTATGCTTAAAGGCCGTGGTTTTATTGATAAACTGCTGCCACCGCTGGTCACCGGACCGGTTATTATGGGAATTGGTTTAATTTTAGCCCCAATTGCCATTAATCTGGCAACCGGTAAAAGTGGCGATGGTACGCTAGTTTTATACTCAGAATCTAAGGCAACTTTGGTGGCATTACTGGCTTTAACTGCAACTATTTTGGTCCGATTATTTGGACATGGAAAATTAAAATTGATCCCAATTTTAATTGGGATTTTAGTTGGTTACAGTGCGGCATTATGCTTTGGTATGGTCGATTTTTCCAGCATAAGGCAAGCCTCGTGGTTACAATGGCCAAATTTTGTATTACCCAAATGGCATTGGCAACCTATCTTATTAATGATGCCTATTGCTGCGGTGTCAGCCATTGAACATATTGGGGATATTGCCGCCATTAGCGCCATTACCCAACGAAATTATATGCGCTATCCTGGGGTACACCGCACCTTAATGGGAGATGGATTGGCCACAATGTGGGCTTCGTTACTGGGGGGGCCACCCAATACTACTTACTCTGAAGTCAGTGCTGGAGTTGCACTGACACAAGTTTTTAATCCTGGAATTATGACCTGGAGTGCTATCACCGCGATAATATTAGCCTTTGTGGGTAAAGTCGGGGCATTTTTACAAACTATTCCAGAGCCGGTAATGGGCGGCATTTTAATCTTATTATTTGGTGCCATTACTGTCACAGGAATGAATCTTTTAGTACAAGCCAAACAAGATCTAATGCAACCAAGAGCCATGACCATTGCTGGAATTATATTAGTATTGACTCTTGGCGGCATGAGTATTGGTCAAGGTGAGTTTTCCATCAGTGGTATTGGCTTGGGCGGCGTTATCGGAGTATTATTAAATCTCTTGCTACCCCATCCCAAAGCCAGGTCCGCCGCTTTATCTTAAAATGCAAGGCGCTCAATAACTTATCAGACTTTAATATATAGTCTAACTTGCTTTAAGACTTTATATTTATCGAGTATCCCTTAATGGGGTACTTTTAAATAAAGGATGTCCTCTTTGTTCTGCTTTTTCTTGTGCATCCGCTCTACTTTGGGCAGGTTTACAAGGTTTTTTAGGTTGTTCCCATTGCTCACTCTGTGGCATATTTCGAGTCATTTCAACCGCCATAGCCGGTGCAGTCATTGTGGTTAAGGCAATCATTGCCAATAATCCTGTTAAATATCTTGCTTTCATAGTGAATCTCCACATATTGGTCTCTTTGATCCAGCGAGGCATACCAAACTTCAACTAGTTCTTTACATTATAGGACATAGATAGGTTCTAGCCACCAACCCATTACTTTTAAGACCTTTACCCTGGATAAACTGATGAAATGCAAGGTTATGACTTTTCAACCACTGGTTTTTTTCTTTATACTACCTAACGCTGTTAGCTTACCCACTGTGGCTAAATATTCATCAATCACTAAAGGATACACATGATTTGGCTTTTTGATCCTCAAATTTGGGGTGCGCTAATAACATTAACCGCCTTAGAGATTATTTTAGGGATGGATAATCTCATTTTCTTAACCCTATTAGTAGGACGCTTACCCAAATCACAACAAAAAAAAGGGAGATTATTTGGATTACTGTTTGCAATGGGTACTCGAATTATGCTGTTACTGGCTTTGGCTACCGCAATGCAAATTGATACCCCACTCTTTAGCATATTGGGGGTAGAGTATACTTTTAAAAATCTGATTTTAATTGGTGGCGGTTTATTTTTAATCATCAAAAGCAGCCTAGAAATTAAAAATAGTCTTAAACCACCATCCACGTCTAAACCTGGCTCTACAGTAAGTTCACCAGCAAACTTTTGGTATGTGATAATTCAAATTGGCTGTATTGATTTGATTTTTTCATTGGATTCGATTATTACCGCAGTAGGGCTGGTCAACCAAATTTCAATGATGATCACCGCAATTGTTCTGGCTATATTGGTAATGCTTTTTGCTGCCCCCAAAATGGGAGAATGGATTGAACGATACCCTACCCTTAAAATCTTAGCATTAAGCTTTCTAATTTTAATTGGAATCGCCTTAATTGGCGATGGCTTATCGTTTAATTTTCCCAAAAGCTATATCTATTTTGCTATGGGATTTGCGGTTGGGGTCGAAGGGCTTAACCTAAGGCTAAGGGCAATATCATACCACTCACCATAATTGAAGTTCATCTAGCTCTTATGGTCAAGCCTACCGATGCCTTATAAGCTAATCATTGAGTCAAACGGCGCGTTGCATTTGTCGCACATTTTGATCAATTTTTTCAAGCGCTTCTTTATTCAGCAATTGTTGAACTTTGGGGAATAAAACGGTTTCTTCTTCTTCAATATGAGTTAAAACACTGTCTTTGACCACTGAAAATTTTGCTGCCCAAGATTCACTGGCGTAAGGTAACAGCCTTAGCTCCATAAGCCCAACTTTTACAATATGGTGAGCTTGATAACTTTTTAAGATAAGTTGCTGAATAGCTGGGTATTGCTTTAAATGCCAATAAAAAGCCTTTTCCTCGAGTGAATCATGATGGGTAAATTTATCTTTAAATCTATGAAATAAATCATTTAAGTCAGGCTCTTGCGCATAAGCACTGGCTTCTAGCTTGTCCATTAATTTTTTTAATAATTGATGTTCTTCTTTTAATAATTCTATTGCACCCATAAATTACCCCACCGTTAAAGTATAAAATATTATTGTATTTTATGAAAATAACATATTATTTTACGGTTAAAATAGTAATTTATGGGTTACTGTCTGATTTTTATTAGTAAAGTGGTCACCCGCTATGGCATTAACTTTGCATTAGGCATTAAGGCTTATCTTAATAAACAATAAAACGCCACCGCTAAGCCAATGGCAACACACAATCCTTTTAAAATAGGTTTAAGCACACGAGCGGCCCATTTTTCGGTTAAACAATCAATGCGTTCTTTGACATAGCTATCTTTAGGATTATGCTCCAGCGCAAGCTGATAATGCATTAAAGCTTGCTCTTTATCCTCAAGTTTTTCGTAAATAATCCCTAAATTATGATAAGGAATATCTTTTTTATTACAGCTAATTAATGATTTTTTATGGTAAGCTAGCGCTACATCTGTATTTCTCATAATAAAATAAAAAATTCCAAATAGATTATAGATATCTACTTTATTTGGATAATGATAAATATTATCTTCAACTTTTTTTATATCAGCTAACAAATCATAATGACTTTTATACGTTATATTATACTGCAACTCAATTATTCGCTCTTGAATAACTATAAAAACATCAGGGTCCCAATAACTCATTCTTAAGTATGACATTAAGGTTTTAATATCTAAATGATAAGCATTAGCCTCTAGTTCTTGATGTAAATCACAAAACTCATTAGGTCCAAAAGACTCTATGGAATGTTTAAAAAAAGTACGCGTTTTAGGTAATTGTTCCCATGAATAAGCAGAGCTATAAAGGTTTACTTGAAAATCTTTACCATATAAGGAGGGTAAATAATCACCACCAGCTTCTTTGACAAATTCACCTAAAGCATGAAAATTAACTACAAAAGCATAACAACCATCAAAACTCATAATGTGTTCAGCATTAATCGCATTTAAATATTGTTTAGTAGATATTCCTTTATCTCCTGCTATAAAACAATAACCATGCTCTGCTAATGCATCTATCCTTTTAAATAACTTGAATGCGCCCAACGGGATCAACACATTAGTGCCATCCTCTAGATCTTGGTAATCGTTAAGTATTTTAGCAACTAAAGGCTCAAATTGTGCTAAATCTACTGCTACATTTTCTCGGTGAAAACGCAACTCATTAAGCTGCTCACACTTTTGGGTATCAAATTTACGATAACGGCTTTTTAAACTAAAATTAACTTGATATAATTGCTTATCTTTAATTTCAAACACATCTTGCTGTATACAATCTAATACATAATTACCTATTATAATTAGTGGGGTTTGCGGCTTAAGATCAGATAAATTAATGGCTTGCTGTTGTAGATAAAAATCAGTATCGCTCTCTAGATTAAACAAAGAAAAATCTAACTTTCCTTGCTCAATAAGTTGCAAAAACCAAGGATTTTCTTGGTAAAAATTTATGTTTTTTTTTGCAATATCTGTTATTACATAGCAAAAATTAACCTTAGATAAATTACAATCATTTAAAATTTTAAATAAACTTTTTAAAAAATAAAAACTAAATTTTCCCGTTCCCGCACCTAATTCAAATAAATAAAAGGTTTCCTTTAAATATTTTGGATTAAGCACTAATAAATCTTGAATATAGTTAACTACTAACTCAGCATATTGGTGCGCAATAAAAGTATTAGAGGAAATATAAAATGGAACCTCTTTTTCCCAAGCAGTAATTCCTTTGCTTTTAAAATAATTCCTTTGTAATTCCCATAAGATAGATTCAGGCAAGGGAACGCTATTTTGTAATAAGTAAGGTTCTAATTCAGCCATAATTGGTTTTTGTGCCTTGCTTGGGCATCGCCTCCTTGCTTATAAATTTTTCTAATGAGTTAAAATCCCATAACTGCTTATCCATCAATTGACTAGGGTTAACCTTTTGTAACGCATGTAACATATTGCTTGGTATTTTAGGATTTAATTGGGTTAACTCTTTTAACCAAGCTTTAACTTGTTGGCGCATTAAATTTTCTTGAGCACCACATAAATTACAAGGAATAATTGGGAGATTTTTTAACTTGGCATAATGCGCAATGTCTTGCTCTTGACAATAAGCTAATGGCCTAATTAAAATCAAATCTTGTTGCTGATTTAATAATTTAGGCGGCATTGATTGAATTTGTCCATTAAACATCATTGACATTAATAAAGTCTCAATTAAATCATCACGATGATGTCCTAGTGCTACTTTATTGTAACCATTTTCACGTGCATATTGATAGATATTTCCGCGTCTTAACCGAGAACATAAGCTACAATAGGTATTGCCTGCTTTAACCTTATCTTTTACAATTGAGTAAGTATCTTTGCTTAAAATAATAAAAGGAATACCTGTAGCCTCTAAAAAGATCCGTAAAGCACTATCGTCCCACCCTGGTTGCTGCTGGTCTAAAATAAATGCAAACAATTCAAATTTTTTGCCACTTTTTTGTCGTAGCGAATTGAGCATGAGTAATAAAGTTAACGAATCTTTCCCTCCAGATACGCACACCATTACCCTATCACCTTTTTGGATCATATTAAAATCATGAATGGCTTTGCCAACATAATGTTGTAATTTTTTAGTAACTTGAATTAATTTGGGTAAAGGCGGCATTATTTTAGTGGGCGTGGGAATATACATTGAGCTAGTTTTAATCACAGGCTTATCCTAATAAATAAGATATAATTTAGCATAATAAAAAATATGGGGTAATACTTAGTAGAAAATGATTAAATAAATCTAACTTCACGCCTTATATAAAAACAACCAATCAGCTAACTTATTATTAATCCTGAAAATGTTATTTATGCTATTGCGTTTAAGCAAATGCTTAAGCGCAATAGCTTAAAGTTACTCTAGCGATTCAATCACTTCTTGCTCTAAAGCCACTTTACGTATTCTTTCACAAGGGGTTCGGTCTTTGGTGATAGTCGATACAACTTGGTTTGCTATTAAACTTAAGCCACCGCTAGTAATCGCTGAATATAAAGAAAAGCCACTACTTAATATACCAGTACTATTAGGAACCACAATTGGTTTGGCTAAGGTACCTTTAACTTTAAAATAATTATCAAAATCAACCAATGCTAAATTAACATTAGCATTTTTTTCAGTATTAAATTCAAATTCAATGGCTTCTGTTGTAAGATCAACTTTTGCAGTACCAATTAGATTAAACTCCGGTGTTTCGAAACTAATATTTTTGGCTGAGTACACTTTGCCTGCTTTAGCTTCTAACAACCCAACTCCACAAATAATCTTAGTGTCGTTAGTTTTTTTAGCAAAAGGGTTTAAAAAACCCAAAAAATTAGTAAAAATTTCAGAGGCATTGGTTGTAAAAACTTGATTATCTAGTTGCGCGTTGGTCAAGTCATAAAATAAACTGCCATCTAAAGTTCCTAAAATAGTTTTTAACGAATCACCTTTTCCTTGCCCTTTAAACTCAAAATTAAATTGTCCTTTAGACCAATTAGCATCATCAGTTATATTTTCAACTAATTTTGCAAAATTTGCATCACGTAAACGTAAATTCAATACTGCGGAGTTATGAAACGCAATTTTTTCTAATTGATATTTTAAATGACCTTCAAGTATTCCTTGCGCAAGTTCGGCTTTGAAATCTTTAATTTGTAATTGTGAATCTTTTAACTGAAGTTGTAGCTGTACATCATTTAATGCTAATTCATCAAAAATTATATGTTTAAACTTAATTTTAGTATTAATTAGGTACTTACCTAGCCACGCGGTATCCCATATTTTAGTACTAATTAGGTTTGGAGCAGGCTTACTTAATGCTAACTTAGGAGAGTGATATTCAAATTTTTCAAAATTAAGGGTACCTTCTATTTGTGGCTTTTTATTAGATTTGGTTAATTGTAAATCACCTTCTACTTTAGTAGCTGCAGTTTCAAGTGATATATGGTTAATCGAGGTAAGTCCCCCTTCACGTGTTATTTGTCCTGATAAATGGGGTAACTGATATTCTTGTGCTGGCGCATTAACAGGGATAACTGCGACCACCAGATTTTTTAGAGTAATCTGGTTAATTTGTAAAGTATTGCTCATTAATGCACGAAAACCAGTCTTTAAAGAAACTGTTTCGGCGGTTGCATTATATTGTGTATTGCTGGCGGGATCTTTCCAAGAAAAATGGACTTCTTGCGTTGTAATGCTTGGGATTGGCCATAATTTTACTTTTAGATCTTGTTTTAATACTACCTCATAGCCGGTGGCAACTAATATTTGTTCATTTAAATAACTACGCAATTGCTTTTGGTCAATAATATAAAATAAACCAATACTGCCCACGATAACTAATATTACCAACGAGAATAACCACAAAATTATTTTAAAAATTAAGTTTTTCCTTAGCATAATAACCTTCCTTGGTTGATATATTAACCCTAACTTAAAGAGCAATGTCTTTTGGCTAAAGTATAGGATTAAAATAAAGTGGTTTTTATTAGTATGGCTGAAAACATATTATGTTGCTTAACTTATAATTGATAATGGTATAAATAATTTCTTGTTTTAACCATTATTTTTATTATCTAAAGCTAATTAAAAGACAATTTTCTCGCAACTGAAGCCATTCCCCGCGCTAAATGACTCCCCTTTTGCGGTAATGAGGTGAGCGATGGCCTTGGTTTATGGGGAGAGAGTTTTTTCTCTCGTTTTAATTCATTAAAACAATGAGGTACGCTTAAGCCTATATTATAACGCCGATATTCTTCGTTCCCACTTTGATTCGAGGTTATAAGATCAGTACTTTCTAAACTATTACGCCGTGAAGTATTAATTTCTAATACCAAACTACTTTTGGCTTGTTCTAATTTGCTAAAGGCATCAATATAAGAGATTTTTTCTTGCTCTTGGACTTGACTAAAATCAAGATAAGGCTCTAAGCGCGTATAAAAAAAATAATAAATTGGATTAAAAGTTCTACCTAGCATTGAAACCGCGGAGCAGCTAGCAAACCATTTTGCCATATATTCGATATATTTTTCAGGACAGTCTTTTAACCAAGAAAAATTATAAATAGAGCGATAAGCAAATGCCCAAGAAATTAAAGCTGAGACTAATAACGGGGTGCTGGTTAAAAGATACAACAACTGCTTAAAGGTAGAGTATTTGCCTATCCCCCGGTAAGTATTAGAATAAATTCTATCAATCATTTCGCCAATTTTTTGAAAACGTTTTTCAGAACCGCCCACAATATCTAGATACGAGGATAACAATCTAGAACTTAACATAAACATAACATTAAAGTTGGACCAGCCCCAACTGGCAATAACTGGAGCAGACGTCATCACCATTGTTCCAGTTAAAGTTAAGCTAACAAACTTACCCACCCAAGGCAAAATTTTAGCAAATAATCCTAGATTTTTTTCTTTAATCGGGACTTCAATTGAAGTCTTACTAATTCTTAGATCACTACTTGATTCATGCTCTTTTAACCAATCTTGAAATTCTTCTGGATAAACTTGCGGCGGCAAAGGAATATTAGCTTTTAATAAGTGACGGTATAATGACTCAACGATGCCACTGGCCTCATGTTGCCCATAAGGAATAATACCTAAACCATATTGGTTAGCATAACGCGATATAGTTTTAATTTGGTTAATTAACATTGGATATTTTTCACGTGAAATTTTCGCTTCTATCTTATCTGCCGCCAGTGCAATATAGCTAAGCTCTGGAATAAAAGTGCCATACTCATAAAAGGGATCATCAACATAATGAAATATGCCGATAATGACTGAACGCTTCATAATAATTTTCACACTTTAAAATTAAGTAACACGGTAAAAAAATAGTAATGTTAATCACTAAGTATAAGCTACTGTATATAAAATTGCTATTAAAGTAAATTCTTCTTAGCGATCTTGGTTGACCAAGATCTAATTTTCATTGCACATAAAACCACAAGCTTTTACATAGGAACTGATGCCCGCCAGCGGTGCTGGCTTTGTGGTTTAACCTCATGTGACTTCTCAGCCCTATCAGGGGATGCTTCTTATTTCATTAGCCGTTGCTCGATAGTATCGAGACTTACGCAGCTTCCATAAGCAGAAACGAGTGTCCAGGGGCCTTTAATTCCAGAATACCTTTATCACGGATATTGAGGGCGGC
>Ga0306912_1000180_pt1 | contig 38729 bp, 36 predicted proteins | sample AntRauFillE10628_FD_190443 | JGI IMG/M metagenome (GOLD analysis project Ga0306912, IMG submission 190443) | Saline lake microbial communities from Rauer Islands, Antarctica - Metagenome Filla E10 #628 (v2) (version 2) | ecosystem: Environmental > Aquatic > Non-marine Saline and Alkaline >...
AAATTGCAAGTATTAGACCTAAAAATAAGACTTTTCTTGCAATTTCAGTCTATCAAAAACCCAGTAATTATCAACATATGTAATTGAATAACATGTGTTTATGAAGTTTCTAAGGAGCGACTAATTAGCACTAAGCACTTAGTAGAATGAGTTTAGTAGGGTATTCTGCAAGGATTAAAGTGCTAGTTTTTAAATGGCACTTTACTAATCTACTAAACTACTGTTTGTTGAATTATGTACGCAGTACAAAGTAGGGTATTACAAATGGGCTAAAGTGCTTCCTTTTAAACGGCATTTCACTAACCACTAAACCACTAAACTACTGTTTGTTGAATTATGTACGCAGTACAAAGTAGGGTATTACAAATGGGCTAAAGTGCTTCCTTTTAAACGGCATTTCACTAACTACTAAACCACTAAACCCCTAAACTACTGTTTGTTGAGTATTTTGTACTTAGTACGCAGTACAAAGTAGGGTATTGATGAGGCCTTTTCTTAAACTTGGAACTTTCCGCTTCGAATGATGAGGATAAACCTGGGACAGCGATTCTCATTCAGAGGCGAAAACATCAATATTAAAAACTTTAGCGGTACTAAATACTAAGTACTAGATACTAAATACTAGACACAAAAGACTACCTCAACAAAGTCAAAGTACCACTTTCCTTTCCCTCTACCGAGCCCGCCATAGAACGACCGCGGTAATTAATCTTGTACACATATACGCCCGGCCTCAGCTCTCCTTTGTAATAGCCATCCCAGCTGGGCTGGCCTGAGTTTTGCTCGTGGACTAACTCGCCCCAGCGGTTGAAGATTAAGAGGGTAAATTCCAGTTCCTCGCAAGGACTAACAATGGTAAACACCTCGTTTAAACCATCGCCATTGGGGGTAAAGGCATTGGGAATAAAGAGCTCGCAGGAGCATGGGCGTTTTTCGATGCTAAAGCTTTCGCTGATGCTATCGCAGTAAGATCCATAGGTAACAGAATAAGTGCCCGAATCGTTAAGCGCTATCGCAGAACTATCCGCCCCGGTGCTCCACTGGTAAAAATAGTTTTCGTTGTAAGGCAGCGCGACTTGGAGGTTAGAGTCTTGCTCGCAGAGACTGGTATCGCGCAGGCTCGCTTGGGGATGGGGAATATAATCTACCCAAATACTATCGCCCATTTGCCCACAGGCATTAGTAAGCTCCACTTGATACCAACCCGTGCTATCTACCGTAATTTGTCCGGTCGTATCGCCAGTATTCCAACGGTATTGCACGCTAAAGTTCTGGGAAACATCCAGCAGCAGCTCTTCGCCGGCGCATAAAATAGTATCCACGGGCAAGGTGAAATCTATAACCGGTAAAACCTCCGCACTATCAGAGAGCGTATGCAGTTTTTCACCGCGCCACCAAAGCTCTACTTGCACAAAATAAGTACCCGCTTGCGGATAAACTACTACCGGATCTAGATCTTGAGAAGTATTAGCAGCGCCCAATGCGGGTTCTCCAAAGTTCCAGATTACACTATCAACGCCTCTACCAAAATCCAGTTGAAACTGCACACTGTCTTGGCATGCAGACAGCATTTGGAAAGTGCCGTGCTGACGTTGGCGACTGGTAATATCGGGAAACATGGCATAAGCCTGCCAAGGTAGGGTAGTGAAATAATTGACGGTACAGGAAATCTGGCTGGTGTCTAAAGATGTTGGATTGACGATGCGGCCGATTATATTGTTGTCTGGGTCTGGAATGCGTTTTGATACTTGATCACTCCAAAGAATATATAAATCTCCATCGGGTCCAAATTGCATATCATTCACCCATAAATTCGCTGATGCTTTTAAATCCACCGCAGAAGCCTCAAATTCACTTTGATTATGCGCCAACAAATCAAATCTAATTACCCGGTTCTTCGCACGGAACGGCGGACTCAATGTCCGTATAGCCATTGAGACAAATAAATACCTCTGGCTGGGGTCAACCCGAATAATTCTTAAACCACTGGAAAGTAAATTACTATCCCCAGGCGAAAAGAAGAGCATCGAGTCTTGCGGAATCATCGTTGAAATATTTCCCCCGCTTAAAAAAGCAGTCCTGTTACGTACGATATAGCCAACTAAAGTAAACTGGTTGCGTCGGTACGAATAAATCGATTTTGTCAAATCTGAATAAGCGCTTCCGCTATATAAAAAGTAAACTGACAGTGTGGTTAAATTAAGGGCTCGTGCAGAGAAACCCGACGGTGATATTGTTAAGATTTTTTTCTCTGCTGCTTGAAAGACACCTGGTATATTCAATCTTCCCACTTCTACGCTTGAAAATAAAATAAACTTCGTTGAATCGGGGTTTAAATCGAAGGCACGGAAAACATTTTCGTAATAAACAGAATAATTGATTCGAGGGAAACTATCTATCAGGCTTGTAGACCAGTTTCCATTTAGGTTTACAAATTTAGTAAGATAAACCTTCGAATTTCTGGTTCCCCCATAAATGGAGTTGCTGAAAGGCACAATTGGCTCTCCAGAAGTATAAGTATGATAAAGCGTATCATTGAGAAGAAAAAAATTAGATTGATTAGAGCCGTTCATACTTCCGTTGTTTGGTGTAGTGGTAGAAGCAAAATCGTGTGCACAATGATAATTAGGTACTGTGTAAATAGTATTATCATTGGCATCCATATACTTGCCATTTAAAAAATACAGCAGCACTTGGCCCGAGTCATTCTCAAATACCGAGCATTGGTTTATATCAGATTGAAATTGCGGGGTGCTTGTTCTTTGCCAAGGGACTGACCTAAGCTGGGGAGGATTTTGATTAAAATCTAAACCAAGCCCTTGTCCAAAAGGCCAAAAGTGAGCCTGCCCGGAGAGCAAGCCCACTTGAAGTAGAAAAAATAATATGCTCTTTTTCCTCACGATTTTATCAAAACCTTTTTAATCTCTAAAGTATTTGTACTCTTATCGATAATCTTAAATATATATAAGCCATTGTCAAAGCCAGCAAGATTATTTTTAAACTCTGCTAAAGAATAGAGGCCCACAAGTTGACCCGATAAATTACGGATTTCGAGAGAAAGTTCGCTGTCGCTTTCCCAATTGAATTGACTGCTAGTGATTAAAGTTGGAAAATCTCTTATTTCCGCGTTTTCCACCCTTGCCCTTTCTCCAGAGTTCTTATAACTAGTCGTACCACCGTGAGCAAATTTATAATAAATGTTAGCGGTATTTTGTTCCCACCAAATCATGGCATAGTCATTGCCTTTTCCAGGACTACTGCAGTTTCCCGAAATATAAGGATATAAATTTATCATTCCCGAACCTACGATGGCATTAACCTGCTTATAAAATGCATCTTTTGCACAACCTGCAGCACCCAGACCAATTATGTCTTTGCTGGATGGTGCAAAAACATTTGTGGTCCATATCACGTCATTATAGTCGCCTAAATAAGAAACAGCGGGCAGCTCGACATTATTAGAAGCGGGGTGTTGAATTACTCCGAAATTTGAATTATTGTAGGCATTATACACCAAATTATTATCCTCGTACACCAGAGAGAATCCATAACAACCTAGAGAACCCGTAAATATCCCATCAATGCGTGGAAAAACATCACTGGTTAAACCTGCTATTGTACCCGGGTTTAATAAACCAGTAATAGATGGGAAGGGAACGCTTGCAGGCGCATAAAAAACATCTACATTAAAAGCTCCTAAATTGGTATTTCTCCCTGCCGCTGTAACGTATACTTCTTCCCCAACATACATTACGTCTGGATTAACGCGATCTGCGTAAGGATCCGCAGAGGGCGCTAAGCTGACAGTGGGTAGAATGGCTGTAGTACTTGTGATAAAACCAAAGAATGTCCCATAAACAAACGAAATATCACTCGCACCCGTATTATCTTCGTACACTAAGGCATATCGATCATTCGGATCATCACAGTCAAATGGCTTATCTAAGTTTGGGCTGCTGGCGCTAGCAATAATAGTTGGAAGGCCAGCTAAAGTAAGAAGACCGCCTCCAACTTGGTTTGTGTAGCGCTGGTATTCTACATTTCCATTTAATTCATAAGCTACCAGCAGCTCAATACCATTATCACCCACAATAATATCGGGATCTGTAGCCCCTAGAGGAAGCGATGCTATTTCTAGGACAGATCCAGGGCCCCAGGTTTGAGCAATAGAAGGACGATCACCATCCCATGCAAAAACCTGAACAGTAGTAATAGTTGAACTTCCTGAGACTGATTCTTGATGCACACTGGTGTTTCGCACATTCGTATAAGGGCCAGATGCCATTATATACTCTGGTGTGACGGGCGGATTAATGGCCTGTGCAGATAAATTTTGAGAAAAGAAAATGCAGCTAAGCACGGTAAGGAATTTTACCCCCCCCACCCCATTTTTTTCTTGGCTTGAAGCCTAGCTCCAATGCGAATAGATGATTTTTTCATAGTGAATTTTAAATTACATTCCTCAAATGCAAATAAAAAATGCACCTCTCATCATTTAACCTGTGTTAAATTTTAAAAATATAGTAGGTAGTGTCTGGTCGGAAACAGACGAATTTTATAAAATGAATTATTTTTGATGCTATTTGGTTTTTATTTTGTGAGGTGATGCCTTAGCATCAGGCGATTAAAACTAGGTAAGCTATCCTTTTTTTAAACCCTATAACAAAGGTTAACCCTTCATTTTCAACATTTTAAATATTAATTATTTCTTTTACTGAAACTGAAATCAACCTTTAATTCTTCTTTCAACACATAAATTCACTTCTTAAAACAACTCAAGAACAACACATCTCCGTCCTTAATATTACCTATAACCACTACATTAAAACCTATCTATAGACCAACATACTCAATAAACAAAAGGCTTTAACAACTATCTATTCATTGTTTTTTATATTTAAAATTCTGATATTTTACAAATAAACTATACGAACTAATAGCCCCTAAAATATTTCAAATTAGAGGACGCCAATAGGTTTTCCGTAGTCGATGCGAAGACACAAACAGGGATTAATTTCACTAGTCCCACCGAAGATAGAAGCGGCAGCAATATTAGTATTAAGTACTAGTTATTTAGTAGTAGGTAATTAGTACTTAGTAAGGCCTTGACCATTTCGATACTGTTTTGGGGTTTAGAATTACTCTTAAAACAGGTCAGTGTATTTCAGGCAATATCAAGTAGGGTATTATAAATGGGCTAAAGTGCTTCCTTTTAAACGGCATTTCACTAACCACTAAACCACTAAACCACTAAACCACTAAACCCCTAACTACTAATCCACTAAATACTCTCTACAAAACCACTACTCCATCAAATCCTCTGGAATTTCACAAATAGGAATCGGTAACATTTTATGCTTATTAGCACGGTTATACTTTTCGTAGATGCGCATAACTTCTGCTTCTCGTCCGTGGAAATCCTTAGCATTTTCGCCTAGCTTCTCTTGCTTCATAGCCCATTCTAGCTCAGGATAACTCGCTCCTAATTGATCTTCGTCGGTGCGGTCGTCGCCCCAAAGGCCATCGGTAGGCGGTGCGATAAGAATATCTTCTAGTACGCCAAGTTCTGCGGCTAAATCATAAACCTCACTTTTATATAAATCGGCGATAGGACTAATATCCACTCCGCCGTCGCCGTACTTTGTGTAAAAGCCCACCCCAAAATCTTCTACTTTGTTGCCGGTTCCCACTACTAATTTTCCTTCCAAGGCTGCGAAATAATAAAGGGTGGTCATGCGTAAGCGCGCCCTTGAATTTACCAGACTCATTTCCTTTGCTTCTGATCCTGGTACATTAGGTAGGCTAGAAATAAAGTGATCGAACACGGGACTAAGGTCTACCTCTAATTGACTTACATTAGAAAACTGTTTTTGCAGTTTCTCTATGTGTTTACGGGCGCGGCTAACTTGGTTAGGGCTTTGGTAAATAGGCATCTCCACGCAAGTGACAGGAAAGCCAGTTAAGGCCACTAAATTAGAGGTTAGAGCACTGTCTATGCCACCCGATACGCCTACTATATATCCTTTCGTGCCCGATTTCTCGGTATATGTTTTTAGCCAGTTAACTATATATTCAATGGTTTCTTGCTTTTTCATTGCAGGATTTTTAGAATAGAATACCTAGGGTTAGGGATACATAATCAAAGCGATAGCGTGATTGTTCGCTTAAACGACGGTCTTCGTCGCGCAATAAGTTATTTACTAGTGCTCTGTGATACTGAAGGCGCGCAAGGGCTTTGGTGCCTCCACCCAAGTCATACTCCCAGCCCAAGCCGATGCGAAACGTAGCATCGAAGAAGCTTATTAAACTCTCATTATTTGAAAAGCGTGCCGGCTCCCAGCTAACATCTTCCCCCGTTTCAATTCCTAAAGCTAAGCCCAGTTCTGCGAAATAGGTGCTATATCCGAACTGGCGTGTTCTCATTTTTACCTGCAAGGGTATTTGAATAAAATTTGCACGATAGTCGGCCACCGTATCGTTAAAGTCGATGGAGCCACCGCGGCGAACAAATTCAAAACCACTGGTAAACGCATAGCGATCGGTGAAATTATATTCGGCTAAAGCGCCAAAACCAAGCGTTAAGGCAGGGCCTCCAGTAGCATTCGCTTGATTGGTATTTATATAACTAATCTGGCTAGAGCCTACCACTCCTAATTGAAATTTGCGATCTTGCCCCGAGCTAAAACCGATGATTAGAAATACGAAAATACCAGTGATAATTAGACGCATGTTATTATATTTAAATTCAAACAAAATTAAGCCCCTTAAAAGAATGAAGGCCTATTACCACGGGTTTTTATTTGCTGGGCTATTTTTCTTAACGGCAACGTTTTTTCAATCTTGTGACAATCAGCAAGATATAGATTTAAGTACGATAGAGAAGGAAACAGAAATAAAACGCTTCGACCGTGCTTTTTTTACCATGGATACGGCAAACTTTAAAGAAAACCTCGCCGATTTAGAAAGAAATTACCCTCCCTTTTTTAGTGCTAAAACAGAAGAGATCTTTTGGCGTAATCAGCGCAAAGATGAGCTGCAGCTAAAGCTTTTCAAGCAAACAGAAAAGCTTTTTGGCGCTATGGAAAAGGAGGAAAAAGAGTTGAATCGAATTTTCAAGCGCTATTATTACTATTTCGGAGAACAGAAGACATTTGAGGTCTATACCTATATTTCTCGCTTAGATTACGATTATCCGGTAATTGTGGCACCGCCTTATTGTTTTATTGGCTTGGATATGTATTTGGGGGCAAACAATGATTACTACGCCTCTTTGCCCAATTATCTTCAGTTTAAGAGACAAGCTCAGTTTTTATTGCAGGATGTGGCTTATGCTCTCTCAGAAAATGCCTTGGGTATTCAAGTAGACGATAACAAGTTGATTGAAGCCATGATTTATTATGGTAAGATCCTTTATGCAACGGAACAATTAAGCCCTTTTTTACGCGAGGATGAGCTGATGGTCTTCCCGCCCAAAAAGATGGAATTTTGCCAAGAGCACGAACGTGATATGTGGGTCTACTTTATTGAAAATGGAGTCTTGTTTAAAAGTGATGCGGAACTGCAAAGACGTTTTATTGATGTGGCACCTTTCAGTAAATTCCGAACCGATACCGATCCCTTAACCCCGGGTGGAGTAGGACGCTGGTTTGGTTATAATATTGTTAGCGCTTACATGGAGGAAAACCCTGAGCTTAGCTTAGAGGAACTCTTCCAAGAAAATGATGCGGCCAAGATCTTAAAGCTTTCTGGCTATAAGCCTTAAGGAATCCTTTATCTATTATTTTATTCATAATGTGAAAATGTACCTTTGCAAAAATTTTGATTATGGCCATTGCACATACTTCCGATATTAAATTACAAATATCTTTAGACGAGAATAAGGTTCCTGAAAACATTACTTGGGATGCTCCTGATAGTGGGGTAGATAACGCGAAAACTAGAGCAATGATGCTGTCGGTTTGGGATGATAAAACGCAAGAAACGCTGCGCATTGATCTTTGGACGAAGGATATGCCCTTAGATCAGATGAAAAAATACATCCATCAAAATATTATGGCTTTAGCCGATACGCTAGAACGTGCAGGCGGTGAAGCTGATTTGGCGAAAGAATTACGCGATTACAGCTTAGAGTTAGGCGAAAAACTAAACGTTTTAAAACGCTCTTAAACCTTTATCAGCTTAGTCCTTATAGCTTCTCATCAATCTCCCCGATATAGGCTAAAATTTCAGCTTTTCCGGCTCCGTTTTCGGCAGAAGTGGCAAATTGCTTGGGTAACTCGTGCCAAGTTTCTAGCATTTTAGTATTGTAAACTTTAAGGTTCCGGTTAAACTGGTTTACTTTTAACTTATCTATCTTGGTGAAAACCATACTAAAGGGAATGCCGCTTTCGCCCAGCCACTCCATAAATTCTAGATCAATTTTTTGCGGCTCATGACGTGAGTCAATTAAGACAAATAAGTTAATGAGGGTCGGGCGCTCGAGGATATAATCCTCAATCATTTTTTGAAATTTACTGCGACTGGTTTTACTCACCTTGGCATAGCCATAGCCGGGTAAATCAACCAGATACCAAGCATCATTTATAATGAAGTGGTTAATTAGTTGGGTTTTTCCAGGTTTCCCAGAGGTGTGCGCAAGGTTTTTGTGATTGACTAATTTATTAATCAAACTACTCTTACCCACATTACTACGACCAATAAAAGCGTATTCTGGTTTGCCATCTTGCGGGCATTTAGCAATTTCAGTATTGCTGAGTAAAAATTCGGCAGTTTTAATTTCCATGGCGCGAAGGTAATTAATGCACGCGGTTGATTCATTTACTAGTTTAGCAAAAAAGACATGATGCGCAGATCTTTATTTTTTGCTCTCTTAATTTCGCTCTTTGCTTGTTCTAAAAACGAGGCGCAGCCAATACCAATTGATGCTCCTGCGCTGGGGAGTAATTTGCGCTACTTGGCATTAGGAGACTCCTATACTATAGGCACAGCCATTGGTCCGGAAAAAGCCTACCCGCAAATTTTTGCCGATAGTTTTCGCATAAAAACCGCGGTAGATAGCTTGGAAGTGCAGGTTATTGCGCAAAATGGCTGGACCACAGCAGATCTTAAAAATGGTATTAATACCTCTCAACCCGATTCTAATTTTAACTTGGTTAGCATCTTAATTGGGGTAAATAATCAGTATAAAAAGCTTTCGCTTGAAGAGTATAAAGGAGAGTTTTGGCAATTGCTAAAAAGAGCCATCGCTTTCGCAGAAGGTGACACTGGTCGGGTTTTGGTAATTAGCATTCCCGATTGGGGGGTAAGTCCGGCAGGAGCGGGAAGCAGGCCAGAGGTCGCTCAGCAAATTGATGATTTTAACGCTGCACAAAGTCAAATTGCAGGCGAATATGGAGTAGATTTTATAGATATAACCACTTTGAGCCGTACCGCTTTAAACGATCAGACTTTAATCGCTTCCGATGGTTTGCATTTTTCGGCTAAAATGCATCAGCAATGGTTACAACTGCTTTACCCTCTGTTAGCGGAAAAGTTAAACTTCTGATATATGCGGGCTTTTAGCGTAGGTCTCATTCTTCTTTTTAGTCTGTGCTTAACTGCACAAAAGGTGCCCGTTCTTTCTGTCAGTGGCGATTATGGATTTCTATTTCTACATAGCCAAGACGTGGCACCCATAGGGCAGTCGTACCCGCGTGCTCTAAACTTCGATTACTCTCAGTGGCGTGTTACCATGGCTAATTATCAAAATTGTAATTGTTATCCGCGTTTAGGTCTTAGCACGGGCTGGCATAATTATAATAATCGCGCTGTTCTCGGCTCGGGCTTTCCACTTTATGGTTATTTAGAGTCTTGGTACAAATTATCGGAAGGCTTATTTTTTCATTTTCGTGGTGGCATTGGTTTTAGTGCCTTAACGCAGCCATTTAATCGCCAAACCAATCCTTTAAACCTTAGTTACAGTTTGCCGCTTAGCGCCTTTGTTATGATGGGGGCAGGTTTTTCGGTGGCCCTAGATGAGCAATGGTTTTTAGGCCTGCGAGCGCGTTATAATCACGTTTCTAATGGCGGTATCCGTGAGCCAAATAAAGGCTTAAACTATCCTAGCTTAGCCTTGCAATTAGATTATAGTCTTAGTCCGGTAAAGTTTAATTTAAGGAAGGAAGAAAGCGACTGGCGTCAAGGGAAAACGCAGGCAATTTCGCTGCATTCTTTTTGGGCGGCTCAAGCGGGAGCTACCGTGGGGGATGTTTTTAATGAACAGGATGTAACTTATTTGGTATTGGGTTTCAGGGCCCAATATCACCGGCAGTGGGCGCGGATTTCGGGTTTTACGGTGGCTCTATCGGTTTTAGAGAATTATGCTCACAAGGAGATTGTTGCTCGCCAAGGCCTTAATAGGAATAGTTGGCAAGCGGCGGCATTAATTGGACACGAATTTATTTTAGGCAAGTTTCGCTTTGGGCAACAAGCCGGTTTTTACTTATATAAAGACTACGGAGCCGCCACAAGCTGGTATCAAAACTACTATTTACTCTATTACCCTTGGCCGAACTTTGGTTTGGGGCCTGCTTTAAAAGCGCATGCACAAGTAGCTGAGTTTTTAGACTTTAGATTTACCTATCACTTTGCTTTTTAAAGCGGAATTCGATTAGAAACAAAAATAGAAAGCCCTCTATAAAGAGCGACCTTCTGCGCCTCATCTCCTTAAAATAGCCCGCTATTTTTTCGTCGGTTCAGCTTTAATCTCAAAATAGAGAGAGCCTGAAGCCTAATTTAAAACCAAACTCAGGTTTTAAACAAAATCTATCCCTAATTTTGCAAAAAATATATTGATGAAAAATCTTAGTACCATCCTTTCCGCCATAGCTTTAATCGGAGTAATTTATCTTCTTGTTCAAAACAATAATAGTGGTGACGCATCTAGCGAAAGCGCTAAAAAGGAAATGCCAGCTAATGCAGAGGGCGCATTAAGTTTTGCCTATGTAAATACGGATAGCTTGGTCGCTAAATACGAATATCACCAAGAGCTTAAGGCAAAGCTAGAAGGAAGAGCAAAAAATATAAAAGCTGATTTAGCCAATAAATCAAAAGCTTTTCAAGAGAATATTACTATTTTAGAGCAACAAGCGCCTAAGATGAGCCCACAGCAAATTCAGCAGGCACAGGCTGAGTTGCAGCAGAAACAGCAGGAGTTAATGATGTACCGCGATCAACAAAGTCAGGCTTTAGCGCAAGAAGAGCAGGAATTAACGATGCTCTTAAAAGACGATATGGATGTTTTGTTGGATAGCTTAAAAGTAGAAATGGGCTACGATTTTATTTTTAGCTTCGACCCTACATCTAGTCTTTTAGCAGCCAACCCTAAGTGGGATATTACCGATATAGTAGTAAAGGGTTTAAACAGAACCTACGCGACCAAAAAAGGTGAGAAAAAATAAAAAGTGAAAAATTTACGAGTAAAACTATGGGCATCGCTAATACTGCTACTGAGTATTACCTATGCTTGTGTACCGGATGATAACACGGAAGACCCTTTAGCCAACAGAGCTAAGTATTTAGGTGTATGGCAAGTAACAGAGAATACGGGTATTAATCACCCACAATTTTATCCGGTAAATATTAGTGCTGGTACGCAAGATGACGAAATTGTGATTGAGGGCTTGTACAACGAAACAGGTACCAATGTGATAGCCCTGGTGAATGGCAATCTTCTAAGCATTCCCAATCAAAATAGCGACGGAATTATCTTTCAGGGCTCGGGTCAGGCTAATGCCTCTTTCTCGCAAATATCTTTAAGCTTTACCGCCAACGATGGAAGCGGCCCCGATAATATTGAAGCCGTTTTAGTACCGTAAATTATAGACGCATGCAGTTTAGAATTTTACCTGTAAACCCAGGTTTCCTCCGAAGTTGATGAGCGTTTCGCGGGGCCAGTCTTCCGCAATCATATCGTTTAACATATACTTAGCGGAAGCTCTAGCAAATGCACCCCAAGAGTCGGAAAACCAGTAAGTGCCACCTAAGGAAAGGCCCACGGTCCAGTTGAAAGCGCGTAAATCGTCACTTTTATTTAATACCACGTCGCTTATAGTGGGGTTAGAGTAATCGATATTGGCGATATAGCTATCCAGGAAGTTCATCTCTACCATGGGAATAACTTCTAGGCTAAATACTTCAGAAATATTGGTGTTGAAATTCACCTTTAAGGGAACAGAAATCATGCTAACTTCTACCTGGTCGTCGGCACCAAGGTAGATGCCATTATTATCTAAGTCAAGGCTAACGCCCTCTACCGTATAGCGACCATAAGCACGATTAACTCCTAAACCTAAGTGGAAGGAAGGGGCCAGCTCATAAAAAAGATCTAATCCAAAATTAAAGGCGAAACCACCGCGCGTTTCATTCTCTTCATCAAAGGAGCTAATAAGGCTATTTTCTGCATCACTATTAATAAGGCGCATATCTGTGTAATAAGGATTGGCGTTAAGGTGTAGTCTAAATTTAGACTCGCTCACCTTACTATCGGTATAGTAAACAATTTCATCATCGGGCTGAGCCCAGAGGCTAAGGCTACTTAATAGTAAACTAAGAAGGATAAGTTTTTTCATGGGCTTAATTTAATAATTCTTTCGCTTTATTGAGCGCTTTATCTAATCCGGCAGCGTAGCTACCACCTGCCATGGCAAAGCCAGCTTGCCCGCCGCCACCGCCGCGAATTTCGGCCGCAAACTCTTTTACTAAATTGCCGGCTTTCCAATCTTTTTCGGCTAAAAGCTCATCGCCAATAGCCACGGCAATTTGCGCTTTTTCGTCGGCACGGCTGCCAACTACCGCAATTAAACGGGGATGTTCTGCTTTTAATTGGAAGAGTGCATCTTTTATCGATTTGGCATCTAATTTACTTTCTAAAATAAGACGCTCAAAACCATTTACACTTTCTAAGCTATTGGCCCAGTTCTTTTTCTCTTGGGCAGCTTGGGCGGCTTGAAAGGCTTCCACTTGTTTTTTCAAAGCTTGGTTTTCATTTTTCAGGCTACTTAAGGCAGCAAGAAGGTCTTTAGGATTTTTAAATTCCTGTTGTACCTCCTGTAATAAACCAACTTTTTTACGGTAAAAGTCTTGGGCTTTTGCACCAGTATAGGCTTCAATACGACGAATACCAGAAGCTACGGCACCTTCGCTAACAAGGGTAAAAACACCAATGCTACCGGTGGCCGGAACGTGAATTCCGCCGCAGAGTTCAATACTTTCACCAAACTTAATGGCTCTTACGGTGTCGCCATATTTTTCACCGAATAGCGCCATAGCGCCCATGTTTTTAGCTTCATTAATAGGAATCTGGCGAAATTCTTCTAGGCTGAAGTTAGCGCGTATTCTTTGGTTTACCAGCTTTTCAATCTCCTCACTTTCTTCGCTACTTAATTTACTAAAATGACTAAAGTCAAAGCGTAGGTACTGGTCATTAACCAAAGATCCTTTCTGCTCCACGTGCGTACCTAATACTTCGCGTAAGGCCTGGTGTAATAGGTGAGTAGCCGAGTGATTTAGGCTGGTGTTTTCACGTGATTTTTCATTTACAACCGCCTGAAATGATAAAGACACATCTTGCGGAAGCTTATCGCTGAAATGTATAATTAAGCCGTGTTCTTTCTTTGTGTCGAGGATTTCCAGACTTTCTTTTTCAGAAATCAGTTTTCCTGTATCACCCACTTGCCCGCCACCTTCGGGGTAGAAAGGGGTGAGGTTTAAAACAATCTGATATTGTTTTTTCTTTTTCGACATCACCTCGCGGTAGCGTGTAATACGCACCTTCGCCTCCGTTTGGTCATAACCAACAAACTCTTCCTTATCGTCTTCTTCTACAATTACCCAGTCGCCGGTGTCAATTTTACTCGAAGCACGTGCCCTTTCTTTTTGCTCGGTCATGGCGGCTTCATATTCACGCTCATTAAAGCTTAATCCGCGCTCTTTTAATATTAAAGCAGTAAGGTCGGGTGGGAAGCCAAAAGTGTCGTATAATTCAAAAACCAAGGCACCAGCAATGGGTCCTTCTTTATGCTCAAGGCAGATTTGTTCTAGGCGATTAAGTCCCGTTTCTAAGGTACGTAGAAAGGAATTTTCTTCTTCTTGAATAACGCGGGTAACCAGTTCTTTTTGCTTTAAAAGCTCAGGGAAAGCTTCACCCATTTGGTCTGCTAGCGTATCGATTAACTTGTATATAAAAGCTTCTTTAGCATTAAGGTAGGAGAAGCCATAACGGATGGCTCTTCTTAAAATACGGCGGATTACATAACCAGCGCCGGTATTAGAGGGTAATTGCCCATCTGCAATAGCAAAAGCTACAGCACGCAGGTGATCGGCAATAACCCGCAGGGCGATATCGCTTTTCTCATCAAGGCCGTAGTTAATACCAGTAATGGCACTAATTTTTTTAATAATGGGCTGAAAAACATCGGTGTCGTAGTTGGACTGAACCCCTTGCAAAGCCATGCATAAACGCTCGAATCCCATGCCGGTATCCACGTGTTGAGCCGGTAGTTTTTTAAGGCTACCGTCGGCCATACGGTTGAATTCCATAAATACCAGGTTCCAAACCTCTACTACTTGAGGGTGGTCTTGGTTAACCAAATCGGCGCCGCTAATTTTTGCTTTTTCCGCTTCGCTGCGTAAATCAATATGAATTTCCGAACAGGGGCCACAAGGGCCAGTAGCGCCCATTTCCCAAAAGTTATCTTTCTTGTCACCGTTTAAAATGCGCTCTTTGGCAATCCACTTTTCCCATTCTTTAGCGGCATCATCATCACGCTCCAAGCGATCGTCCTTATCGCCTTCAAAAACGGTTACGTATAATTTGTCTGGATCTATCTCAAATACTTTGGTAAGAAGTTCCCAAGACCAGCTAATAGCGTCGGTTTTAAAATAGTCGCCAAAGCTCCAGTTACCCAACATCTCAAACATGGTGTGGTGATAGGTGTCGTGGCCTACCTCTTCTAAATCGTTGTGTTTACCCGAAACGCGTAAACATTTTTGACTATCAGTAAGCCGCTCAGCGGCTGGTTTAGCATTTCCTAAAAAGGCATCTTTAAACTGATTCATACCAGCATTGGTAAACATCAGGCTGGGATCACCTTTTATAACTAGGGGAGCAGAAGGAACTATGCTATGGCCTCTTTCTGCATAGAAGTCTAAGAATTGCTGGCGAATGGCTTGGGCGGTCCACTTTTTAACTGTACTCATAATGAATTAAACAAGGGCTTGTTTATTACCTAAAATCTTACGTTTGATAAAGACTGCGAGCTATTGTATCTTCGAAGCCCTAAATGTCTTTTTAAAACAGGCCAAAATTAAGGATTATGGCGAAGGTCAAGTACTATTACGACCCGAAAACACTTTCTTATCGAAAAATTGAGAAAAACGCAGCTTATCGCTTGCGTAATGGCCTGATTTACATAGCTTCAGTAATTCTGGCTGCCTTCGTATTAATTTTGTTAGCAGATAGTTTTATTGACTCTCCTAAAGAAAAACGCTTGCGTAGAGAGCTTGAGAATATGGAAATCCAGTTTTCTATTCTTAATGAAAGAATGGATCAGGTGAGTACGGTAATAAGCGATTTACAAGAAAGAGATGATAATATTTACCGCGTTATTTTTGAAGCGGAGCCTTTGCCCGCCTCGGTTCGTGGAGCTGGTTTTGGTGGTGCAAACCGTTATGCCCGCTTAGAGGGTTTTGAAAATAGTGAGCTAATTAAATACACGGCAGAACGCCTCGATAAGATTACTAAGGAGGTTTACGTGCAGAGTAAATCTTTCGACGATATTGTGGAAATGGCAAAGGATAAAAAGGAGCTTTTAGCCAGTATTCCCGCTATTCAACCCGTTCCCAATGAAAACCTCAGGCGCATGGCTTCTGGTTATGGTTGGCGATTAGACCCTTTTACCAAAGCACCTAAAATGCACTTTGGGATGGACTTTTCTGCTGAAATTGGCACGCCAATTTATGCCACAGGCGATGGGGAAGTGATACGAGCGGATTCGAAATCGAGTGGTTATGGTCGTCATATTCGTATTAATCATGGCTATGGCTACATTACCATTTATGCCCACATGAACGATTATAATGTTAGTGTTGGCCAAAAAGTGAAGCGAGGAGATCTGATCGGTTTTGTTGGTAATTCTGGCCGTTCACGCGGACCGCACTTGCACTATGAGGTACACTTAAATGGTGAAAGGCTTAATCCGGTGAATTTCTATTACGGCGAATTATCGGCTGACGAATTCAATACCATTATCGAAATGGCCAGTCAATCTAATCAATCATTTGACTAATGCAGGAGGAAACGCTGGACGATGAAAAACGCTATTACAGCATGGGAGAGGTTTCGGCCATGTTTGATGTAAACGCTTCCTTAATTCGCTTTTGGGAAAAAGAGTTTGATATTCTTAAGCCCAAGAAGAACAAAAAGGGTAACCGCCTTTTTACCCCTAAAGATGTGCATAACCTTAAGCTTATCCATCACTTGGTAAAAGAGCGTGGTTTCACCTTAAAAGGGGCTAAAGCAAAGCTTAAAGCTAATAAAGAGGATACCGCTCAGGTGGCAGAGGTGATTTCTAAACTGAAAATGATCAAGCAGGCACTAGCAGAAATTCGCAAGGAACTTTAATTCGCAGTCACAAAATTACATAAAGTTGGAGGCTTTTTTTTAGAACTTCACACTTGCTCCAGCACTCATCCAAAAGCCGGGCAGTTCCACATTAGCGTGGTCAAAATATCTTTGGCCGCCAATATTCTGGGCACGCACAAAAATTCGCACTTTTTTAATTTGATATTGCGCACTCGCGTTGAAGAGTAAAACGGGTTCATAGTCGGCCGGGCTTCCTTTGCCAATACGGATAAACTGACCCTCCCGCTGCTGATAACTTAAAGTGTACATTAAGCTTAAGCTTTCGCCAAACTTTTGCATTAAGCGCAGGTTGAATTTTGTTTTGAGATAGTCTAGTACGTAAACGGAGTAATAGGGCGGATTTTCAATTTCATCGCCTTGATTATAGCTAAAACCCAAATTGATATTATTGAAATAAAGGGAACTTAAATGGCTTTTAAAATTATAAGCGAGACTGAGCTCACCGCCTGTAAAGTTGGCGCTTTGGGCATTGTTGGCCAGTAAATCGCAAGTATCGCAATCTTGGGTCCAGTCAATAATATTGCGGCCAACCCTACGATAAATGCTCGCATTAAAGAGCCAGTTTTTATTAAGCCAGCGATAGCCGATTTCGTAATTATAGGATTCTTCTTGCTCCAAGTTTTCACTGCCTTGGGCACCACCAATATTGTAGTACAATTCGGTAAAGCTAGGTAAGCGAAAAGAGCGATTAAAGCTGGCGTACAATCTTTGTTTATCAAAACGGTATCCGGCATTTAGGGCAGGATAAAAACCTAAGCCGAAAACATCATTGTAGTTTATTTGTAAGGCAGCGGAAAGGTTTATTTTATTGAAATCAACCAAGTGCTCAGCTGCTAGGGATACATTGTTCCTTTGATCGCCTAAAGTGAAACTGCCGCGTTTTTCATCTGGAGTATTATCTAGCGGTTTCCCAAGATTGGTGCTACGGATTTGCTCGTAGCGATAATCGGCGTTTAGATTGGTTTTCCCCCATTTACTCTCTCTCGTCAGGCTAGTTCTTAAGCCATATACATCAGAGCGGTGATAGTTATGATCTTGATACCAAGTAGGAACGGTATCTGTGTCCTTAATAAAGCGGCCATTATTAAACTCATAAAAACCTTCGTCTTCTCTGAAAAGTTGAAATTCATCCCAGTTAGTACGGGCATAAAGGTCGCTACTCCAAGTAGATTTCCCTACTTGCTGCTGCCAATTTAAACTGGCATTAAGGGTACGGGTTTTTTCATACTGCTCGGGAAAGCGGGTAGAGTAGAAGTTTTGAGCACCGAAGTTTTGAGCATTAAAGCCGCCGTTAAATTTCAAAGTATTGCCCTTAATATTCCAATTGCTTTCTGCCCATAAAGTGCTGAGGTCAAAGTCGGTATTTTCTTTAAAACCGCCCGAACGGTTATGCCCTGCACTAATGCGTGAATTATGCTTTTCACCACTCCAGTCCACGCTTAGTTGCGAGTTAAAACTCTCGAAACTACCGCCGCCTAACTGAATTTCGGTATTAGTTTTATCGCCCGCATTTTTCTTGGTAATAATATTTATGGCGCCACTAAAACTATTCGCTCCAAATATGTAGGAGGCGCCACCCATTAGCACTTCTATTCTTTCAATATCGCTTAATGCAAAAGGGAGGTTCATTAAGTGATGCCCGGTTTGAGGGTCGCTTAAGCGCACACCATTTACTAAAACTAATACCTGTTCGAAGGTGCCGCCTCTAATGCTAAGGTCGGTTTGTGTGCCGAAAATTCCTCTTTGTTGCGCATCTACACCAGTGATGAAGTCGAGCATTTCGGCCACCGAGTTTACCGGTGCATTGGCAATTTCTTCGCGGTTAATAATCTGCACATTGCGATTGCTGTTTAGAAGGCTTTGTTTGTAGGCTGCGGCCGAAACCACTACTGTATCTAGTAATTCTTGGGCGGGAAGGAAGGTACCCGAGCAGATAAGGAGAAGGCTGAATAGCTTTTTCATGCATGAAGTTTCGGCGGGCAAAACTATAATATCTCAGGTTATAAGGGTTCTGAGGCCTAACTTTATTTAGAATTCACCTTATAAAAAGGGAAGCTTTGCTGCGGGATAAAGAAATATTATACATTTGCCGCTTCTCACGGGGTGCTCACATTTTATGTGGGCTGAGATTATACCCATTACCGCTTCTAGCGGTAAGCACCTGATCCGGATAATGCCGGCGGAGGGAATGAATGTTAAAGGCATTCGAGGTTTAATTATTAATTTTAGGAGCATACCCCGGTTTTCCTTTCATAATTTTATTTTTATGAAAAGACGACTACTAGTTTTTGCTATTTTGGGATTGAGCACCCATGTCGCGCTGGCTCAAAACGCGGAGGATAGCCTGCGCGTAGAACAATTAGAAGAGGTAACTATATCGGCGGTACGTGCCGCCGAAGATGCCCCGGTGGCACAGGTTACCGTCAATCGTAAGACCATTGAAAGACAGTTTTTTGGCCAAGATGGGGCCTTTCTTTTAGAAAAACTCAGTCCTTCTTTGGTGTCTTATTCCGAATCGGGTACCGGCCTAAGTAATTATGGTCAAATGCGCTTGCGCGGAATCGATCAAACGCGGATTAACATTACCTTAAACGGAGTGCCGCTAAATGACATGATTGATCAGGGGGTTTTCTTCTCCAATTTTGTGGATTTTGGGAATAGCATTGAGTCCGTGCAAATTCAGCGCGGAGTAGGTACCAGTAGTAATGGTGTGTCCTCTTATGCTGGCTCTATTAATTTCGAGTCTATTTCCTTGGCCAAGGCTAAGCCATCCGCAGAGTTGCAGTTTACCGGTGGTTCTTTCAATACCCTAAGAGCAAGTGCAGAGGTAAATACGGGTTTACAAGAAAACCGCACGGCATTTTACGCTCGCGTAAGTCGCGTTCAAAGTGATGGTTACCGTTACAATACCAGCACGGCAGCAAACTCTTTATTTTTCTCAGGGGCCTACTTTGGTGAAAAGCACGCTTTTAAATTTACCGGTTTTGCTGGTCAAAGCCAGAATGGTTTGGGATACACTCCCGTTCCTTTAGCGCAAATTCAGCAAGACCCGCGCACCAATTTAGTATCAGAAAACGATATTGATAATTTTGGGCAATACTTATTCCAGTTGCAACATACCTATAGAATTGGCGCAAAAAGCAGCTTAGTTTCTACCGTATACCACGGTGGCGCAGGGGGTGACTTCCCTTGGGGTTATGCTACCGATACTTTAGGTGGTTTCGAACAAATCAATTACCCCCTTTATAATAGCCACTGGGGATTAATGTCCAATTATAATATTAAAAGTGAAACAGCGGGTGATTTTGCAATTGGCCTGCACACTTATACCTTTAATCGTCGCAACTTAGAATACATTATACCCAATCGTAATGCGCCTTATTACCAAGATGAAACCAGTAAAGATGAGCTAGCTGTTTTTGCTAAATGGGAAAAGGCTTTTAGCTTGGGAACTGAAGCCAGTGATAACTTAAAGATTTTTGCGGATATACAGTTACGTCAATTGGCTCTTGGTTTAGGGGCAGACCCTAGCTTTTTAGGGGAGGAACCTGCTATTCCTATCCGTAACTATACCTTTCTAAACCCAAAATTTGGTATTAGCTATCAGCTTAATCAAAATTGGCAGCTTTATTCTTCATTCGGACGAAGCGGCCGCGAGCCCACACGCTTCGATATTTTAGGAGCAGTTGCCGTTAATGGAGACAACATAAGCTTAGCGCGCGATGTGAATTCGGTGCAGGCTGAGTATGTGAATGATTTAGAGTTAGGAACGCGCTGGAATAGCGAAAGCCTTTCTTTTCAACTAAACTTATTTTACATGCAGTTTGAAAATGAAATTGCACCCATTGGAGAATACATTGACGCTGGCTTTGTACAGGTTTACCTGAATCAAGAAGCTAGTTCTCGTCAGGGTATAGAGCTAAATGGTACCTGGGATATTAGTAATACTTTCTTTAATAAGGCTAATATGTTAAGCTTAGGCGGGCAGTTAAGTTTGCTGCAAGCGCAGATTAGTAGCTATCAGGAGAATGATTCTAGCGAAGTATTTGAAAATATAAGTCCTATTTTAAGTCCGCAGGTAAACGCACTAGTTCATTTAACCTATGCGCCCATTAAAGACTTAAGCTTTAGACTAGAAGCGCGTTACTTAGGCGAACAATTTATGGAGCTCACCAATAGTGAAGCTTTAACGGTACCTTCATCTCTAGTTTTAAACATCAGTGCCAATTGGAATTTCTACAAGAAACACGCCTTGAGTCTTCAGGTAAATAACCTGACCGATGAGCTTTACTATACTTACGGAGCACCCGACTTTAGCGGTGGGCCAGCTTATTTCGTACAGGCGCCCATTCACGCCTACGCAACGTTAAGATTAGTTTTTTAGAGCCTTATTATTATGAAGAAGTATATTTTGATAGTTTTTTTAGTGCCTTTCTTTGCTTGTAAGCAGAATAAACAGGCATCTACAGAAGTGGCAGATAAGAAAGACAGCATCGCGGTTTTAGATACTTTGCACTTGGCTTTAGACTGGACCCCGAACGTTTTACATGCCGGTATTTTTTGGGCAGAATCGCAGGAGTGGTTTAAGGAAGAGGGAATTTACCTGCGCTGGGATACACCAGAAATTGATAATTACACTAAAAAGCCTGTTTTGCGACTTTTAGATGGTGAGGTAGATTTAGCGATTGGTCCATCTGAGCATTTGTTTGCATTTGCAGCCGATAGTACGGGGCTTAAGGCACAAGCTGTGGCTACAATTTTGCAAGCCGATCGCAGTGCTTTTGTGCTCAAGGCAGATGCGCAGGTAGGAAGCCCTGCGGAAATTGGCCCAGTTACCTACCTTGGGTACCATACACCTTTAGAGCACGAAATCTTGGATGCCATGATTGTAAATGCAGGAGCGAATCCTCAATACCAGACCAGTGAGCCTGGCCGTTTGGCGGTATGGGATGCTTTTATGCAAGATTCTGGACAAGTAGCTTGGGTGTTTTTGCACTGGGAAGCCATTTTAGCGCAGAGGCAAGGGCTAGAGCTTACTAGTTTTGTCCCTAATGATTACGGAGTGCCTTATGGTTACTCTTCGGTAATAATGGCGCGGACAGAATTAGATGAGAAGAAGACAGAACTAATTAAGCGTTTTCTTAAAGTTTTAGATCGGGCCTATCGTGCGGTATCGAAAAACCCTGCCGCGGCAGCTCAAAATTTGAGGGCTAATTACGAGCATTCCAATTTTAAAGATTGGCTTTTTATTAACGCGGCGATGGCCGATATTCAGCCCTATTTCTTAAATGCTAAAAAGGACTGGGGACAGATGAAAGCGGAAAAGTGGCAAGCTTATTATCAGTGGATGGAAGAACGAGGTTTAGCCAAACTTCCCGCTGCGGTAATGGCTGAAATATTTACCAATAAATACTTGCTCGATTAATACTTGATTGTTTTAAGCTGACCTGAGCGCAAGGTAAAATTATTGTCTCAACGTGAGTTCGGCTTAAGATTATAGCTTCAGCTTAAATTTCACTATTTACAGAGAGACTGAGGCCTAACCTTAAGCCGCACTTCAATTAAATTATTAAAAAAGGCGACCATTTATTTGGTCGCCTTTTTTTTAGAATTCTTCTTTCTCTTGAAAATCTTGCAGTTTGTCTAGCGCACGGCGCAAGCGATCTTTACCCTGGCCTTTAATAATGGCATAAGGCCTATTAAATTGCTTAACGAGCTCTAAGTGGCGCTGATATATTTCAAATTGGTCGTCTGGGTCTTCTCGCAGAGGATCATCTTCCCATTCTAAATCGGGATAGCAAACAAAATAAATCTTGCCTTCGGTAGATTCTTCTAGGCTTAATAAGGCGGGCGGTAATTTGTCAAACTTTCGCTCGGCCCAAACCTGAAAGTTAATAAGATCGGTATCTAAAAATACTAATTCGGCATTTACGTGCAGTGCTTCTGCTTGTCGACGACGGTGACCATCAAGAATTTTAATAAAATCCTGATAGTTGTATTTGGGTCCATGCTTTTCTAAATATTCACGGGCAAATTCTGGTACCCAACGGCTGTGGGTAATTTCTGCTAGTTCAGCACAGAGTTGCGATTTCCCGCTGCACTCTGGTCCGGTTACAACAATCCTCATTAGATCCAAGTTAGATAGCCGTTAATGGCTAAAAATGTATAAATAATAAATAATATGGCGGTAAGCTTTAAGCCTCTCTTCATGTATAGGTAAATAGAAACAGCATCTATCACAATCCAATACAACCAATTTTCTGGAAGCAAACTTACCATTAATGCGGTAGCGATGATGCTAAAAACTGTAGTAAAGCTATCTAGCCATGGCAGCTCAGCATCGCTATATTTCTTTAAAGTATATCCAGAAGCAATGGTAAGCAGTACCCCAATGGAAATGATGGATAAGTTAATTTCCCAACCCAAGCTTTGTAAATCTTGGAAAAGGCTAATATCCCATTGGAAATAGCCGTACACAGCCATCAGTAGATAAAATGCTTGCAGTACCAATTCCGCGTAAATTTTTTTTACATAACAGAGGTAAAGGAATGCCATGGAAGCGAGGAAGGCGAAGAGCCAACACCAAATAACTTGATAAGTAAGTAAAATGGTGTAGATGATGCTGCAGATCACCGCAAACCATTCAATCTGTTTGAGATTCCCCCGCATTAATAGGCGGATAAATCCATATTAGAGAGATCGTCTTTTAGAACTTTAAGCACAAAAGGGGCTTGTCCATCGGCGAAGGCTTGGGTTATTTCTTTTTCTAAAGCCGAAAATATGGCACTTGATTCGCCAAATACTTGGGTGCTAAGCGGGCTTACTACTATTTTCAAATGCTCGTACTCCTGCAGAGCCTTTAAAAAAGCATCCACTCTTTCTAAATAGTTTTCAGAAAGTGGGTGCATCGATATCTCAACACTAATTTTCATTTAAAAGCTATGTATGGTGCTCGCTATTTCTTTAATAATAGCGGGGTTTTCTTCAGTAACATTTCCAATAACTAAGACATCTGCGCCCGCTTCACATATAAGCTTGGCTTGGGCCGCACTGCGGATTCCTCCTCCTACAATTATCGGCTTGTCCACTGCTGATCTTACAGCTTTAATAATTTCGGGGTTTACCGTTTTGTCCGCGCCACTGCCTCCGTCTAAATAAAACTGACTTAAGCCTAGCACCTCACCAGCGAGGGCGGTGCAGGCAGCAATTTCAGGTTTATTATAAGGTAGGGGTGCGCTGCCACTCATGTAAATAGCGGTGGTGCTTTGTCCGCAATCTACTAGCATGTAGCCGGTAGAAAGTGTTTCGAGCTTAATTTGCTTGATATAAGGAGCGGAGATAACCTGATTACCAATTAGTAGGTCTGGGTTGCGCCCGGAGATTAAACTCATAAATAGAATCGCATCTGCCTTGGGCGAAACCTGCATTATGCTCCCTGGAAAAAGAATGACGGGAATATTGCAATGCGACTTTACTGTTTCAATGCAAGAGTCTAAGCTAATGCCGGTAATAAGACTGCCTCCAATAAAAATTAGATCTGCCTGCGCTGCGCTGGCTTCCTTTACTAAATTGATAAGGGCAGACTCCCCTAATTTGTCGGGGTCTATTAAAACCGCTAAGAGCTTTTTTGAATTAGCTTTAGCAGAGGTAATTATAGGTGAAATGGCCTTACTAGTCATGGGCTACAAACCTACTAAAATATCCCTTTACGATTTAGCTTAAATTAGGCTTTCTGTAGCTGAAGCCCAGACAAAAGTCTGGCTCAGATTTTATAAACACGGGATGAGCTACTAATTGCTGTTTATCGCGGATTAAGCCTTGGCATACTTGCCTGTTGGTGAGGTTAATGGGGGAGACTCTTAAGTCTTTGCGTAGGTCTAATTTGGTATTGCCACTGAGTTTAATAAGGCTTTCCTTAGCACACCAAAAGGCAGCTAATTGCTGGAGATATTCGGTTTTACTAAGTGAATTAAGTTCTTGATCACTTAGGAAACGTTTGGCAATTTTAGGGAACTGGCTACGGTAACTTTCTACATCGGCACCAATATCTAAATTGCTACTGACTGCGGCTACCGCATAATTGTGACAATGACTTAAAGATACCCCTTGGTAGTTTTTAAGATGAGGTTTGCCTGCTTTATCAAAGCGTAGGCTATCAATATCTTCTATCAAATATTTTAAAGCGGCCCGTGAGGCTAAAAATTCTGACTTTTTTCCTGGGTGTTTAATTTTTTGCCATTTTTCTTTATCTGCGGCGGATAGGTTGAGATTCTGAGCATCAATATCATCGGTATCTTCAATTTTCCAAAGAGCTATTTCTAACCATTGCCATTTATAGATTCTATGTAATGCCATATTAATTAGTTATGCTTTTAAATGCCGAGATTTAGGGTATCTTTGCCAAAATTTTATAACACCTAGATTTAGATATGAGTACGAAGGTAGGAAATTACACTCCATATAAAGTTAAGGACATTTCTTTAGCAGAATGGGGTAGAAGAGAAATTGAATTAGCAGAAGCGGAAATGCCAGGTCTAATGGCTTTAAGAGAAGAATTTGGCGCCGAGAAGCCTTTAAAAGGATCTCGTATTGCAGGCTGTTTACACATGACGATCCAAACTGCGGTGTTAATTGAAACATTAGTAGAGTTAGGAGCAGATGTAACCTGGTCTTCTTGTAATATTTATTCTACCCAAGATCACGCTGCGGCGGCTATTGCGGCAACTGGAGTGCCAGTTTATGCGTGGAAGGGAATGAATGAAGAGGAGTTTGAATGGTGTATTGAGCAAACTTTATTTTTCGGTGAGGAGCGTCAGCCCCTAAACATGATTTTAGATGATGGGGGTGATTTAACCAATATGGTTTTAGATACTTACCCAGAGTTAGCCGATGATGTAAGAGGTTTAAGTGAAGAAACTACCACAGGTGTGCACCGTTTATACGAGCGCATGAAGAATGGTACGCTTCCTATGCCTGCCATTAACGTTAACGATTCAGTAACCAAGTCAAAATTTGACAATAAATACGGTTGTCGTGAATCTGCAGTAGATGCAATTCGCAGAGCTACCGATATTATGATGGCTGGAAAAGTAGCCGTGGTTGCTGGTTATGGTGATGTAGGTAAAGGAACTGCTGCCTCTTTACGCGGAGCAGGTTGTAGAGTGATTGTTACTGAGATCGATCCTATTTGTGCTTTACAAGCAGCAATGGATGGTTTTGAAGTTAAGAAGATGGATAATGCTATTCCTGAAGGGGATATTATTATTACTGCTACGGGCAACAAGGACATCGTTAAAGGTCGTCACTTCGAAATAATGAAGGACAAAGCTATCGTTTGTAATATCGGTCATTTTGATAATGAAATTGATGTTTCTTGGTTAAAAACCAATCACGGAGCAAGTCATATCGAAATCAAGCCACAGGTAGATAAGTATACCATTAAGGGTAGTGACATTATTCTTTTAGCGGAAGGCCGCTTAGTAAACTTAGGATGTGCTACTGGTCATCCTAGTTTTGTAATGTCAAATAGCTTTACTAATCAAGTTTTAGCACAGATCGAATTATGGAAGAATTATAAAAAATACCCTAACGAAGTATTTACTCTTCCTAAGCACCTTGACGAAAAGGTGGCGGAATTACACCTGGCTAAAATTGGTGTTGAGCTAGAAACACTCAGTGAAGATCAAGCATCTTATATCGGAGTGAAAGTAGAAGGTCCATACAAGCCTGAGTACTATCGCTACTAGATTATAGAGATATATTTACTGTAAAAAGCCCCCGTTTTCGGGGGCTTTTTTATTTATAGCTAGTCTAAGCCTCTTTGTTTCTAATAGTTTAGCTAATTTTGTCGTATTATTGTTAATCAAATTGTACTCGTGATGTTTTCTTCTATAAGCGTGTTTCAACTAATTGCCATGCACACTACAGATTTAGTGTGTTTGCATGATGGTGATAATTCAATTCGCTTTGCGACACCAAGCTCGAAAGATATCTTAGGCTTTCCGGCAGAACACCTTTTGGGGAAAAAGTTAACCGACTTTTTGAGTGAGCAGTTTATTAACGAGATGGATTTTAATACCCTGATGCGTTTTTTTGAACAGCCAGGGACCCGTATTCGCTACCAAATTAAGCATGGGAAAGGCAAATTACGTTGGTTGGAAACTACCTATACCACCTTGGAGACGGGTATGAATTACCGCAGCTTAAGTACCACTCGTGATATTACTGAAAGTGTTCATCTAACCGATGATCTTATGCAAGCCTTATCAAAGGAGCAGGAGCTTTCTAAGTTTAAAACAAACCTTTATTCCATTGCAAGCCACGAGTTTAAAACACCTTTAGCCATTATTCAGGCAAATATTGAAATGCTAAAAATTAAGCAGAGTCCAAAACTTCTTTCTTTAGGCTTAACAACTATGGAGGAAGAGGTAGATCGTTTAAACGATATGATAATGGACATGCTGGAGTTGAAGCGCCTTACTATGGGACGCAGGAATTTCAATACTAGTGCCGTTAATGTAAAGCAGATGATTACCGATCTCTTAGAGACATATAAGGGTGATGGAAGCAATCATAAACTAGACTTAATCATAGAAGGAGAGGATCCTTATGATATACAAGCTGATTACTCTTTGATGCGCTACGTATTTACCAACTTGATTGGTAACTCCATTAAGTTTTCAAATGGAGATGCAGACGTTAAGGTATTTTTAAACTACCGGGAGCAAGGCTTAGAGATTTTAGTAAAGGATAAAGGTATTGGTATACCAGAAGATGATCAGACACGTATTTTTCAGTCTTTTTACCGTGGCTCAAACGTGGGTAATATATCGGGTACGGGTGTAGGCCTGTCCATTGTAGCAGAATTTGTAAACCTCCATAAAGGAAAAATAAAACTTCAAAGTGAAGTAGGGCAAGGAAGCACCTTCACCATTACACTCCCTAAATCTTAAATTATGCAAAAGAAATTATTAATTGTAGAGGACAACGAGAAGCTATTGAACTCTATGACAGCTCTCTTTGAAGATTACTTTGTGGTTTATGAAGCCAGTAATGGTTTAGAGGGCTTAGAGAAATGTCGCTTAAATATGCCAGACTTAGTTATAAGCGATATTATGATGCCTAAAATGAATGGTTATGAGCTAACGGAAGCGATAAAGTCTAACGACCGCACTATGCACATTCCTATTGTTCTGTTAACGGCATTAGGAGAAGATGAGCGTCGTATTGATGGCTATAAGTTTGGGGCCGACGATTATATTGTGAAGCCCTTTAAATTTGATATTCTTTTAGCGCGGGTAAATAACTTGCTAAAAACACGCGAGCAACTGCAGCGTATTTATGATATTTCCGCGCCAATAAATCACGATTTTGGCGTGAAAGACCCGGTGCTTTCGCATATGGAGGCTTTGTTGGTGAATCACTTTCGATTCCGTAAATTCAGCATTCCGGAAATCGCCGAATTAATGAATTTGTCTACTCCAAAATTAGAGCGTGAAGTGAAGAGACTAACGGGGATGACGCCAATTCAATACATCAATGATTTCCGCTTAAGTAAAGCGAAAAACATGCTGCAAACGGAAGAGCGTACTATTTTTGAAGTGTCTCACGTATTGGGTTTCCGCAGCTTAAGTTATTTTGGAAAGGCTTATAAAGATAAGTTTGGCATTTCGCCTTCAAAAACTAAACAAATATGATGGACGAAGATTTGAACTTGATGATTATAGACAATGATCAGGTTAACAGCTTTGTACTAAAAAATATTATTACCCGAAATTATTCTGGGGCTGAAGTTTCTCTTTTTCCGGATGGAGCAGAGGGCATTGAAGAACTGCAAAGGCTGGAAACAGCAGAGGAGGATTTTCCAGCCGTAATATTATTGGACATCTACATGCCCGTAATGGATGGTTTTGAGTTTCTGCAAGAATATATGGAGCGCTATGCTCATAAAGAAACTATCATTTTCGCCATGAGTAACTCTCTTATAAAAGAAGACCAGCAAAGGGCTAACGAATTTGATGTAGTAAAGGGCTTTATTACCAAGCCCTTGATCTACAATAACATTGAGTTTATTGTGGAGACTTATATTCAAGAAAGAGAAAAACGTTATTAAAGAATGAGGCCTAGTTGATTAGTTGAAAACAAGTCGACTAGTGAACCTAAATAGTAAATACCCGCTGGGGGTTTTATTATTTGGAGCTTTTTTTGATCCCTGCTCATCTGCCTACGAGCGACTTCTTGCCTGCGAAAAGGGCAAAGTTTATTGCTTTTAAGTTCAATGTCACTAAGCTCTGTTCGGTATTCGCCTATGCTTCCATTAGAATTGATTTACGAGTCACTTTAATTTTTCTCAAAAGTTAAATAATCAATGTCTCCATTGATCAATGAGTTCGATTTTGGTAGAAGTCTGAGAAATAAAACCTCAATCGTCATATAGTCCCAAGGGCAACATATAAGCCTATTTCTCTATCAGCCCTTTTATTAAAACTACATTTTCCCTGTTCCTCCCTTTGTCAAACAGGGTGGTTTTTAAAAGAGGCTTGCTTTCAACTTTAGTGTATTCTTTCCGCTCGTTTATTATGATTCTCTCTCCCCAAGAGGACCAGGAAACTCTCGTTTTACCAATAATTTTTGACTCCTTAATTTCGAGTTTCCATTTTTCCGTGATTTTGTTCTTTTTTAACAAATCATAGATTTCGGGAATGGTTTTTTCCGTGCCAGTAAATTCTTGTTGAGAGACCTTTAAGTCATCTTCAGTAAGCTCGTTAATGCCTAGTTTTCTAAGAGCTCGTTTTTGAGCTGTTACTGTGGCCCAAGACATAAGTGCACCAAAAAGGACAGCTTGAATAACTTGTTTCCAAAAATTGATCCTTTCTTCCTCCAAGTATTTCCATAAAACCATTAGTAGGGCGAAAGAAATACCGTAGATGAAAAATGATTTTAAATAGAGCTTGGTGCTGAACTTCATGTTGAACTATTTTGGGAGACGATTTTCCTTTACCATAACATTTTGTCAATGCGTTTTGACTTGCCTTAAAATATTGACAAATTGGTTTTTGTGGTAAATTGTTCAAGAAATTTCATGCCTCTATAAGAGTTCCCTTTCTCGTTTAACTTTGGACTCCAAACCGCCATAGCATATTGGTCTGGATGTACCACTATTATTCCCCCGCCTACACCACTTTTACCAGGAAGGCCTACGGTAAATGCAAACTCTCCCGATTCGTCGTAAAAGCCGCAGGTCTGCATTAGCGCATTTATTCTTTTTGATTGGCTTTCACTCACAATTGATTTGTGGTTCTGTATGCTTCTGCCATCATTCGCTAAATACAAAAACATTTCAGAAAGCTCTTTGCAACTCATTTCTAGTGAACAGAGGTGAAAATAGAAGTCCAGTACATCGCTCGGATTATTTTTAATATTTCCAAATGATTTTATGTAATTACAAACGGCTTTATTTCTGTAGCCGACGGCTTTTTCTGAATTTGCAACTCTAGTGGAATAGTTTAAAGTGTTATTATCGGATATGCATCGCACAAAATCCAAAAACTCTTCTTTCGGTTTTTTAAAATTGCTTATCAAAATATCTGCAATTACCAATGCCCCACTATTCAGAAAGGGATTACGCGGTATACAGTTATCCGCTTCAAGCTGTACAAGAGAATTGAATGGGGTTCCCGATGGCTCTACACCTACTCTGTCCCATATTTTGTCACCAATAATATTATAGGCCAAACTGAGTGAAAGAACCTTGGCTATACTCTGAATGGAGAATTTTTCATAACAATTCCCGACGCCAAAATTAACTTGATCTACCGTTGAGATGTGTACCCCGAAGTTATCTGAATTAACATTCGCTAATTCAGGAATATAAGACGCGTTTGCACCTCTGTCTTCTATGTTTTTTACTTTTTGATAGGTCTCTTGAATTATGTCTTCAAAATTCATTCGTTGCTGATCTTTTATGGGTGCATATGCATTTCACCTAACTTAATGCTCGTTAATGTAAAATCCTAAAAATATGAAGATGATATGACAGTAGTTACTTATTTGCTAAAGGACGGCTAGTTTTTTTTCATTTAATCCTTCATTATGAGCAGGCTTCGCTTCGTTTATAAGTGAAAAATACCCAAAGCTGATGCCTCGAGATTTTCTTTTAGCGGGGGTAGGTACGAACCTAAGGCCCAAGGATTAGATGTAGAAAGGGAGGATTTTGGATCGAATGAAATTTCTTCCAACTCCAGATTTTAAGTATTTTTCATCTTTCAAGGCTTGTGTTTTTTGTTTATGGAAGCGGACTTCAATCACCATCCAGGGTCGATATCTAATTGTAAAGCCTTTCGTGGCAAGCTTTTGATGAGATCGAAAACGACTGATTAAGTTTCCGGTATAGCCAATGTAAAGGCGGTTGTACTTATTTGAGTAAAGAACGTAGGTGACGAACATTGTTATGGTGATTAGTAGGGCTAAACTTAGTGAGGTTTAGTAGCCTTTGCCGCTTTCTAAATACTTATTTAAGTTCGTAATTATGAGCCTAGGTCTGCTTTTGGCTAACAAAATGAAATTATATTCTTGCCTAGGTCTTAAATAAAAAATACCTGAAACCAATGCTGAGAGAGCTTCTTTTAGCGGGAGTAGGTACGAACCTATGTCCGCCTCTGGCGGAAAAATGTGTGTTTTAGTTATGACCCTAAATGAAAAATACCCGAAGCTGATGCTTCGAGAGCTTCTTTTAGCGGGAGCAGTTACGAACCTATGTCCGCCTCTGGCGGAAAAATGTGTGTTTTAGCTTAGGCTGTAAATGAAAAATACCCGAAGCTGATGCTTCGAGACTTTTCTTAGTAGCGGGGGCAGGTACGAACCTATGTCCGCCTCTGGCGGAAAAATATGTGTTTTAGCTTAGGCTATAAATGAAAAATACCCGAAGCTGATGCTTCGAGAGCTTCTTTTAGCGGGAGCAGTTACGAACCTATGTCCGCCTCTGGCGGAAAAATGTGTGTTTTAGCTTAGGCTATAAATGAAAAATACCCGAAGCTGATGCTTCGAGACTTTTCTTAGTAGCGGGGGCAGGTACGAACCTATGTCCCAAGGCGTATAATGTGTGTTTTAGCTTAGGCTATAAATGAAAAATACCCGAAGCTGATGCTTCGAGACTTTTCTTAGTAGCGGGGGCAGGACTCGAACCTACGTCCCAAGGCGTATAATGTGTGTTTTAGCTTAGGCTATAAATGAAAAAAGTCCCGAAGCTGATGCTTCGAGACTTTTCTTAGTAGCGGGGGCAGGACTCGAACCTACGACCTTTGGGTTATGAGCCCAACGAGCTACCAACTGCTCCACCCCGCGATGTGGGCGGCAAATATATAAGCATTTCTTAAAGTGGGCAAGCTTTTGTAGTTTTTCTTGTATTTTCACAACATGAAGGCAAAAACCTGCTGCAATATCCTTTTAACAAGCCTGTTGATCTGCTTCTTTAGTGCTGATATTCAGGGACAAAGACTGAAGTCTAAGTACTGGGAAAAGAACTGGGAAAACTTTCCGCGCCCGGTATATAATTACGGAATTATCCATTTCACCGCCGTGAAAAGGGTGATAAGCCGCAAATATTTCTCTACAAATAGCGGATACTCGGGTGAACTCTATCAAAAATACTATCAATTTCAGTATCCCAGCCAGGCGGAAATCGAGAAAAACAGCAGTATTAAAATTCGCATTCCGCCGCGTGAACGTCTCCTTGATGTCGACTACCGGGTGTGGAAGGATGGTTTGCTCATCTATGAGGCACGGCCGAGTTTGATAAACTCGCAGGTCCCAACTCACCTTATCAATGCCTCCCTGCATAGCGATAGTTTTAATCTAGAACTTGCCTATCTCGAACCAGAATGTACGGTAGAGCTGATTGTTTCTTGTCAGGGAGTGCCTCTTCCTTATCAGGTGTTTTTTAGCGACGATATGCCCGTTGAAGAGTCGGTGCAAGAATTTATTATTATCTCTGAAAGCCCTCTTCGTTATTGGGCCTCATCTGCCGTAGAGCATGAAGAAATGGAAGAATGGGATAATATTATTTACACTTTTAAAGTAGATAGTTTGGCGGGCAAGAACGCTTTAAAAGGTGTGGATACACGGGCTCTACAAGAGGCTAATGTTTTATTAGATTGGCAAGATCAGGTCTATTATTACGATCGCCTAGAAACGGATAACTGGCCCGATTTACTGAGCCACCTTTTTTACGAAGGCTTAGTGCGCGATTATAGCGTGTACCGCAATTCTCTAAGTGCTCAATTTGGCTGGCAGCAGTTTTATGGCCCCTGGCAACGTCCTTTGCGTTTTTACCGCCTCCGTAATACCGAAATTATTCAGAATGAAATTTACGCCGAAGGTAATTGGCGTTTGAGCCGCTCCTATGCTGATCGTTGGCTTATGCTAGAAAACTTTGTGGAAAAAGTGCAAGGGGATAGTTCCTACACTTTTTTATACGCTTTACAGCAGATGCATGCGCTGCAGAAAAAAGCGATTAAAGCACAAATTGAGGCGATACCCGAAGAGCCTAAGATTTTTACTGAATACGGTTTGGCTTACTCTTTCTACCAAAAGCTTTTTAAGCATTTTAAGATCCCGTATCGCCTGGCTTTAATCAAGTCTGCTGCCCAAGGCGCCGTGCAAGAAGAGTATATTTCACCGTGGCAGTTTCAGGCGCGAGCGCTGGCTTATCGCTTAGAGGCAAAGGATGACTGGCACTATATTTTTGCGGGTCCTATTTTAGGCGATTTCACCGACTTAAATGAAATTCCTACTCCACTTGCCGAGGCGCAGGTTTTGCTTTTCGACCCGGAGGATAGCCTCTCGCATGCTATTGATACGCTTCAGTTTAAACCCTTAAGCGCTCCCAATTTCATCCGTCGCCAAAGCATTAATTTTAATAGATCCTTCAGCTTTTACCGCAGTACCGGGGAAATCGTTTGGGACGGTGTCTTTCGCTCTACCTTCTTGCAAGATTATGTATTAGGAGATTCGTTGCAGTATTTACTGACCGATGCGCGTAGTGAATTGCCGATGCGCCATTATGCGGGTGATAGTCTTACTAAGCTAAAAGCTAATCGCAAAGCCTTGTCCAGTGATTCTGTTAGTTTCGTGATTCCACTGAAAGAAGCCATTCATTTAGATAGCCCATCTCCCGGAAGGGTGCTGTGCCTGCCCTATTTACTAAAGGCCCAGTGGGACTATGATTTTATTGATTTGCCGGAAGATTACCGGTATGAAATTGAATCTGCTGCAAAGTTAGTGAGTGAGGATTTTTCGCTTTCGCTAGATGCGCAGGAAATCGACCCTAGACATTTAAAACTGACCGTAGCGATAGAAATACACAGACTCTGCTATGAATCTGATTCACTTAACAGATATTTGCAAATCCTTAGCCGCTTAAACAAAGGAGTAAAAATTACATTTTGGAAGAATTAAAGAATCATCGTGCTGGATATGTTACCATTATAGGTAATCCTAATGTAGGGAAGTCTACTTTATTAAACGCTTTATTAGGGGAGCAGCTATCTATTATTACTCCTAAAGCCCAGACTACCCGTCACCGAATTTTAGGCATGTTAAATGGCGATGATTATCAAATTGTATTCTCAGACACGCCCGGAATCATAAAGCCCGCTTATGCCATGCAAGAAGGCATGATGGATTTTGTGAAGGCTAGTTTTGAAGATGCTGATGTTTTTCTTTACCTCGTTGAGCCGGGGATTCGTTCTTTAAAAGACGATGAGCTCTTTGAAAAACTGAAGAGAGTGGAAATGCCACTTTTCATTATCGTCAACAAAATAGATAAGATAGACCAAGAGCAATTAGAGAAAGAGGTTAATTACTGGCACGAGCAATTCCCTAATGCGGCCATTTTACCTTTATCGGCTTTGAAAAAGGTGAATGTGGATATGCTTAAAGAGAAGCTTTCATCTATGCTGCCTCTAAATCCGCCTTTTTTCGATAAGGAAGATTTAAGCGATAAAAGCGAGCGTTTCTTTGTGGAGGAAATGGTACGCGAGCAAATTCTATTAAACTACAGCAAAGAAATTCCTTACGCAGTAGAAGTAGAGGTGGAGGAGTTTAAGGAAGAGGAAACTATTATTCGCATTCGCGCCAATATTTATACCGAGCGCAATACCCAAAAGGGTATTATTGTAGGTGCGCAAGGCAGCATGATTAAGAAGACAGGTACGGGTGCTCGTAAGCGAATGGAGGTCTTTTTTAAGAAAAAAGTATTCCTTGATCTGTTTGTGAAAGTGCGTAAAAACTGGCGCTCCAATGATGCTGATTTAAAGCGCTTTGGATATAAGAAGTAGTTAGTCACAATCGCAACCCCAAGTGCTTTTTATTTCCAGATTTGGGGCACATTCAAATAGCCATTCTAAATCTCGGGTTCCCAGAAAGTTCCGACGTAGATCAATTTCTTTTAACTGAGGATGTTGACAAAGGCTCGGGTCAATTTCTTTGATAACGCAATTCCATAAGTCCAGATAAGTAAGTTGCGGAAAGGCATCTGCTTTAAGCTCTAAGTGCTTGATGGGGTTTTGCGATAACAGCAGGCGTTCTAATTTTGGTGCATCTGCCAGTGAGCGCGGTAAACTTATAAACTGGTTTTCTTGTAAGTTGAGCTCTTTTAGCTGTGGGAGTTTGGCAAGGTATGCGGGTAGTGCTGTTAAGTTATTTTCGCTTACATCCAGTTCCCTAAGATTTGTACATAGCGCTAATTCTGCGGGTAAACTATCTAATTTGCAATCACTTAGGTCAACTTTTTCTAAGGTCGCTTTCGCGGGATGCGATAAGAAGCGCTCCAGTCTTTTCTGTCCAAATAGACTGGTGCTAAAGAGTAGTAAAATAAGTACGAGCTTCTTGCTCATCTTGCTGCAATTGTTGTTTTAAAGCTTCTAATCCGTCAAATTTCATTTCGGCACGTAGCCTTTTATGAAAACGCAAGTTGAGGTTTTGTCCGTATAAATCACCCTCAAAGTCTAAAATATGTACTTCAATGGTTTGGAACTTACCGCCTACGGTTGGGCGCATACCGATATTACAGATGCCCCATTTTGGTTCTTCATTATTATGCGGAAATTCTACACTAACGGCGTAAACGCCTCTAGCGGGAGTAATTTTATAGGAGTCTTCCAGTTGAAGGTTAGCCGTAGGAAAGCCTAGGGTGTGCCCAATTTTTTCGCCACTTACCACTTGTCCAAACAGGGGAAACTTATACTCTAGATATTGATTGGCAACTTCAATGGTGCCCTGGCTTATGGCCTCACGAATTTTTGTGCTGCTAACGGTAGTGTCCTCAATATCTTGCGCTGAAATTTCTTCTACGTCAAAGCCGTAAACAGGGCCATATTCTTTTAGGTGCTCGAAGCTACCTTCGCGGTTTCGACCAAAATGATGATCGTAGCCAATTACTAATTTTTTGGCGCCAATTTGGTTCACCAAAATATTGCGCACAAAATCGAGGGAACTGGTACGGCTAAACTCTAAAGAAAAGGGGTGAATTATCAAGTGGCCCAGACCAGTAGATTTTAGGAGTTCAATTTTCTCCTTTTGTGAATTAAGCATTTTTAATTCTAAATCGGGCTGTAAAACCATGCGCGGATGCGGGAAAAAAGTGAGTAAAACACTTTCCCCATTGTGCTTTCGAGCGACATCGTTTAGCTGAGAAAGAATTTTTCGGTGACCAATATGAACACCATCAAAGGTGCCAGTAGTTACTACCGCATTTGTAAGAGGCTGGAAATCACTAAGAGAGTAATAAACCTTCAAATTTTTAGACTTAAATTTAGCTGCTGAAAGGCCCCTTTGGCCTTTTGTTAGTTAACTGTTCAAAATTATAGAAATTAAAATTCCCAAAGCCTTCTGAAAATTAATATAAAATGGACTAATTTTGCACGCGAAATAAGCAAGGCCAATTAAGCCCTTAAAATTGTAACACATGTCTCAAGTTGTTGGAAAAATTGCTCAGATTATTGGACCGGTAGTGGATGTTCACTTCGATACCACAAACAATGAGCTTCCTAAAATTTATGATGCCCTAGAAGTAGTTCGTCCTGACGGAACTCGTGTAGTATTGGAAACTCAACAGCACGTAGGTGATGATACCATACGTGCCGTATCCATGGACTCTACCGATGGTTTACAGCGTGGTCAAAAGGTAACTGCCACGGGAAGTCCTATTAAAATGCCTACAGGCGAAGGAATTCGTGGTAGACTTTTTAACGTAATTGGCGAATCTATTGACGGTATGGCTAATCTGCCAACGGAAAATGGATCTCCTATTCACCGCGAAGCACCAAGGTTTGAGGACCTTTCTACTGCAACTGAGATCTTATATACAGGTATTAAAGTAATTGATCTTATCGAGCCTTATGCAAAGGGTGGTAAGATTGGTTTATTCGGTGGAGCGGGTGTAGGTAAAACTGTACTTATCCAAGAATTAATTAACAACATTGCCAAAGGACACGGTGGTTTATCCGTATTTGCTGGTGTAGGTGAGCGTACTCGTGAGGGTAATGACTTATTACGTGAGATGTTAGAGTCTGGTATTATTAAATACGGTGATGACTTTATGCACTCTATGGAAGAAGGTGGTTGGGACCTTTCTAAGGTAGACCAAGAAGGTTTGAAAGAATCGAAAGCCTCTTTCGTCTTCGGCCAAATGAATGAGCCTCCCGGTGCACGTGCACGTGTAGCCCTTTCAGGACTTACCCTAGCAGAATATTACCGTGATGGTGATGGCGAAGGTGCTGGTCGTGATATTCTTTTCTTCGTAGATAACATTTTCCGCTTTACCCAAGCAGGTTCGGAAGTATCGGCTCTTTTAGGTCGTATGCCATCTGCGGTAGGTTACCAGCCAACTCTTGCCACAGAGATGGGTGCGATGCAGGAACGTATTACTTCTACTAAAAACGGATCTATTACCTCTGTGCAAGCAGTATATGTACCGGCGGATGACCTTACGGATCCAGCGCCAGCTACAACCTTTGCTCACTTAGATGCCACTACGGTATTGAGTCGTAAATTAGCTTCATTAGGTATTTACCCTGCGGTAGATCCACTAGATTCTACTTCTAGAATTTTGGCACCAGAAATTATTGGTGATGAGCATTATGACTGTGCCCAGAAAGTAAAAGTAATCTTACAGCGTTATAAAGAACTGCAAGATATCATCGCCATCTTAGGTATGGACGAATTATCTGAAGAAGATAAATTAGTAGTTTCTCGCGCTCGTCGTGTTCAACGTTTTTTATCTCAACCTTTCCACGTAGCGGAGCAGTTTACTGGTATCCCTGGTGTATTTGTTGGAATTGAAGATACAATCAAAGGTTTTACCATGATTATGGACGGCGAAATGGATCAATATCCAGAAGCGGCTTTTAACTTGAAAGGAACAATTGAAGAAGTACGCGAAGCAGGTGAGAAAATGCTTGCGGATGCTCAAGACTAATAATTAGCTGATTTAAAGAAAGAAGATGGTACTAGAAATTATCACCCCCGAAGCCAAGATTTTTCACGGTGACGCCGACGCAGTTCAGTTGCCCGGAAAGGAAGGCCTCTTTCAAATCTTAAATGGTCATGCACCAGTTATTAGTACTTTAAAAGAAGGGGAAGTGAAAATCAATATTCCTACCTCTTCAAAAGCTATCGAAGGACTTAATGGTAATATTATTGCAGATAAGTCTAATGATAAAGTATTGAGAATGAGTGTTAGTGGTGGGGTAGTGGAAGTGCAAAACAACCATGTTATTATCCTCGCTGACTAATATTTACTGATAGATTTTTTTTAAGAAAGCCGCATTTCGATGCGGCTTTTTTTTTTGCTCTAAACTGAATAACCTGTTTCGACCTAAAATTATAGCCTTAGATTTTCAATAAAAGGAAAAGACTAGTCTGGATCGCGCAGCTGTAGCGGGCTACAGCAAATGAGCTAGATGCAGAATTTTTGCTTTTATTGGAAAAAACTTATTAGCCTCTTCTAAAAAGCGGTTTTTGGCGCCTTAGCAGTTTACAATAGCACGCT
>Ga0306912_1000182_pt1 | contig 38420 bp, 27 predicted proteins | sample AntRauFillE10628_FD_190443 | JGI IMG/M metagenome (GOLD analysis project Ga0306912, IMG submission 190443) | Saline lake microbial communities from Rauer Islands, Antarctica - Metagenome Filla E10 #628 (v2) (version 2) | ecosystem: Environmental > Aquatic > Non-marine Saline and Alkaline >...
CTCAACAGTACTTGCTCAGGAAGCAATTGATTCAACCGCCACCGCTACAGAAGCGAAAGTGGATAAATACCCAATGTGGCAAAACCGTAGTGCAATTGGTATTAGTGCTGGCCTGCCAGGTTTTGGGTTAGATTATGCTTATAATATAAACCGCTCTTTAAGTGTAAGAGCAGGGTTTTTAGCGTTTTCATTCAGTGACTACAATACCGATTTGGAAGTTAGCGGTCAAAGTGTGAACGTAAATGCAAACCTAAATTCCACTGTATTCGACCTAATGTTAGAGTATCAGCCATCAAGCAACTATGCATTTAAATTAGTAGCGGGCTTATCATACTTGAATAATGTTGGCGTAAACACGCTAATTTTATTAAATGATGATATTGGCTACGGTGACCTTATTATCGATAATGAGGAAATTGGCGATATTGACATCACGCTAGACTATACTGGTATTGCTCCTTATTTGGGTTTTGGCTTTGGTAGAGCGGTTCCTAAAAAGAAAGCAGGCTTCGGTATTGAGCTAGGTGCATATTACGCAGGTGGCCCAGACGTTACTATTGATGCCTCTGGCATGCTAGAGAACACCTCAGAAGAGGAGCAAGAGTTAGAAGATAACCTAGCTTCTTACGCTTGGATTCCACGCGCAATGATGCGCCTTACAATCAAATTATAAACCTTTCAATAGATAATTTTAAAAGCTCCCTGCAATAGGGGGCTTTTTTTATACTTAAATTTTTTGGGTAAATTATCTCTAATCTGCGTTCTACGTTAGACTGCTGCTACTCGATGAAGCGCAAGTAGAATCACAAAGTCCAAGAGGGAGCTAGTAAGGATAGAGTTGAATCAAATCTGGTATTTAATTTTAATCGCTAAATTTCTGGTTTATGCTTGCACTAGAGTGTCTAGGAAAAGTGATTATTTTTGATAAGCTCCGTAAGCTTTTTTTATATAATCTAGTTATTAGCCGATTATGAAAGGCAAATCCACCTCTTTAAGATTCATACTTTGCTCAATCGGCTTTGTAATTGTTTTTTGTAATTCTAGTCAATTACTTGCGCAAAAAACCGCTATTTTCAAACTTAGTTCCAAGGCATTATATAATATTGACTTTAGCGATTCTATTCAAGCGTTTTCGAATTTAAGCGACTTAAATGTAACACCCGGTCAGCAAGCGTTTTTGAAGAGTCGTTCGACTAAATTGGTTCAGTCAAATGAAAACGGGGCCTGGCTTTCTTTTAACCTGCATAACGAATCAGAGTCGGATCACTTTCTTTATCTACGCTTCTGCCAAAAGGCGGATACCGTATTACTGTTTGATTTTAATCCCAGCCAGAAGCCTTCTCTTCTTTCTAGTAGTGGTTCGGCGCCGCCTTCTTCAAAAATTGTTAATAGCCCGCAGGTCTATCTGCCTGCCCAGGTTCCTGCCCATTCTAAAACACTTTTTGTAGTTTATATCAGGTTTCCACAAGGTGACTCAGACCCGCATTTTACAGAACTCTATTTAAGTTCTGCTCAAGAGATTAATCATGCTTATCAAAAAAAGGCTGCCTTTCAGTTTTTCTTCGCAGGCTTCATCTTGCTTTTAAGCATTATCTCCTTAATTGCTTCTATTTTACTAAAGAACAGGGCTTTGAATTATTATGCCTTGTTGATGCCCTTCTCTGTACCTTATTTCCTGCAGCTCAATAATATGAATGGCTATCTTCTTGAGTTAATACCGTGGCTTGATGGACCACAACAAGCCAATTTAGCGATCCTTTTCGAAGTGCTTTTTGCATATCTTTTTATCTCGGAATACTTGGCTTTAGGCAAAAGAGCGTCCCGCTTTAAGTATTTTTATGCTTCCTTAACGCTAATAAGCCTTATAGCTTTAGTGTATAATACTTGGCTACCGCCATCCTTGTTGGTCAACCTAATCTTGGCACTGTGGCTTCTTAGTGGCTTAGGGATAACAGTTTTCCTTAGTTGGAAAGGCTCTAAAAGCGCGAAAATTCTCCTTTTGTCTTTTAGTGTTTTAATTTTAGGAGCCCTGCTCTTAACTTTGCGACTTTCAGGCTTGTTATTAAATTTTGAATTGGCGGCTTATTCCTTTCAGATTGGAACATTATTCTTTTCTCTTATTCTTTTTTATGCATTAGCTAGTAGGATAAATTTTATTCAAAAGGAGAAGCTTAAAGCAGAAGGCGTAAGTAAAATGAAGACCGAGTTTTTTCAAGATATATCCCACGAATTACGTACCCCGCTTAGTTTGGTAATAGATCCAATAGAAAAGGTATTGGTGGGTTTACCCGAGGGTACTAATCGAAATAATCTGACTACGGCACATAAGGCTTCAAAAGTCCTACTAAACCTAGTTAATCAGATTCTCGACTTAGGTAAAATAGAGTCAATACCCGTAAAATTAAACTTAGAGTGGGTAGAGATAACTTCTTCTTTAGGAGTTTTAGTGGGCGGCTTTCAGTCTTTGGCCGAAGAAAAGGGAATAGATTTATCCTTTAACTCTGATGTTGGGGATTTTGAAATAGCATTGGATTCTTTGCGGTTAGAGCAAATTGTAAATAATCTAATAAGTAATGCTCTTAAGTTTACGCCTATGGGCGGATCAGTACTTTTAAACATAAATCATTATTCAAGTGATTTTATAGAGTTAAGCGTTCAGGATACTGGCTACGGAATTAGTGAGAAATCGCTGCCTCATATTTTTGACCGTTATTTTCAGGCTTCAGAAAATAGGAACCGAAGCCTACCGGGAACGGGAATTGGCTTAGCATTAACTAAGGCTTTAGTAGAGCAGCACCAGGGAAGTATCAGTGTTAGCAGTAAGGTAGGGGAGGGGAGCCGCATTAGGGTTTTGCTTCCTACTGTTTTATTTAGGGATGAACCAAAAGAAGCAACCATTAAAAAAGATATACCCGAAACAAAGCAAGCTGTTCAAACAGAAGCTGAGGAGGTGGTTTTGGTTATTGAAGACCATCCTCTGTTACGTGATTATTTGGTTGAACAGCTGAGTAAATATTATCAAGTGCTAGATGCCGCTAACGGAGAGATTGGTTTAGCCCTGGCCCAAGAGCATATGCCTGATGTGGTGATAAGTGATTTAATGGTGCCTTTACTTGATGGCTATGAAATTACCAAAAGCCTGAAAAGTGATGCTCGCACCAGTCATATTCCAATTATACTACTCACTGCTAAAGCCAGCCAAGAGGCAAAAAATAAAGGCCTAGAGCTGGGAGCGGATGATTACCTAATGAAGCCATTTAATTCGGAAGAATTGTTATTGAGAATAGCCAACCTGCTCAAGCTAAAGTCCGAATGGCGTAAATCTTTAAAAGAGCGAGAGTTGCCTCAAATCAATAAAGAATTGCTTAATAAGGTGGATCGAGAATTTCTGGAAAACCTGGACTGTGCCTTAGCCGAACACTTTGGCGATGCTAGTTTTTCCGTGCAGGATTTAGCGGCAGCGGCTGCCATGAGTAAGACCCACCTCAATAGAAAGTTAAATGCACTTTTGGAGCTTTCCGCGAGCAAGCTGATTCAAAATTATCGTTTAGAAAAAGCAAAGTTATTATTAGAGAGCAAAGAAGGAAATGTGTCGGAACTTGCTCTTTTATGTGGCTTTAATAGCACTACCTATTTTGTAAAATGCTTTAAGGATAAGTACGGTTTAACTCCGGGTTCCTTTCTTTGAACTATCTTATTAGTTTCATAATTAGGATGATACAAGACATGTTTAACCGCTATGTTTCATATCTTATACATCATGTTTCATATTTGCTAGCGACCTTTAACTCTCTAACCGACATTTGCGTTTCTAATCAAAAACAGTTTTACAATGAAGAAAATTTTACCTTCACTTTTACTCCTTTTCGCAATAAGTTCTGCACTCGTTGGTCAAGCGATTACTTTTAATAGCTTCGCTCGTCCTGCCGCATTTGTTGATACATTATACCGTGCTCTCCCTTCTAGTATTAGTGTTGCGGCCCAAGGTTCGGCCCAAACTTGGGATTACTCTAACCTGTCGATGACCGGCGGGGCAACTACAATCGTCCATTACGACGCTGCTGATAGCGTCACAAACTATCCAGGGTCCTACCAGTATTCAGATGGAGATTTAGAAAGCCCTACTGGTCAATCTTTTCCGGCCTCGGAATTTGTTAGTCTTAGTAGTAACGGCTATCACGTTTGCGGCTATTACGTTTCTAGTTATAACGAGAGTTTAACGGCGGTTACTGGTGGTGCTACTGATGTATTAGATATTCCTTTCCAGAGATTAGTTTTTACCGATACCATGTTCTACTTGAAGTTTCCAGTAACTAGCCAGTCTTCTTGGTCTGGCAAATATTACCGAAACGTACAGTTTAATTTAACGGTTGCCGCTGCTGGCTTATCAGCAACGCCAGGGTTTTTCCAGTTTAAGGTAGAGCAGACTAGAACGGTAGTTGGCTCAGGCCAAATAATTATCCCCGATGAAAATGGAAACGCTTTGGCTCCAGTAGATGTTTTGATGATTGAAGTGGACGAAGTACAGACGGATAGTGTCTTTATAGCCGGTGCACCGGCCCCTCCCTCCCTTATGGCTGCTTTTGGTTTAACGCAAGGAGCATCAGTAAGCAATAATTTCGTGGTCTTTTACCCCCTTAATAACGGTGCAAACCCGGTTGCCTCTTATACCTTAGATGCTAGTGGTAACCCTATATCTTTTGAATATCGCCCAGATGAAGCCCGTCGATCTAGTAATATCGGTTTAGCAGAAATGAAGCTAAGTAACACTGACATTTACCCAAATCCACTAAGGCAAGGAGAGAACCTTCATATAGACTTGGAGGGTGACGCTACTGTTGAGGCATTAAAAGTATATAATGTGCAGGGCCAGCAGGTAGGAGAATTTAAAACGGATGGTAGTGCTCGACACCTTGAAATCAATCTCAACCTTCGCAAAGGAGTTTACCTAGTGAGCTTGGTTAATGCTTCGGGTAGCGAAGTGAGTCGCACTAAGGTGCAAGTTTTTTAATGGCTTTCTTACCTTGGCTCAAATTTATAAGCGAAATCAAGCTTTTAAGTTAGCTTACAAATAATAAAGGCGACTCCTAGGAGTCGCCTTTATTGTATATGATAATTTGAGTTTTACTCCACCGTAACGGACTTGGCCAAGTTTCTTGGTTGGTCAACATTACAGCCGCGCATAACCGCAATATGGTAAGAAAGTAACTGCAAAGGAATAGTGGTTAGTAGTGGAGAGAATACTTCTAAGGTATCTTCCACTTCAATAACGTAATCGGCCATTTCAGCAATTTCGCTATCGCCTTCACTTACAATGGCAATAACTTTACCTTGTCTGGCCTTAACCTCCTGAATATTCGAAACGATTTTCTCGTATTGTCCACTTTTTGGAGCGATAACTACCACTGGCATATTCTCGTCAATTAGAGCAATAGGGCCGTGCTTCATTTCTGCAGCAGGGTAACCCTCTGCGTGGATATAGCTAATTTCCTTCAATTTTAGCGCGCCTTCTAGGGCAACCGGGAAGTTGTAGCCACGACCTAAGTATAGGAAGTTAGGAGCGTCCTTAAAGGTCTCAGCAATAAACTTACTTTGCGCATCGCTTTTCAGCATGCGCTCAATCTTATTGGGGATTTCGTTTAACTCATTCAATAAGCGGTGGTAATAGCTTTCTTTAAGTAAACCTTTCTTATGAGCTACTTTAATAGCGATAAGCGCTAATACTGCTACCTGTGAAGTAAATGCTTTTGTTGAGGCTACCCCAATTTCTGGACCAGCATGAGTGTAAGCACCAGAGTGAGTCTCGCGAGCAATGGTGGATCCCACTACATTACAAACCCCAAAAATGGTTGCGCCTTTTTCTTTTGCTAATTTGATAGCTGCAAGGGTGTCAGCGGTTTCCCCAGATTGGCTAATAGCAATAACCACATCCTTTTCGGTGATAATGGGGTTCCGATAACGGAATTCAGAGGCGTATTCTACTTCCACCGGAATACGGGCTAAGTCTTCAAAGATGTACTCTGCCACTAAGCCAGCGTGCCAGCTGGTGCCGCAGCCAATGATAATAATGCGACTGGCATTAACCAACTTCTCCTGAAACTGATATACGCCATCCATTTGTATTAAACCTTGATCAGCTAAAAGCCTACCTCTTAGGGTATCACGAATAGACTTAGGCTGCTCGTAAATTTCTTTTAACATGAAATGCTTGTAGCCACCTTTTTCAATGGAGGCAAGATCCATCTCTAATTGATGCACATAATGGTCAATTACCCTATTGTCAGGTATCGACAAAACTTCCATGGTTTGGCCGCGATTAATAACCGCCATTTCATCATCCTCTAGGTAAACTGCTTTCTTGGTAAACTCTAAGAAAGGGGTTGCATCACTTGCAATGAAGTATTCACCCTCGCCAATACCAACTACTAGCGGGCTACCTTTTTTAGCTATTACTATCTGATCGCTATTAGCAATGTCAAAAACGGCGATTGCATAAGCACCTACCACTTGGTTAAGTGCAATTTTTACAGCTTGGGCCAAGGTGATATTTTCTGAAGTCTTTACGTCTTCAATAAGGTTAACTAAAACCTCCGTATCAGTATCGCTGTGAAACTCATAATCACGTGACTTTAGTGCTGATTTTAAGGTACCATAGTTTTCTATGATACCATTATGGATAAGAACTAATTCGCCGTTATTGGAAACGTGTGGGTGAGCATTAACATCATTAGGCTCACCGTGGGTAGCCCAACGGGTGTGACCAATTCCGATATTTGACTCGCCTACCGTGTCGGCCATTTTGGCCTCTAGATCAGCTACTTTGCCTTTGCATTTAACAACTTTTAAGTCACCGTTCATCACGGCAATTCCTGCGCTGTCATAGCCGCGGTACTCTAATCTTCTCAGGCCGTTAATTACAACGGGCACTGCATTTTTGTTTCCTAAATAGCCTACGATTCCACACATAATGAGAGATTTTTTTAAGGTTTTGTGTAATAAATTATAACTTTAGCTTGCTCTTGTGGCTCTTTCCCTCCCCTTAAAATTGTACGGTTAGCAGCGGTTGTTCTCGTTAATGGTGTAATAGCCATGCTATTATTAACCCCACTATTCAATACGGAAAACAGCTGTCTGCTTACATCAAAAACATAACGATTGTCTCTTAAGATGCCACGTCTTAAGTTACCATCGCCACCGCCATCAACTCGATAATCTAGAATGCGGTCTCCCAACGCATTATCATTAAGAAGTCGAATTTCCATTCTCGGACTGGGCGCTACTGCCGTGCCTAATCCTTGAGCGGTGTATAATTCCATTAAAGCTCTATTTATAATAAGACCCTCCTTGCTGAGAGAGTCAATCTTTTTCATGTTAAACTTAAAGGCTGTAACCACACCACCCATTGCCTGCACATATGTTTGTGCTTCGCCGTTCACACTGTCTATGCTAGATAAATTGATGGCCGCGTTGCTATAGTCTTGATTAAAAGTACTGAAGGTAATGGGCACCGTGCTTTTATCTTGATTAAAACTTAAATCAGTGAAAGTAGTATCTAAATCATTGTGGTAGTAAATTCGGATAAGACTGTAGTTGCTGGCTAGATTGGTATATAATATACAGCCGCCATTTTCAGCTTTCACTTCAATTCCTTTAAAGTATTCCACAAAAGTGCTGAAACTCGCTAGAGAGTCGAATTGACCGTTGCCCACATCTGCAAATTTGCTTTGGAAAAAAGCTAGATCTAAGGGAATGCGAATGGTGGCGGGCGCTAATAGGTCTTCTACAAAAACACTAGTGTTGGGTTTGGGCATATAGTTATCTATGCGACCAATTTCGCGACCTACCGGGGGGCTATAATTACTGAAAAAGCTAGAATCCTTACTAAAGCTCTGTTCTAATTCGCTTACGCTGATGCTCATTGGAACAGAAGTGTCACCATAGGCTTCAGTGATACGGAGGTAAAGATTTACCGAGTCAATTATAGGGTTATCACCAAAGTCAGGGTTTACTTGTTCGGGTAAGAGCTGAGCCAGTAGGCGGGCTTCTTCACTACCGAAACTAGCACTTTCTGTTCTACCAATTAAACGGGTGGAATTATAGCCACCAAAATTTAATTGACTCTGATAAGGCAATGCAACTAACACAGAATCAATGCCGGCGGTATAACTAATAATAGGAATATGCAGCGTGTCCGCTTCTATGTTTCCACCAATTACTTGCTCAAAACCGAGTCCTTCAGTAGGCTTCTCGCAGGCACTTAATAAAGCAAAAGAAGCCATCGTGAAAATGGCTCTTTTACTTAAAATTTTGAATTTGTTCAATGTCATATATGCTTAGGCAATAGATTCCTCTACGCTGATGTCTTCGTAGAGTTTCCTGATTTCCACATGGGGTTCTTCAGATTTGGTCACGTCAACCACGTGACTAACGTTCTCATTTGCGAAATCTTTCATTTCATCTGCTAGTTTGCTACCACTCAAAGCAACACCGTCACAATAGGCCATATTCGCACGATATACTTTAGAGATGTTGGCATCTGCGAAAGCACTGGCTTCCTCATCACTTAAACCGTCAAAGCTTAAATACTTGGGAAGGTCTTTACTCATGTTTTCCTCTACTGCTCCGTAAACAGATAAGACTGTTTTGCTATGCGAGAACATGGGGTCATCGTGGTGAAACTTCTTGATATATAGAGGTAGGAAGCTAGCCATCCATCCATGACAATGAATGATATCTGGACTCCAACCTAACTTCTTCACTGTTTCAATTACTCCGCGGCAAAAGAATAGTGCGCGTTTATCATTGTCTGCGTGAAACTCTTCGTCTTCCGTATAAAAGATAGATTTACGCTTAAAAAATTCATCGTTATCGATAAAGTAAACCTGCATTCTCGCTTGTGGAACTGAGGCTACTTTTATAATTAGTGGCTGATCTTCATCATTAATAATAATGTTAATCCCGCTTAAACGAATTACTTCGTGTAATTGGTGGCGACGCTCGTTAATCAAGCCGTAGCGCGGCATAAAGACGCGCACCTGATTGCTGCCACTATTCATTTTCTTTGGGATTTCCAAGGACGGTTTAGAGATTTCGTTCTCTGGCAGGTAGGGGTGGATCTCCTGACTCACATAAAGTATTCGCTTGCTTTCCATTATTCCTTGTTGATCTACATATTCTTTAAGGCTTGCAAAAATATAGCTTTTTTATGAATAACTCAATTTATAATTATAGCTTTACCCGCTTGAATAGCCCATAAATGCAAGTGTTTAAAAGCGCTCAGGAGCTGAGTATTTTTCATAATAGTGTTTTTAGCAATGGAAAAAGCCTTGGTTTTGTTGCCACAATGGGCGCCTTGCATGAAGGCCATCTCGCTCTAGCCGCGCAATCGCAGCGGGAAAATGACTACACTATTGTCAGCATTTTTGTGAACCCCACCCAGTTTAACAACCCCGAAGACTTAGCAAAATACCCGCGTAAAGACGAGCAGGATTTGGCCATGTTAGCGGAAATTAATGTGGATGCCGTTTTTTTACCCTCGGTAGAAGAAATGTATGGTCATGAGGTGAGCTCAGAAAGCATCGACCTTATCGGTTTGGATAAGGGAATGGAAGGCGATTATCGACCCGGTCATTTTCAGGGTGTCGCCACTGTGGTGAGACGTCTATTGAAAATGATAAAACCAACTCGTGCTTATTTTGGTGAGAAAGACTATCAGCAACTGCGGATTATTCAGCATGTTGCCGAGATTTTTCAATTAGATTCAATAATTATTGGCGTAGAAACACAGCGATACTCATCTGGTTTAGCCATGAGCAGTCGTAACTTTCGTTTGTCTCAAAAGGCCATTGACGAAGCGAAAATCATTTACGAAACTATGCATTGGGCCAAAGAAAACTATCGCAAATATCGTCCTGCGGAATTAAAAATGCTCATCATAGAGCGCTTTGCCGAATCATCATTAGAATTAGAATATATCGACTTTGCCGATGATACAGACATGCATAAAATAGAGGAATGGCAGGACGCAAAAAGTATTCGAATTTACATTGCTGCCCTTTCGGAAGGCGTGCGTTTAATTGATAATTTGAGGATTAGCTAAACCGCTTTAGAGAAGGATGTTTTAATTACTTTTGCCCCATGTTAATAGAGGTATTAAAATCTAAAATCCACCGTGTTAAGATTACCGGTGCAGATTTAAATTATATCGGAAGCATTACTATAGATGAGTCCTTATTAGACGCGGCGAACCTTATCCCTGGTGAGAAGGTTTCTATCGTTAACGTTAATAACGGGGAACGCTTAGATACTTACGTTATAAAAGGCAAAAAGGGCTCGGGAGAGATAACGATGAATGGTCCAGCGGCGCGGAAGGTGCAGGCAGGAGATATTATTATAATTATCGCTTATGCGCAGATGCCTTTTGAAGAAGCAAAAAGTTTTAAACCCACCATTGTTTTCCCAAACGAGAATACCAATAGTTTAAATTAAGCCGTTTGAATAGGAGTCTAAAAAACATAATTAAGTATCTACTTTTCTCTGGTATTGGCGCCCTTTTCCTCTATCTGGCTTTTCGACAGACAGAATGGTCTGAGATGCAAAAAGCTTTTCAACAAGCCGATTACAAATACGTAATCATTTCCATGATAATGGGTTTTTCGGCTTTTATTAGTAGAGGAATGCGCTGGAACTTACTCTTAGAGCCTCTGGGTAAAAAGGCCAATACCTGGAATGCTATTCACGCCGTATCTATTGGTTACTTTGCGAATGCGGCAGTCCCTCGTGCCGGTGAAGTGATGCGTTGCACTTCTCTGCGCAGTACGGACGAAATTCCGCTCGAACGCCTTTTTGGTACCGTGGTACTAGAAAGGGTAATTGACGCTTTTATGCTATTAAGCCTCATTGCGCTGACGGTAATTTTACAGTTTAGCAATTTTGTAGACTTTTTTGCAGAAGCCTTTGCGCAGAGTCCCGCAGAAGCTAACACAGGGATTTCCCCCAAATTTCTAATTATTGGTAGCTTCTTACTCTTACTACTGATTGCTTTTTTACTGCGTAGAAAAATTCAGGCCTTACCCTTCTTTTCTAGAATTAGAGATCTCTGGCAAGGTTTTAAAGAAGGCTTTGCCTCCTTGGCCAAAGTGGAAAATAAGTGGGCTTTTGTTGGCCATACCCTATTCATTTGGGCGAATTATTTTTTTATGATTTACGTGGTGCTTTTTGCGCTTCCGGCTACAGCCGAGATAGGCATGGCCAACGGTCTTTTCGTAATGATTGCTGGCGGTATGGGTATGGTAGTTCCTTCACCAGGCGGTATCGGCTCTTATCACTATTTAGTAATGTTAGCGCTTTCAGTACTGGGCGTTTCACAAGCAGACGGATTAAGTTTTGCTACCTTGGTGCATGGTGGACAGTTTTTAATGACCATAATCGCCGGTTTAATTGCCATGCCCTTTATTTATCGCGCTCGCAAAAAATTAAAATCATAACCTTATGACCCTAAGAGAAGCCTTACGCAATAAGAAAAAGTCGGTCACCGAAATGAATCACCAAATTAGCGCTTGGGATATTTACGGCGAGCACAGCTTGGTTTTATTTTATAGCGACTGGGAGTTGAAAACAGAAAACCTGCATAAGCTGCTAGATTACTTGACTTTTGCAGATAAGCTTATCATTGCCCTTCCGGCAGATGTTAGCGATAATTGCATCTTTGAAATAGCCAACCTGCAAGTGGTAGACGGCATTCTTATTTATGAAGATCCGCAAGATTTAATGGCGCAAATTCCCTTAGCTAAATTTGCCTTGGAGGGCATAAGGGTAGAGGGCCTTTCGGCAGATTTTAAAGCACGTTTAGCCGAGCTATAATGGCTAAGAATAAAACTAAGACATCTCATTTTTGTCAGAGTTGTGGCGCCGAACACAGTAAGTGGATGGGCCAATGTTCGCGTTGTGGCGAATGGAATACGATAGTAGAAGAACTTATTCAAGCTCCTTCTAAAGCACCTGCTTGGCAAGCTTCCGCAGGAGGAGCTCAAAGTGCGGGTAGTACTAAAGTTAAGGTGCGCTCAATCCGTGATACCGAAATTGTACAGAAACCTCGTCTTAGCACCAATGATGAAGAGTTTGACCGCGTTTTAGGTGGTGGGATTGTAGCCGGTTCAGTAGTCTTAATCGGCGGCGAACCCGGTATTGGCAAGTCAACCTTGATGTTGCAAACCGCTCTAAATATTGCAAAAAAATGTCTCTACGTAAGTGGAGAAGAAAGCGAAGAGCAGGTGCAAATGCGCGCTCAGAGAATTGGGATTAAAAACGAAGAGTGTTATCTCTTAACCGCTACCAATACTCAAGAAATTTTTAAAGCCATTAGCGATAATCAACCGGAGCTAATTGTGCTTGACTCTATCCAAACTTTGCATTCACAGGTGATAGATTCAGCGCCAGGATCAGTTTCACAAATTCGTCAGTGCTCCTCAGAGTTAATACAGTTTGCTAAAGAGACTTCTACACCGATATTTCTAATTGGCCATATTACCAAAGACGGTCAATTGGCGGGCCCCAAGTTATTAGAGCACATGGTAGATACCGTACTTCAGTTTGAAGGCGACCGTCAACATGTTTATAGACTTTTACGATCGCATAAAAACCGCTTTGGCGCTACGCACGAAATAGGAATTTATGAGATGAATGGTGAAGGGATGCGTCCCGTTGCTAACCCTTCGGAAATATTGATTTCTGAACGCGACAGCGATTTAAGTGGCAATGCCATTGCCGCAACCTTAGAAGGTATTCGTCCTATGTTAGTAGAAGTGCAGGCTTTATGCAGCACCGCAGTTTATGGTACACCACAACGCAGTACTACGGGTTACGATGCGCGACGTTTAAATATGCTCTTGGCAGTTTTAGAAAAACGCAGTGGCTTTCGCTTGGGTACCAAAGATGTGTTTCTGAACATTACCGGCGGCATTCGCGTAGATGATCCCGCTATTGACTTAGCCGTAGTAGCAGCAATTTTGTCGAGTAATGAGGATATTGCCTTGTCGCCTAAATTATGCTTTGCAGCAGAAGTGGGTTTAAGCGGAGAGCTACGTCCGGTGGCCCGTGTAGAGCAACGCATCAGTGAAGCGCAAAAAATGGGTTACGACGAAATTGTGATTAGTAGTCACAGTAAATTGGGAAAAGAAAAGTTCGCCATAAAGCTTATTTCTTGTGGCAAAGTAGAAGAGGTTTTTCAACATCTTTTCGGCTAATTTCTCGCTTATTATAGGGTCTGTTTATCTCTGCTTAGTCTAAAGCGGATAATCCTTCGTTGGCGTAAATTCTTACACTATTTTTGCATAAATCTTAGAAGAGAATGAGTTTGACTAAAAAAGATGTTCTAGCGGCCTTGAAGGAAATTCCTGCAACCAAGGGAGGCACCAATTTAGTGGATGCCAATCACGTTAAGAATATTCTAATATTTGGCGATGAAGTAGTGGTAGAAGTGATTTCCGAATCACCTGCTCTGCACGTTAAAAAGAAATTAGAAGTGGACATCCTAAAAGTGATTCACGAAAAAATAGATAAAAAACTAAAAGTTGAGGTAAAGATTGAAGTGCCCAAAGCGGCCGAAGATCGCGCCAATCTAATTAGAGGCGAGGCTTTACCAGGAGTAAAAAACATTATTGCTATCGCTTCGGGTAAAGGAGGCGTAGGTAAATCTACCGTAGCGGCCAACCTTGCCATAAGCTTAAAAAACATGGGCTTTTCGGTAGGTCTAGTAGACGCTGACATTTACGGGCCTTCCATGCCTACTATGTTTGATATCGAGAATGCCAAGCCTGGCACTATTACGGTGGATGGCAAAAGCAAAATGGATCCAGTAGAAAGTTACGGCGTAAAAATTCTCTCTATAGGCTTTTTCGCTAAAGCAGATCAGGCAGTAGTTTGGCGTGGCCCAATGGCCTCTAAAGCACTTAACCAATTACTGCGCGATGCCCACTGGGGAGACTTGGATTTTATGATTATCGATCTTCCTCCCGGTACGGGTGATATCCACTTAAGTACCGTTCAAGCGGTGCCTATTTCTGGGGCAGTAATAGTAAGTACGCCGCAAAATGTAGCTCTGGCCGATGCGCGTAAGGGTGTTGCCATGTTTAAGGTAGAAAACATCAATGTTCCCATTTTAGGGATGATTGAGAACATGGCTTACTTTAGTCCACCGGAGATGCCAGAAAAGCGATATTACCTTTTCGGTGAGAACGGCGTGCGTAACTTAGCCAACCAATTGCAGGTACCATTTTTAGGTGAATTACCATTGGTGCAAAGTATTCGCGAATCGGGCGATGTAGGTCGCCCCGCGGCTTTACAAGACGGCACGGCCGCACAAAAACATTTTGAGGATATAACCCGTAATATGGTTTCGGAATTAATGAAGCGCAACGAAGAGTTACCGCCCACTGAAGTTACCCGCATTACTACCATGGCTGGTTGTTCAGCTGTAAATAAATAAGCTATGGAAAACAAAGAAGATGTACTAAGACGCATAAATGTGGCTCTCGACGAAATCCGTCCTTTTTTAAAGTCGGATGGGGGTGATATTAGTCTGGTAGATTTAGATGCAGAGGGTACGGTAATTGTAAAACTCCACGGGGCTTGCATCGGTTGCAGCGTAAATCAAATGACCTTAAAGAGTGGCGTGGAAATGACCATTAAAAAGCATTGCCCCGAAGTCCACAAGGTCCACGAAGAAAGTATGATGACCTAATGAACACCAAAGCATTAAGTAAAGTAACGATTCATTTTGCAGGCGATTCCGGTGATGGAATCCAACTTGCGGGCTCTCAGTTTACCAATACTACCGCTTTAGCAGGAAACGATCTCAGCACTTTTCCCGATTTCCCCGCGGAAATTAGAGCTCCTATCGGAACCGTGGCGGGGGTTTCTGGCTTTCAAATCAATTTTGGCAGCGAAACAATTCATACGCCTGGTGGTCGCCCCGATGTGTTAGTGGCCATGAACGCCGCGGCCTTCAAAAAGAATTTTCCCAACCTTAAAGCGGGGGGTATAATAGTTTTAGACTCGGCTGGTTTCGACAAGAAAAACCTACGTCTAGCCGCTTATGCGGAGGACAGTACCCCCATTGAGGATATTCCCAAGGAATATCAAGTACACGCCATTGATATTACCAAACTAAACCGCGAAGCCTTAAAGGATTTAAGTTTAGGCAGTCGCGATAAAGATCGCTCGCGCAATATGTTTGCTTTAGGCTTTATTTATTTCCTTTACAGTAGAAGCCTAGCAACAACCATAGCGTTTTTAGAAGCGAAGTTTAAGAATAAGCCGGAAGTTTTAGAAGCCAATTTACGTGCGCTTAACGCGGGTCATAATTACGGCGATACCGTGGAGGCGATTAGTCGTTTTAAGGTGGCACCCGCCAAAATGGAAAAGGGTGAGTACCGCAATATTACCGGTAATCAGGCAACCGCCTTAGGCTTAATTGCTGCGGCAGAAAAGAGTGGCTTAGAACTATTTTACGGTTCTTATCCCATTACGCCTGCCTCCGATATTTTACACGAATTAGCGGCTCATAAGAACCGGGGAGTGAAAACCTTTCAGGCGGAAGATGAGATTGCAGCGGTTACTTCTGCCATTGGTGCCTCATTCGGTGGAGCCTTAGCGGTAACCGGTACTTCTGGTCCGGGTATGGCTTTAAAAACCGAAGGGCTAGGCTTAGCCTTTATGCTGGAAATACCCATGATAGTGGTAAATGTGCAGCGCGGCGGTCCCAGTACGGGTTTACCGACTAAGACGGAACAAAGCGATTTGTTACAGGCCCTTTACGGTAGAAACGGTGAGGCGCCCATTCCCGTTATAGCGGCAAATTCTCCCGCCGATTGTTTCAGCGCGGCTTATGAAGCAGCTCGTATTGCTTTAGAGCATATGACGCCGGTAATCCTCTTATCGGACGGTTATATTGCCAACAGCTCTGAACCGTGGAAATTCCCGCAGGCCAAATCGCTAAAACCGATTAAGCCTCCTATTATAAAGACGAATGATAATTACCTTCCTTATAAAAGAGATGAGAGAGCGGTGCGCTCTTGGGCCTTGCCCGGCACGCCTGGTTTAGAACATCGCCTCGGTGGTTTAGAGAAGGAAATGGAAACAGGTAATGTTAGCTATGAAGCGGATAACCATCAAGAGATGGTGAAGATTCGCGATCGAAAGGTAAGACTGATTGCCAAAGATTACCCCAAAACAAGCTTAGTACAGGGGCCTTCTTCTGGGCCTTTATTAGTGCTCGGTTGGGGAAATACCCTCGGCGCTATTCAGGTTGCGGTAGAGCAAGCTTTATCGCAAGGTTTAGCAGTAGCTCAGCTACATTTAAAATATATTAATCCTTTGCCAGAAGATTTAGGAGAGATCCTATCTGCCTACGAGCGAGTACTAATACCAGAGCTTAATAATGGCCAAATGGTGCGTATAATTCGCGATAATTATTTGGTAGATGCAGTGGCTTTAGACAAGATAAAGGGGCAGCCTTTTATGGCAGATGAGATTTTAGAGAAAATTAAAAGTTTAGTATCCAATGACTGAGCCTAATAGCGCTACGTTTACCGCTAAAGAGGCGGCCAGCGATCAAGAAATAAAATGGTGCCCCGGTTGTGGTGATTACAGTATTTTAAAGCAAATGCAAACCGTGTTGCCTAGCCTAGGCATTAAACGCGAGGATATTGTTTTTATCTCTGGGATTGGCTGTAGTTCACGCTTTCCCTATTACATGAATACTTATGGCATGCATAGTATTCATGGCCGCGCGCCTGCAGTGGCTAGTGGTTTAAAAATTGCTAATCCCGACTTAAGCCTGTGGGTAATTACCGGCGATGGCGATGGTTTATCGATTGGTGGAAATCATTTAATGCACCTTTTGCGTCGCAATATCGACCTTAATGTGCTGCTCTTCAATAATGAGATTTACGGCTTAACCAAAGGGCAGTATTCGCCTACTTCTGAAGTGGGTAAGCGCACCAAGAGTAGTCCCATGGGTAGTCTTGATCATCCCTTTAATCCTCTCGCTTTAGCGCTGGGCGCAGACGCGACCTTTGTGGCGCGTACGATAGATAGAGACCCCAAGCATTTAAGGGGTATTTTAGAAGCGTCCAACCTGCATAAGGGCACTAGCTTTGTTGAAATCTATCAAAATTGCAATGTGTTTAATGATGGAGCCTTTCTTAGCTACAGCGATAAAAAGCAAAAAGAGGAACACATTATTTTACTAGAAGAGGGGCAGCCCTTAGTTTTTGATGAAGGCAGAAAAGGCATTCGTCTCAATGGTCTAAAACCCGAAATAGTTGATTTAAGCGCAGGAGAATCTTTAAACGACCTGTGGATTCACGATAGCCGCGATGCTACCAAGGCATATATTCTTAGTCGCTTTTTCGATGATACCTTCCCGCGTCCATTTGGGCTTTTCTACCAAGAGGATAGAGCTTGCTACGAAGACCAAATGATTGCGCAAATCCATCAGGCGAAAGCCACCCAAGGTGAAACAGACTTAGACGATTTATTGCGCGGCAAACGCAGCTGGACGGTAGATTAGATCACCGTCATTGCTAGATATCTCGCTTAGGTAAAAAAAGCTAAGTCTATGATTAAGCTACTCCTTTCTAATTTGATCGTGAAAAGCTAAGTCGCCAATCTGTACTTTAAGATGATAAATACCTGCGGCAAAATTCTTTACCGAAAAGCTCTCTAAAACCTCCATTCCATTTAAACTGCGGCGGGAGCTATAAAGTAGACTACCGCGCGCATCGTAAAGGAAGATTTCCATTTCCGATTGACCGGGATTTGTGAGACTAATCTGTATGATATCCTGGCTGGGATTAGGATATACCAACCACTGCCACTCGGCTTTAAGACTTTCAATACTCATGTCAATAATGTCCTCAGGATCTGATTCCAGACTACAAATAGTATTACTCGTTTCTACGCTGTAGCTGCCATTAATTTGCAGGCTATAGGTCTGCTGATTATTGATGCCAGGGGCTGCGCTGCCATTTAATAGCCATAAATAATTTAGCCCGGCCTGATTACAGTTTAAAGTGAGGCCACTCCGTGAAATGGTAGGCTTGGTTAAAGCGTTCACGCTAATCTGGAAACTGGCGTTTACAGGGCAGTCAGGTTGGTTCGCATAAAGATATCCAATGCTTAACGAGTGACTTCCTGCTCCCGCTAAGCTGGCGTAAAAGACTCCATTTTGTACGCCTGGTCCAGACCATGCAGTTAAAGAACCACTGATGCCATTATTGTTTACCGTTGCGCTTAAAACTAAACTATCTCCTAAGCATAAAGGTGCAAAAGGAGGGCTCATCGTGGTGATGACGGGAAGTGGACGAACCACCATATTTAATGTATTAGAAACTCCCGGACTAGTGCTAGCACAGGTGGCATTAGAAATAACTTCAAGGCTAACTTGATCGCCATTGGCTAGAGTGCTGCTGCTGTAGCTGTTAGAGTTTGTGCCAACATTATTACCATTTACTTTCCACTGGTAAGTGGGTGCACCACCACCATTACTAATATTCGCACTGAAGCTGGCGTTAGAACCAGCACACAGAGTGGTGGAAGCAGTACTAATACTAACCGTAGGAAGAACGGGAGCGGTAATAGTAGCATTTATCGTATTGCTCGTGGCCGTGGTCGAGTTTAAGCAGGGGCCAGAGCTGGTCATTACTGCGCTAACCGCATCACCTTGCGCTAAGCTGCTACTGCTAAAAGTTGCGCTGTTGGTTCCTACATTACTACCGTTCACTTTCCACTGATAGCTGGGGCTGCTGCCTCCCGCCGTGGGACTGGCCGTAAATATTGCATTTTGTCCGCTACACCAAGAGCTAGCATTAGCGCTGATTTGTACCGCAGGATTGAGATTGAGATTTACCTGCATGTTTAATGTATTGGAAACCCCAGGGTTAGTGCTAGCACAGGTGGCATTAGAAATAACTTCAAGGCTAACTTGATCGCCATTGGCTAGAGCGCTGCTGCTGTAGCTGTTAGAGTTTGTGCCAACATTATTACCATTTACTTTCCACTGGTAAGTGGGAGCACTACCACCATTACTAATATTCGCACTGAAGCTGGCATTAGAGCCCGCACAGATAGTGGTGGTAGCGGTACTAATACTTACGGTAGGGAGAACGGTAGTTGTAATGCTGGCATTAATAATATTACTAGTGGCCGTAGTGGAGTTTAAGCAGGGGCTAGAGCTGGTCATTACTACGCTAATCGCATCACCTTGGGCCAAGCTGCTACTGCTAAAAGTTGCGCTGTTGGTGCCTATATTACTACCGTTTACCTTCCACTGATAGCTGGGGCTGCTGCCTCCTTCCGTGGGACTGGCCGTAAATATTGCATTTTGCCCACTACACCAAGAGCTAGCATTAGCGCTGATTTGCACCGTAGGATTGAGATTAGCCTCTACTTGAATAAAGCCATTTTTAATTTCGGTACTGGTTCCACTACTGTTAGTGGCAGTAAGAGTTACATTGTAGAGGCCTGAACCATTAAACTGAACTTGTGGATTTTGAGAACTGCTGCTGGTACCGCCTGAGTAACTAAAGGTAGCGGGGCTAATACTCCAGGTCCAGCTGCTGGGGAGATTGGTGCTGAGGTCGCTAAAACTCACTACCGATCCTGCACAGACATTGCTATCATTAGCAGCAAAATTGGCGCTAGGAACATTGGAGGTCTGTGTGCCACTAATGTTAATATTATCTAGGTATAAATTATTGCCATAACCATTAATTGCTTCAAACTTTATGCGCACCCCCGATTGGCCCGCATAGCTGTTAAGGTTAATACTAGGACAGTTAGTAATTAGCGTGTTACCGCACCAATCGCTTACGCTAGAAGGGCTAAAACTCGCGGTTTGATCTGCCGCGGTGGCGAAATTTACACCGGGATCAGAACTGTAGCTGGCAATACGCTGGTAGGTCACACCGCAGTCAGTACTTATGTAGATGGCCATACTATCGCGATAAGAGGAATTATAACGCGCATAGGAATAATCAAAGTCAAGGCTTACGCTGCTGTAATTATTAAAATTTAATGGGGGGCTAATAAGGCCGTCTCGCTGACCAGTAGCACCATAACTATAAAAGTCTATTCCTGCCGCAGTATTGCCAGGGCTGCTTCCGCCAATTGTGTTTAAGGCCCATGTTACGGAGTTATCGGGATTATCTACCGTAAATAGGTTGCTGCTGCCTTCAAAGTCTTCTATAAATGGGAGACCTAAACCGGCACCTTGTAAAAAGCTGACCTTAGCTAGGGAGTCGCTGCCATTGGCATTGGCAACAGTTAAGCTTACTGTATATGGGCCAGCGGCGCTTAGTTGAATTTGAGGATGTTGACTGCTGCTAGATGTTCCGGAGACATAACTAAAAGTACTGGGGGTGATATTCCATTGCCAGGTACTTGGGTTGCCCGTAGAGGAATCGCTAAGTTGAATGGTTTGATTAAGACAGGCTATTTCAGGATCAGCATAAAAATCGGCTACGGGAACCTGGGGAATACCGAAGCCATTGCTGCTAAAAAGTCCTCTTCCATGGGTAGCGGCAATTACCATTTGGTCGCTATCTCTAATTTGTAACATATCTACGCGTACGCGAGAAAGGCCACTATTACTGGCCGTCCAGCTGGGACTGCTACTGTTAAAATTACTGGTAGACCAAACGCCCACTTCGGTAGCGAGAATAACTTCATTCCGGTTGTTTGGATTAAAAAGAGCCCACCTTACTGGCATATCGGGTAAATTCCCTTCTTTATTTTGCCAGCTTGTGCCACCATTAGAGCTATACCAAATAGAAGTAACGCCATAATTGGAAAAGGTTACTAGCAGCTCGTTTTCACTGGCGCCTAATTCTACACAGGAGATATGTCCGTTAGGGAAACTGCTACTGCCTATATTGGAGGAGCTCGGGCTTGTATTAGCATTGGTCACCTTAAAGAGATCGCCTCCTTCCGTACCTAGGTAAAGAGTGGTACTAGTGGTGGTATATGGCGAAACGCGTAAATGAGAAGCCATGCTACTCATACCACTAATACTAATGCTTGAAATACTGGGCGAAGTTCTAATCCCTGTTACACGGTTAACTGTGCTACTGGTTCGTGCGGAGTATAATATCCCTTGGTTGTCATCGTATTCGGCAGGATTAATAAAGCGACCCGTGGAATTATCATTTTGAAAGCGTCCGCCCCAACTTGTTCCACCATTAGTGCTGCGCCAGAAATTATTATAAACGTAAGAGGTGATTTGGTAACTCGCATTCGTCTGATCGATAAAGCAATAGGCGCCATCTCCCCCAGTTGCTCTGACAGTACTGCCAAAGCCAGCCGCGGTAAATTTTTGGGTGCCATTATCTTGCGCACCAGCCAAGGCATAATTGCTGCCAGCGCTCGGATGAATTGCTCCCGCGTAAAACTGCGTTACATTATAGTCTTTGTTGCGCGCGCTAATCACATTGCTAGTAGCGGCAGTAGCTAAAGAAGTAGTGTAAAAAACACCACCATCTGTACCAAAAAGTACGGTGCTAGAACTATTAGGTTTAAACACAACCTGATGTTGATCGGCGTGAACGTAAGAGCAATTTAGGGCGGCTAAATTGTTGTTATTGCTCCATTTCGAAATCTGACTCCAGTTATTAGCACCGTCAGTGGAGCGAAATAAATTTATACCTCCGGCAACGAGCGTATTGGCATCATTGGGGTCTACCGCCATAATTAAATCATACCAGGCTTGTCCGCGGGTAAAGTCACTATTGGGAATGCCATTATCTACATCAGCCGGTTCGCTTCTAGTACTCCAAGTACTACCTTTATTGGTGGTGCGGGAAATTTCGCCCGCTTGTCCCGCAATCTCGGTAAGGGCATAAACATAGTTAGAGTTACTTGGGGCGCAGGCAAGTTCTACTCTTTCGCCATTGGTTACGGTGCGCGATACCGTCCAAGTGGTGCCGTTATCGCTGTATAAAACCCTACCGCCTCCTTGGTCGGAAAGGCCTAATGAGGTTTCTTGAGTTCCTACCCATAATCGATTATCGGCGGCTATTTCTATGTCAGCAGCAGCATATTGTGAGGAAGTACCGGGAATATTAGGTAAAACTTGCGACCAGCTTGTGCCGCCGTTTACACTGCGGTATAGACCATTTACTCCATGCCATTGTCCACGGAAATAGTTTCGGCGACAAGCGGCATATACCACACTGCTGCCACTTTCATTACGCACCACAAGGTCATTGATGTAATGATAACTACCGGTAGAGCTTAATTGGGTCCAGCTGGTTCCTCCATTGGTAGATTTCCAAATTCCTGCACCACGCGAAGCCCCAGCACCCCAGCCTTCGCCTGTGCCTACATAAAATATTTGACTATTATTTGGATCGTAGGCAATCGCCGTGATGGCCAAATTATCCCACTGATTACTAACAGAAACCCAAGCGGAAGAGCTTGCGGTAATATTATTATTGTACCACAGGCCGCCAGTTACACCGCCAGCCCAAACTTTATTGCCCGAACTGGCATTGGGGTCCCACATAATAGCACGCGTTCGGCCGCCTACATTATCAGGGCCTCTTTCGGTCCATGGGCTCGCCGCGGAACCAGGTATGCCAGGGATAGGTTGATTATTGCTTTGATCCACTATTTGATAAACCTGTTCTAAACGTTCTACCGCTGGTCTGCCTAATACGGGATCCATAGTAGCGATATAATTTTGTTCCCAAGCTAAATCGGGTCGATCTTGGGGAGGGTTATTTTTCCACTCTTCTTTGCTTAAACGTGCACGGTTATTAAAAGGGTGCTCCGCTAAAAAGCTTTGATAGCTCTCTCTTGCTGATTGAGGTTTTTCAATAATTTGTGAAGCAGTAAGCAAAAGCAAACTGAGGAAAATAACTTTGCGCATAAAAGAGGTCTTAAACAAAGGCTAAGTTAGTCTTTCCAAACTCTAAGTGGTATTGGTTTAAGATCGAGTGGGAAAGCTCTTTTACTTCCAGAAGGATGTAAGGATAATTAGGACTAAAACTAATAACTAGCGCAGGTAGTAAACTCAGCCGAAGGGTAGAATGAACCTTGTTTTTTCTTTTTATTAACCTAAGTAATTAGTCTTTGAACTCCAGTAAGAAACTGCTACCTATCCCTTCTTGGCTTTGAACTTTAAGGTCACCCCCGTGCATTTTCATAATGTTTCTAGATAAGCTTAGGCCAATGCCAGAGCCGTTTTTACGGGTGCTGAAAAAAGGCACAAAGATTTCGTTTAGTAAATCTTCTTCTATTCCTGCGCCATTATCGCTTACGCGGATAACTACCCCAGCTTCATCTAGTTTAGCACTAAGCTCAATCTCACCTGCCTTATTTTCGGGTATGGCCGCGAGGGCATTCTTAATTAAATTAAGCAAAACTTGCTCTATTATTTTCCGGTCGGCGTTTAGGCCCAGCTTCTCCTGATCCAGCTTATAAGCGATGCTGCAGTTTTTTTTCTGCGCGCTGCCCTGCATTAAGGCAATGCATTCTTCAAAAAGACTTTTTATGGAAATCACTTCTTTGGCAGGAGCGGGCAGTTGGGTGAGCTTACGGTATTCTTCCACAAAACTTAACATGCCTTTGCTGCGCCTTTCTATGGTCTTACAGGCCTCGCGAATGTCCTCCAAATCTTGGTCCTCTAAATCCTTAATAGCTTTTGGCTCGCCTTCTTCATTGAAAAGCATCGTGCCTACTGTTTCCGAAAGAGAAACTACGGGGGTAACGGAATTCATAACCTCATGCGCTAAGATGCGGATAAGCTTATGCCAGGCGTCCATCTCTTTTTCTTCTACTTCTTGTTTAAGGTTGCTAATGCTGATAAGGTGAAAAGTTTCATCCTTTAATTTTATATGCTGTAGATCGAGGTAGAGCTCCGACTTCTTACCATTGATAGTGCGCTCCCACAGTTTTCTACCGGTAAAATCGAAATTGCCAATGAGACTTTTTAATTCGGGAATGCGTTCACTGAGGCGTTCCCATTTTTGAAAAGGAGGGATATCTAAAATTTCTTGGGCCTTTTCATTAATCAAGAAAATATCTCGCTTGCCGTTTATGCCCAGTATGCCCAAATTAATATTTCTAAGAATCTCCTCCAGCAAAGCCTCTTGGTTATCTTGACTGGCGCGTGATTTTTTGAGTTGTCCCAATAAAAGCATAAACTCTTCTTCCAAGTCGGCAAAAACGCCACCCTTGCTGGCTAATTCAAAACGGGTGCTAAAATCCCCAAAACGGGCGGCTTCTAAAAACTTTTTTGTTTCTCTAATTAGCGAAGACTGATAGCGCCAAAAATCCCAAATTTGAATTAATACGAGGAGGCCTAAGACCAATAGGGTAAAGAATAGATTAAATTTTTGAGCGAGAAATACCCCAAGAGAAATACTCAATATAATGCCCATCAGGCGCAAGCCAAACTGAAAAGGGTAGGATTTAAAGTTCATACTTCTCTAGTCTTCTATATAATGCTGCGCGCGTTAAGCCGAGTGCTTTTGCCGCTTTAGAAATATTACCAGCATTTTTATGCATTGCTTTTTGAACCAGGTGTTTCTCCATTTCCTCTAGGTTTAAACCAGGTGGCTCTTGGTCATTTTGCCCAGCCTTTAAACCTAAGTCATCGGCTTGCACTACCTTTTGGCTCGCTAAAATCACCGCTCTTTCTAAACAGTGTTCTAGTTCACGATTATTTCCCGGCCAAGGATAATCACAAAGCGCGTCGATGGCGCTTAAGCTTAAACTAATTTCTTCTTTCTGATACTTCTTGCGAAAGCGGTCGAAGAAGCGTCGCGCTAAAAACGGAATATCTTCTCGTCTTTCCCGCAAGGGGGGTACGGTAATTTCCACGGTATTTATTCGATACAGTAAATCTTGCCTAAAGCGCTTTTCCTGCACCCACTCGTGCAAAGGGCTATTGGTGGCGCAAACCAAGCGAACGTCTACTTTTTGGCTATTGTTTTCCCCCAGGCGCCTGAGCTCTTTGCTCTGTAGAACATGCAATAACTTTGACTGCAAGCTTAGGTCGAGATTAGCAATCTCATCGAGAAATAAGGTGCCACTATCGGCCGTTTCAAAACGACCGGCTTTATCGCTTGAGGCATCGGTAAAGGAGCCTTTTTTATGACCAAAAAGCTCGCTCTCAAATAGGTTTGGGGAGACTGCGCCGAGGTCGACCGTTACAAAAGGGTTTTCCTTGCGTTGGCTCATGCGATGGATAGCCAAAGAGAGGACACTTTTACCCGTGCCGTTTTCCCCTAAAATTAAAATATTGGCATCGGTGCTCGCCACTTTTTTAAGCGTTTCTAAAACAGATTGCATAGCGGGGGAGCGGCTTACCAGCTCTTCTTGCGCCAAGCCAGCATTATCTTCCCACTGCTTATTATTATTGCGATAGACTTCTACTTTGGCTTTTTCTTGCGCCAGCCTCAGTGCATTGCTAAGAGTGCTGAGCAGTTTTTCATTGGTCCAGGGTTTTAGTACAAAATCGAATGCTCCTTTCTTAATGGCGTTCACCGCTAATTCTACTTCGCCATAAGCAGTCATCAGAACTACCTGCGTGTGCGGACTTATCTCTAAAATATGCTGTAGCCAGTATAAACCTTCGGCGCCGTCATTTCTCCCCTTGCGAAAGTTCATGTCTAGTAAAACTAGATCAACCTTATTCTTGGTCAGTAATTGATTTAAGCTTTTTGGGTCTTCGTTGGTGCTTACTTTTTGAAAGTGTTGCTTTAAAAAAAGTCGGGCACTAACCAACACATCAGCATCATCGTCTACAATCGCTATATGGGCGGGTAATTTCACCAAGCTAAAGTAGCGTCTCTGTTCGAAAATGAACAAGGTGCTGTTCGTTTTCGAACATCTAAATTTTCATCACTAGGCTTAGATACATGAAATACAGCACTTTAGTTTTTCGGCACAGCCTTCGCTCCTCATTACTTGAAAACTAAAACATAAAAATTTATAAAAACCTCGGCAGCTGTTTACAGCAACGTTCTTTACAGCGGGCTTAATTGCAGATTTGAATTTAGTTGTTTAATTAATTCAAGTAGCAGAATTTAGGGTTAAATCGGTTATCCTCTCGTAATTACTGTCCGCCCGAGGTTTTTATTTTTTTTAGAACCTTTTCTTTTTGATTATCTCCCTAGAGAAATCCTTTTATCTAAGGATTTCTTTTAATTTCACCTCTCCTTTTGTCAAGTCCTTTACCATGATTAAGCTCCATAACCTAACCAAAATATACCAAGCTCAAGGGGTGGAAACGCGTGCTCTTAGCGAAGTTGACTTGGCGGTAAAGAAAGGTGAATTCCTCTCTATTATGGGCCCTTCGGGTTGCGGGAAAACTACGCTCCTAAATATTATTGGCTTATTAGATTCCTATAAGGAAGGGCTTTTTGTTTTTAATGATGAGAACGTTTCAGAATTAACTGAACGACAAAAATTAAAGTTGCGAAAGGAGAATATTGGTTTCGTTTTTCAAAATTTTAATCTCATCGATGATCTTACGGTCAGTGAGAACATTGAGCTTCCCTTGCATTATTTAGGTTATTCGGCGAGCGACCGCCGTCAAAGGGTATTGGAGGTTTTAGACATGGTAGGCTTGGGTCACCGTCGCGATTTTTTCCCTTATCAATTAAGTGGTGGACAGCAGCAAAAAGTTGCGGTAGGACGGGCAGTAGTTGCCAAGCCCAGTTTAATCTTAGCCGATGAACCCACTGGTAATTTAGACTCTACCCAGGGTAATGAAATTATGGAAATGCTCAGTCGCCTGAACGATCAGGGAACCACCTTAATTATGGTTACCCATAGCAGTCACGATGCCTCTTACTCTCAGCGGATTGTGCGCATTATAGACGGTCAGGTATTATCGGAAAAGAAGGTATTGCATGCCCAGTTCTAAGTTTCGTTTTGCTCTGCGCAGCCTGTATCGGCAAAAACTTTATACTATTTTAAATTTAGGGGGTTTAGCTATTGGCCTGGCCGTAGCAATCACGGTAAGTATTTACCTAAATGCAGAGTTTAATTTTGACAAACACTGGCCTGCGCATGAAACTATTTATCGGGTTAATTCTTCCTTCGAAATTAATGGAGCGGTAGAAGAGTATGGCGGAGCAGGCTATGGTTTAGCGCAACTGATGGAAGAACACTACGAAGAAGTAGAGGAGGCAACCCATTTTTTTGCATTTGAAAACTCCGTCTACTTTCGCAGCGATAGCATTAAGGGCTATGAGAATGAGTTGATAGTGGCCGACAAAAATTTCTTCCAGCTATTTGCACCTGATTTTTTAGAAGGTGATCCGAATACGAGTTTAGAAAATGAACGCAGCATTGTGATTTCTGAATCCTTTGCTAAAAAATATTTTGGAGCCGGTCCGGCTTTGGGGCAAAGTCTAAATACTAGTAATTTCGAGTATCAAGTAACAGGCGTTTTTAAAGACATTCCCGAAAACACCCATCATTATTTTAACGCGGTTATATCTGAACCAAGGCTGTTACTAGATACCGGCTCTATAGCGGTTTCCCTTTGGCAGGTTAGTCACTACACTTTTCTGAAAATCCCATCTGCCCTTGCGGCAGAAAAAGTGGAGAGTAATTTTGATAGCTTTTACACCAATTATATGGCCGGTCTGGCGGATGCAGTCCAGGCCAAATATCAGATAAAACTGCAACCTCTTAGCGATATTCACTTTAATACGAATCCTGCTTTTGATGCAATGGGGGGCAGTTTAATTTACGTCTATGGTTTTGCTGGTATCGGTCTCTTGGTACTAATTTTAGCAATAATTAATTATGTGAATATGGCAACGGCGCGCAGTTTGCGTCGCATTCGCGAAGCGGCTATGCGTAAGGTTTTGGGCGCAACGGAGGGCGATATTCAATTAATGATAATTGTAGAATCGGTAATTTTATCTTTACTGGCCTTGCTTTTCGCTTTCGCCCTAGTGGAGATTGGCACTAAGGTTTTACCGCTTAGTAATGCGATTGACAAAGATTTGCAGCTAAACTTTAGGCGCGATGCTTACCTGTGGTGGCTGCCTCTTTTGCTATCTCTTATTACGGGAGTAATTAGTGGATTATACCCCGCCATTAGCTTATCTAAAGTCTCGCCGCTTGATGCATTTAGTAATAAAAAAGGTTTGCAAAGGCAAAATAATATTCCTCGAAAACTTCTGGTAGGCTTTCAAGTGACGGTGTCGGTAACCGTGGTTATTACGGCCTTTTTCATGTACCAGCAAATGGACTTTATTAAGAACAGAAATTTGGGTTTTAATCCCGAAGATGTGATTTTAATAACCGCCCAGGATACCACTTCGGTTAAGCACTTAGAAGACATTCGCGACAATATTGCTAAAAGCGATTATGTAGAATCGGTGGCCTTAGGGGGTAGTGTTACCGGCAGCGGGTCTTACCGGGGGATCTTTGAATTAGAAACCAAGGCGAAGCAAGGCATTGCGAGACATTCGGTAGACTTCTTAAAGGTGAGTAAAGAGTATTTAAAAACCATGCAAATTGAACTGTTGCAGGGTCGCTATTTCCTTACGGAAGATGAGCAAGACTCAAGTATCAGCTATGCAATGGTAAACCAGTCTCTGGTAGATTTTATGAGCTGGGAGGATCCCCTTGGAAAAAAGATAAGCACCAGCTTTAACGAGGACGGAGAAGCCATGCTAGAGGCGACAATTGTTGGTGTGGTAGACGATTTTAATGCCCACTCGCTTCACACGAAAGTGGCTCCCTTAATTTTGCTTTTAGGAAATGAAAGATCGCGAGTACTACACGTGAAGGTAGACCCGAATAAAATTTATGTGGCCTTAGATGACTTGGAGCGCCGGTGGACTAGCATGGTGCCCGATGTGCCTTTTCAGTTCTCATTTTTAAGTCGCGATTTACTGCAACTTTATAGGGAGGAAATACGGCAGTCGCGCCTAATCCTTTACCTAACTATAATTGCAATCTTTATCAGTATTCTCGGTTTTGTAGGACTGGCTTCTTTTACAACTGGCTTGCGGACGCGAGAAATTGGTATCCGCCGATTGCTGGGCGCGGGAAGGCTACAAATGGTGAATATTGTTTTTAAGGAACTGCTTTGGGTAATGCTGGCGGGGGTGTTAATCGCCGTGCCTTTGGCGGTTTATATTACCGAATTGTGGCTGTCAAATTTTGCCTTTCAAACCGAAATTAAGGTTCTGGTAATCGTGGGTACCGCGGTGTCTACCTTACTAATTGGTTACGGTATTGTAGCCCTGCACTCTTTAGCCATTGCTAAGAAAAACAGCGTAGACTCTTGGCGTGGTGCCTAATAGGGTAGTAGGACTTAACTTGTTTTTACTTTTTTACCGGACTTCAGTTTTTCGATTGGTCGTTTTTTTACCATGCCCCCTTTAGTGTCGATAATGCTATTCATTATCACAAAGGCATTATCATCTACTTTATTAATTTCCGTTTTCAATTTGCTCATTTCTAAACGGGTAATTACTGTGTAAATAATATCGATATTTTTTGAGCTTCCGCCGGAAGGCGTATAACCATTTTTACCTTGGTAAATGGTGCAGCCACGGCCTAGGTTGTTAGTAATGGCCAGACGTACTTCCTCGCTGTGGTTAGAGATAATGGTAACCCCTAAATATTCTTCTATCCCGTCGATTACAAAATCAATGGTTTTAGATGCGGCAAAGTAAGTGAGGATGGCATATAGGGCCGTTTCTACCGAAAGGAAATAAGCCCCAGCGCCAAAGATAAAAACATTAAAGATGAGGATAATATTACCCACCGAAAGACTAGATTTTCGACTGATGTAAATGGCTAAAACCTCGGTGCCATCTAAAATACCTCCACCACGTACTGCCATTCCGATTCCCAAACCTAGAAAAAAGCCTCCGAAGGCAGCGACGAGAATATTGTCTTCGGCCACCACTGGAAAGGGAATAAACTGAATGACTAAGGCAAGCAGAAAAATACTACCAATGCTTTTTAAAGCAAAGCGTGAGGAAATGGTGCGCCAACCCATAATTAAAAAAGGCAGGTTTAAGATTACTAAAAGTAGAGGTACGGGTACTTCTGCAACGGCATTTACAATAAGGGAAACGCCGGTAACACCCCCGTCAATAAAGCCATTAGGAATCAGGAAGCTTTCTAAGCCAAAAGCGGCTGATGCCACGCCAATAGCCAGATAGAGGGCATCCTTTATTTCATCGCGAATTTCAATTGCAAAAGATTTTAGGTCTTGTTCGCGGTTGCTAGTCTTGTAGGGATAAAGAGGCATTAAGCCTCGAGCAAGTGCGGTAAAAATCGGAGTCATGGGGCTTTTTTTTAGGGGGCAGTGGAATACTCAGGGCTTTTTACAAATGTGACGATATTCTTCCGAACTCTGCGTAACTATTACCGCCTGAAAACAGTATTTTCGTGCCTTTAAAATCATTGTGCCTTTTATGAGATATATTGTTATTTTCCTCGCTTTATTTTCTTTTTCAGGTGCGGCTCAGTCTGCTTTTCAGCCCTTTCAAAATAGCGAATCTTATAGTGTTTACCAGGATCTGGTCACTTTTGTAGATGACCGTATAAAAGTTAGTATGGTGCCTCCACTGCAAATGGAGGACACAGCCGAATTTCACATGCCGCGTATTGTTCCGGGTACTTATGATGTGCATAACTACGGCCAGTTTATTTACGACTTTACTGCTTTAAATGGAGCAGGAGATACCTTAAAGGTAGAAAGGCTAGACCTTAACCGCTGGCAAATTATTGGCGCGAAAGCGCTTTATAAAATTACCTATAAAGTAGGCGATAGTTACGATGGCGATTTAGACCATGAGATTTTCCAACCAGCAGGAACCTCGAATGAGGAGGATGTATTTTTATTGAACAACTTTGGTTATATCGGCTACCTTAAGGGTTTTAAAGATTTGCCCTACGAATTGCAAGTGCGCAAGCCGCTTGGCTTTTACGGGGGTACCGCTTTAGAAGGTCAGCGTAGCGATAGTCTCGATATTTTTAATATCCCCAATTATTTCGAACTGCACGATAATCCTATTTTATACTGTTTGCCAGATACAGCTTCGGCCATGGTGGGCAAATCTAAAATTGAGATTAGCTTATACAGCCCGGCCGGTTTGGTTAGCGCTAATAAATGTTTAGAAAGCATTATTGACGTGCTGAAAGGATCGGCTGATTATTTAGGGGGCGAGCTGCCGGTTGATAAATATGCAGTTCTGATTTATTGCGTTTCTTCCGATAAAATGGGCAATAGTTATGGCGCTTTAGAGCATCATAAATCAACGGTATTGTACATGCCTGAAATGGCAAATGATTTTTTCTACGATGGAATCCGTGATATCACTGCGCATGAGTTTTTCCACATTGTTACCCCTCTAAGTATCCATTCGCAGTACATTCATAATTTCGACTTTATAAAACCAGAAATGTCTGAACATATTTGGCTTTATGAAGGGGTTACCGAATATAATTCGCACTTGGTGCAGGTGCGTAATAAGAATTATAGTGAGGACGAATTTATTGAGGTGCTACGCGATAAGATGTTTAGCAATGATGACTACGATAGTACTATTCCGCTCACTTTAGCCAGTAAGTATACGCTTAGCTATTTTAAAGATCAGTATCAAAACTTTTACCAGAAAGGGGCTTTGGCGGCGATGGCATTAGATTTAAAACTGATGACTCTCTCGGAAGGGAAAATGCAATTAATTGACCTTTTAGGGAAGTTGGAAGATTTATACCCAGCCGATACCTTCTTTCAAGATGACCAATTATTTTCCATTATCGCTGAGCAGACCTATCCCGAAATGGAGGAGTTTCTTTTACGCCATTTTGCGGGAACCGAGGCTTTGCCTTATGCCGAACTGATGGAGCCTTTCGGCTTTAGCTACCAAGTAAAGGGAATCACTGAGGGCTGGAGTTTAGGCTGTGATGAGTTTAGTTATAGTTTTGAGACTTCTCGCATAATAATCGCTAAAGAAGAAGGGATTGATGAGTTTGGTGAGGAGCTAGGTTTAGAACCCTTCGATGAATTGATCAGTATAAACGGCGATACCTTAGATATTAATAATATCGGAGCGGTAATGGAGAATTACCAGAACAGCCTCAGCGCTGGAGATGAGGTAGAAATGCGCATTGCGCGTCCGCGAAGAAAAGCAGGGAAGTATAAGATGAAAACGCTCAAAGCAGAAGCGCAGCTTATTGAATACGAGGAGTCGCATATTATTAAGCCCTTCGACGACTTAAGTGCAGAACAGCTGAGAATGCGTAAAATTTGGTTAAATTACTAGCTCAGTTGAAAAGTGATAGGCATCACCAAAAACTAATTTAGAAAGCCGCTATTTTTGCAGCAACAAAACAGACTATGGAAGAATTAATAAACAATGCCGATACTTTTTTAGTAGACGTGCGTACACCCGCTGAAGTGGCCGAAGTTGCAGTGCCAGGAGCAGTAAATATCCCCTTAGATACTTTGGCCGCTAACTTGAGCAGGTTTAAAGAGGCCAAGGGCGCAGTTGTAGTATTTTGTCGTAGTGGTGGACGGAGTGAAAGTGCTAAAAATTGGTTATTGCAAAACGGTGTGCAAGAAGTTCATAATGCCGGAGGTTACCCCTCTGTAATGGCAGTAAAAAAATAATGATGAGAAATTTACTTTTAATGGCTCTTTTAGTAACAGGCATTTCGGCTTGTGCTCAAAAGGGAGGTAGCAATTTAGATGTTAATCAAGTGTCAGAAATGGTAGCGGAAAACCAAGAGATCGTACTAATTGATGTGCGAACTCCGGAAGAATTCCAAGAAGGTCATTTGGAAGGAGCTAAGCTAATTAACTTCTATGATACAGATTTTCAAGAAGAGATTAAGAAACTAGATTCAGCTAAAAAATACGTAGTGTATTGTCGCAGCGGTGGCCGCAGTTCTAAGAGCGTTAGTGCCATGAAAAAAATGGGCTTTACAGACGTTTATAATATGAGCGGGGGTATATTAGCTTGGAAAAGAGCAGAATTAGAATTGGTTAAAGAAGGTGGCTAGTTTTAAGGAGCTGATAGCGGCTGATAAACCGGTTTTAGTTGATTTTCATGCGACTTGGTGTCAGCCCTGCAAGGTTCTTTCACCTATCGTGGAGGAGGTTAAGAAACGCATGGGTGATCGCATTAAGGTCCTAAAAATAGACATTGATCGCAATCAGACTTTAGCGCAAAATTTAGCTATTCAAGGGGTTCCTACTTTAATCATCTACCGAAAGGGAGAACAAAAGTGGCGACAAAGTGGAGTGCTAAGTGCAGAGGCAATTATAGAACAGCTTGAGTATTTTGCTAGTCCTGCCTAAGCGCTTTAAAGCCAAAACCTAATTTATGGAAGTGCTCCAAAAATCTAGGTAAGACGTAACGCAGCTTCTCTTCGGCCTTTAAAGAGTCGTGGAAGACGATAATAGTGCCATCGCCGCTGAGTTGTATGCAAGCCTTTAGGCAGGCCTCAGGAGAGATTTTAGGGGACCAATCACCAGCCAGAACATCCCACATTACAATTTTATAATTAGCCCAACTGAGTCTCTCAGCTTGGGCTTTTTTTATGCGTCCATAGGGAGGGCGAAAAAGCCTAGTCTTAAAGTAGGCTTCACATTGTGTAACGTTGGCTATATAGGTTTCGGTTTTGGTTTGCCAGCCTTTGAGGTGGTTAAAGGTGTGGTTTCCTATACTATGTCCATCTGCTGTTAAGCGCTTAAAAACCTCAGGATGTTTACGAACATTATCGCCAATGCAGAAGAAGGTGGCTGTTGCCTGATAAGCTGCTAATTGCTCTAAAACCCAAGGAGTGACGCCGGGAATGGGTCCATCGTCGAATGTTAGGTATATGCTTGGCTCTCCCTTAATAATTGGCTTGCGCCAGATATATTTGGGAAATAAGCTTCTCAACCAAAAAGGGCTTTTATGTAAGAAATAGCTCATAAAAAAATTGCCTCCACGAGGGAGGCAATTTAAGATTTAAAATTAGTTGAATTTAAGCACGACCAAAGGGTTGTAAGGCCTTGGAGTAGCGCTGATAAATTTCATTGCCTTGTAAGGTCTCTATTTTTTGGCTGTTGTTATTTTCGTATTGGTTTACGAGGCGCACGAGCATTTGGAAATAGCTAGAGGCCGCACTGATTTCGTTTTGAACCATTTTACGATCACTGCCTTTAAATTGTCCATAATAGGCCAATTCTCCTTCTAGGCGTCTAGCAAAGGTATCAATCATGCCTTTAGCTTTTTCATTCGCACCAGCTTGGTAGTAACCTTCAATGATATTGAACACGAAATAGTCGTAAGCAAATTTAGATTCTGGCATTTTTGCTTCTGCTCTATCCAAAACTTCAATCGCTTTTTCCGTTTTACCTTCGCTTGCTAATTGCTTCCCTAAACGACCGTAAATATTACGGAGATTAAAGGTTACACGACGGTTAGTTTCATCTAAGTAAACATCATCGAGCTCCATATTACCGAAAGCAAAATCGTTCATTAGATTATCGTACATAATGTCGCTTGCAATTTTCCCGAAATCGGGTTCATTCTTTTGGCGCGGACTATAAACGGGTACAAAGCGGTAAGCAAGTCCTTCTAGTTGGAAATAATCATCTAACCAAAAGAAAGCTTGGCTGCTATTACCTACGGTTACACTAAAGTAGATGGGTCTTGTCCAATCGTTATTAGCAATAAGGTCAATTACCATTAAGTCACGCTTAGAAAGGGCGTTGCTTTTAATGTTCCAGTTGATATAGTCTACAATTTTACCTGTATCACTAGGCAGTACTACATTATTGGCTAGTACCTGCTCTTTGTCAATGTCGATACGTAACTTTTTAGTAGGGAAATAGATCAATTCTTTTTCGCCCCCGAAAGCAGTGAATTTAGTTTGATCATTATCACTTTTTACCCAACGGATAAGGTCATTTACATTCCAACGTGCTTTAATGCCACGGTCTTGGTAGTAAACCACATCACGCGTTCCTTGGCGGTACTCTTCGTGCTCGAAAGAGAAAGGCACTGGGTCTGCATCGTAAACGGCACGTTTAGCCTGATCAATATACCAGTCGGTATTTAAAAGGCTGAGGTTAATAATACGTACGTCGGTGCGGTAACCTTCTACTTCTTGGGCATACCATAAAGGGAAGGTATCATTATCCCCATTGGTAAATAGAATAGCATTGGGCTCGCAAGAGTCGAGATAAGCTCGGGCAACATCACGTGCTACATAGCGATTGCTGCGATCGTGGTCATCCCAGTTTTGGGCTAGCATTATACCCGGCACGGCAGCCAAAAGCACTACCGTAGTTACTAAAGCCATTGCTTTGGTTTGCATCTTACCCTTTAGCATTTCAAAAATGGCCATTACGCCTAAGCCAATCCAGATGGAAAAAGCGTAGAAGGAGCCCACGTAGGCATAATCTCGCTCACGCGGTTCAAAAGGTTTGTGGTTTAGATAAACGGCAATAGCTATTCCAGTAAAGAAGAAGAATAAGCTAACTACCCAGGCATCATTGCCCGCTTTGCGATAGTGCGCAATACCACCAATTAAACCTAAAATTAGTGGCAGCATGAAATACACATTTCGTGCAGGATTATGTTTGGCATGGTGATACAAGTTGTCTTGTGGTCCAAGACGCGCTTCATCTAAAAAGGGGATACCGCTAATCCAGTTTCCTTTGGTGTATTCGTAGCGGTGTTGATCGTCGTTTTGTTTGCCCGAGAAGTTCCACATAAAATAACGCCACCACATGTGACCCATTTGATAATTGAAGAACCAAGCAATGTTTTTACTGAGCGGAATGGGAGCATCCATATCGTTGACGTCTGCATACTGCTTGTAATACTTAACCGCATTGGGGTCATCGTTCCACATACGCGGGAAGAAGCCAATGTAGCGTTTGTCAAAGTTTCGAATGCTCGCTTTGCGATCATCGGTTACAATATACTTACCGGCATCATCATCGCGGCGGTAAACAGGGTTGCCGTCTAAGAAGGGCTCGTTTTGATCGAGAGGAGCGTTAAAAGATTGTCCGTAAAAAACAGGGAAGTCTCCGTACTGCTCACGCTTATAATAGGCGAGCAAAGACATCGCATCTTCTGGGTTGTTCTCGTCAATAGGCGTATCGGCATTAGAGCGAATGGCTAATGTTACAAAAGTTGAATATCCTAAAATGATGAAAAGGACCGAGAGAATTAGGGTGTTGCCAATGGGTGAATCCTTTTTACGGGTAAAGGTCAATCCATAAGCGGCAGCGCCTCCAATTAAAATTAGGGTAAAGATGGTACCGGAGTTAAATGGCATTCCCATGGAATTTACCATGAAGATTTCCAGCTTACCAAACATATTAAGGATAAAAGGTATAATAGCGGAGAAGATTGCTCCCAGTATAAGAACCCCGATAAGGTTATAGATAATAAATTTATTACGGCTAATTTTCTGATCAGTTTTAAAGAAGTAAACCATTACAATAGCCGGAATGGTTAGGAATACCAAGATGTGTACGCCGATGGAAAGCCCAATCATGTAGGCGATAAAAATTAACCAACGGTGTGCACGGGTGCTGTGGTCAATTTCATTTTCCCACTTAAGAATCGCCCAAAAGGCAATCGCCGTAAAGAGAGATGACATCGCATAAACCTCACCTTCAACGGCAGAAAACCAGAAGCTATCGCTAAAAGTATAAGCGAGGGCACCAACTAAGGCACCTCCGAAAAGAGCGGTTAAGCGGGCATCGTTTAATTCGCCGTATTTGCTTAAAAACTTACGTCCCAGGGCTGTAATGGTCCAAAAAAGGAAGAGAATAGTGAAAGCGCTGCTCGCAGCAGAGAGTAAGTTCACCATTTTCGCTTGCTCCATTACATCGCCAAAAGCGAACTGAGAGAAGAAGTTTCCTAGTAGCTGAAAGAGGGGTGCACCGGGGGGGTGACCTACCTGAAGTTTCACGGAAGTAGAGATGTATTCTCCACAGTCCCAGAAGCTTACCGTCGGTTCAATGGTGAGGTAATAGGTAATGGCTGCAATGGCAAAAGCCAACCAGCCGAGGGCGTTGTTTAGTTTCTTGTAATTCGCAAGCATGCTTGTGTCTATTAAAATGTAGCGGGGCGAATTTATAAAATAAAGCCGCTACGAAGGTCTCAATACTTTGTTAAAACCTAATTTTAAAATTAGCGATAAATCAAGAAGAAAAACTTGCCCAGAATTTTTCACTTAGTTACTTTTGCCATCCAATTTTACAAGATGCCCCATCGTCTAATTGGCAGGACAGCTGTTTTTGGTGCAGTCGGTCGAGGTTCGAGTCCTCGTGGGGCAACCAATAAAGTTCTAAAACCCTTGTTAATCAATAGATTAGCAAGGGTTTTTTTATGGGCTGTAACAAATTAATTTAACAAATTGGCATATTTGCCTTGCATCTAAGAACCCAAGAGCAGTGAATCACTGAAAGTATTTATTTTATAATTACCCGCTGATTAAAATTAGCTTATGTCCGTAAAACAAGGAAAGGGTATCATGTACTATAATGATTTAGTTCACATATATTGGTTATGCCACCCAAGCCTCGGCTGTTTTGATTACGACAAGTTAAAGACATATATACAGAGGTTAGATATAGAAGTCCACTACATTCAAGACGGAAGTGTTGAGTGCATCAGAAGAAACGATTATTGGCGTATTGCTACCTTAGCTTTTAATCAAGCTTTTATGGGAGATGAAAAGCCTGAAGTTTTAAGGCAGAAATATGAGGGTAAGCTGCAGAGAAAAAAGGATGTTGCTGAAATTATCGGTCATTCGATAAGAACAGTTGATAGATTGATTGCTAATGGCGAGTTAGAAGCCATAAAATTAGGCGACCGTAAGCAGAGTAGTATCCGAGTTAATGGGTCTTCTTTAGATTCGTACCTTTCTAATATTGTTAAATAAAAGCCTTTTTAAGAGTGAAGCAACCCCCTTTATTAAGAGCACGAAACAAATTAGCTATCTGAAAGGGCACAAATTTCTGTAGACTACCTCTCCGGCTTTAATACCAGAAGACAAGATGAGTTGACTGATAATTTTGGCAGTTTGTTTTGGGATTAGTTTTTATTCTGCTTCGACCATCAAGGGTTATATGCCATGATTTGGCTTTATAATTACTTTGCAATACCTTTCTATCGAATGCTAAAAACCTAAAAACATGAAACCTATCTTTCTTCTTCTCGCTACATGCATACATCTGCTTTCTTTCGGTCAAAATTCAACATACTACTTCATTTATAAAAAGCACTAAACTTGTGGTTACCCCCTAAATATTGATGGTCAATCACTACTTTTATGCGACTATAAACAAGTTGCAAGTAATTATCAGCATTGCGGAGATGGTCGTGTGTAACTAGGATTCTTAAAATCAAGCCGCT